>Ga0114931_10002737_pt1 | contig 22396 bp, 23 predicted proteins | sample 2SBtaG_FD_89579 | JGI IMG/M metagenome (GOLD analysis project Ga0114931, IMG submission 89579) | Deep subsurface microbial communities from Kolumbo volcano to uncover new lineages of life (NeLLi) - 2SBTROV14_V59a metaG | ecosystem: Environmental > Aquatic > Marine > Volcanic | place: Kolumbo... | reverse complement strand
GCCGGCCACGAAGTGCTCTATCAGTTTGCTTTGTTGACTTGGGGTAAGTCTGCTTTTTCGTTGGTACATAGTAGCTATTTTAGACTTCTTTCTACTCCTTAGCTACTTCAGCCCCTTAATTTATGTTGTTGTTCTCAGAAGCCTAACGACTAAGAATACCTATCGTCTATACTTTTGTTCAGGGCCGGAACATCCCGTAAATAGTTAGTCAAGCATATGCTTGACACTAAAACTAAGTATGGTATTCTGAAAGCCTCGCTGAATTGATAATCAATTTCATTATCTTTTATGAGCACAGCAGGTATACTTGTTATGTATCTTGTTAAAATCATCAACGGAGTTAAGGATTTTTAATAAAGTGCAAATATACAGGGCCTTTTACACCTTCATACTAATCATTACGCCGCTACTGTTTATTCCCGTACAGGCCCATGCTTCAGAGGATGCCGAGCGCGTTCTTTCACTCATTGACTACATAAGCGGCAACTACCAAAACGCCGTATCCGAGGGCGAAATTATAAACAGCCGCGAATACGCTGAAATGCTGGAATTCTCCTCCCAGGTAAAGGAATTATTCGGCAAGCTCGAAGCGTCGGACGGCGATAAGGCTGCGATCGGGCCCGGGTTGTCAGAGCTCAGGGTGCTTATAGAAAATAAATCTCCTGCTACTCAGGTTGAATCACTGTCGTCTGGAATTATAAAGAAAATAATCGCATCTTACGGCATTGTGCCGCACCCTAAAAATAGCCCTTCGTTCTCTTCAGGACGAGAGCTCTACATGACTAACTGCTCTCAGTGCCACGGTGTCTCGGGCGCCGCTGACGGACAGCTGTCTTATGGCTTGAACCCAAAGCCTGCCGACTTTACAGACCCCAAATTCACAGACGGCCTGTCACCGTTTAAGGTCTACAACACCGCAAGCTTCGGAATAGAGGGCACCGCGATGCCGTCGTTCCCCAGACTGTCAAGCGACGAGAAATGGGATATTGCCTTCTATGTGCTCACTCTCTGGGCGGGCGGTAGTGAGGGCTCAGGCGCTCAAACGGCCGCCGATATCCCCCAGGATCTTAATGACTACCGAGTACTCGCAGCCCTTACGAACGCCGACATCAAAAAAAGATTAGCCGGACGGATGAGCACTGAGTCCGAGAGTGAGAATGCGCTTTCTGTATTAAGGGGCGGCAACCTGGATGCTGAAGTTCCTGATAACGAACCTATAGCGCTTACGGCATTGATGTTAAATGAGAGCGTCGCTCTTTATTCAGAGGGCAATACCGAGGAGGCGTACACAAAGACTCTCGACGCGTACCTGCTCGGATTTGAAAAAATAGAACCGTCCTTACGTCTAAAAGACAAGGTTTTGGCTAAGACGCTCGAGAATAAGTTCGCCGAGCTAAGGAGCGCTTTGAAGACAGGATCGCCTATGACAGAAATAAATTTGATATCTGCCGATCTCCAGGCGGGTCTCGTTCAGGCTTCGGGAAAGCTCGGGGAGCGTAAGCAGGTAAGCAGTATGATCTCGTTTACCAATTCCTTTGTAATAATGGTCCGCGAAGGCCTTGAAGCGATTTTAATTATCGCTGCCATTATCGCCTTTCTTGGTGCGACAGGTGCCCATAGCTCGATTAAATATATACATTATGGCTGGATAGCGGCTATCGTCGCGGGTCTTTTCACATGGCTCCTTGCAAGGACAGTGATTAACATAAGCGGCGCCCAGAGGGAGGTGATTGAGGGCGTCACTTCTCTGCTGGCAGCATCTGTGCTTTTTTATGTAAGTTATTGGCTTATTACAAAGATAGAAGTTCAGAAATGGAAGAGTTATATTAAGAATAAAGTGGAAAGAGCCGTTTCTAAAAAGAGCGTCTTAGCGCTTGCAGGAGTATCGTTTTTCGCCGTATACAGAGAGGCTTTCGAGACGGTGCTGTTCTACCAGGCTCTCTGGTATCAAGCTGAGAGCACACAGACCGCTGTAGTCTGGGGTTTGCTTGCGGGGGTAGCGGTGCTGGTTGTCCTCTACTTTGTAGTTTTCAAGCTAGCCCTCACAATACCTATAAAATACTTCTTCAGCGTGACGAGCGTATTCCTTTACCTCCTGTCTTTCATACTGCTCGGCAAGGGTGTCCTGGAGTTTCAGAAAGCAGGGACTGTCGGTATCACACCCATCGATTTCCTGCCCACTATAGACGCCCTGGGAATCTACCCCACAGCTCAAACGGCTATTCCCCAGGGGATATTAATCCTCGCATTCATTTTCGCCTACATATGGATCGGATACATAAGCCGTCAAAGGGAGAAAAAAGAGATCGCTGTGAGTCTTTCCCGCATAGCTGAGGATATGAAGTCCATGCACGCCGCTTTCGACCACATAAAGGGGCACATAATCCAATGGAAGAAGTGCGAGGACATCGATATCGAGGCCCGTGACCTGGACAGCCAGATTCACGATGTCATCAGCCACGTGGACGAGCTCGAGGACAAGCTCGGGGACTTTTACGATATAGTATCGAAGAATAAAGAACCCGGTACAAAACTAAACTGACCTTTAAAGCCCGGTCGCGCGCCTCTGCCACTTGTCCATATAATTACAACCCATATAATATATTCCTATGAGTGAAAAAGCGGTAATCATAGTCTCGGGGGGCATCGACAGCACGACCCTTCTCTATAAGACAATCGAGAAGGGCTACGACGTTAAAACGCTGACCTTCCTATACGGCCAGAGGCACGCTAAGGAAGCGGAGTACGCAGAGAATATATGCCGGAGTCTGGGCGTGCCCCATAAGACCGTCGATCTGTCCTCAATGAAGGAGCTCCTGGCGGGCTCTGCGCTTACGGACTCCTCCGTTCAGGTTCCCGAAGTACCCGAGACAGCCAAGCACTACGAAACCCTCCAGGCGACTATAGTGCCCAACCGTAACGCCATATTCCTTTCAGTAGCCCTCGGGTACGCCGTCAGCCTCGGGGCCGAAAAGGTCTACTTCGGGGCACATTTCTCCGACCGGGGCGTATATCCGGACTGCCGCCGTGAGTTTGTAGACGCATTTCAGAACGCCGAGAGACTCGCGACAGACATCCCCGGGCTCACTATAAAGGCGCCGTTTGTGGACAGCGATAAATCTGAGATAGTAAAGCTTGGCCAAGGGCTGGGAGTGCCTTTTAAGGACACCTGGACCTGTTACAAGGGGGGGATGCTCCACTGCGGCGCGTGCAGTTCGTGCAGGGAGCGTAAGAGAGCGTTCAGAGACTCCGGCGTGCCCGACCCTACGGAGTACGAGAGATGAAGATAAGCGAGATATTTTATTCCATACACGGTGAAGGCGTTGAAATAGGCATACCTACCGTTTTTGTGAGATTATTCGCGTGTGATCTCAGGTGTTACTGGTGCGATACGATGTACGCCGTGGAGGGCAGGGATTTTAAAGAGGTCTCGGTACGCGACGTTATCGAGCGGGTGAGGGGTTGGGATTGCGCGAGGGTATGCATTACCGGGGGTGAGCCCCTCATACAGATTAAGGAAGTCTCAGTGCTCGCGGAGGAGTTAATTAAAAGGGGTTATAAAATCCTCCTTGAAACCAGCGGTCACAAGATGCCCCCCGACGTGTTCTGGACAGAGAGCTCCGTTATCAGCATGGACTGTAAATGCCCGGGCTCCGGCATGCATGAGCGTATGGACTTCAAACTCTATTCAAGGCTCCGCCCGAGCGACCAGCTCAAATTCGTAATACGGGACGAGGCGGATTTTGACTACGCCGTAAGTGTTTTGGATGAGCACGAAATTAAAGCACACATTATATTTCAGCCCGCCGGGGGACAAGGGATAAGGTGGATAACGGAGAGGGTGATCAGGGATAAGCTCTCAGGGGTAAGGGTGCTCCCGCAGCTGCATAAAATTATATGGGGTGACAAAAGAGGGGTATAGTCTATACTATCATAATGGGGGGTATGTTTATTTTTGATCTATCACGTGTTATAATCAATAGGTTGAGGTTGGAATCAGAATTCTTGAGTTGACCGGAGTTCTTGAAAACCGAATAGTTATCTTTCAGCGGAGGGTGCGGGGTAAGAGCGGAGGTTCTATATATGGAAACATTGATAAAAAATACTGATAGTACGGATGTGAATGAAGTGGAATATAATTATGAGCCGTTTGCCGATACTGAAGAATACAGAAGGGTGAACGGCGAGTGTATAAACAGCTGGGTACAGATAATGAAGAAGAAGGGAGTGAGCGGTATAGAAGCGCTCCTTGATGTCGCTACAGGGGCGGGCACCATGGTTCAGCTGGTTTTCGACAATCTGCCCGATAGCTGGAAAAAGGCTGCGGTCATGTGCCTTGACCAGTCCTCAGAAGCGCTTAAACTGGCACAGTCGAAATTAGAGAAAACAGTGGATAGGCTCAAGCTCGTCCATTCTTCAATCGAGGACATGAAGATACCGGATCAGAGTATCGATATAGCTGTCTGGGGAAACGGCATACATTATCTGTCCGAGATCGACCAGCTCGACAGCATTAAACGTATCAAGAGAGCGTTAAAACCCGGAGGGCTGTTGTTCTTCAATACCGCTTTTTATGAAGAGGCCAGGCCCGCCGATACGCTCCCGTTCTACAGGACCCAGGTCAAAAACGCTGTTCATTATCTAAAGGAGCGCGGAGTGAAGCGCCAGAGGAGCGATATTAAGACAGAGGCTGCGAAGTTCCTCCCCAAGTCGTATTACGAAGGCCTTGTAGAGCAGGCCGGTTTTAAGCTCGTTGACGCTACCGAGTTCGCTGTAGAGATGCACAGAGAGGCTTGGGAATATATTAGCGCTTTTCAGCAATACGCCGCAGGCGCGCTCAGGGGCTACCCCATAAAGGACGCAATCGAGGCCATGAGGGGGTCGGTACAGCCTGCGCTCGAGCAGCACGGTCACGTAGACCGGGACGGCGAACTCTTTATCACTCGTAAGTGGCTCGCAATCAGCGCCGAAGCCTGATCCGGTTTTAATCCCTCATTGCGGGCGGAGAGCGAAGCAACCTCTCGCCATGTCAAACCTCTACTCATAAATTGGTCATTCCCGAAGGTCTTTACCGGGAATCCACAACGCATCGTCCCGTCCGCGGGCCGGGATCTCATCTCTTTATAATTTTGGGAAACCTCACAGGCGCCCCCGGGCACTCTTACATCAGGTTGTAGTAGTCAAGTCCCAGGTGGGTTATCAGTTCTTCGCCCTTCAGATAACGGAGGGTGTTTTTAAGCTTCATGAGCTGAATAAATAAATCGTGCTCCGGGTATAGCCCCTCACCGTACATCGGGCTCTTGAAGTAGAAGGAGAGCCACTCCTGTATCCCGTCGAGCCCGGCCTTATGGGCCAAATCCAAAAACAGCACCAGGTCCAGCACAATAGGCGCCGCGAGTATGCTGTCACGGCAAAGGAAATTAACCTTTATCTGCATCGGATACCCGAGCCAGCCGAATATGTCTATATTGTCCCAGGCTTCCTTGGCGTCTCCTCTCGGAGGATAATAGTTAATCCGGACCTTGTGGTAAACGTCAGAGTAAAGGTCGGGATGGAGATCGGGTTGGAACAGGTATTCGAGTACGCTGAGCTTGCTCGCTTCCTTAGTTTTAAAAGAATAGGGGTCGTCGAGGACTTCCCCGTCCCTGTTCCCGAGTATATTCGTCGAGAACCAACCGTTAAGCCCTATCATCCTGCTCTTAAGCCCCGGGGCGAGTATGGTTTTCATTAATGTCTGACCGGTCTTAAAGTCCTTTCCCGCCAGCGGAACGTTGTTCTTCTTCGCGAGTTTTATAAGCGCTGGTACGTCAGCCGACAGATTCGGGGCTCCGTTCGCGTAAGGTACGCCGCATTTGATAGCCGCGTAAGCGTAAATCATGCTGGGTGGTATGCCGGGGTGATTACTCTTAAGCCCGTCTTCAAACGACTTAATAGAGGAGTGAACGGGTTCGGCCTGTATGTATACCTCGGTGCTCCCGCACCATACCATTACAAGACGGTCGACGCCGCTGTCCTTTTTGAAATTTTTAATGTCATCAATTAACTGGTGGGCAAGCTCCATCTTGGTCTTGCCGCTCTTTAAGTGTTTTCCGTTTAGGTTCTTTACGTACTTCCTGCTGAAAACAGCCGGCATCGGGCTGGTTTGCTTGAGCGTGTCCTTGAGCTCTTCCACAAGCTCCTTATCAAGCACGCCCGCTTTTAAACACGCCTCATAACAGTTGTCTTTAAATATGTCCCAACCCGCAAACACCAAATCGTCCAGCTCGCAAAGCGGTATGAATTCCTTAATAAGAGGAGACTTCTTATCAGTTCTCTTGCCGAGCCTGATCCTGCCCATCTGGGTAAGCGATCCTACGGGTTTGCCCATGCCCTTCTTTATCGCCTCGACCCCTGCCATAAAAGTGGTGCTTACAGCCCCGCTCATACCGGGAAGAAGTACCCCGAGCTTACCTTTCGGAGGCGTGATTTTCTTTCTCTTAGTACTTATGGGTTTCTTTTTTTTAGTTGTAGCCAATGTGGTGATTACCTCTTCGAGAACTGCTGTCCGCGTCTCGCTTTCCTGAGTCCGTATTTTTTTCTTTCTACCATCCTCGGATCCCTTCTGAGCTGACCTGCGGATTTAAGAGGTTGTTTATGAGATTCGTCCGCTTTAAGGAGCGCCCTCGCAATGCCTTGCCTTACCGCTCCGGCCTGGCCCGTAAGCCCTCCGCCTTTGACATCGACTAGGACGTTGAACTTCCCTCTCGTCTGCGTAGTATCGAGCGGCTCCAGCGCGTGCACTCTCCAGCCGTCGCGCGGAAAGTATTCTTCGGGAGCGCGTTTGTTAATTGTTATCTTGCCGTCTCCTTCGCGGAGCCATACACGGGCAATAGAGGTTTTTCTTCTTCCCGTTCCGTAGTGATTAACTTCAGCCATAGTATTTATAATACCTCCAGTATCTCAGGCTTCTGGGGAGCATGCGGGTGCTCGCCCCCTGTGTATACTTTCAAGCGTTGAATTAGTTTGTCCTGCCATTTGTTTTTGGGAAGCATTCCCCAAACGGCCTTCTTTAATATTTCCTCGGGCTGTTTCTGAAGCAGTTTCTCTGCCGTAATATCTTTAATCCCTCCGGGATACGGGCTGTGCCTGTAATAAGTCTTCTGGCTCCACTTATTGCCCGTGAATACGACTTTCTCGGCATTGACTACTATAACGAAGTCCCCTATGTCCGCATGCGGCGTAAACTCGGGCTTCCCCTTTCCTCTCAGAATCGTCGCGATCCTGGTAGCGATCCGTCCCACTGTTTTACCGTCGCCGTCTATCAGGTACCATTTTTTATTAAAATCCTGGCTTCTGGCCATATAACTCTTCATTTTCTGCCTCGTATACTGTAAAGTAAACCATTCAATTTACCGTCTTAGCACGAATTGTCAAGGTTTCTTAATATTAAAGATCAGTTGGTTTGCCACATTATCCCTTAAATTGGTCTCGTGTCCGAATAATGATATAATGATGCCGTGTTTATATAAATAACCCCCTCAGTATCTCGGAAACGTTACTATGCCCTCAGACTGGAAGATCGCGTTTAAAGACAAGCTTCTCGCCATACTCGGCGCCCGGGGTGTAATATCCTCAGACGATGAATTGATAGCGTTTGAGTGCGACGCCCTTACAGGTTATAGGATAAAACCTGTTTTCGTAGTGCTTCCCGAAACGGCCAGTCAAGTCTCCGGGGTTGTCAGAGAATGTTTCGAGCACAACATCCCCTATGTGCCAAGAGGCGCGGGCACAGGGCTTTCCGGGGGGGCGCTCCCTACCGAGGAGGGTATTGTAATCTCGCTCTCAAGGATGAATAAGATAGTCGACGTCGATATCGCAAACGAGCGCGTGGTAGTCGAGCCGGGTGTTGTAAATCTCTCCGTTACAAATGCCGTAAGCTCGAGCGGCTACTATTACGCCCCCGATCCTTCGAGCCAGATAGTGTGCACGATTGGGGGGAACGTGGCAGAGAACTCGGGGGGCGTGCACTGCCTTAAGTAGGTGTCACATCGAACCATGTGCTCGGGCTCGAAGTAGTGCTTCCTGACGGTGAGATAATCGAGCTCGGGGGAAAGACCACGGACCATCCGGGCTACGACCTGACGGGGCTTTTGGTGGGTTCTGAGGGGCTTCTCGGGATTGTAACTAAAGTAACGCTCAGAATAGTACGCAAGCCAGAGTCGGTGAAGACTCTGTTCGCTGCGTTTGACAGGATCGAAGACGCGGGCGCTTCCGTCTCGGGGATTACGGCGAGGGGCGTCATCCCAGCGGGGATGGAAATAATGGACAGCCTCTGCATACGCTCGGTAGAGGAGGCGATCGGCTGTGGTTATCCCGTTGACGCGGGCGCTATATTACTCGTAGAGCTGGACGGCCCGGAGGCCGAAGTCACGGCGCAGCTCCCCATTGTAGAGGAAGTGCTTAGAGGTCACAATGCCAACGAGATAAAAATTGCCAAAAACTCGGAGGAGAGAGACCTCTTCTGGAAGGGCAGAAAGAGCGCCTTTCCCGCCATGGGACGCATAAGCTCGGATTATTACGTTCAGGACGGCGTAATACCCAGGAGTAAGCTCGCGGAGGTGCTGGGCAAGGTGGGCGAGCTGAGCGTGAAGTACGGGCTCAGGGTGGAAAACGTGTTCCACGCGGGAGACGGCAACCTCCACCCGCTCGTTCTATACGACGGGGCTCAGGAGGGTGAGTACCAAAAAGCCCTTGAGCTAGCGGGCGACATCCTTTCTGTCTGCGTCGAATCGGGCGGGAGCATCACGGGCGAGCACGGCGTGGGACACGATAAAAAAAGGTTTCTCCCGCTCATGTTCGATGAGAGCGATCTGGATACGATGAATCTGCTCAGGTGCTCGTTTGATCCCAAAGGCCTGTGCAACCCGGGTAAGGTCTTCCCGACTCCCAGGACGTGCGTCGAGCCCGGGTTGAAGCCGTTTAAAGAGCACCCGGCGCAAAAAGCGGGTCTGGGCGAGATGTATTGATTTCCTTTACGTACGATCTTTCATAGATGGTACATTAGGGCTGGTATAATCGATTGAAAAAATCTCAATCAAATACTATAAAAGAACTTATCTCAATTACAGGCGAGGCCGGTTCCCTGAGCGATAGCTCCGTGCTCGGGGGCTACTCCGTGGACGGTTTGGTTCCGAAGGCCGTTTTATTTCCCGAGAGCGAGGCGCAGATATCGGAGATTATGAAGGTTTCCTCGCGCGAGTCGATAAGCGTCATGCCTCTGGGCTCGGGCACCAAGAGGAGTCTCGGGAATATTCCGACATGCTTGCACGTCCTTCTCTCTACCCAGAAGCTCAACCGTGTGCTGGAGCATGAGGCCCGGGACCTCGTGGCAACCCTGGAGTGCGGAGTTACGCTTGAGAGTCTTCAGAGCAGGCTAAAGGACAATAACCAGTTCCTTCCCGTAAACCCCATGCACACAGCCCGGGGAGCGACGCTTGGGGGTGTTGTCGCCTCAAACGCGAGCGGTCCGCTCAGGCTCCGTTACGGCACTCTCAGGGAGCTTCTTATCGGAATAAGAGTCGTAAGGGCGGACGGCACCGTGTTCAAAGGCGGCTCTAAAGTGGTTAAAAACGTAGCGGGCTACGACCTCCCCAAGCTCTTTGTCGGCTCACTCGGCACCCTCGGAATAATTACCCAAGCCACGCTCAGGCTCTATCCGGTCCCCGAGCGCGGCGAGACTTATCTGGTGAGCTTCACGACGCTTGAGAAGTGCGCCGAGACCGTAATGGAGCTCCTTAAGTCGGACCTCGTAATGAATTCACTCGAGCTACTTAACCCTCCTCTGGTTATGGAGCTTGCAGACCGGACGGGTATAGAGGCTAAAAGGGGGGAATACGCGCTCGCCGTAAGAGTAATGAACATTGACAAGGCTGTAAGCGAGCAGATGTCCCTTGTAAAAAAGGTATGCAATGAAGTCCGCGGTCATGGGGCAACAGTGGACGGCGCCTTAGAAAATAAACTCTGGGAAGAGATAGTGAATTACCCCTGGAACGAATCGAGTGAGGACCGGGTTAAATTAAAAACCGGGGTCTTGATCACGGATGTGCCAAGGGTGTTTAGCGAGCTTGAAGAGCTCCTGAACCAAAAAGATGTAGTGGCTTACGCTTCCGCGAAGGCCGGAAACGGTATCGTGGATATTACGCTTAATGGCGGGGCCTCCACACTTACGTCTCTTGTAAAGAGCCTACGAAACCTTGCAGAGTCCCTGAGCGGGAGCCTCGTAGTCGAAGCCGCTCCGCCCGACCTGAAAAGACAGATAGACGTCTGGGGCGACATGGGCCCGGGGCTCGCTCTAATGAAGAGGATTAAATTCAACTTCGATCCCGGGGGGATATTAAACCCCGGCAGGTTTGTCTGATGATCCGGAGAGACGAAAACAGTAGCTGGCTCCTCATTACACAGCACGACCATGCCGGTCTTGCGGGTGAGATAATGGAGTGCTGGGGGAACGAAAGCTTCTCCGGGCCCGAGCCCCGGGACGAGGTGCTTTTCGCCATAAGGGAGCACGACTCGGGGTGGGAGGAGTGGGACGCGTCTCCCAAGATCGATCCCGAATCCGGGCATCCCGCGAACTTTATGGAGATGGGCTCGGCGGAGCACACAGAGATATGGGAGCGCTCCTTCAGAGCCCCGGGCTCTGAGCACTCTTACGCGGCTACTCTTATCGCGCTTCATTTCGCAAAGTTCAACCAGCGCACGTTGGATAAAGACCCCTCTGATAAAAGCGCGCTGAGGTTGAAAGAAGAGATAAAACAATTCATAGCGGACAAACTAGGCATAGAATTAACGGACTCACTGCAAGCAGGGGTCCCGGCGGACGTAAAAGTCAATCTGAAACTGCTTCAGATCGGCGACATAATGTCGCTCACTCTCTGCCACGGCTGGAAATCGATCGAAATTACAGAGGCGCCGATCGACTATTCGGGTAATAGCGCGACCCTAAAGATGGAGTCCCCGGACGGTTTTAATTATACAGTCTCGCATTACCCTTTTAATCTCCTGCGGTTAAAATTCTGTATAGCGTGCAGGCGGCTCGGGCGAAAAGTTTTTTCAGGAGATAAAGAATACAGGGACATGCTTTCCCGCGCGGTGCGGGAAAAGCTTGAGTTCACGATAAGTAAGGACTGAATTGACAAAATGGCCGATTCCACACAAAGCGCGTTAGACGACCGGGACAGCCCGGGCGCGGATATCATTAAGGACTGCGTCCACTGCGGCTTCTGTCTCACCGCGTGCCCGACTTATCTCGAGACCGGAAACGAGCTTGATTCCCCCCGGGGCAGGATCTATCTCATGAAATCCGCCCTTCACGGCGAGATACCCATGGGCGGCTCACTGGTAGAGCACCTGGACAAGTGCCTCGGGTGCCTGGCGTGCGAGCCCGCTTGTCCTTCCGGCGTGAGGTACGGCTCTCTTATAGAAGCGGGGCGCTCACAGATAGAGAGGCGTTTTGAGCGGAGCCCGGGGGATAAGCTCCATAGAGGGATGATATTTTCTCTTTTCCCGTATCCCCGGCGCCTTAAGCTTATGCTCCCCTTTCTGTACCTATATCAGAAGCTCGGCATAAGCGGGCTTCTCCGCTCTTCCGGGATTCTGGGAAAGGTCTCTCCTAAACTCGAGCAGATGGAGGCTATGCTCCCAGCCGTGAAATCCCCCACGGTTTCGAGAGCTCTGCCCGCCGTAATACCTCCCAAGGGAAAGAAGCGCTTCCGGGTCGCAATGCTTACAGGGTGTGTACAGAGCGTATTCTTCGGCGATACGAACGGGGCCACGGCAAGGGTGCTCGCCGAGAACGGCTGCGAGGTCGTAGTGCCAGAATCCCAGGGCTGCTGCGGGGCGCTCTCCGTTCATTCGGGAAGGCTGAACGAGGGCCGCGACTTCGCGAGAACCACTATAAAAACTTTTGAAGACTTAGATGTGGATGCGGTTATAGTAAACTCTGCCGGGTGCGGCTCCACGATGAAAGAGTACGGCGAGATACTAAAGGGCGATCCCGAGTTTTCAGAGCGCGCGGAAGAGCTCTCGCACAAGACGAAAGATATAATGGAGTTTCTTTCCGCTATAGGTCTTCGGGGGGAATTGCAGGAGCTGAATCTGCGCGTCACCTATCAGGACGCATGCCACCTGGGCCACGCCCAGAGGATAAAATCGCAGCCCAGGCATGTTATGGAGCAGATACCCGGGCTTGAATTAAAAGAGATGCCCGAGTCGGACGTGTGCTGCGGGAGCGCCGGAATATATAATTTAGTCCAGCCCGAGATGTCCCGGAGCCTTCTCGAAAGGAAGATGAATAACCTCAAGACACAGAAAGTTGACTACTTAGTCGCCGGGAATCCCGGATGCCTCCTTCAGATCAAGAAGGGGATTGATAAATACGGACTCGGAATCAAGACTGCCCACCCCATAGAGCTCCTCGACTGGTCTTACCGGGGCGCCGAGTAGTTCCGCCTTACTTATTTACCTCGATCCCGCGCGACTTTATAGTCTCCAATGTAGCGTCGAGCGGCTTGTTCTCGGACACCCAATAGCTTCCTTTACTCTTCTCATCAAAAACCGCGCTATCGAACTTGCACGCTTTTAGCTCACCGCTGCACTGAACCTCTTGAAACTTGCCCGGCACCATCTTCCCGCACATAAAGTCGAAATTTACGTCGCTCATCGAAACAGCCGTCCAATTGCCGGGTCCCAGCTCAGTCGACCACCCGGCGCTTGCGCCGGGGTTATTTGAAGGCTCATGATTTATGTAAATCGTATCTTCCGAAACGTTGTGGAGGAGAAATAAGTTGAGCACGCCTCCTGTCCCGTCGTTTAAGATCAATTCCCCGCCGCTGAACTTAAAACCGCTGTTTATACAGCCCTCTGGATCTGCGGGCCCCTTATCCTGAGCCTGGCAGCCGGCTGATACAAAAAGCGCAATTAATACAGCCGTGATCATTCTCTTATTCCGGACTTTCATATCAGCATCCTCCCTATCCCTGTTTTTTTAGTTGACGACAATAATTCGAATAGCTAACGGAAATCTATCGGTTATCCTAATTATATACACGAAATAAAGGAGCGCTCAAGGGATGAAACACCTTTTTATCATAGTAATAATATCTGTTTCTCTGATAACTCTTTCCTGTGACGAGACCTCAAATATATTCGATGGGGGTTCGGGCGGAGGGACCGATCCCCTAATAGATCAGGATATAGCCGAGGCCCAGGACTACAATCTTACGACGCCGGTTTACGGTATGCAGGTCGCCGTCAGAAACGATGTGGGGAAGAGTGATAACGCAATCCTGGAGCTGCTCGATAACCGGGCGTCGGGGTTTTTAGGCTGTCAGTTCGAAGCGGGGTCCGATCTAGGCTTCCAGGACGTAATGCTCGCGAATGGGGACACCATAGGGCCGCTTTCCGAACTCAGGGTCTTCGTAGTGCCCAGGAACTTCAAGTGCGAGGCCGTGGACCTCGATGTATGCGCCGGTATCTACTTCTTTGGGAATGATATAATCGTCATCTCCGTGGGGGGCTTTTCGGGCTGCGGGGAGTTCGCTCTCTGGAGGCACGAGCTAGGGCACCGCTACGGCATGAAGGCCGACCACAGTAACCAGGGGGAATTTAAGGCCTGCGCGGATGAAGAGGGCTGTGAATTCAACGACGTCATCGGATTCGGCGGCATAGGCGTGGGCGGATAATTTCTCTGCCTAAGAGCTTGCTTATCCTCTTTTTCTGAGCCCAATCCAAATAGCGATATTAATTAAAAAGCAGAGCGCGGTGAGTAACGCCACTGTGTATTTAAAGAACTGTCTCGGCATGATATAAAAAGAAAGGTCGTACTGATTATTCATCCATAGCTCGTTATTAAACATCAGAGGATGAAATATCTCCCTCCAGAATGTCCCGAAGAAAGGCAGCACCAATAAAAGGGATAAAACCAATATAGCGTTTACGAGCGCGAACCCGGAGGCCCTTTTGGGGTTGAATGTCAAAGCGAGCAGTATGAGCGCCCCGAGGCTTGCGATAAATAACTTATCGAAAATGCCGCGCACTTCCTTTAGGTGCAGCTTCTCCTTCTCGGTGTAGAAGCTTTCAAGACCGCCCTGATGCCTGAAATACGCGCTCAGCTCTGAAATCCCCTCGTTCGCTTCCTTTATACCCACTACTTCACACCTCTTGTGAAAGTTGCAGTTAAACTTCATCCACGCCGGCGCATATACAGTAAATGTCATAGGTATGTAGAACGTGAGGTACAAGAGCGATACAAAGAGGGCGGTTCCCATAATTCCGTTCATCATGGCTGAAATGATTATAATGTAATGTTGTGCTTCTTTCTATATATTCTTATCAGGCGGCTCCGGAAGTGTGTATTTGAGAACGAAGTACCCTATAACTGCCGACAAGAATGAGCCTGTCAGGATACCGAGCCTAGCGTCTATTCCATAGTCCGCGCTATCCCCGGTGAACGCAAGGGTGCTTATGAAGAGACTCATGGTAAACCATATACCGCATAATATAGAGGCCCCGTATATTTTCCTCCAGTTAAGGTCTCCGGGCAGTTTCGCAAGCCCGAGCCTAACTCCGGCTTTGGCAAATCCGAATACCCCGATTTGTTTGCCCAGGAAAAGACCCAGCGCCACGCCGATGGGGACAGGCTCGAACAGCGTGCCGAGCGACATACCCTCAAGCGACACGCCTGCGTTAGCGAAGGCGAATACGGGCATAATGGCGAACGCGATCCAGGGATGGAGCGTATGCTCCAGCTCCCTCAACGGGCAAGGCTCGTCCTCACTGGTCCTGAGCGGTATTGTAAACGCTAGTATCACCCCTGCCAGGGTTGCGTGGACTCCGGACTTGAGAACGCATATCCATAGTATTACGCCGACTACGATATAGGCCGCTATACGCTTTACGCCCATGAAATTCATCACAATCAAGACTAGCACTGCTACTCCGGCCCCTATTAACGATGCAAGCGAAAGATCGCCCGAGTAAAATACCGCGATTATCACGATTGCTCCCAGGTCGTCAATGATTGCCAGCGTAAGTAGAAATAGCTTCAATGATACCGGTACGCGCGAGCCCAGGATCGCCATAATGCCAAGCGCAAACGCTATATCGGTCGCAGCAGGAATTGCCCAGCCGTTCAACGCGCCCGGGTTACTTAAATTCAGGAGTACATAGAATAGTGCGGGAATCGCCATATCCCCAACAGCTGCTATCCCCGGAAGCGCTATCTGAGAGACGCTAGAGAGCTGGCCGTCCAGTATTTCACGCTTTACCTCAAGCCCTATCAACAGGAAGAATATCGCCATAAGCCCGTCGTTTATCCAAAGGAGCAGGGGCTTGGCCAGATGAAGCGCGCCCACGCGTATCTCGACGGGCGTTTCCAGCAGCAGATCGTATAGTCCGGACAGAGGGGAGTTATTGACAATAAGAGCCAGGAGCGCCGCCCCTACAAGTATAATTCCGCTTGCGGACTCAAGCTTCAGGAACTCTCTGATTGCGCTCAGTGCGCGGTTTGAAACCGCTGCCATAGGAATCTGACCTCGATTTGAGTAATCGTACTCCAACTTGGGATGCAAGATTATACGCTAAAGTGATATGGAATCAAAACCACCGGGGGTATCGGTTCTTATTCCCGCGCTATGGGGTTATATCCGGTTTTGAGGAGAAGCTCAAGTTGTGTTAATATCCATTACCGACCATAGTGAAACATATACGGAGCGAGATTTGGAAATAGGCTATTTCACAATGCCCCTTCATCCCGCGGGCAGGGATCTCTCCGAGACCATGGAGGAGGATCTGGAGCAAATAATAATCCTGGACGAGCTCGGGTTCAAAGAGGCCTGGATCGGTGAGCATTTCACGGCGGGCTGGGAGAACATTCCCGCCCCCGATCTTTTCATAGCGAACGCTATACCACTTACAGAGCGGATAATCCTCGGCACAGGGGTTTCTTGCCTGCCCGATCACGACCCGTTCGTACTCGCCCACCGTATTGCTGTGCTCGACCATCTGGCTAAGGGCAGGTTCTACTGGGGTATAGGAGCCGGAAGCTTCATAGGGGACTTCGAGGCATTCGGAATAGATCCTAAAACCGGTGAGCACAGGGGTCTGACGAACGACTCTCTGGGATTTATACTCGATCTCTGGAATAACCCGAAGCCGGGGAAATACTCAAACTCCAGGTGGCATTTCACTGTGCCCGAGCCCCAGGACGATGTGGGTCTCGGCGTACATACGAAGCCCTATCAAAGACCCCACCCCCCTATAGCGGTTGCCGGTATCACCCAAAGCTCTGGCACTCTCAGGATAGCGGGCGCTAACGGCTGGATACCGATGAGCATTAACTTTGTGACAAAGCAAGTTCTGAATTCACATTGGGTTTCGGTGGAAGAGGGCGCAAAGAGCACGGGGCTCACGCCGGCCCGCTCCAAGTGGAGGATCGCGAGGGATATATATGTGGCCGAAACTACGGAGGAGGCCAGAAAAGAAGTGAAAGAGGGTACATTGGCCCGTGATTTTACAGATTATTTCTTCAAGATGATCCCTAAAATAAGAGGTAACCTCGATATATTCAAGACTGATAAATCGATGCCGGACTCTCAGGTCACGCCAGACTACATGTTAGAGAACCTCTGGATTGCCGGAAGCCCCGATGACGTAGCGTACCGTATAAGGGAGCTTTACAACAACGTAGGAGGTTTCGGAGTCTTGCTCGTTATGGGGCATGAGTGGAAGCCCAAAGATAAATGGGCGCGCTCGATGAGACTCCTGGTCGAAGAGGTTATGCCACGGCTAAAAGATTTATCTTAGTTCTATTCCTTATGTCTTAATTCTCGGCCCAGGGCTCCGGCTGTATGCGGGCCTCTAGAGAGCTAATTCTCGCTCTCAACTGGAGTGTCCTTCTCTTCCATATGTGAGATATATACCACTTTGTTTACGCCATGGGTTTTCACTACAGTAAGCCCGTTCATGCTTAGTATGATTTCAAACAGCCTCAGCACTTCACCTTTTTCCATCCCGGCTTCGGGCGTGATAATGCTTACTTCTTTTGGTTTAATGTCATCTTCGATCAGATAAACTTCCTCGTTAATCTCGCTGACGGCCTTAATCAGGTCTACGATGTCCATCTCGCGCTTAAGGTGGACTATGCCGTCATGGTTTACATACTTTTTCTCCGTCTTTTGCTGAGATTCCTTGGCCTCCACAGTATCGGTCTCTGCAATGCTGACAGCACTATAGGAAGAAACGCATAAATAAATCACGCTAAGCACTAATGCGGTTATGTGATTAAATCCCCTCATATCCTCTCTTCCGGTATCTCTCTTAATGTTTTAGCCTAACACAGAACCCTCAAAAGGTGAAAGTTTTATTATAGATACAGATCGGATTCCCTTATCTTTTTCACCCGGCTGTTTCTTTTCGCTCTTCGCTCCTGGGCCTTTTTCCAAAGTCTTTTCTCCTCAGGGGTTTCAGGCGCAAATTCGGGTGTCGGTTTGGGCGCGCCGTCGTCTCCTACATGCACAAAGCTCAAAAACGCCGTACAGGTGTGCCTCTGCTCGCCCGTCATGATGTTTTCCGACAGTACTTTGATCCCTACTTCAAGCGACGTGTTGCCGACATAAGTGATCCCGGCTTTAAATATAATAATGTCCCCGACCTTAATAGGCGAGTAAAAGTATAGGTTGTCAAGGGATCCTGTAACTATAACGCCCTTTACGAACCTCATTGCCAGAATAGCCGCCGTTTCGTCGACCGAAAGCATAAGCTTGCCGACGGACATGAAGTTGCCGTAGAAGCTGTCCTCGGGGAGCACGACTCTCGTAGTCTCGAGGCGCTTTCTTACAATCTCGGTCTCGTCGATAGTGTTTCTTGCCTGATCGTCTCTCTTGGCTACCTGTGGGAGTCTGCCCTCTTTTCTACTTTGAGCGGCTTTAAATAGCGACATTTCCTGCTCGTTGGCGGGAGTTATCTTTTCGCCCAATTTCCGGGGTTTTCCGTCTTTATCCACCGCGATGAAAGCCATGTGCGAGAATGTAGCAAGCTTTCTCTCCCCACTTTCGGGGTTTTCGGCATGCACTGTGACTCCTACCTCCAGGGAGCTTGACCCTATATTCTCGATCCAACTCTCGAGCACCACTATTTCTCCCACTTTGATGGGGGTTAAAAAATCTATACTGTCCGTCGCCCCCAACACCGTGATGCCCTTTGAAATGCGTGATGAATTAATACTGCCGGCGAGCATGATCCAGTCCATTAGCCTCCCGCCGTAAAGTGTTCCCTGAGTATTAGCGTGCTCCGGGAACACGAACTGTACCATCTGATGTTTTGTCTCTTTTATTGTGGGCATAATATTTATTTGTTCCTATCTACATGGACGTCCATCTGCGGGAACGGGATCGAGATGCCATTTTCGTCAAACGTTAGCTTTATCTTCTCTGTCAGGTCAAATTTGACGCTCCAGTAGTCGCCCGTTTTCACCCAGGGGCGCACTTCAAAGTTTACACTGCTGTCCGCAAGCTCTCCGACCGCTACAAGGGGTTCGGGGTTTTTGAGTATGCGCGGGTCTTCACTTATAATCTTCTCAATAAGCTCTTTTGCTTTTTTGATGTCGTCCCCATAGCCTATGCCGAACACCATATCTACCCGTCTGTTTTCCCTCGCGGAGTAATTTGTTATCACCCCCGAGTAGATTGGGCCGTTCGGAACTATGATCTCCCTGTTGTCGGGGGTTCTCAGGGTAGAGCTGAATATCGCGATCTTCTCCACGGTGCCCGTAGTACCTCCCGCCTCTACAAAATCACCTTCTTTAAACGGCCTGAACGTTATCAGCAATACTCCAGAGGCAAAATTCTTAAGCGAGTCCTGAAGCGCAAGACCGATTGCGAGCCCGGCGGCGCCGATAAGCGCGATCAAAGAGTTGGTATTAACGCCAAGCTGGCTTAGAGCGGCGATTATTACGAATAGAAGAAGCAGCCAATTGACAATCGAGCTTATGAAATTTACGAGGATATTCTCCATGCCGGCGTTACGCAGGACTTTCTTAATTATTCTCACTAAGACCTTTGACACGTAGAGTCCGATAACAAAGATTAGTATTGAAAACCCTATGTTGATGCCCCAGGGATAGAGATAATTTTTAGTAATTTCCTGAAGATTTAGGGACTCGAGCATGGTTATCCTCCTAATTTGAATCTAAAAGACACTACCATAAAAACATCTGATCTAAAAAAACGACCTGATTATTAAAAACGCCCGGGCTAAAATTATTCTCTCTGTAAGTAAAATTATCGTACCGTTCTTCAACTAATCTGCTTCGAGCATGAATTCATCTCCAGAGTGATCCGTCCTAATTTTGTCTGTTTCAAATATTGCATAACTGACAAAATTTGTCATTAGCCGTTCGAGCATTTCTATCCCATTTTGAAATGAGTCAAATAATTTGAATGATCGATGTAAGTTACACTCGGCGAGTTTATGTGTGCGAATAGTGGCATGGTTTTTGTATTAACAGTGTTATATAAGGATTTCATTTGCAGTTAACGATAAACGGCGCTTTAGATTTTTATGGCCGTTTTGGTATCATAAAAGAGCGAGGGTTACGGATCCAAGGGAGAAAGATTGCGAGCCATGATGTTAAAAAATCTATCTAGCTAATCCGAATTTGCAATGTATGCGTATTTAAAATGAAGGACCCGGCCCTGTTTTATTTTAAAGACATTTGAACTGGTCATACATTAGCATTTCCTAGTTCTTTTGAATAAGTATACAGAGTTCCCTGGGAACTGCTGTGATTTATGGGTATTAGTGATCTGTTGTAGTAAAATTGGGTCAAGGATAAGGATATGGATGTAGAGAGAAATATAAATATATTGTTGATTGAAGATAACCACGACTACGCCCGGTTGATAAAGAGGATTATAAGCGATAAATCCTCAAATCTGATGGAAGTAGAGCACCACGAAAATTTTTCTAACGGGTATGAGAGGCTCTTAGAGGGTGAAGTGGACCTTGTTCTCCTCGACCTCGACCTTCCGGATAGCTCTAATATAGATAAGATAGTAAGAATCCACGGCTCTACAGAAGTCCCGATAATCGTGCTTACGGGTACGGATGATGAGCAGGTCGCCATCAAAGCTGTTCAGATGGGTGCTCAGGACTACCTGATGAAGAGCAGTCTCGACAGCAGTCTTCTGGTGCGCTCTATAAGATACGCGATAGAGCGCAAGAAAGTTGACGATGAGCTTAAGAGAACTGAGGAGAGGTTCAGGTTACTTATTGAAAACGCAATCGACCTGATAGCGATTCTGGAAATAGACGGGACAATACAGTACGTAAGCCCCTCCCATAAACGTATACTCGGATATGACGACCAGGATTTACTCGGCAGAAAAGCATTTGAATTTATACATCCCGAAGACCTGCCGGGGGTAGTCGAAATATTCTCGCGGGGAATCCAAAAGATTGGTGATGAGAACCATAATCAGGATATATCTTATTCGGCGGAATTCAGGTTCAGACATAAAGGCGGTTACTGGGTTACCCTTGAATCGTTCGGTAAGCTCTATCCCCCCGATTCTGGAGAAACCGGCGTTATTCTAAATTCAAGAGACGTCACAGAGCGCAAAAAAATGGAAGAGAGCCTAAGAAGCCTGAGCGTAACGGATGATCTCACTAACCTCTATAACCGTAGAGGTTTTATGTCCTTTGCCGAGCACCACATTAAGACCGCCGACAGGAAGAGACAGCGGATGTTGCTGATCCTCATCGACCTTGACGGCCTAAAGCAGATAAACGATGCTTACGGGCACAAAGAAGGGGATATGGCTCTAATTGATACGGCAGAAGTAATAAAAGATACCTTCCGCAAATCGGATCTAATAGCCAGGGTAAGCGGAGACGAGTTCGTGGTGCTTACTACCGATACAAAGTTAAATGCGATAGAGGCCATCAGGATACGGCTTCTTAATAATATAGAGGCGCACAACTCAAAGCAAAAGCGACTGTACAAGATCTCGCTCAGCTTCGGAATCGCGGTTTACGAACCTTAGGATCCAAGCTCCATAGACAGGCTCATAGTCGAGGCCGATGAGCTTATGTACATGGAAAAGCATAAGAAAGATGGGCTTTCCGAGGGTGAGGGTATGGTCGTGAATCTGAGTAGAAGGGGCCGATAGGGGATTTTGGTAAAAACCTTTTGGCTTGACGCTAGTTTCCGTCCTCTATTTCTGACTAATAACTACGAGGGATAGGCCCTGTATACTGCTCCCCATTAAGGAGCTAGTAGAATACTTGTAAAAAGCCATAAGGAGCGGGAGCAATGAAGCGAAGCTCTGAAACAAAGACCAAGGTAGTGCTCGAAGGTTTATACGGCAGACCAGTATCAGAGATATGTAACGAGTACAAAATACATCAGAATAAATACTGCGGCTGCCGGGATAATCTCTTGTCCGAGAGTGACTAGAAGGTTTAGAGAAAGGACTAAACAGAGAATTCCCTGGGGAGTCAGGGGTCATGGACTAAAGCTTATGAATGATAACGGGAGTCAGCCTAAGGAACTACCTACATTCTGCACATGGATACCACGCACTGATTCAGGCGGAAGCGGAATATTACAGGAATCACGCTTCACATAGAAATGCTGCTTGACTGTGCCTACCCTCTAAATTTAGCACCAAAAAGAACAAGGAAATTCAGCTTTTTTATCAATCATTCCAGCATGATCGAGTATTTGACTTTACAAAACCCATATGATACGATCACATGAAATTGTGCTATAAAGGGGGAGGATTGTGAAAGACAAGCACTTTACCATATTTAGAAGTCTAAGTATTAAGACCTTCATTTATTTACCAATATTCTGCGGTTGCATTTTCAGCAGAGACGATTAACGTGCCTAATGGGAATATGGCTGCGCTTATTCAGGCAATAAATGACGCTGAGGGGAACCCGGATGAAACTACTATCAACCTTGGAGGCGGCACATATACTCTCACCGCGATTGATAACAGCACAATCGGCGACGCCGGGCTTCCCATAATTACCACAGACGTAATCATTAACGGCAACAATTCAAGAATTCATAGAAGCGACGCGCCCGGTACGCCTGAATTCAGAATTCTTATATTTGACGGTGATACAACTACACTTACCATCAATGATCTGACTATAAGTAATGGTATAGCAAATTCGTCTGGAGCCGGTGGATTGGCTAATCACGGAAACGGAACTGTCAATATACATAATTCTAGGGGCTGAAGTAGCTAAGGGCTAATGTTTAGAGAGTTTATACCAGTATTTTAGCTGCTTTAGGAGCTGTTGGTGATTGCCTCCATTGAAGCGCCACTCACATTCTTTTAGAAACCAGTAG
>Ga0114931_10002736_pt1 | contig 22401 bp, 20 predicted proteins | sample 2SBtaG_FD_89579 | JGI IMG/M metagenome (GOLD analysis project Ga0114931, IMG submission 89579) | Deep subsurface microbial communities from Kolumbo volcano to uncover new lineages of life (NeLLi) - 2SBTROV14_V59a metaG | ecosystem: Environmental > Aquatic > Marine > Volcanic | place: Kolumbo... | reverse complement strand
CCTTTGGGAATCCCCCACGTGAGTCTCATGCCGCGCAGACTGGTATAAGGTGCTGCGGCAGATGAATGGGCCAAGTGAGACCGTGATAACATGACCTACAGGCCCGAAATCGCGCGGCCGGACGCCCGCGGAATGGGTTGTGATGGTCGAACCATATAAACCGTTGATTTATAAGGAAAACATTTCCGCACCTCAGACCGAAATGCCTTCGAAAAACGAATCGGTCGTAACTCATTGTTTTCATTGGATAAACCGTCTCGACAAACAATGGCACATGGCTCCCAAAATTTACACAATTTCTTACACATTCACAATTTTTTGAGAAAATTATTGCGTTATATCAATACGTTATGATAACACTTACCGGACTCAAAATCCGGTGGTGGCGACACCATGCGAGTTCGAGTCTCGCCCCGGGCACCACGGCCAGATTTTCTTACGGGCGCGTTGCCGTCTCGTCATGGGCGCGTGGCGCCGGATTGGTTTGCGCCGGGGCCGAGAGAGTCGAGGGCAGGCCGGGATCGCGTGGTGCGCAGCCCACGAAGGGTCGGTCGCCGCAGGTCGCCCGGTGGGCCTCGTCGCGCTCGCAATCGCGCGCCGCGCGCATCTGCCGCTGAATCGCCGATTTCATCCGCTCAACCCGCGCGCGGATGGATGTCCTCCATAGTCCCATCTCAATTTCGCTCCGATTTGTTCCCGCCCTCCGATTGCCGCCGCCCGCTGGCGCATCGCACGGCACACCGGCGGCACGTTAACATTTGATCGATTAATGCTAACGCCACGGCCCGCGTTGGCCTTGATCCATATCAAACTCGGCGCGGGCCTCCGGCCAAAAGCACATGCAAACTCAACGGCGTTCAGGGAGAATTGTGGATAACCCTGTGGAAATAAAGTATAATCAATTGAGTCGTATATGTTTTGCGCTCGTGTAAACAATTTAAGCGTGGGCGCAGTCAATTCTTGCGATTTGCCCCCGACTCTGAAATACTTCCGCTATCAATCGTCAGGTGAACGGAGGATTCGTCTATGATCTCCGATTTGCTGACCATTTTCATCATCGCCCTCATGGGCGTGTTGGTCATATACCCCGCGACGAGAGCACTCTGGCAGACCTGGGAAACGCGGCAGCGCCGCCAGGCCCAGCAGAACGACGCGTTGCCGCGCCGCTAGAGCGGAGTCCGACCAGATAGACCCATTCGATCGGGTTCTTTCGCGCCCAATGTCCGGGATGGCGGTGAAAGTCGTTCGAGGCTCCACGGCTTGGCCGAGAAATTGGCGAGGCGAGACGCGCTGCCCGCGCGAAAGGCGCGCCGCGGATGGGAGCTATTGGCCTCCCGAGGCGATTTGAGGCCGGCTCTTTCGCTCGTGCGCCGCCGCGTCGATGGCGCGCTCCGCGGGCAAGCGGAGCGTGACCGTTGTTCCTAAGCCGATTGCGCTGTCGATGGTCATTGTGCCGCCGTGCGCCTCGACAAAGGATTTGGTCAAAGGTAGGCCAAGCCCGGTACCCTCCCGACCGAGGGCGAAACCGGCCTCGGCCTGTACGAATGGCCGCAGCACCCGATCAATATCATGCGCCGCGATACCGATGCCCTCGTCCCTGATCGAGATCAGCACCGCGCCGTCGTCGGCCCGCCCGGCGCATATCTCCACGCGGCCATGGGTTGGCGAGAATTTGACCGCGTTGGACAGGAGGTTGATCAGGGCCTGCTTGACGAGGCGCGGATCGAGCCTGAGCGTGGGCAGATCGGGGCACGTCTTCACCGCGAGCGACAGGTGCGCCGCCTCGGCGCGGGCGCGCACAAGGCGCACCGATTGCGCGATCAGGTCTCGCGGGTCGGCCAACTGCTCGTTCAGGCGGAATTCGCCGGCCTCGATCTTGGACAGGTCCAAGATATCGTTGATGACCGAAAGCAGGTGATGGCCGCTATCGAAGATGTCGTTCGCATAGGATCGATAACGCTCCACGCCGAGGGGGCCCAGGAGCTCGGACTTTAGCACCTCGGCGAACCCGATGACGGCGTTGAGCGGCGTGCGTAGCTCATGGCTCATGTTGGCCAGGAACTCGCCCTTGGCGCGGGTCGCCTGTTCGCAGCGGTGCTGGCGCGCAAGCAGGTCGGCGCGATCCGCCTGGACTCGGGCCAGCAGGTTGTTCAAGGCGGCGGCCGCCCCGCCGGTGTCGCCGCCGGTGTGGTCGGGGCCTGTCTCGGGCATGCGCCGGGCATAGTCGCCGTCGCGCGCGGCCGCCTCCATGACCCGGCGCAGGCGGCGCGTGGGTGCCGTGGCCAGGGCGCCCAGATGGCTGGCCAGTAGCAGTGTGCCCAGGACGACGAGCAGGACCAGAAGGCCGGCGGGGATCGCCACCGCGCCGACGACCCCGCCGTAGCCGAGCGTATCGGCCTGGATCGTGAGCGTACCCAAGATGGCGTCCGCCCGGCGCCCGGTTCCGTGGATGGGCACGTCGAGGGTGGTCACGCCGGACCAGGGCTCCGGCGTCGCGCCGGCATCCGGCGCGCGCGGGGGCGTGGCCTCGAAGTCCATCGGCGCGGGATTCGAATCGGTCGAGGGTTCGGCCCGCTCGGCCCGGTAGGCAGCTAGAACGTCCCCGTTCGCGGCCATGATACGCGCCGCGCGGACGCGGGGCAGGTCGCGCAGGGCGCCGAACGCCCGCCGCGCGGCCGCCATGTCGTTGCGCTCCAGGGCCGGCGCGGCACCCGCCGCCAAAACCCGGCCCATGGTGTCCAACTCGGCGCGCGCGGCGCGGTTCAACCCATGGGTGTATGCCGCCCCAAAGTCGAGCGTGGCCACCATGGCGAGCCCAAGCCCGGCGCCGAGGATCGGCGCGGCGAACCTTCGCTCCAACGCTCTAGTACCCAGGTGCGACACCCAATCCTCCCCATGGCTTGCCGGCGATACCCGGCGCGGCGCCGACCCCTTCATTGTGGAGATCATTCGCCGGCGCCCCTATATTTGTTATTATATCGTCAACTATGAATTGGACAAATGAAAGTATTTGTCCGTTAATTAGATCAAATTGTTATTATTAATTATAATGATCCGACTATTTACGGTTACGTCTGGTTCCGCGCCGCCGCGCGCGCAAAAAAAGAGGGCGGGAACGATCCCGCCCTCCGAGGCGTCGTGGCGTTGATAGTTCACATCTAGCGCACCCGGCCCTCGCGCCAAGCCTGGATCAGCTTGTCGTAATCGAGGGTTTCGCCTTGCGGCTTTTCGTTGGCCAGCTTGGCCTTGGGGGCCCCCGGGCGGGCCAGCCAAATGGCGGGATCTATCTTCTCGTTGAGCTTGGGGCCGCACTCGCCCTGGACGCCGGAGCGCTGGATGCGCGCCATGACCTTGTCCTGCTCGCGGGCCAAGTTGTCCATGGCGCGGTCGACGGTCACCTCGCCGGCCACCGCCTCGCCGATGTTCTGCCACCAGAGTTGCGCCAGCTTCGGGTAGTCCGGCACGTTGGTGCCGGTTGGCGTCCACGCGACGCGCGCCGGCGAGCGGTAGAACTCCACCAGGCCGCCCAGCTTGGGGGCACGCTTCGTGAACGACGGATCCTGGATGTCGCTCTCGCGGATGATAGTCAGGCCCATGTGGGACTTCTTCAACGACACGGTCTTGGAAATCGTGAACTGGGCATAGAGCCAGGCCGCCTTGCGGCGATCGGGCGGCGTGCCGTTCAACAGGGTCCACGAGCCCGCGTCCTGATAGCCCTGTTTCATGCCCTCTTCCCAATAGGGTCCATGGGGCGAGGGGGCCATGCGCCACAGGGGCATGCCGTTTTCGTCGACCGTGTTGTTGCCCTTGCTGCGGGGCTCCACCAAGGAGGCGGTAAAGGCCGTGTACCAGAAGATCTGCTGGGCCACGTTGCCCTTGGCCAAGCTTGGCAGGGACTGGTAGAAGTCCATGCCCAGGGCGCCCGGAGGCGCATACTTACGCAGCCACTCCATATACTTGCGCAGGGCGTACTTGGCCGCGGGGCCGTTCGCGGCGCCGCCGCGCGAGATGCTGGAGCCGACCGGCCGGCAGCCCTCGACCCGGATGCCCCACTCGTCCACCGGCTTGCCGTTGGGCAGGCCCTTGTCGCCGGCGCCGGCCATGGACAGCCACGCGTCGGTGAAGCGCCAGCCCAGATCGGGTGCCTTCTTGCCGTAGTCCATGTGCCCGTAGACCCGTTTGCCGTCGATCTCGCGCACACGCTCGGTGAAGAACTCGGCGATATCCTCATAGGCCGACCAGTTGACCGGTACGCCCAACTCGTAGCCGTAGATCTTCTTGAACCGCTTTTTCAGATCGGTGCGCTGGAACCAGTCGTAACGGAACCAGTAGAGGTTGGCGAACTGCTGGTCCGGAAGCTGATAAACCTTGCCGTCCGGCCCGGTTCCGAAGCTCTTGCCGATGAAGTCGTGGACATCCAGGGTCGGCAGGGTCACATCCTTGCCCGGCCCGTTCATGTAATCCGAAATCGGCATCACGCTCTGGTAGCGGAAATGGGTGCCGATCAAATCGGAGTCGTTGATGTAGGCGTCATAGATGTTGCGCCCCGACTGCATCTGCGTTTGCAGCTTCTCGATCACGTCGCCTTCCTGGATCAGGTCGTGAGTAATCTTGATCCCGGTGATCTCCGTGAACGCCTTGGCCAGAACCTTCGACTCGTACTCGTGGGTCGGAATGGTCTCCGAGACGACCTTGATCTCCATGCCCTTGAAGGGCTCGGCCGCCTTGATGAACCATTCCATTTCCTTCATCTGCTCAGCCTTGGTGAGCGTCGATGGCTGGAATTCGTTGTTCACCCACTTCTTGGCCGCGGCCATGTCGGCCGCCGCCGGCGGCGCGAAGGCCACCGCGGCCACCAGGCCCGCCAGCGCGACGGCCGAAGCGGCGGTCGCGCCCATTGTTCGACGATGGTATCGGTCTTTCATGTCGTCCTCCCTTTCTTGCGGTTATCCTAAGTATTCTCTTCCTCCCGAATTCACGGCCCGGTGCCGGCCCGGTCCATGATTTTCAGCCCCAACGCATGAGCGCGACCATGTAGATGGCCGAGATGCCAAGCGCCCACCACAGGCTGGCGTCGGTCAGGCCGATCCACGCCAAGTGAATATAGGCGCTGCCCAGGAGCCCGATAAACAGACGATCCCCGCGGCTGGTCGCGATCGGCAACAGGCCGCGCCGCTCCCCCGCCGGCGAGATCAACTGCCACGCCGTCATGCCCGCGAGGATGATGGCGATCGTGATGAAGAAGATCGCGGTCGGCACCGTCCAGGCCATCCATTCCAGGCTCATGGGTCATGCCTCCTCATACGCGCCCCAGGGCGAAGCCCTTGGCCAGATAGTTGCGCACGAACCAGATGACCAAGGCGCCCGGCACGATGGTCAGGATGCCGGCCGCGGCGAGCAGCCCCCAGTCGAGCCCGGACGCGCTGACCGTGCGGGTCATGGTGGCCGCGATCGGCTTGGCGGCGGTGACGGTCAGGGTGCGCGCCAGCAACAGCTCGACCCACGAAAACATGAAACAGAAGAACGCGGTGACCCCGATGCCGGCGCGGATCAGCGGCACGAACACCAAGGCGAAGAAGCGCGGGAAACTGTAGCCGTCGATGTAGGCGGTCTCGTCGATCTCGCGCGGCACGCCGGACATGAACCCCTCTAGGATCCAGACCGCGAGCGGCACGTTGAAGAGCGTATGGGCGAGCGCCACCGCGATGTGGGTGTCGATCAGGCCGAAGGTGGAGTAGAGCTGGAAGAAAGGCAGCAGGAACACCGCCGGCGGCGCCATGCGGTTGGTCAGCAGCCAGAAGAACATGTGCTTGTCGCCGAGAAACCGATAGCGCGAGAACGCATAGGCCGCGGGCAGCGCGACCGAAAGGGAGATCACCGTGTTCATGGTCACGTAGGTGATCGAGTTGATGTAGCCCGAATACCAGGACGGATCGGTGAATATCTTGATGTAGTTGGCCAGCGTCGGATTGGACGGATAGAGCGCGAAGCCGCCCGTGATGTCGGCGTTGGTCCGCAGCGACATGTTGAGCATCCAATAGATGGGCAGCAACAGCAGCACCAGATAGATGATCAACCCCACGGTGGCCTTGCGCGGCTTCATTGCTTGTCTCCCGTCCCCACGTTCTGCAGGGCCTGATAAAACACGAAGGAGAACATGAGCACGATCAGGAAGTAAATGATCGAGAACGCCGCCGCCGGTCCCAGGTCGAACTGCCCGACCGCCACCTTGACCAGGTAGATGGACAGGAACGTGGTGCTGTTGCCGGGCCCGCCACCGGTCAGCACAAAGGGCTCGGCATAGATCAGGAAGCTGTCCATGAAGCGCAGCAGCACCGCGATCACCAGCACCCCGCGCATCTTGGGAAGCTGGATGTAGCGGAAGGTGGCCCAGGCGGACGCGCCGTCGATGCGCGCCGCCTGATAGTACGCGCCGGGAATCGCGCGCAGGCCCGCGTAGCACAGGAGCGCCACCAGGGGCGTCCAGTGCCAAACCTCCATGAGCATGACCGTGATCCAGGCTTCGAGGGGCGACGCCGTGTGATCGAAGTTGATCCCCAGGCTGTTGATCGCGACCCCGAGCAGGCCGATGTCCGGGCGCACGAAGATGATCCAGATGGTGCCGATGACGTTCCAGGGAATGAGCAGTGGCAGGGCGAGCAGCACCAGGCAGGCCGACGCGCGCCAGCCGCTGGCCGGCATGGCCAGGGCGATAACGATGCCGAGCGGTATCTCGAACAGCAGCACCAGGCCGGAGAACAGAAGCTGGCGCGCCAGGGCATCTTGCAGGCGCGCGCTGTGCAACGCCTCGTTGAACCACTCGGTGCCGACGAACACCCGCTGCCCGGGGCCGAAAATATCCTGAACCGAATAGTTGACCACGGTCATCAGCGGGATGATCGCGGAGAACGCGACGATCGCGAAAACCGGCAGCACCAGGAACCAGGCCCGGTTGTCCTCCCACTTGTTCATGGCGTGCCGCCCCGCGCGCTCATTCGACCAGCCGCCCGTCGGCATAGAGCTTGGTGCGCTCCGGCGGGAAGGTGACGTACCCGTGCTCGGCCGGGATCTCGGCGTCCTGGGAGACCTTGATCTTGACCGCTTGCCCGCCCAGGCGCGCCGTCACGATCTTGAAGGCGCCCAGGTCCTCCACCTCGGCGACGCGCACCGGCACCCCGCCCGGCGTCGACTTCGCCGCGAGGCCCAGGAACTGCGGACGGATGCCGAGCTCCAGGGTGCCGCCGGCGGCGCTCGCCTTCTCGGCCAGCCCCGGGTCGAGGGTGATCTCCTCGCCGTCGACCATGGCGCCGCCGGGCCCAAGCGCGCACGGCAGCAGGTTCATGCCCGGGGTGCCGATGAAATAGCCGACGAAGGTGTGCCGCGGTGTCTCGAACAACTCCTGGGGCGTGCCGAACTGAACCACCTGCCCCGCGTGCATGACCGCCACCCGGTCGGCCATGGTCAGGGCCTCGTTCTGATCGTGAGTGACGTAGATGAGGGTTAGCTTGAGATGCTCGTGAATCTCCTTCAGCTTGCGCCGGAGGTGCCACTTGAGATGGGGGTCGATCACGGTCAGGGGCTCGTCGAAGAGGATCGCCGCCACGTCCGAGCGGACCAGGCCCCGGCCAAGGGAAATCTTTTGTTTGGCGTCGGCGCCCAGGCCTTGGGCGCGGCGCCCCAGGTCGCGCGTTAGATCCAGGGCCTCGGCCACTTCCGAGACGCGCGCGCGCACCGTGGCGTCGTCGGCGCCGCGATTGCGCAAGGGAAAGGCCAGGTTGTCGTATACGGTCATGGTGTCGTAGATGACCGGAAACTGAAATACCTGGGCGATGTTGCGCCGCTCGGTCGGCAACTCGGTCACGTCCCGCTCGTCGAAGCGCACGTGGCCGCGGGTCGGATGTATCAGGCCCGAGATCACGTTGAGCAGGGTGGTCTTGCCGCACCCGGACGGCCCGAGCAGGGCGTAGGCCCCGCCATCCTCCCAAATGTGGTCGATTTGGCGCAGCGCGTAGTCGCTCGCGTGGGCGGGCGCGCTCATGTAGGCGTGGGCGATGCCGTCGAGATGGATGCGTGCCATGGCCCCCGCCCCCCTACCGCGCCGCCGCCGGCGCCAGGTTCGCCGGCGCCGGGCGGCGCGCCGGGGCGGCCACCAAGCGCCCGTCGAGCGCGAAGACGAAGAGGTTGCGCGGGTCCAGATAGAGCCTGAGCTCCTGGCCCAGGCGCGCGGGGAACACGCCTTCTTCCTGCACCACCCAGCTTGCCGTGCCCAGGGCGACGTGGATGAAGGTTTCCGAGCCGCTGATTTCCGCCAGTTCCACGGGGGCGGTGAACTCGATATCCTCCGGGCCTTGGCGGTGCGCGAACAGGTGGTTCGCGCGCACGCCAAAACGATAGCGCCCACCCGCCAGGGGGCGCAGGTGCCCGCGCATGGGCGCGCGCAGGCCGCCGCCCAGGTCGGCGGTTTCGTCGGCCACGGTGCCTTCGATCTCGTTCATGGGGGGATCGCTGAAGATTTCACCTACCCGCAGGGTGTCCGGGTGGTGGTAGACCGCCGTGGTCGGCCCCACCTGCAAGGCCCGGCCCTGGTCGAGCACGACCGTCGTGCCGCCGATCAGCAGCGCCTCCACGGGCTCCGTGGTGGCGTAGACCACGATCGAGCGCCGGGCACGGAAGATTTCCCGCAGCTCCTCGCGCAATTCCTCGCGCAGCTTGTAGTCGAGGTTGACCAGGGGTTCGTCCAGCAGCAGTAAATCGGCGTCCTTGACCAGCGCGCGGGCGAGCGCCGTGCGCTGCTGCTGTCCGCCCGATAGCTGGTCCGGCAACCGATCCAGCAGCTCATCGATGTGCAGGGTGAGGGCCGCTTGCCGCACCTTCTCGTCGATCTCGTCGCGGCCCATGCCGGCGCGCCGGAGCGGCGAGGCGATGTTCTCGAATACCGTGAACGATGGGTAGTTGATGAACTGCTGGTAGACCATGGCCAGGTTGCGCTTGCGCACGGAGCGGCCGGTCACGTCCACGCCGTTCTCGACGACGCGCCCGCTCGTGGGCCGGTCGAGCCCGGCGAGCAGGCGCAAAAGGGTGGTCTTGCCGGCCATGGTGGGGCCGAGCAGCACGTTGACCGAGCCGGGCGCGAAGGAAACGGTCATGTCGGCGATATGGGTCTCGCCCGCCACGACCCGATTTACGTTTTCCAGGGCGATTGTCATGGCGTTTTCCGCGGGAGGTTCATGGCGCTCGCGTTGCCGCCCGCGCGGCCGTTTGCACGCCGCCGGCACACCAGTCGGCGAGCCGTGCCTTGGTCGCCGTGCTCACGTGCAGCCCCAGCTTGGAGCGGCGCCACAGGATATCGTCCGCGGTCATGGCCCACTCGGCGTCTCTGAGGTACTCCACCTCCGCGGCATAAAGACCGTCGCCCAGGTTCTCGCCCAGGTCGGCCAGCCCGCGCGCGCCGGCCAGCACGGCCGCGATGCGGGTTCCGTAGGCGCGGGCGTAGCGCCGGGCGAGCGCGGGCGGCAACCATGGGCGCGCCGTGCCCAGGTTGGCCACGAAGGCCTCGAAGTCCGCGTTGGGCATATCGCCGCCAGGCAGAGAGGCGGTCGCGGTCCAGGCCGGAGCTCGCCGTCCCAGGCGGGGCAGCAGGCTCTCCAGCGCGTGCTCCGCCAGCTTGCGGTAGGTGGTGATCTTGCCGCCGAAGACCGATAGCAGCGGGGCCGCGTCCCGATCCGATCCAGTGCCGGTATCGATGTCGAACACGTAATCCCGGGTGACCGCGGATACGTCCGCGCGCGCGTCGTCGTACAGGGGCCGCACCCCCGAGTAACTCCAAACGATCTTGTCGGTCTCCACCGGCGCCTTGAAATAGCGCTCGACCGCGGCGCGCAAATATTCGATTTCGTCGTCGGTGATGGCCACCGCGCGCGGATCGCCCTCGAAGGGTTCCTCGGTCGTGCCGATCAGCGAGAAATCCCGCTCGTAGGGGATCACGAACACGATGCGCCGGTCCACGTTCTGCAGGATGTAGGCCTGATCGCCCGTGGCCATGCGCGGCACCACGATGTGGCTGCCCTTGACCAGGCGCAGGTGGTTTTCGCGCTTGGCGCCGGGCACGGTGCCGAGCACCCGATCGACCCAGGGGCCCGCCGCGTTGACAGCGCGCGGGCGCGCACCGTGCGCGCCCCGTCGTCGCCGCCGCCGGGGCGCGAGGAGGGGCGCAAGGTGGCTTCCCACACCCCGTCCACGCGCCGCGCGGCGGTGCATTCGGTGCGCACCAGGATCTCCGCGCCGCGCTCGGCCGCGTCGAGCGCGTTGAGCACCACCAGGCGCGAATCCTCCACCCAGCAGTCGGAATAGCAAAAACCCTTGGTGTAGGTGTCCCGCAAGGGCTCGCCGACCGGGTCTCGGCGCAGGTCGACGCCGTAGGAGGCCGGCAGGCGCTCGCGTCCGCCCAGGTGGTCGTAGAGAAAGAGCCCCAGGCGAACCATCCACGCCGGACGCAGGCCCCGGTTGTGGGGCAATACGAAGCGCAGGGGCCAAACAATGTGCGGTGCCGCGCGCAGCAGCACCTCGCGCTCGATCAGCGCCTCGCGCACCAGGCGAAACTCATAGGTCTCCAGGTAGCGCAGGCCGCCGTGAATCAGCTTGGTGCTGGCCGCGGAGGTCGCGCCGCCCAGATCCTCGGCCTCGCAGAGCACCACCGAGAGGCCGCGCCCGGCCGCGTCGCGCGCGATGCCGGCGCCGTTGATGCCCCGCCAACCACGAGCAGATCGACCGGTTCTTGCTCCGGCAAGGCCCTGGTCCTCCCCTTACGCACGCTACGCGCGCCCTGGCCGCATCGACCTTTGCCGCGCTCAACCCGCGCCGCCAAGGCGGTCTTTGACACTTGTCCCGGGTGTCCCGGGAACTCCATGGTCCCGCCCGCGTGGGGCGGGCCGCGATCGCCGTGGTTTCGGCCGGATTGCCTCCCCCGGTCGTCCCCGGTTGCACAAGGACGGAACCGTAGTACAGGTCGGGCGATCTTCACAATCGAAAACGCACGCCCGGCCCGATGTTTGATATCGAAAAGCCGCCGTGGCCACGCCGGGCGCCGCCGGTTCAGGCCGCGGCCACCTCCGCCTCGTCGGCCACGACCACGCGCACCTCCGCCGCCGCGAGCATCTCCCGCATGGCGGGCGGCGGGTCGCGGTCGGTGAACAGGGAGTCGACTTGCGCCATGCGCCCCAGGCGGACCATGGCCGAGCGGCCGAACTTGGTGTGATCCGCCGCCATGTAGACGCAGCGGGAATTTTCGATGATCGCCTGGGCGACTCGCACCTCCCGGTAGTCGAAGTCGAGCAGGGTGCCGTCCGCGTCGATGGCGCTGATGCCGACGATCCCGTAATCGACCTTGAACTGGCGGATCGCGTCCAGGGTCGCGGCGCCGATAATGCCCCGGTCGCGGGCCCGCACCGCGCCCCCGGCCACGATCACCTCGAAACCCTGGTTGGCGCTAATGATATACGCCACGTTGAGATTGTTGGTGATGACCCGCAGCCCGTCGTGCTCCATGAGCGCGCGCGCCACCTCCTCGGTGGTGGTCCCGATATTGATGAAGAGCGACGCGCGATCGGGAATCCGCGCCGCCAGCGCCCGCGCGATGCGGCGCTTCTCGTCCAGGCACAGCACCTGGCGCGTGGTGTAGGCCAGGTTCTCCACGCTGGACGGCAGGCCGGCCCCGCCGTGATAGCGGCGCAGGAGGGCGCGCCGGCACAGCTCGTTGATGTCCCGGCGAATGGTCTGCGGCGTGACCCGAAAGCGCCCGGCCAGGTCCTCGATGGACACGAAGCCGCGCCGGCGCACCAGCTCCAAGATTTGCGTCTGGCGTGGGTGTGGGGTCATGGGGCTCGTCGCCTTCCGTGGCCTGGGGCGCGCCCGCGCGCCCATGCCGGGCCCATTATGCCCGCGATGTTCGAAAATGAACACCCACCGTCGCCGGCGCGCGGGTAGAACGGGTGGTTTGGCTTTCGCAGCGCAAAAATAATCGGTTAACAATTTCCTGTTATATTTGCAGTGCGGGGTTGGAAAAGGTCTTGTTGTCGGCTCTGTTGGGGTGCACTAAGCTGCATTGCAACAAGATTGCGGCGGCGCAAAATTCAATCGCCGTCAGGGGATCGAGCCGAGCTTGGAGAGTGTGCCGAAAATGGACGAGAAACACGGGTACTACCTGGAAGACCTGTCGGTGGGCATGACCAGCATTTATGCCAAGACCGTAACCGACGCCGACGTCGTGATCTTCGCCGGGATATCCGGGGACACCAACCCGGTTCACCTGGACGCGCATTTCGCCGATCAAACGGCCTTCAAGGGGCGTATCGCCCACGGGCTCCTGTCGGCGAGCTTCATTTCCACGGTGCTGGGCACGCGGCTGCCCGGGCCCGGGTGCATCTATATGAGCCAGACCCTCAAGTTTCGCGCTCCCGTGAAAGCGGGCGACACGGTCACCGCGCGGGTCACGGTCAAGGGCGTCGACGAGACGAAGCAGCGCGTCGTCGTGGATACGATCTGTTCGGTCGGCGACACGGTGGTGATCGACGGCGAGGCGTTGCTCATGGTCAGCCGGCGCGCCGACGTGAAGGCCACCATGAGTAGCCAGGCGGTCAACGGCCAAGGCGCGGCATCGACCGCGCCGACCACGCGCACGACCAATTGAGGATTCTCGCCTGAAGGCTGGCGGGTGAAGGCTGGCGGGCGACCGAGGCTCGCGGACCCCAGCGCCATCCCCTATCCAGCGCCGCGCCGGCGCGTTATCTTCGGACCGGATCGCGATTGAGACTTAAGGTTCGGGCGGCACCTACTCCACATGGCCATATTCCGGCACACGGCGGACTTGCCGCCCGAGGCGCTCGGCGCGGTCGTGGCCATCGGCAACTTCGACGGCGTTCACCTGGGCCATCAGGCGGTAATCGCCAAGGCTCTCCGCATCGCGGCGCCCACCGGGGTGCCGGTCGCGGTCTTGACATTCGAACCGCACCCGCGGCGTTTTTTTCGCCCGGGCGACCCGCCGTTTCAACTTACGTCCTGGCGGCTCAAGGCGCGCTTACTCGAGGCGTTGGGCGTGCATCACGTCTTTATTCTGACCTTCAACGAGGCGCTTTCCCACCTGAGCGCGGCGGACTTCGTGCGCCATGTGCTGATGCGCGATCTTGGCGCGCGCCATGTGGTGGTCGGGGCGGACTTCGCCTTCGGCCATCGCCGCCAGGGCAATGGCGCGCTCCTGCGCGCCATGGGCGACGAGCTGGGCTTTGGGGTCGATGTGCTGGAGCCGGTCGCCGAGTCGGGGGGCGCGGCCTACTCCTCGACCGCGATCCGGGCTTGCCTGCGCGCCGGCGATCCGGCGGGCGCGGCGCGGCTTCTCGGCCGCTACTGGGAGATCGAGGGCCGGGTACGGCAAGGCGCGCGTCTGGGCCACGAGTTGGGCTTTCCCACCGCCAACATCGGCCTGGACGACTTCCTGCATCCGGGCTACGGGGTCTATGCGGTGCGCGCGGGCATCGATCGGGGCGAGCGAACCCTGTGGCACCCCGGGGTCGCCAACGTGGGGGTGCGGCCCATGGTGGACGGCACGACCCCCCTCTTGGAGGTTCACCTCTTCGATTTGGAGCCGGATCTCTACGGGCAGCACTTGCGCGTCGCGCTGGTGGAGCATTTGCGCGCGGAGCGCATGTTCGACGATCTGGAGGCCATGACGGTCCAGATGCGCGCGGACGCGGCGCGGGCCCGCGCGCTCCTTGCCGGCCACGCCTGGGAAGCCGGCTGGCCGGCCGAGGCCCCGGCGCGGGCGACGCCGACGACATAAGGACGCACCGTCACAGGGTCTTCGCGCGCTGTTGGCCGAAACCCCCGTCCTTGACGCTCTGCGGGCCCGTCCATAACATCCGCGCGCCCGAACATCCGCGCGCCCGCAAACCGCGCCCCCGGGCGCGTCCGCCAGAATCGAGACTTTCCGCCCATGAGCGTCGATTACAAGGCCACCATTTTCTTGCCGCGCACGGACTTTCCCATGCGCGCGCGCTTGCCCGAGCGCGAGCCCGATATCCTGGCGCGCTGGGCGGAGATGGATCTGTTCGCCCGCCTGCGCCGCGAGTCCAAGGGGCGCGAGAAGTTCATCCTGCACGACGGCCCGCCGTACGCGAACGGCCACCTGCACATGGGCCACGCGCTGAACAAGATTCTGAAAGACGTGATCAACCGCTCCCAGCAAATGCTGGGCAAGGACGCCAACTACGTGCCCGGCTGGGATTGCCACGGCCTGCCCATCGAATGGAAGATCGAGGAGCAATACCGGGCGCGCGGGCAAACCAAGGAATCCGTGCCGATCGGCGCGTTTCGGCGCGAATGCCGGGAGTTTGCCCAGCACTGGATCGGCGTGCAGACCGAGGAGTTCAAGCGCCTCGGCGTGCTCGGCGACTGGGCCGAGCCCTATACCACAATGGCCTTCGCCGCCGAGGCGCAGATCGTGCGCGAGGCCGGCAAGTTCCTGCTCAACGGCGGGCTCTATCGCGGCGCCAAGCCGGTGCTCTGGTCGATCGCCGAGGGCACCGCGCTGGCCGACGCCGAGGTGGAATATCACGAGCACACCTCGACCACGATTTGGGTGCGTTTCCCGGTGGCCAAGGCCGCGCGGCCGGAGCTCGCCGGCGCCGGGGTGGTGATCTGGACCACGACGCCCTGGACCATCCCGGGCAACCGGGCCATCGCCTACGCGGCGGACGAGCGCTACGTGGTGATCCAGGTCGCCGAGGTCGGCGAGGGCGCCCGGGTCGAGGCGGGCGCGCGCCTGGTGGTCGCGCGGGCGTTGCTCGACGGCTTCCTGAAAGTCGCGAAGATCACGGATCACAAGGTGGTCGCCCAGGTGCCGGGGGCGGCCCTCGTCGGCACGGTGTGCGCCCATCCCTTGCGGGCGCACCCGGAGGCGGCCGGCGGCTATGGCTTCGACGTGCCCCTGCTGGCGGCCGGTTTCGTGACCATGGACCAGGGCACGGGGTTCGTGCACGTGGCTCCCGGCCACGGCAACGACGACTACGAGCTGGGCCTTGCCCACGGGTTGGAGATGCCGCTCACGGTCGATGGGGACGGGCGTTTCATGGCCCATGTGCCCTTGTTCGCCGGGCGCCAAGTCTATACCACCGAGGGCAAGCACGGGGGCGCCAACGCGGCGGTGCTGGCCGCCCTGGAGACGACCGAAACCCTGCTGGCCCAAGGCCGCCTGCGCCACGAGTATCCCCATTCCTGGCGCTCCAAGGCACCGCTCATCTTTCGCAACACGCCCCAATGGTTCATCTCCATGGAGGCCAACGACCTGCGCGCCAAGGCGCTGGCGGCGATCGAGGCGACGCGCTTCGTGCCCGCGCCGGGGCGCGCGCGCCTCTATGCCATGATCGAGAGCCGACCCGATTGGTGCGTGTCGCGCCAGCGCCTGTGGGGCGTGCCCCTGCCCATCTTCATCGAAAAGGCGAGCGGCGAGCCCCTGCGCGACCCGGAGGTGATCGAGCGCATCGCCGGCATTTTCGAGCGCGAGGGCGGCGGCGCCTGGTACGAAAGCGATCCACAACGGTTCCTGGGCGACGGGTATCGGGCCGAGGACTACGAGCAAGTCCAGGATATTCTGGAGGTTTGGTTCGATTCCGGCTCCAGCCACAGCTTCGTGCTCGAGGCGCGCCCGGACCTGGCCTGGCCGGCCTCGCTCTACCTGGAGGGCTCGGACCAGCACCGGGGCTGGTTCCACACCTCGTTGCTCGAATCCGCCGGCACGCGCGGGCGCGCGCCGTTCGACGCGGTGCTGACCCACGGCTTCGTGCTCGACGAGAAGGGCCGCAAGATGTCCAAATCCCTGGGCAACGTTGTCTCGCCGCACGAGATCATCGGCCAGCACGGGGCGGATATCCTGCGGCTGTGGGTGGTGGCCTCGGACTACGAGGCGGACCTGCGCATCGGGCGGGAGATTCTGCGCTATCAGGTGGATGCCTATCGGCGCCTGCGCAACACGCTGCGCTATCTCCTGGGCAATCTGAACGATTTCGACGAGGCCGAGCGCGTGCCCCTGGCCGAAATGCCCGAGGTGGAGCGCTGGGTGCTGCACCGGCTCGTGGAGCTGGACGCGCTGGTGCGCCGGGGCTGCGACGAGTTCGATTTTCACGGCATCTATCAGGGCCTGCACAACTTTTGCGCGGTCGATCTTTCCGCGTTCTATTTCGACGTGCGCAAGGACACGCTCTACTGCGACCGCGCCGAGTCGCCGCGCCGCCGGGCGTGTCGAAGCGTGCTCGACACCCTGTTCCAATGCCTGAGCGCGTGGCTGGCGCCGATCCTGTGCTTTACCGCGGAGGAGGCGTGGACCGCGCGCGGGCGTGGCGAGGCGAGCGTTCACCTGCGCACCTTCCCCGAGGTGCCGGCGGTCTGGCGCGACGAGGGTTTGGCCGCGAAATGGGCCCTGGTGCGCGAGCTGCGGCGCGCCGTGACCGGGGCCCTGGAGGTGGCGCGCGCGGAGAAGCGCATCGGCTCCAGCCTGCTCGCGCACCCGCGCGTGCATGTGGCGCGGCCCGATCTCATGGGCGCCATCGCCGGGGTGGACTTGGCCGAGGTCGCCATCACCTCCGGCTTGACCGTGGTCGGGGGCGCGGCGCCCGAAGGGGCCTTTACCGCCGGAGACGTGCCCGGGGTCGCGGTCGTGGTCGAGCCGGCCGAGGGCGCCAAGTGCCAGCGCTGCTGGAAGGTCCTGCCCGACGTTGGCGAGCATCCGAACGCGCCGGGGACCTGTTCGCGGTGCGCCGAGGCCGTGCGCCGGGCCGGCGTGGCGGCCGAGTAGGGCGGCCCCCGTGCCCATGCCGCGCGATACCGACGCCCCGGGCTGGCCGGCGCGGCGCGCGCTCGGGCTGGCGCTTGTCGTGGGCGCCGCCGTCATGGCCTTGGATCAGGCGGTCAAGTGGCTCATGATCGGCTATGTCATGCAGCCGCCGCGCGTCATCGAAGTGACCGGGTTCTTCAACCTGGTGCTGACCTACAACACCGGGGTCAGCTTCGGCCTGTTTCGCGGGGCCGGGCCCTGGCGTGCCTGGATCCTGGTCGCCGTCGCCCTGGCGGTGGTGGCCGGGCTCCTCGCGTGGCTCGGCCGGCAGCCCCGGCCCCAACCGCTACTGGCGGTCGCGGTCGGCGTCGTGGTCGGCGGGGCGCTCGGTAACGTCATCGACCGCCTCCACGGGCCCGGGGTCATCGACTTCCTGGATTTCCACGTGGCGGGCTGGCATTGGCCGGCATTCAACTTGGCCGATAGTGCAATTGCCTTGGGTGTTGGCCTTATAGTGTTGGATGGCTTGTTCTCGGCACCACGTGGGTGTAAGACCTAATGCTGCCTGGATTTGTAGGGCGGCGGGGAAGGAATGGGATCATGGGCACTAAAACTATATTTCGGTTGGGCTGCGTGCTCGCCTTGGCGCTGGTGCTGGGGGCATGCAGCAACGTGCGCAAGCAATTCGGCCTGACCAAGCAGGCGCCGGACGAGTTTCGCGTCGTATCCCGCGCGCCGCTGACCCTGCCGCCGGACTACAACCTGCGGCCGCCGCGCCCGGGGGCCGAGCAGATCCCAGGCGGCTCGCCTAAGCAGCAGGCGCGCCAGGCGGTGTTCCGCGCGCCCCAGCCGAAGGGCGCCGCACCCGCGGCCGCCCCCACGGGCAATGGGCCCTCGATCGGTGAGAGGGCGTTCCTGAAATCCGCCGGGGCCGACAACGTGGACCCTGGCGTGCGCATCCTGGTGAACCGTGAAACCGACAAAATGAACCAAGCGGACAAGGACTTGCTCCAGGTGCTCGTATTTTGGCGCGAACCCGAGCCAACCGGCGTCATCGTCGACGCCGAGGCGGAGGCGCGGCGCCTGCGCGAGAACACCGCCCTCGGCAAGGAAGCGACCGCCGGCGAGACGCCGACCATCGAACGGCGCAAGAAGGCCCTGCTCGAAGGCATCTTCTGACGGCGCGCGCGCGCCGACCGGGCACGCGCCGTTTGGGTAATCTTTACCATTCAAGGTTGAGCTTTAGGTCCGCGCGCGATCGCGGCCGGTTGCGCTCGCGCCGGGCCGCGCCATATTGAACCCACGTGCCCGTCGTCGTCGCCACCAGCCAATCGATAGGGAAGGTCGCATGTTCAACGCGCTTCGCACCGGCCGGCCGCTCGCCGCCATCGGGTTTTGGCTCTTGCCGGCGGTATTCCTCGCGTTGGCCTGGGCGCCGGCCGAGGCGCGGGTTTTCGATCCGGAGACCTTCACCCTCGACAACGGCCTGCAAGTGGTGGTGGTGACCAACCGCCGCGCGCCCATCGTTACCCACATGGTGTGGTACAAGGTGGGCGCCGCCGACGAGGCGTCGGGCGAATCCGGCAACGCGCACTTCCTGGAGCACCTGATGTTCAAGGGCACCAAGACCCTTGGGCCGGGCGAGTTCTCGCGCATCATCGCCCAGAACGGTGGCCGGGAGAATGCCTTCACCGGCCAGGACTATACCGCCTTCTACCAGACCGTGGCGCGCGATCGCCTCGATATCGTCATGAAATACGAGGCGGACCGCATGGCCAACCTGGTGTTGAGCGACGACGAGGTCCTGACCGAGCGCGACGTGGTCCTGGAGGAACGGCGCAGCCGGGTCGATAACAGCCCCGGCGCCTTGCTGGGCGAGGCGATCAACGCGGCGCTCTACCTGAACCATCCGTACCGCCTGCCGGTGATCGGCTGGGCGCACGAGATTCGCCAACTCAACACGGAAACGGCGACCGCCTTCTATCGTAAATGGTATGCCCCCAACAATGCGGTCGTGATCATTGCCGGCGATATTTCCGCCGCGGAGGTGCGGCCCCTGGCCGAGCGGTACTATGGGGCCGTCGCGGCGCATCCGGTGCCCAAACGCGCGCGCATCGCCGAGCCGCCTCAGCACGCCGAGCGACGCGTCACGCTGAAGAGCGCGCGGGTCCGCCAGCCCTCGCTTTCCATCGTCTATCTGGCCCCCGGCTACAACAGCCCGGACGGGGCTCGGGCCTATGCCTTGCAAGTGCTGGACAAGATCATGGGCGGCGGCGCCACCAGCCGGCTGTATCGCGGCCTGGTGGTGGAGCGGTCGCTCGCCGCCTCCGCCGGCAGCGGCTACGACGCCACCGTGGTCGACGGGTCCGAGTTCAGTTTCCATGTCTCGCCCCGCCCGGGGGTCGAGATCGACCGGGTGGAAGCGGCCTTGCGCACGGAAATCGCGGACCTGCTGGACGGCGGCGTGAGCGCGGAGGAGGTGGCGGCGGCCAAGCGCCGGCTCGTCGCCCAGGCCATTTACGCGCGCGATTCCCTTAGCACCGCGCCCAATGTGCTGGGTCGGGCGCTGGCCACCGGGCGCACCGTGGCGGACGTGGAGGCCTGGCCGGAGCGCATCGCCGCGGTGACCGTCGCCGAGGTCAACGCCGCCGCGCGCGCGGTGCTGCGCGCCGAGCACTCGGTCACCGGCGCGTTGCTGTCCAAGCCGACCAGTTGATCCCTCGCCCATCGCGACCTGGAGCCCGCCCCATGCGAATGCGCTTTCTGTTTGTTCTGCTCGCGGTCCAGGTCGCGGTTCTCCTCGGCGCCGGCAACGCGCGCGCGGTTCAGGTCGAGCGCGTGGTCAGCCCCGGCGGGATCGAGGCGTGGCTGATCGAGGATCACACCAACCCCATTATCTCCCTGGATCTCGCGTTTCGCGGCGGTGCCGCGCTCGATCCCGCCGGCAAGGCGGGCCTGGCCAACATGGTCTCCGGCCTGATCGACGAGGGCGCCGGCGGCCTGGAGTCCCAGGCCTTCCAGGGGCGCCTGGAAGATCTTTCGATTCGTTTGCGCTTCTCGGCCGGGCGCGATGTCTTCAATGGCGAACTGCGCACGCTCAGCGAGAACCGCGCGGCGGCGTTCGACCTGCTGCGCCTGGCGCTGACCCAGCCGCGCTTCGACGCCGAGCCCGTGGAGCGTATCCGCGCTCAGATACTGGCCGGCCTGGCGCGCCGGGCGGAGAACCCGAATTCCATCGCCGCGCGCACCTTGCGCCGAATCCTCTTTCCCAACCACCCGTACGGCCAGCCGGTCGAGGGGACGCCGGAAAGCGTCGAGTCGGTGACCGTCGCCGACCTGGGCCGCTTCGTCGCCGCCCGTTTCGGGCGCGATACCCTGATCATCGGGGTGGTCGGCGACATCACGCCCGACGCCCTGGGCCAACTGCTCGATAAGACGTTTCTCGATCTGCCCGCCCGCGCGGGGGCGTTCGAGGTGGCGGCGGCGCGCCCGTCCGGCGCGGGCCGGTTGGTGATCGTCGAGAAGGACGTACCCCAGAGCGTGGTGCTGTTCGGCCAGGAAGGCATCCTGCGCGACGATCCGGATTATTACGCGGCCTACGTGGTCAACTACATCCTGGGCGGGGGCGGCTTTTCTTCCCGCCTGTACAAAGAGGTGCGAGAGAAGCGCGGCCTCGCCTATTCGGTCTATTCCTATCTCCAACCCATGGATCACGGCGCGCTCGTGGTTGGCGGGGTGGCTACCCAGAACGGCCGCGTGGCCCGCGCCCTCGAGTTGATCCGCGCGGAGTGGGCGCGCATGGGCGAGGCCGGGCCGAGCGCCACCGAGCTGGACGACGCCAAGCGCTACCTGACCGGCTCGTTCCCCTTGCGGTTTTCCAGTTCCGGGCGAATCTCGGGCATGCTGGTGGGCATGCAGCTCGAGCACCTGGGCATCGACTACCTGGACCGGCGCAACGCGCTGATCGAGACGGTCGATCTGGACACCGCGCGCCGGGTCGCGCGCCGGCTCTACGATGCCGACAAGCTGGCCGTGGTCGTGGTCGGCCACCCCGACGGCCTGGCCGCGTCCGATCCTACCCCCAAGCCCAACGGTTGATGGGGATCCTTCCCGAAAGCGGGCGACTCTGCTAGTCTCCTTGGCCACGGGCATGGGATGGATTTTCAACACCTGACCGACACCTGCCTCGCCGAGGCGATCGGCGACGGCGGGCTCGGCGACGCCGCCCTGACGCGCGCCCTGATGGCCGCCGCGCCGGCGCACGACCGCCTGTGCCAACTCTACGGGTCCGGCAGCCTGACCGCGCTATCGGCCGTGGACGGCGTGGATGATCTCGGCCCGGCCCGCGCTCTGGCCACGGACTGGCGCGGGCGCCTCGACCATGTGCTCGTACTCGGCACCGGGGGCTCGTCGCTGGGCGGGCAAACCCTGGTGGCGCTCGCGGACCGGGGCTTCGGCCCGGCCGGCGGCGGTCCGCGTCTCGTGTTTCTCGACAACGTGGACCCGGATACCATGGCCGCCGTGCTCGGGGCGCTCGATCTCGCGCGCACCGGGGTTCTGGCCATCTCCAAGTCCGGCGGTACGGCGGAAACCCTGGCCCAGGCGCTGGTGCTGCTGCCCGCCTTAGAACGCGCCGTGGGCTGGGCGCGCATGGCGGCCCACGCCGCGGTCATCACCGAGCCGGGCGAGAGCCCGTTGGCCCGCATGGCCGGGGCCTATGGCCTGCCGCGGCTCGATCATCATCCAGGCATCGGCGGGCGATTCTCCGTGTTCTCCGTGGTCGGGGCGGTGCCCGCGCTCCTCGCCGGGCTCGACGTGGCGGCGCTCAGGGCCGGCGCCCGCGCGACCTTGCGCGCGACCGTGGAGGCGGCCCGGGTCGAGGCGGCGGCGCCCGCGGTGGGCGCGGCGCTCACGGTCGGCCTCCTGCAGGAGCGTGGGGTCACGCAAAGCGTGATCATGACCTACGACGACCGGCTCGCGTGCCTGGGCCTGTGGTTCCGCCAGCTTTGGGCGGAAAGCCTGGGCAAGGACGGCACCGGCACCACCCCCTTGCGCGCCCTCGGCACGGCCGACCACCATAGCCAGCTTCAGCTTTACCTGGCCGGGCCGCGCGACAAGATGTTCACCCTGGTCATGCCCATTACCCGGGGCCAAGGTCCGACCATGGATGCCGCCTTGGGCGCGGCCGCCGGGGCCGTGGTCCTGGCCGGGCGGCCCATGGGCGACCTGCTGGACGCCGCCGCGCGCGCCACCGCCGAGACGCTCGCGCGCAACGGCCGCCCGGTGCGCCGCCTGGTGCTGGGCCGGGTCGACGAGGCCACGCTCGGAGCGGTCATGATGCATTTCATGCTGGAGACCATCCTCGCCGCCGACCTCCTGGGGGTGAACGCCTTCGATCAGCCCGCGGTCGAGGAGGGCAAGGTGCTGGCGCGCCGCTACATGGAGGAGGCCGGCGAATGACCATCCGCCGCTTGCCCGAGACCCTGGTCAATCGCATCGCCGCCGGCGAGGTGATCGAGCGCCCGGCCGCGGCGGTCAAGGAACTGGTGGAAAACGCCCTCGACGCCGGGGCGCGCCGGGTG
>Ga0114931_10002735_pt1 | contig 22402 bp, 19 predicted proteins | sample 2SBtaG_FD_89579 | JGI IMG/M metagenome (GOLD analysis project Ga0114931, IMG submission 89579) | Deep subsurface microbial communities from Kolumbo volcano to uncover new lineages of life (NeLLi) - 2SBTROV14_V59a metaG | ecosystem: Environmental > Aquatic > Marine > Volcanic | place: Kolumbo... | reverse complement strand
GGACAAGGTTGCGGCGATTTCCCTGGCCAAATATTTTCCCAAGCGCACCTATGGGGTGGTGCTGCGCCGCGGGCGCTTTCTGTCACCCGAGGCGAGGCTGTTCATCGACATGATGCACGGACGAGAGGAGATAACCGAGGAAACTTGAGCGGTGACCCGGTTTACGCTGAGGTTTGCCATAAATTTAATTTATTTACAATGGCTTACATAATTTTATCGTTAGTTCCCGGGGCTCCAGCCTGCTCTGTTGCAATGGATACTGAGTCGTCCCTCGGGCCTGCCGGCCAGCATGACAATGTTCCCGGACGGCGCCCGGGCGGATCGGAATTTTCCATCCTGGTGGTATAGTGTTGATGTCAGGTGTTATTGCACTTGCGAACAATGTTCCACTACATTTTGACCTGTTTGCTATGCCACAACACATACAGCCAACCCACGATGATGATCTTGCTGTCGAGACAGCCAGACCCAAACTGAAACGGCCGCCACTCTACAATGTCATTCTACTGAACGACGATTACACACCAATGGAATTTGTCGTACATGTGCTGGAATATTTTTTCGGGCTGAACCGCGAGGATGCCATCCGAATCATGCTCAAGGTCCACACCCAGGGTAAGGGGCTTTGCGGCCAATATTCGCGTGAAATTGCCGAAACCAAGGTGGCCAAGGTGAATGATTACGCGCGAGTGAATGAACATCCGCTGGTTTGCAGCATGGAACCAGCCTGAGAACCGGGATCATGTTAAGTAAAGAACTTGAAGCCACGCTCAATACCGCCTTTCGTGATGCCCGGGCAAAACGCCACGAGTTCATGACCGTGGAGCACCTGCTGCTGGCACTGCTCGATAATACAGACGCGACCAAGGCCCTGTCCTCCTGTGGGATTGAGATATCCCGCCTGCGCGAGGAACTCGAAGCCTACCTGGAAGAAACCACACCGGTACTCGAAGCCCAGGACGAGCGCGAGACCCAGCCGACCCTGGGATTTCAGCGGGTCCTGCAACGGGCGGTCTTTCATGTTCAGTCTTCAGGAAAAAAACAGGTCACCGGCACCAATGTACTGGTCGCTATATTTGGTGAACGTGAGTCCCAGGCGGTCTACCTGCTGGGGCGCCAGAATGTCACCCGCCTGGATGTTGTCAACTTCATCTCCCACGGAATCTCAAAAATTCACGACAACGAAGACGATGATGCATTTTCCACACCTGCCGGTGACGATGACAAAAGCGCTGATGCCAGGCAGCAATCGCCACTGGAAGCCTACACGATCAATCTCAACCAGCAGGCCCTGCTGGGCAAGGTGGACCCCCTCATCGGCCGGCGCAACGAGGTTCAACGCACAATTCAGATTCTGTGCCGACGGCGTAAAAACAATCCGCTGTTCGTCGGCGAGGCCGGAGTGGGCAAAACCGCAATTGCCGAAGGCCTGGCCAAAATGATTGTAGACGGCGCGGTTCCTGAGGTTCTGGAAAATTCCTGTATCTATTCCCTGGACCTGGGGGCCCTGCTGGCAGGCACCAAGTACCGCGGCGATTTCGAGAAACGTCTCAAGGGGGTATTGAAGTGCCTGGCCAAAGAGCCCGGCTCAATCCTGTTTATTGATGAAATCCACACCATCATCGGTGCCGGCGCAGCCTCTGGTGGCGTTATGGACGCATCCAATCTCATCAAGCCGGTACTCGCCAATGGTGAATTGCGTTGTATCGGATCGACGACCTACCAGGAATTCCGCGGTATTTTTGAAAAGGATCGGGCCCTGTCACGGCGCTTTCAGAAAATTGACGTGGAAGAACCGAGCGTCGAGGAAACCATCCGCATCATCAAGGGTCTGAAGTCACGCTTCGAAGCGCATCACGAAGTTCGCTATACCCACCAGGCCATACGCCTCGCGGCGGAACTCGCCGAGCGCTACATCAATGATCGCTACTTACCGGACAAAGCCATCGACGTTATCGACGAGGCCGGTGCCAGCCTGAAAATATTGCCACCATCGAAACGCAAGAAAACCGTTGGGGTCGCGGATATCGAAACCGTGGTGGCGAGAATGGCCAGAATACCACCGAAGTCCGTGTCGATTTCCGATAAAGACGTACTGCGCCATCTGGACCGAAATTTGAAGATGGTGGTCTACGGGCAGGACAATGCCATCGAGACCCTGGCCTCGGCCATCAAGATGGCCCGCTCGGGATTGCGTGAGGGCGCCAAACCCATTGGATCTTTTTTACTCGCTGGCCCCACCGGGGTTGGTAAAACCGAGGTGACTCGGCAACTGGCACGAATCATGGGGATCGAATTCATCCGCTTCGATATGTCCGAATACATGGAGCGGCATACGGTATCGCGGCTGATCGGCGCACCTCCGGGCTATGTGGGTTTTGACCAGGGTGGTCTGCTCACCGAGGCCATCACCAAACACCCCCACGCAGTGCTGCTGCTGGATGAAATCGAAAAGGCCCACCCGGATGTTTTCAACCTGCTCCTGCAGGTCATGGATCATGGGACCCTGACGGACAATAACGGCCGCAAGGCTGATTTTCGCAACGTGGTCCTGGTCATGACGACCAACTGTGGTGCGGAACTGATGAACCGCGCCTCCATCGGCTTCACCCAGCAGGATCATTCCGGTGATTCCTCAGAGGCCATTCGCCGATCCTTCAGCCCGGAATTTCGCAATCGCCTGGATGCCATCGTGCAGTTTGCGCCCCTGGATGCACAAACCATCAGTGCTGTAGTCGACAAATTTATTATCGAGCTCGAGGCGCAGCTCGAGGATCGCCGGGTTACCTTTGAAATTGACGAACCGGCACGCGCCTGGATTGCCCAGCGCGGCTTCGATACCCTCATGGGCGCCCGACCCATGGCCCGTGTCATTCAGGAACACATCAAACGACCCCTCGCCGAGGAGTTGCTGTTTGGCGAGCTTGAACACGGCGGTCATGTCAAAATCACCGTGCAAGACGGCACCCTGGACTTTAAAATCGAATCGCATAAAAAAGCCGAGCGGATCCCTGAAGTGGATTCATCGACGGCGGATCATTCCTGACTACAGCCAGGGAATGTTCGGCCACCCATAACGCATGAGGGGATCCTATGAGTACCATGACCGCACTCGTATTGTCACTGGTGTTTTCCAGTCTCAGTCTTGCCCAGTCTGGTAACAGCCCGCAACAGCTGCGAACGGGCGCATCGGCCTATGCCGTGGAACCCTACTTCGTCGCCACCCCGGATCAGTTGATCCGCCAGGGGGTCAACCGCCTGACCGGCTTTCTCATCGGAGTCGAGGATGCCACGCCCGAGGCGGTTCAGGAATTTGTCAACCTGGAAATCGCTGGATATTTTGATTTTGCCTACATGGCCCGCTGGGCGGCCGGGCCCTTTTACCAGCGCCTCGATACAGCGCAGAAGGCCGCGATGACGGCCAAAATGAAAGACCTGTTTCTGGGCGCCCTGGCCCGTAACCTGGGCTCTTTGCAACGGCCCATACCCCGGATTGACGTGTTCCCCGCACGCCCCGGGCGCAGTGTCAACGAAGCCAGTGTCACCGCCCGGGTGATGGCCAATCCTCGGCAAATCCGCATGAACTTCCGGTTTTACTGGAGCAACCACGGCTGGCGGGTATTCGACGTCTCGGCCAATGGCGCCAGTGCCGTGGCCTTTTACCGGCGCTATTTCAACAATATGTTCAGGCGCTATGGGCCCGATGCAGTCCTGCGCTGAGCACTGCGCACTGGCAGTCCGGCTGTAGACGCGGCCAAGCTCAACGCCCGTGGCTGGCGGTGCGCCACCCGCCTGCTGCGACCACAAACCGGCCAGGTCGATTTATGGCTGTTGGTGAGCGCCGATTATCAATCCCATCGGAACGCACTGTGGTGCTGTCTCAGTGCCCAGGAACAACAGCGGGCGCTCAGAAAAAAAATTCCCACCAAACAGTTTGAATACATCCTCGGCCAGGCGGCCCTGCGCTGTGTGCTGGCACAGGCCCTGTCGATCCCTGCCGACAAGGTCCGTTACAGGCGCGGCCATAAGGGCAAACCGGCCCTCGACCCACTGCATCAAGCCCAGGATTTATGCTTCAACATCACTCATTCCGGTGGATTGCTTCTCCTGGCCCTGTCCGCTGGCGGTGAAGTGGGTGTCGATATCGAAGCGATCAATACCCATACTTCAATGGACCTGGTCAGTCGGCGGGCTTTTTCGCAAGATGAAATCCAGAAACTTCAGGGCCTGCCGGAACACGAGAAGCGGCAACATTTTTTCCAACTCTGGACTTGCAAGGAAGCCGTGGTCAAATGCACCGGTGACGGTATTCATTCCGGTATGAATCTGTTCACCGTGCAGTTTCCCCAACCGGGGCAGGCCAAAATCGCGCAGGCATGGGGCGTCCAGTCGAAAACCCGGAAATTTTCTGTCTGCCCCCTGGATCTTGGTGACCGTCACCGGGGAACCCTGGTGAGCGCCAACCCACTTGCCGGTATTCGCCGTTACTATTTACCGGAACGGTTCATCAGAAATAACGCAACACACTGAACTGAATATAGTCATCCCGGGCGATCGCCTTGAACGGATCATGCTGTTTGACCCGGCTCCACAGCCGCGCTTCGAGCTCAAGTTTCCAGCGATCACCGAGCCGGCGCGAAGCCTCGATACTGAACAGGCTGGCATCCCCTCTCAGATCCTGTATGACGCCGGCCAGGACTTCACTGCTTTGCACATCGTTCAGAGCCAGTCTGAGGCCCGCGAAGAGATCATTTTGAAACGGATTCGGCCCGGCATGCCCACGGCTGTCGAACAGGTGTTCCGCCAGCAGTCCCAGGTCGGCCCGGGTACCGGCGAAGCCGGTCAAGGTGTATTCGAATCCACCCACCCAGGCAACGTGGCTGTCTGCCTGGCCTGATTCGTGTATGAGTTCCAGTTTCCACAGCCAATTATCCATGGTCGCCTGCAGATCCAGGGCGCTGCGATGTATCAGATCATAGCGTGGAATCAGTATCGGCGGCCCCGGTCTGCGGGTGTCGAGCACAAACCGCGGTGCGCGGCTGGTACCATAAAAATGGCTGAGCCCGATATCCCACTGAGCCATGGACTGCGACCAGCGCAGGGCATAGTCCACATGCCGATCACCGGCGGATGATTCGTAACTGCTGTTATTGGTGTCCACCACCAGGGATTGACGCAAGCGCCCGCCGGAGCCGGCAAAGCTTCGCTCCCTGAAGCCTGGCAGTATAAACAGGTCCACGGTTCCCCAATCCCGAATCAATGCCAGGTTCAACATCGGTTGCCCAAGCTTGTCCTCACCGTCGACATCCTCGATGGCATCGGTCTGGTTGATGATATCAACCAGATGCTCGGACTCGGCCACTCCCCAGAACACCTTGCCAATGCCGGCCCGCAACTCCCAGTCAGGAGCCACCCGCTGGTACAGCAATTCCCGCACATCCAGGTGCGTGCGCCGGCCGTCGGCGCTGTCGAGGCGGGCAAATGGAGTGAACAGCACACTGTCCCGGCCAGCGTTCCACTCGCTGTAGAATTCCGGCTGCAATACCGCCGAAATATTGTCATGGATTTGGCCGGCAAATGTGGGGCTGTGGAAGAACAATCGCGGTTCGATACCTGCATAGCCCGATATCTCCAGGGACTCGGCCCGACCCGGCAGAGCAGCCAGTAAAACGGCCACCCACAACAGCCCGGCAGACAAAAGCCCGGTGCCCGCCGCAATACCGGCAAGGCGCGCCACTCGCACGGCATTAACCCCCGCGCTCAACGCGCCCGCTTCAAAGCATTGCGATCAAAATCCCGGGCCCCGAGGCCGCTCCGGAAGCGGTAATTCGTCCACAACAGCTCGGTACTCTTACCGGACTGGTGATTGATCATGGACATCTTCGCCGGCCGCCAGTACCGATCCAGATAGCGGGTAAATTCCGTGCTGCGCAGGGTCTTCAACAAGGAATTCTTGCGGTCATAGTATTCGACCTTGACCGGACGCCACATGCGCACATCCACCCAGACCAACTGACGGGTATAGCCGGAGTATTTGTAGGCGGGCCGGCGCTCCACCACCAGGGTCCTGGCACCGTCCAACGGTTCGTCCCGCAGCCAGGTGTAGGTGTACTTTTCCACTTCCTGGGAAGTGAGATCCTCATACGCAAATTCACTGCCCATGAAGGGTCCGGATTTATTCGATGAGGTGATGCGCTTGACTCGTTTGAGCGCCGGCAGGTAGAGCCACTGGTCATCGGCTCTGATGGCGTGTGTGTAGCTTAAAAATGCGGTCCCCTTGACATCTCTTGGCGTATCAAAAATGGTCAGGCTCTTATCTCCATCAGCCTCGACTTCGAGGGTTTTGACACGCAGATCCCGCCGACTTTCCTGCCCCTGCCGGTTGCGCAGAATCATGACCAGGGAAGTGGATTGATCCTGCCAGCCTGTATCCCGGCGATCGATCACCCGGGCGATCTCAAGCCCGCGTTTACCGGGGTCGGTCTGGTCAATTTTCCGGAGGCTTTCCTGGGCGCTTGCCAGGGCGCTTTGCGCGGGAGCTTCAGGCACGAATCCCGTCAGCAGCGCTGTGAACAACAGCAGTCTGATCATGTGGTTTACCTTCAATCGTCAGTAACAAAGCCGGTCACAGCAGAAAATCCGCCAACAATACCAGGGCGATCACCATCGCCGTCAGAATTCCCATACCGGAATTCAACTCAAAGCCTGACTGGCTGAGCACCAGGTCACGGACCAGCAACTCATCACCCTCAGCCTGACTGAACTGGAAATTGGTGACGGAATCGACCCCTGTGGAATAGGGGATATTCCTGGCCCTGGAGGTCAGTTCCTGCGCCGCGGCCAAAGTGGCCCTGTCCAAGGCCCGGCCATCACGCGGTGCCAGCACGAACAACAGGTTGTCGCTTTTGGCATAGGTTTTTTCCAGGGACTCAAAGGCCAGCAACTGGGGATTATCGGCGCTGAAAAAAACCCGGTAATCCGTGGTAAAGCGCAAATTTGCGCCACCGGAAGCGGCAGCGGCCAGCAGAATCAGGGTGACGAGGATGACCGCCCAGCGGTGGCGCAATAGCCAGTGGCCAAAACGATCTTCAAAAGCTTTCATGGACGCTGCTGTGGCATGATGAAGCCCGAATCCATCACAGGATTTTGATGTAATGATTAATGATTTTATTCATTATTTATCCACTGATACTGCTGCTGACTCAAAACGCGGGCTCAGCGCCGGCTCAGACCCTGGACCAGCAGCCTTGCCAAAGCCCGTGCCTGGCCGGAATATTCAGCATGGGAATAAAGCCCCACAAAAATAGGCAACTCAAACAATACCAGGGCCGCATGCACGGTCGCCGCGCTGGCGACCACGTCATCGACATCAAACTCGCCCCGCTCATTGCCATAGGCGAGAATTTCCGCCAGTAACGAGACAATGTCCCTAATCCGGGCCTTGATGAGTTCGGGTTTGCGCGTCGTGATCAGCTCGACCATCTCGTTGATATGTGGTCGTTCTGAGACAATTTCATGAGTAACATTCAGATCTTCAAGGAAAAACCGCTCAAGCCGCTGCCCTGCCCCGTGCCCGCCAGAACGTGCCGCCTGGCGCAGGCGATCAATGCGTCCCTGCAGGCAACGGTTGGAACAGGCCACGCCAATATCCAGTTTGTTGTGAAAATAGCGGTATAAATTAGCCGCCGACATACCCACGTCCTCGGCAATCTCGGTCATGGTCGTCTTGCCATAGCCATAGGCTTGAAAACGCAATTCAGCAGCATCCAGAATTCTGGCCCGGGTACTGTTTTCCACTGCGGAGGGCTGCTGCTGGGGCATCGTGTGGTTATAGCATGCATCGTAAATAATAAACAATTTATTCACTATTTATATGTGATTTGATCCATTCGGCGGAATTCGGTGGCGAACCGCCTGGTTGCTTGCCAGGGCCCGCCGACAGCGGGACAATTCCTGGTTTTTCCCGGCAGGAATGTCATGCGAAGCCCTCTGGACCCCGTTCTTCCCACTGGACCCGGTGATCATCAGCGCTGGGATGGCCTGTATGGTAGTGCCCGATCCCTGGCAATCAGCCAGGCTGTGCGCCAGCATCCAGCCCTGGTGCTGCTGGTGGTCGCGGATTCATCTGCGGCGGAGCAACTTGGCAGTGAACTGGAATTCTTTCTGGGCCAGGATCCGCGGTTTCCTGTTGCGTATTTTCCCGACTGGGAAACCCTCCCCTACGACGTATTCTCACCGCACCCCTTCATCACATCTCAACGCATGGAGACGCTCTACCGTCTGCCCACCATGGACCGCGGTGTGATCGTGGTACCGGTCTCAACACTCATGACCCGCCTGGCACCACGCCACTATGTGGACAGCCGTGCCCTGGTATTGAACCGCGGCGAGCAATTGCAGCTCGAGCATTTCCGGCAACGTCTCGACTCCGCCGGCTACCGTTGTGTCGGCCAGGTCATGGAACATGGTGAATTTGCGGTACGCGGGGCCCTGCTGGATTTGTATCCCATGGGAGCCCGCCAACCCTACCGAATCGATTTGTTCGACGACGAAATCGAGTCCATTCGTGGCTTTGAGCCCGAAAGCCAGCGCTCTTTGGAAACGATCGAGCAACTGCGGCTGTTGCCGGCCCGGGAATTTCCACTGGATACAGCGGCCATCAGCAACTTCCGGCAACAATGGCGGGTGCGTTTCGAAGGCGATCCGAACCGTTGTCCGATTTATCGTGATGTCAGTCAGGGATTGGCCCCGGCCGGCATTGAATTTTACCTGGGACTGTTTTTTGACGATCTGCACGGCCTTTGTGACTACCTGCCCGCCGGCACCCTGGTCATCGAAACCGGGAATCTGCATACCACCGCGGAAAGCTTCTGGAAAGAAGTGAATGAACGCTACGAACTGGGGCGGCACGATTTGGAGCGCCCGCTTCTGCCCGCCACTGAAGTGTTCCTGCAAACCGCACAATTGCACAGTGCCCTGAATGCACTGCCACAAATCAGCCTGCGGCGTTTCCAGGATACCGACTCCGGGGTCACCCGTTATGCCAGCCAGGCCCCGCTGCAGTTGCCGGTGGATGCCCGTGCCAGCGAACCCCTGGCCCAGGTCAGGAATTTCCTCGAACACCTGGATGGCCGCGCCTTGTTCGTGGCCGAAAGTGCCGGTCGCCGGGAAACCCTGCTGGAAACATTTTCAGGCCATGGATTGCGCCCCAGGGTGGTCGAAAGCTGGTCGGAGTTTCTCGATCAGCACGCGGACATTTGTATGTGCACGGCACCCATAGAACGCGGCGCCCGGCTGCTGTCCCCCGCCATCGCCATCATCGCAGAATCCCAGTTGTTCGGTGAACGGGTGGCACAACGGCGCCGGCGCGGCACGGGGCGGGACCCGGAAGCCATCATCCGCAATCTGACCGAACTTCAGGAAGGCGCACCGGTGGTGCACGAAACCCATGGCATCGGCCGCTACCGGGGACTCCAGACCCTGGATGCCGGAACCGTCAGCGGCGAATACCTGTGCATCGAATATGCCGACCAGGATAAATTGTACATACCTGTAGCATCCCTGCACCTGGTATCGCGATATACCGGCGCGGATCCGGAACATGCCCCTCTTCACCGGCTGGGCTCCCAGCAATGGCTCAAGGCCCGCCGCAAGGCGGCCGAGCAGGCCTTTGATGTGGCCGCGGAATTACTTGATATTCAGGCCCGCCGGGTCGCACGACCTGGAATCTCTTTTACGCTTGAGGCGCAGGCCTACAGCCAGTTTGAGCAGGGCTTCCCCTTTGAGGTAACACCGGATCAGCTGCAATCCATCGAGTCCGTCGTCGCGGACATGCAAAGTGACCGGGCCATGGATCGGCTGGTCTGCGGCGATGTCGGGTTTGGCAAAACTGAGGTGGCCATGCGTGCGGCCTTTATCGCTGTTCAAGCCGGCTACCAGGTCGCCATTCTGGTACCAACCACGTTGTTGGCGGGACAGCACTACCAGACCTTTCAGGATCGCTTTGCCGACTGGCCGGTGCGCATCGAACAGCTGTCGCGCTTTCGCTCTCGTAAAGAACGCAACACGGTGTTGGAGGCACTTGCCGATGGCCGGCTGGATATCGTGATCGGTACCCATCAATTGCTACAACCGGAGATCCGTTTCAAGCGCCTGGGGCTGGTGATTATCGATGAAGAACATCGTTTCGGAGTGCGTCAGAAAGAACGCCTCAAATCTTTGCGTGCCGAGACCGACATTCTGACCCTGACCGCCACGCCAATTCCGCGGACTCTGAATTTTGCACTTTCCGGACTGCGCGATTTATCCTTGATGGCGACCCCCCCGGCCCGGCGCCTGTCCATCAAAACCTTTGTACGCGAATGGAACTCCGTTCTGATTCGCGAGGCGGTCCTGCGGGAGATCCGCCGTGGCGGCCAGGTCTATTTCGTCCACAATAAAGTCAAGAACATTCATCAGATAGCCCGTGAGCTTGAGGCATTGGTCCCGGATGCGCGCATTGAAATTGCCCATGGCCAGATGCCCGAGCGGGAACTGGAGCGGGTCATGAGCGACTTTTACCACCGCCGCTTTCATGTTCTGCTGTGCACCACCATTATCGAGACCGGCATCGACGTGCCCAGCGCCAACACCATGATCATCAATCGTGCCGATCGTTTCGGCCTGGCCCAGCTGCACCAGCTACGGGGCCGGGTCGGACGCTCCCACCACCGCGCCTACGCCTACCTGATCGTGCCCCAGCGCAAAGCCATGACCGCCGATGCGGTAAAACGCCTGGAGGCCATCGAATCCCTGGAGGAACTCGGTATTGGATTTACCCTCGCCACCCATGATTTGGAAATACGCGGCGCCGGTGAAATTCTCGGCGAAGGCCAGAGCGGGCAAATCCAGGAAGTCGGGTACACCCTTTACACCCGCATGCTGGAACGCGCGGTGTCCGATCTCAAAGCCGGGCGCAGTCCGCGCCTGGACCGGCCCCTGGATCATGGCACGGAAATCGATTTGCGCAGCCCCGCACTTATTCCCCAGGACTACCTCGGTGATGTACATATGCGTCTGATGATGTACAAACGCATCGCCAGTGCCCAGGATCGCGATCAACTGGACGATATCATGAGTGAGATGATCGACCGGTTTGGAATCCTGCCGGACAGTACCCGGACCTTGTTTCAAATCACCGCTTTGAAACTCAGGGCTACACCCTTGGGGATCCGGAAAATCGATCTTGGCCCGAATGGCGGTCGTATGGAATTCAATCATGACGCCCAGGTTGATCCGGCCAGTATTGTCATGCTGGTGCAAGGCAATCCAGGAACCTACCGCATGGACGGACCCAGCAAGTTGCGTCTGGCGTTGGATTTGCCAGAGCTGGCGGATCGGATGCAGGCTTTGAATCGCGTGCTCGATGATTTGGGCTTGCGCGAAGCCGCCTGATCGACCATCCGGATTAACCGTCCTTGTCGAGGCACCGGCATGAGCGTTACAGGAGGCACTGGACTTGCCGTTCGGCACAGGCCATATTCACTCTGGACGACCTGACAAGGTCTCCAGGATTTGGCTGGCAGGACTAGGCATAGATGGCAGTATTAACTTTCACACGACAATACATATTCGTGACCGCTACGGCCCTGTTCGTACTGCTGGGCCCGGGGGCACCCGCAAGTGCCCAGGCAACCAACTGGTACAAGGTCGAAATGATCCTGTTTACCGAGTTGGACGGCGCCGGGCGCGATGCCGAGCACTGGCCCGAAGATCCCGGCCAGCCGCAACTGCTCGAAGCCATACCACTCACCACCGGCAGCGCCCGGGTTCAGGCCCTCGACTCCAGCGCCTACCGTCTCAGTGGAATCTGGTCGGCCCTTAAATATTCCAGGGACTACCGGCCCATTCGCCATCTGGCCTGGCAACAGCCGGGGCTGTCGGCACGCAGCGCGCCGCTGGTGGCGATTGGCGATCAACCTGGAGCGGAAATACAGGGTACAGTCAGAGTATCCCGGTCCCGGTATTTACACCTGGATCTGGACCTGGTCCTGCACCAGGGCGATCAGTCATACCGCATGACGGTCAGCCGGCGAATGCGATCCAATGAACTGAACTACATTGATCACCCGATGTTCGGCGCACTGGTGATCATTACTCCACGGGCCCAATAACCACCGCCGGGCGAACTATACCGGCTCCCGCACTGCCTCCATTAACAGGCACTTGACCTGTTCCATGCCCACTTTGAGCCGTTGCTTGATCGCCTCCACGGTGATGGGATCCTCACCACGTCCGGCCGCGGCATTGACGACCACGGCGCAGTGGGCGTAAGCGATTCCAAGCTCTCTGGCCAGCGATGCTTCGGGCATGCCGGTCATGCCCACCATATGGCAGCCATCGGATTCCAGTCGATCAATTTCGGCTGCGCTCTCCAGCCGCGGCCCTTGGGTCACACCATAGGTGCCACCGGGAAAGGCCTTGATTTTGGCGGATTTTGCCGCATCGAGCAGGCGTTCGCGTAATTGCTGATCGTACGGTGAGCTGAAATCGATGTGCACGACTTCTTCCAATTGCTCCTCAAAGAAAGTGTGCCCGCGACCCCAGGTGTAATCTATGAGTTGATCCGGTATCGCCAAAGTTATGGTGATCAGCTCCGCATGTATGGCACCCACTGCGGCAACCGCAATGACCCGGCTGATACCGACCTCGTGCAGGGCCCAGATATTGGCCCGGTAATTGACTTTGTGGGGTGCGATGGTGTGATGGTGACCGTGGCGGGGTAAAAAACTGACATCGACCCCGTTGAGCCGGCCGTGCACCAATGGGCCGGAAGGTTCACCCCAGGGTGTGTGGACAACTTCCCGGCTGGAGATCTCGAGTCCATGCAGCGCGGTCAACCCCGTGCCGCCGATAATAGCGAGTCGACTCATACGCTGGCTGATCTCACGGGCGCGCCGGCCTGCTGTATGCGAACCATCCGCTACCCATGTGCTCAGGTATACAGATCACTGCGCCGCAGGGGCAGTGGCTGGCGATCATGCTGGTGGCCGGCGACAATCTGATACACACCAAGTTCTCCCTGCTCAAAATAATTAGCGCAACCGGACATATACAGTTGCCACAGGCGGTAGGTCGCCTTGCTTGAGGCGCGAATTGCCTCATCCGAACCTGCTTTCAGTGCCGCGATCCAGTGTCGCAGGGTCATGGCGTAGTGCCGGCGCAGACATTCGATGTCAAGGAGTTCGAAACCAGCGCGCTGCATGGCATCGCATACATCACTGATACGGGTTAACTCACCGTCCGGAAATATGTAGCGATTGATGAAACGCGAGGACAGGGACCGCACCCAGCCGGTGTTATTGGTGATGCCGTGATTGAGAAACAATCCGCCGCGTTTCAACAGGCGTGCCGCGGTGCCAAAATACACCGAGAAATTATCGATTCCCACATGCTCGAACATGCCAACACTGACCACCCGATCATACTTTTCCTGCCCCTGAAGGTTACGGTAATCCATCAATTCAAGCTGAACCCGGTCCTCAAGCCGCGCCTCTTTCACCCGCGCCTGACCGTGACGCAACTGCTCTTTACTGAGAGTGATGCCATGCACTCTGGCGCCATAATGACGGGCGGCCCACAGTGCCAGGGCGCCCCAGCCACAGCCGATATCGAGCAGGGTCTGTCCAGGTTTGAGGCGTAGTTTCCGGCACAGATAATCCAGCTTGTCCCGCTGCGCCTCGGCCAATGATTGCTGCTCGGATTCAAAGTAGGCACAGGAATAGAGCATCTCCGGATCCAGCCAGACACGGTAAAAATCATTACTCACATCATAGTGATAGGCAATACTGGTCTGAGAGTTCCGGTGGCCCACCACGGCCGGGACGCCCTTACCCACGCCCCAGGTTTGCGGCCTGGGTAATCGTAATGCCTGGGAGAACAGATGGGCACGGGTGGCCAGAGACAGATTCAAACCGGAAATATAGGGCTCAAGATCGAACAGCGCCTCCATATCGCCGTCTACTTCGATGGCCCCGTGCAGATAATCTTCCACCAAAGGCAGAAAATCACGTTTCAATACCAGTTTGCGCACCACCCCGGGATCTCGAATCAACACCGTACAACGCGGATGCTCAGGTCCCGGCAACCGGGTGCCGTCCCCCAGTACAATGGCCACCCGTCCCTGATAGCCCGTGAGGATTGTACTGATAATCCCGGCGGCGATTTCCGCGGCGTTTTTCAAGGTTGGCGCGACGGCATCGGATTCGAAGTCAGACGCATTCGCCAGATCAGACTTTTGCGGTGTTCCTCCCATGAAATCCTCCAATCAGGCCAATGGAAATCCAAGCTTGCAGCGAGCGGAAATTCTTCTGCTTTCTATATCACAATATAGGCGGCCAGGGTGTCTTTTCAAGTACCTGGGGGATATGCCGGGATCCTGCCTGGCGGGAGCCTGGTTCCACCAGGAACTGAAGCCCCACGAATTACATGGAAATTGCGCAGTGTTTTTTCAGCTCAGTCCGCGACCGCGTAGATGGCGGGTAATTGACGAAACCAGCCTTTGTAATCCATGCCGCAACCGAACACGTAGCGATCCGGAACCTTGAGCCCGGTAAAATCTGCCACCATCCCGGCAACCCGCCGCTGGTGGACCTTTTCAACCAGCACGGCACTGTAGACTTCAGCGCAGCCGAGAACCTGCAGCGCCGTGATAATGGCATGCAGGGTATGCCCCTCATCAAGGATGTCATCGACCACCAGAACATGCCGGCCCCGCAGGTAGTCCCGGGGCCGGACGCGCCAGTCGAGGGTGTGTCCATCAAGCCCACTGCGATAGCGGGTGGCGTGGATGTAGTCGATTTCCAAAGGCATGGCCAGCCGCTGCAGCAATTTCGCCGCGGGCAGCATGCCGCCCACCATCACCGCCAGTATCACCGGATTCCGATCCCCCAGCCGATCTTCGATACCCCGGGCCATGCCGTCACAGGCGGCACTGACAGCATCGGCAGTGTGCAAACGCTGGGCATGGCGCAGAACTTCACGTGCCTCCTCGACAGGACTGGCATGGTGTTCAGGCATCGTCGCCGATGTCTTGGATCCCCTGGCGACCGGACCAGTCACGGGCAAATTGATAGGCGCTTCTGCCACTGCGTGACCCCCGGCTCAGGGCCCATTTCAAGGCTGCCGCGCGGGTCTTCTCGTCCAAACCACTGTCCGCGTCCACGTCGCTACCCATGGTCAACAGCCAGTGCTCGACGATACCCAGGTATTCCGCCTGCTTGAAGGGGTAGAAAGATAACCAGATCCCGAAACGCTCGGACAGGGATATTTTTTCCTCCACCGCCTCGGATTGGTGGATTTCACCTTCCACATGCTGGGCGTCGAGGTTTTCGCTCATGTACTCCGGGATCAAATGCCGGCGATTGGAGGTTGCATAAATCAGCACGTTTTCCGGTGGGGCTTCCACCGAACCGTCCAGTATCGCTTTCAGTGACCGGTAGCTGGCATCTCCCGGCGCGAAGGACAGGTCATCGGAAAAAATTAAATACCGTTCCCGGCGACCATGGAGGCGATCCACGATCGCGGACAGGTCATGCAGGTCATCTTTATCGACCTCGATCACCCGTAAACCCTGTGCGGCGTATTCGTTCAACAAGGCCTTGACCAGCGAGGACTTACCCGTTCCGCGGGACCCCCACAACAGGGCATTGTTGGCTGGTGCTCCCCTGACGAATTGCAGGGTATTGCGCTGCAGCAGCCGTTTTTGCCGATCCACGCTGCGCAGATCCTCGAGGCGGATCCGGTGAGGATGATGGACCGCCTGCAAATGGCCGCCAGCAGTGCCGGAACGCCAGCGAAAGGCAATGGCGGTATCGAGATCGGCATCACCGCCGACCACGGGAAAGTGGGCTTCAACCCGGTCCAGCAATCGCTCCAGGCGGCTAATCAGTTGATCAAATCCTTGGGTACTCATCGCATTCGGGTGTTTTCAGGCCTCAAGGCGCCGGTATTTTATCCGATGGGGCTGATCCGCCGCAGCGCCCAGGCGTTTATGCCGGTCCTGTTCATATTCCATGTAATTACCTTCAAACCACACTGCCTGGCTGTCGCCTTCAAATGCCAGAATGTGGGTTGCGATTCGATCCAGGAACCAGCGATCGTGAGAGACCACCACCGCACAACCAGGAAACTCCAGCAGGGCTTCTTCCAGTGCCCGCAGGGTTTCTACATCCAGATCGTTGGTCGGTTCATCCAGGATCAGAAAATTGCCTCCCGACACCAGTAGTTTAGCCAGATGCACCCGGTTTCGCTCCCCACCCGACAACACCCCAACCAGCTTTTCCTGATCCGTGCCTTTGAAGTTAAAGCGCCCCACGTAGGCACGGGACTGAATTTCATGGCGACCGACGATCAATACATCCTGGCCATCGGCAATCTCCTGCCACACCGTGCGCCCGCCATTGAGGCTGTCACGGCTTTGATCCACATAGGCAACCTGGACCGTCTCTCCTAAACGCAAGGTTCCTTCATCCACCGGCTCCAGGCCGGCCAGCATACGCATCAATGTGGTCTTGCCGGCACCATTGGGGCCAATCACACCGACGATGCCTCCCGGTGGCAGCTTGAAATCCAGGTTCTCAAAAATAACCCGCCCCGCATAGCGCTTGCCCAGTCCCTCGGCCTCCACCACCAGATCCCCCAGGCGCTGTGCAGAGGGGATATACAGTTGCCGGGTTTCGGTACGACGCTCGTTACTTTTTGATACCAGATCCTGAAAACGGCTGAGTCTCGCTTTGGACTTCACACGCCGCCCCTGAGGATTGGCACGCACCCATTCCAGTTCCGATTTGATCACCCGCTGACGGGCCGATTCCTGGCGTTCCGACATGGCCAGGCGCTGCTCTTTTTGCTCCAGCCACGAAGAGTAATTTCCCTCCCAGGGGATCCCCTCGCCGCGGTCCAGTTCCAGAATCCAGCCCGCTACATTATCAAGAAAATAGCGATCATGGGTCACCGCCACCACAGTTCCCGGATACTCATGCAGGTAACGCTCCAACCAGGCGACGGATTCCGCATCCAGATGATTGGTGGGCTCATCCAGGAGCAGCATATCGGGCGCCGATAACAATAATCGGCACAGCGCCACCCGCCGGCGCTCACCGCCGGACAACTGTTCCACATTCGCATCCCAGGGCGGCAGGCGCAGGGCATCCGAGGCTATCTCCAGGCGCCGGTCCAGATCCCAGGCATCGGCGGCATCAATCGCGTCCTGAAGTCTGGCCTGCTCATCCAGCAGGTCCGCCATCTGGCCGTCATCCAGGGGCTCGGCAAAGCGCGCGCTGACCTGTTCAAACTTGGCCAGGAGCTCCTGCAAGGGGCCTATGCCCTCCTCCACATTGCCACGCACGTCTTTGTCCGGATCGAGCTCCGGTTCCTGGGGTAGATAACCGACGCGGATGCCTTTTTGTGGTCGTGCCTCACCATGAATTTCGGTATCGGCCCCGGCCATGATGCGCAACAGGCTGGATTTCCCCGCACCGTTCAAACCGAGCACGCCAATCTTCGCCCCCGGGAAGAACGACAGGGAGATATCTTTGAGAATCTCGCGTTTGGGCGGCACCACCTTGGTGACCCGGTTCATGGTGTAGACGTATTGCGCCACAATCAGCTCTGAAGAAATTAGGATTTGGAATAAAAAAAGCCGCCGGTGTGAACACCGGCGGCTGTTCGAGAAGTGTTACTGGTTCTGGGAATCCAGTGGTGGATTGCCGTCATAGATCAGACTGCGGCGTTTTTGCAAAAAAGCCTCGCGCTGGAATATATAGGGATCCAGCGAGGACCGGTCGCGCAGTTTGATGGCAGAATCCAGTCGCGCACGCTGATCGACGCGTTTGACACCGCCCATGACGTAATCCCAGGTATCACTGCCGACCCAGGTGAGTATGTCCGTAACGGTATCCGCGGGGATACCCGGCAACCCGCGCATGGTGGTCGGCCCCAACAGAGGCAACTCCAGATAGGCTCCGCGAGGGGCGCCCCAGACCGCCAGGGTCTGGCTAAAATCTTCTTGGTGGCGCGGCAGGCCGGTTCCGGATGAGAAATCAATCAGTCCACCGAGTCCCAATGTGGAATTGAATAGAAAACGCCCTGCGTCCTCCAGTCCCCGTTCAATCTTGCCTTGCAGGAATTGATTGACGATGGTGGTCGGATAGGCCAGGTTGTCAAAAACATGGTAAATCGCGGCGCGTGCGGGGGCTGGTGTAACCTGGGCATAGGCGCTGGCGATTGGAGCGAACAGGGTCTCATCCAGACCCTTGTTGAACGAGAACATGGTCCTGTTAAAGGATTCGTAGGGATCATTGGGATCGATGTCGCCACCCGTGCTGGCACAGCCATTCAGAAGCAGAACCGTCAAGGCCAGAATCCCCAACGCTGACTGCCGAGCCCGATACACCATGTTCTACCTGCCTCCCTCAGTACGTTTCAGAATCATCGCCGCATAGCACAACTTTATCAACTACTTAAGTCACGATTCTGGATATAATCGTTTAATCTGTGCGGCAATCTGTTGTAAAAGCGACGCAATACCCTGTTTACGAAGTATCGACCCATATTCAGCATGCTTTAGTGACAGGTCGCTGACCCCGTTGGCCACTACATTGATGATTCGCCACCGCCCGTCGACTCGTTTCAACACGTAATCCAGTTGAACCGGTGTCTCGTCAACGCGCAGCAGTTCCGTGCGTACGATTTTCCGGCCACGGCGACCCTCCTGGGAGGACACAAATCGGAATGTTTCACCCCCATAGTCAGCAAAATTGTCCGCATAACTATCGATGGTGAGCTGGCGCAGCAACCGCCTGGACCGCTCCTGCTGCGCTGCTGTCATCTGCTGCCAATAACGGCCCATCGCCACCCGGGCAATGGTGTCAAAATCGAAACTCTCATCCACCACCGGGGCAATTCTGGAACGACGACCGGCAAATCCCAGTTGCGCACCCCCTTGCATGATTCCCAGCAAGCCCTGGTGCAGACCGGCGACGGTTTGTGCCGGATCGCCCGTTGCCAGGACCAATGCGCTGGTCAGCAACCCGGCCAGGCTCAAGGGTAGTAAGCGCGAAACTCTACTCCACAGTGCGGGCATGAAATGGATGCACTCCCGGCTTGTCCTCAGGCCACCCGCTGCCCGGGCTCACTGGCTGAATCGCTGCTGGCCACCGCCTCGCCAGGTGCGGCGACTTCAACAACCTGTGGCCCACTCGGGGCCTGTGATTCCTGGTACTGAATTTGTGGCGCAGCCGCCATCGGCCCACTGGTACGCGGCCCGCGCAGCGCCACCCAGGCGGCTTTCAGCGGATGGGCGGCGGCATCATTCACAGCCGAGGGCTCAAAGCCGCAATGGACCATGCAATCGGCGCATTTCGGATTGCGGCCGACACTCCAGCTTTCCCACTCCACCTCCTCCATGAGTTCCTGAAAACTATTGCAATAGCCTTCCCCCACCAACAGGTAACAGGGTTTTTGCCAGCCGAAGACATTGCGGGTCGGATTGCCCCAGGCGGTGCATTGATAAGCCTGATTACCGGCCAGAAAATCCAGGTACAAACTCGAATGGTTAAAACGCCAGTTCCTGCCTTTACCCAGCTTGAAGAGATCCCGGAACAACTGGAATGATTTACGGCGATTGAGAAATACCTCCTGTTGCGGGGCGCGCTCATAGCTGAAACCCGGTGCAATGGTGACTCCTTCCACATCCAGGGCCACGCTGTCATCCATGAACTGCGCAACCTCCCCAGGGCTTTCCCCCTGGAACAGCGTGCAGTTGACGGTGACCCGGAAACCGGCTTTGCGGGCCATGCGTATGGCCTCGACCGCCCGATCGTAGACGCCATCCTGGCATACCGAGGCGTCATGGCGTTCGCGAACCCCATCGAGATGTACTGAAAAGGTCAGATAGTGGGAGGGGCTGTAGTCCTTGAGGCGTTTTTTCAATAACAGGGCGTTGGTACACAGGTAGACATACTTACGGCGCTGGATATAACCCTCGACAATCTGGGGCATTTCCTTGTGCAACAGGGGCTCACCCCCGGCAATGGAAACCACCGGCGCGCCACACTCGTCAACCGCCGCCAGAGCATCGGCCACGGAGATGCGCCGGTCCAGGATATCCTTTGGATAATCAATTTTGCCGCAGCCCGCACAGGCCAGATTGCAGCGAAACAGAGGTTCGAGCATCAACACCAGGGGATAGCGGCGGGTGCCCAGGATTTTCTGGCGCAGGATATACAGTCCCAAAGCCGCTTGCTGGCGTAGTGGAACGCCCATGTATAAACCTCCTGTAAATTGATCCCAGGCCACCATTAGACCCGATGGCAAGGGTATATTGTTTCAAATGCTCCAGACACAATCCAGTCCGCCACAGGACACGGTGGCTGTGTTGCATGCCATCGTCCAGGTCAATACTATTTGCCCTTTGTCAGCAGTTCTCAACCATGACCGATAGCAAACTCTACCCGCTGCTCGGCCGGATCGACTCCCCCGCGGATCTCCGGCAGTTGCCCGAATCCGAACTGCCCCGGCTTGCCGCGGAACTGCGAGATTTTCTGGTCGAATCCGTGTCCCGCTCCACGGGCCACTTCGCGGCCGGTCTGGGGACGGTGGAACTCACCGTGGCGCTGCACTATCTGTACAACACCCCGGATGATCGGATTGTCTGGGATGTCGGCCACCAGAGCTACCCCCACAAAATACTCACCGGGCGCCGGGATCAGATCCATACGGTGCGAAAATGGCAGGGAATCTCGCCGTTTCCCAAGCGCCAGGAGAGTGATTACGACACCTTTGGTGTCGGTCATGCCGGGACCTCCATCGGTGCGGCCCTGGGAATGTCCATCGCCGCCCGGGCAGCGGGCATTCAGCGCCATAGCATCGCGGTCATAGGTGACGGCGGGCTCACCAGCGGCATGGCCTTCGAAGCCCTCAATCATGCCGGCGGCCTGGGTGCCAACCTGCTGGTGGTGCTCAATGACAATGAGATGTCCATATCACCCAACGTCGGCGCCCTGACCCGGCGATTTGCGCAAATCATCTCGGGCAAGCTGTACAGCTCCGTACGCGAGGGGGGCAAGAAAATCCTCTCCCGCATGCCTCCGGTCTGGGAGCTGGCACGACGGGCTGAGGAGCACGTCAAGGGCCTGGTGGTTCCCGGCACCCTGTTCGAGGAATTCGGCTTTAATTATATCGGCCCCATTGACGGCCACGACCTGCAGGCGCTGCTCAGCACCTTGCGCAACCTCCGCGATCTGGAGGGCCCGCAGCTGCTGCACATCATCACCCGCAAGGGCAAGGGCTACAGCCATGCCGAAAATGATCCGGTCAAGTATCACGGCATCAGCGCGCCCTTCGACCCGGCGGTGGGTATCGTCCCAGGCCAACCCCAGGCCAATGCCGGGCCGACCTATTCCCAGGTCTTCGGAGACTGGTTGTGCGACATGGCCGCTGTTGACAAACGCCTGGTGGGCATTACCCCGGCCATGCGGGAAGGTTCGAAAATGGAGCGTTTTTCCGAGGCTTATCCGGATCGCTATTTCGACGTGGCCATCGCCGAACAGCACAGTGTGGTGGTGGCCGCCGGAATGGCCTGTGATGGCCTGAAACCGGTGGTCGCCATTTATTCGACCTTCCTGCAAAGAGCCTACGACCAACTGGTGCACGACGTGGCACTACAGAACCTCCCGGTCCTGTTCGCCATCGATCGCGCCGGACTGGTGGGCGGTGACGGTCCGACCCATGCCGGCGCTTATGACATCAGTTTCATGCGCTGCCTGCCCAACCTGGTGCTCATGGCACCCGCCGACGAAAATGAAACCCGGCAGATGCTCTACACCGGATTCAAGCTGGACCAGCCGGCCGCGGTGCGCTATCCACGGGGAACCGGCCCTGGGGTTGAGATTGAAACCAGCATGCAGGAGCTACCCATCGGCAAGGGCGAAATCCGCCGCCGGGGCAAGCGCATCGCGTTTTTGTCCTTCGGCCCGATGCTCGAGGCCTGTCTGAGCGTCGCCGAACAGTTGGATGCCAGCGTTGCCAACATGCGCTTCATCAAGCCCCTGGATGAAGCCCTGGTGCTGGATCTTGCAGCCAGCCATGAACTGCTGGTGACGGTGGATGAAAACAGTATATACGGCGGCGCTGGCGGCGCCATCGACGAGTGTCTGGCCGCCCACCAATGCCTGGTGGCGGTCCTCAATCTGGGCTTGCCGGATCGCCTGATTCAGCATGGCACCCGGGGAGACATGCTGCGGGATGCCGGCCTTGACAGTGCCGGAATCCTCGCCGCTGTGCAGGCCAGATTGTCCCACCAGCAAGGTGACTCCAACAAGGCCAGAATCGCCTCATCCCACTGATCAACCTGGGGATTATC
>Ga0114931_10002734_pt1 | contig 22405 bp, 29 predicted proteins | sample 2SBtaG_FD_89579 | JGI IMG/M metagenome (GOLD analysis project Ga0114931, IMG submission 89579) | Deep subsurface microbial communities from Kolumbo volcano to uncover new lineages of life (NeLLi) - 2SBTROV14_V59a metaG | ecosystem: Environmental > Aquatic > Marine > Volcanic | place: Kolumbo... | reverse complement strand
GCCGGCCTTGGCGCCCCGGGCGCGCTCGCCCAGACCCCCGACAACGTCCTCGTGGTCGGACAGATCGCCGAGCCCAAGTCGCTGGACCCGCAGGCGGTCACCGCGGTCAACGACTTCCGAATCCTGCTGAACGTCTACGACGGGCTCGTCCGCTACAAGGACGGGACCCTGCAGGTGGAGCCCGCTCTCGCTCGCTCGTGGACCATCAGCGAGGACGGCACCGTCTACACCTTCACCCTGCGCAAGGGCGTGAAGTTCCACGACGGGACGGACCTCGACGCCGCGGCGGTCAAGTTCAACTTCGATCGCATGCTCGACAAGAACCATCCCTACCACGACACCGGGCCGTTCCCGCTCTCGTTCTTCTTCAGCGCGGTGAAGTCGACCGAGGTCGTGGACCCCTATAGGGTGCGCTTCACCCTCAAGGAGCCCTATGCACCCTTCCTCTCGAACCTCGCTTATCCCACCGGGCTCATCGTCTCGCCCACGGCCGTGGCGAAGTACGGCAAAGCCTTCGGCCGCCACCCGGTAGGGACCGGCGCCTTCCGCTTCGTCGAGTGGCAGAGCAACGCCAAGGTCGTGGTGGAGAAGAACCCCGATTACTGGGACGGCGCGCCGGCGCTCGACGCCGTGGTCTTTCGCCCGATCACCGATGCCAACACGCGGGTCACCGAGATGCTCTCAGGCGGTATCGACCTGATGGTCGAAGTGCCGCCCGACAACGTCGCGACCTTTGCCGGCGACCCCAGCTATCGCATCTACGAGCAGACCGGACCGCACGTCTGGTTCCTCATCCTCAACGCCAAGGAAGGGCCGTTCGCGGACAAGCGCGTGCGCCAGGCCGCCAACTACGCGATCAACAAGGAGGCCCTGGTCAAGAACGTACTGCAAGGCACGGCGACGGTCGCCGCCGGGCCGACGCCACCGGCGTTCAGATGGGCGTACAATGACCGACTCGAGCCCTATCCTTACGATCCCGAGAAGGCCCGCGCTTTGATCCGCGAGGCCGGCGTCGAGGGGGCCAAGCTCACCTTCTATGTTACCCAGGGGGGCTCGGGGATGCTCGATCCGGTGCCCATGGGGGCGGCGATCCAGGCCGATCTCGAGAAGGTGGGGTTCAAGGTCAAGATCGAGACCTTCGAATGGAACACCTTCCTCGCCAAGGTCAACCCGGGGCTCGCCGGCAAGGCCGACATGGCCGAGATGGCATGGATGACCAACGATCCCGACACCCTGCCGTTCCTGGCACTGCGCACCGGTGCCTGGCCCGACAAGGGCGGCTTCAACTCGGGCTATTACTCGAACCCCGAGGTCGATAAGCTCCTCGAGGCGGCGCGGCGCAGCACCGATCAGGCCGAGCGGGCGCGTCTCTACAAGAAAATGCAGGTCATCGTCCACGACGACGCACCCTGGGTCTTCGTCGCCAACTGGAAGCAGAACGCGGCGGCCTCGGCCCGGGTGCAGAACTTCAAGCTGCAGCCGTCGTTCTTCCTCCTCCTTAAGCGCGTCAGCAAGCGCTAGACTGGCACTGGCGGGGCGCCCCTCGATCCGGGCGCTCCGCCAGCCATCGCGCATCGAGGGGCGCGAGCGATGCAGGCGTATCTCGTCCGTCGTCTGATCATGACGGTTCCCGTCCTGGTCGGCATCTCGGTCATCGTCTTCCTGGTGATGGCGCTGATCCCCGGCGACCCGGCGAGGGCCATCCTGGGCGCCTATGCGACGCCCGAGAACCTCGCCCGGGTGCGCGGCGAGCTCGGCCTCGACAAGCCCCTGGTGGTGCAGTACCTGACCTGGGCGGCGCACCTCTTCGAGGGCGATCTCGGGCGTTCCTACAGTCTCGACCGGCCGGTCCTCGACGAGGTGCTCGAGCGCTTCGGTGCGACCCTGATCCTGTCGGTCGCCGCACTGGCGCTGTGCAGCCTGTTCGGCATCGTCGCCGGCGTGGTCTCGGCGGTGCGCCAGTACGGCTGGGCCGACAAGGTCCTCACCCTCCTGGTCCTGGTCGGCATCTCGACCCCTTCGTTCTGGCTCGGGCTGCTGCTCGCGCTCCTCTTCTCGGTCGAGCTGGGCTGGCTGCCCGCGAGCGGCATGTTCGCGGTCTATGGCGGCGGCGGTCCCCTCGACCTGCTGCGTCACCTGGTGCTGCCGGCGGTCACGCTTTCGGTGGTGGCGAGCGGGGTGATCGCGCGCCTCACGCGCTCCAGCATGCTCGAGGTGCTGCGCCAGGATTATGTCCGCACCGCCCGGGCCAAGGGCGTCGCCGAGTACCGGGTGATCATCGCCCACGCCTTTCGCGCCGCGGTCGTGAACGTGGTGCCGGTGATCGGGATCCAGGCGGGCTTCGTGCTCGGCGGCGCGGTCTATATCGAGACGGTGTTCCAGTGGCCCGGCGTCGGGCGGATGCTGGTCGGCGCCATCGCAACCCGCGACATCCTGTTGGTCCAGGGCGGTGTCCTCGTGGTCGCCGTCTTCTATGTCCTGGTCAATCTGGTGGTCGACCTCGCCCAGCACCTTCTCGATCCCAGGATCAAGGCATGAAGGGGGCGGCCGGGATCGCCCTGTGGGCGCTCTACCGGCGCAATCGGCTGGCGGTCTTCGGGCTCGCGGTGGTGGTCGTCGTCGTCGGGCTGGCTCTGATCACGCCATTCCTGCCGCTGCCCGACCCCGACCTCACCGACCTGGCGAACCGCCTGAAACCGCCGCTGAGCGCAGGGGCGCCGCTGGGCACCGACCACCTCGGGCGCGACATTCTCGCCCGCCTGATGTGGGGGACCCGGGTCAGCCTGGCGGTGGGTATCGTCGCCACCCTGGTGGCCGCGCTGTTTGGCTCGACCATCGGCATCGTCGCCGGCTATCGCGGCGGCCGCATCGATAACCTGCTGATGCGCGGCATCGACATGCTGATGGCCTTTCCATACATGTTGTTGGCGCTCACCATTGTGGCCGTCCTCGGGCCGGGGCTGATGAACGCGCTCTTCGCCATCGCCATCGTCAACATCCCCTTCTTCGCCCGAAACGTCCGCGGGGTGAGCGTCGGCGTCGCGGCCCAGGAGTTCGTCGATGCGGCCCGCCTCAGCGGCCTCGGCGAGATCCGCATCCTGTGGTCGGAGCTCCTGCCCAACGTCATGCCGGTGATCGTCATTACCATGTCGACGACCGTCGGCTGGATGATTCTCGAGACCGCGGGCCTCAGCTTCCTCGGGCTCGGCGCCCAACCGCCGCAGGCGGACCTCGGCTCGATGCTCGGCGACGGGCGCAAGCTGATGATCGTCGCGCCCCACATGGCGACCATCCCGGGTCTCGTCATCTTCGTCCTGGTGATGGGGATCAACCTGATCGGCGACGGCATCCGCGACGTCCTCGACCCCAGGCTTCGCTCGGGCGCCCTCACGCGGCCCTCGGCGGCCACCGCGGTCTCGCCCGAGCGTGTGCCTTGCGGTGCGGCGGCGGCCGCCGAGAACGCCCTCCTCGAGGTCCGGGGCCTCGCCACGGGCTTCCACATCGGCGGCGAGGTCTACCGGGCGGCCGAGGACGTCGACCTCGTCGTCCGCCCGGGCGAATGTGTCGGGATCGTGGGCGAATCGGGTTCGGGCAAGTCGGTGACCGCGCTCTCGCTCGCGCGCCTCGTCGCCACCCCGCCGGGGCGGATCGATGGCGGGCGGGTGCTGTTCCACGGAGCCGACCTCATGGAGGCGCCGATGGCGGCCCTGCGGGCGGTTCGCGGCGAGGACATCGCCTATGTCTTCCAGGACCCGCAGACCACCCTGCACCCGCTGATTCCGGTGGGGGCGCAGATCGCCGAGGCGATCCGTGCCCACCACGCGCTGTCCCGGGCGGCGGCCAGGAGCCGCGCCATCGCGCTTCTCGAGAAGGTCGGCATCGCCAATGCGCCGGCGCGCGCCGGAGCCTATCCGCATCAGCTCTCGGGCGGGATGCGCCAGCGTATCGGCATCGCCATGGCGCTCGCCAACGGGCCCGAGCTGATCATCGCCGACGAACCGACCACGGCGCTCGACGTGACGGTCCAGGCACAGGTGCTGCGCCTTCTCGACGACCTCCGGCGTGAAGAGGACGCGGCACTTCTGTTCATCACCCACGATTTCGGTGTCGTCTCGACCATCTGCGACCGCGTCCTCGTCATGTACGCGGGGCGCGTGGTCGAGGTGGGCACGGCCGAGGCGATCCTCGGGGAACCGCGGCATCCCTACACTCGCCGGCTGATCGATTGCGTCCCCCGCCTCGGCGACGCCGGCCAGGCGATCGACGCCATTCCGGGCCTTCCGCCGCCGGCCAACCGCCTGCCCGCGGGTTGCGCCTTCGCCGAGCGCTGCGAGCGGCGCAGCCTCGAGTGCACCCGCGGCGAGCTTCCGCTGCGCCCGCTCGCCGACGGCCACGTCGTTCGCTGCCACCATCCCATCGAGGCGGGCTCGGGGTGAGCGTACCGTTGGTCGACGCCCGGGGGTTGTGCCGTGTGTTTGGCGGTGGGCGGCTGCTGTTTGGCGCCGCGTCGCCACGGGTGCATGCGGTCAACGGCGTCGACCTCGCGGTTCGGCGTGGCCAGACGCTGGGGATCGTCGGTGAATCGGGCTGCGGCAAGTCGACGCTCGCCCGGATGCTCGTGGGCCTCGATCGGCCGAGCGCCGGCAGCCTGGTCTTCGACGGGCGCGATTTGGGCGCACTGCTGCGCGACCGGTCGAAGGCGCTGCGACGCCATGTGCAGTATGTGTTTCAAGACCCGGTAGGCTCGCTCAACCCGCGCAAGACGGTCCGCCAGATACTGGAGGCCCCCTTGCGCCACCTCCGCGGCTTGGGAACGCCGGCGCTCGCCGGTCGGGTGCGCGAGCTGATGGACGCGGTGGGGCTGCGGCGTGACTTCCTCGAACGCTACCCGCACGAGATGTCGGGCGGTCAGGCGCAGCGGGTCGCCATCGCCCGGGCGCTCGCCGCCGAGCCTAAGCTGATGGTCCTCGACGAGCCGGTCTCCGCCCTCGACGTCTCGGTCCAAGCCCAGGTGCTCAACCTGCTTGGCACGCTCGATGCCTCCTTCGGCCTCACCTACGTTTTCATCAGCCACGATCTCGCGGTGGTCGAGCGCCTGTGCGAGGTGGTGGCGGTGATGTACTTCGGCCGGATCGTCGAGATCGCCCCGCGGCCCGCTCTCTTCGCCGCGCCGCGCCATCCCTATACCCGGCTCCTCTTCGACAGCGTGCCGGTGCCGGGGCGGGCGATCCCGCGAACCGCGGCCGCGCCCGGCGAGCTTCCCGATCCGCAGGCGCCGCCTCCGGGTTGCGCCTTCGCGCCCCGCTGTGCCCGCGCCGACGCACGCTGCCGCGAAAGCCGACCGGCGCTCACGCCCGCGGCGGCCGCCCACCGGGTGGCGTGCTTCCATCCTCTTTCCAACGACCGAGGCACATAGACAGATGGCCGAGGCAGCCGAGCCCGCCGGCAAGACCGCGCCGCCCCGGCGGCGATCGCGCAAACGCACCGATCTGGTGATCGAGCGGATCAAGGAGTGGATCATGGAACAAGGGCTGCAGTCGGGCGACCGCCTGCCGCAGGAGGAGGCCCTGATCCGCGCCTTCGGCGTCAGCCGCGGCACGATCCGCGAATCGCTGAAGGGCCTCGAGGCCCAGGGGCTGATCCGCACCCGCACCGGCCCCGGCGGCGGCGCCTTCATCGCCCACGTCTCGGAGGAGAGCGCGATCGCGCTTCTCGGCAATTACTTCTTCTCCCGCGACGTGACCCTCAAGGACATCTATGCGCTGCGCAAGCTCTTGGAGCCCGAGATGGCGGCGAGCCTCGTCGGCCGCCTCGATGCGGCCCACTTCCAGCGCCTGGAAGAGACCATGAGCGTCTACTCAGGCCCGCCCCGGAGCATCGAGGAGGAACGCAGCCAGCGCATGGCCGAGCTCGACTTCCACGGCATCCTCGCCGAGGCCTGCCCCAACCCGCTGCTCGCCTTCACCTGCCGGTTCCTCCACAGCCTGCTCAAGAACCTGGCGGTGTGCCGGCGCATCTATGCCACCGCCCAGCCCGAGCTCAGGCGCCAAGGGCGGAACTACCAGGTCGAGCTCCTCGCCGCCCTGCGCAAGGGCGACGCCGAGCGGGTGCGCGCGGTGATGTACGAACACATGTGCGAGGCCGAGCGCCTGATGCGGGCGCGCGAGATGGTGATCGTCCGCCGCTTCCTCAAAGCGGGCCCTTAACCGCCTCCCCACGGGCTCCGTCCCCTGCATGGCGAACGCGACTCGGGGGGGCATGGCCGCCGCAACAGCCGCCATGCGCCGCTTGATGATGATAGGAGGACGGAACGGCTCGGTTCTGGGACCGGTCCTGGCCGCAGGCCCGGCATCGGCCCTATATAGGGGGCCGGCCAAGCACCGGCGAGGCGAAGGCGGCGGGGAGATCGGGGGATGCCGGCCATGACGTGGCGCACACCTGCGGTCGTGCTGGTCTGCGGCACGGTGGTACTGCTGATCTCGTTCGGCACCCGCACCAGCTTCGGCATCTTTCTCAAGCCGGTCAGCGACAGCCTGGGGTGGGGGCGCGAGGTCTTTGCCATGGCGATGGCGATCCAGAACCTGCTGTGGGGTCTGGCGCAGCCCTTCGCCGGGGCGCTCGCCGACCGTTTCGGCGCCGGCCGGGTAGTGGCGGCGGCGAGCGCGGTCTACGTCCTCGGGGTCGCCCTGATGAGCGTCGCGGCGAGCCCTCTCGACTTCACCCTCGGCGCCGGGGTGATGGTGGGCCTCGGGCTCTCGGGGACCTCGTTTCCGATCGTGCTCGCGGTGGTCGGCCGCGCCGCGCCGGTGCGCCGCCAGAGCCTCTATCTCGGGATCGCCGCGGCCGGCGGCTCCTCGGGCCAGCTCCTGGTGGTGCCGCTCGCCCAGGCGGTGATGACGGCCTGGGGCTGGCCGGCGGCCCTGGTGGCGCTGGCCCTTCTGTGCCTCGCCATGGCGCCCTTGGCGGCAGCGCTGGCCGGGCGGGCGCGCCACGACCCGGCGCTTCCCGAGCAGGCGATGGGCGCCGCGATCAAGGAGGCCGGCGGCCACGGCGGGTACTGGTTCCTCACCGCCGGGTTCTTCGTCTGCGGCTTCCACGTCGCCTTCATCGGCACCCATCTGCCGGCCTTCATCGTCGATCAGGGCGAGGCCCCGGCGCTCGGCGCCCTCGCCCTGATGCTGATCGGCCTCGGCAACATCGCCGGCTCCTACCTCGCCGGCGCGCTGGGCGGGCGTTTCAGCAAGAAGTACCTTCTGAGCGGCCTCTACTTCGCGCGCTCGCTGGTTATCACGGCCTTCGTCCTGAGCCCGGTGAGCGATCTTTCGATCATGGCCTTCGCACTCGCCATCGGTGTGCTGTGGCTCGGCACGGTGCCGCTGACCAGCGGCCTGGTGGCGCAGATCTTCGGGGTCCGCTATCTCGCCACCCTCTTCGGCTTCGTCTTCTTGAGCCACCAGGTCGGCGCCTTCCTCGGGGTCTGGCTGGGCGGCTATCTCTTCGACCTCACCGGCAGCTACCAGGGCGTCTGGTGGATTGCCGTCGGGCTTGGCCTGACCGCCGCGGCGCTTCATTTTCCGATCGACGAACGCCCCGTCGCCCGCCTCGTGCCCGCCGCCCGGTGAGGCACGGTTCACCGGGTCTCGGAAGGGCGCTGTCTCGGCTGCGCCCCTCAGGCTCGACCGGCTCGACTTTCATGCCGTTCGCGGCGTCCGACTGCGACCTCCTCGCCCGGGGTCTCAGGCGTCGCGTCAATGAGCTCGGCGGGAAAGCCGGCGGCGCGGAGACTCTCGCCGCAGGCGTCCTCGATGCGCCGCAGGATGGCCGACGACCAGGCGCGCGCCCCATAGCGCGCAAGCCAATCCTCGAAGATACGGCGAACGAGAGGCGAGACCTCGCAGGGCACGCCGAGCCGTCGCGCGAGATCGTCGAACAGCCCTGTGTCCTTGACCACGAGGTCCATGGTGAAGTTGATGTCGTAGCTGCCGTTCAGGATCACCTGGCTTTCGCTCTCGTGGACGAAAGAGTCGCCCGACGAGTTGGCGATCCCCTCGAGCGCCTGCGCCCCGCGCGCTTCGACCTCGGCGGCGAGGCGGCGCGACTCGGCCTCGTCGATGGTGCTCATCGCCATCCAGAGCTTTCCGGGTGAAAGCCCGGGGATGACGCCGCCGCCTTCCGTGACCGCGCGCGAGGCGGCCGGAGCCGGCAGGCAGGCGATGACCGCGGACCCTCTCGATCGGTTCACGCCCGGCGAATGCGGCAACGGCTTCGCCCATGCCGGCCATGCGCACCACCGATCTCGAGAGGCCCCAAGCCTGGGCTCAGTCGTCGGAGAGGGCGTAGCCGGCCGAGCGTACGGTGCGCACCAGGTCGGGGGCGCCGGCGAGCTCGAGCGCGCGCCTGAGGCGCCGCACCTGGGCATCGACCGCGCGTGGCTCGACCGCCACATCACGGCCCCACACCGCGTCCAGGAGATGCTCGCGCCCGTACACCCGGCCGGGATGGGCCATCAGGAAGCGCAACAAATCGAACGAGCGCGGGTGAATCGGCAGGGTGCGGCCGGCGAAGGTGAGCTCGCGTCGGGCCGGGTCGAGGCGGACGCCCTGGTGCTCGATCGGCACCTCGTCGAGCTCGGGGCGGGCGCGGCGCAGGAGCGCCCGCACCCGGGCCACCAGCTCGGCCGGCGAAAAGGGCTTGGTCACGTAATCGTCGGCACCGACGTCGAGGCCGTGGATGCGGTCGGTCTCCTCGCTGCGCGCGGTCAGCATCAACACCGGCGTGCGGGCGACCTCGCGCATCCCACGGATGCGCCGGCAGACCTCGATCCCGGATACCTCGGGCAGCATCCAGTCGAGCACCACCACGTCGGGCGGGGTCTCGATGATCGCCTCGATCGCCGATTCGCCGTCGCCGCTGATAGCGACGTCGAAGCCCGCGCGCTCGAACTTGTAGCGCAGGAGGGCCGCGATCGGCGGCTCGTCGTCGACGATGAGAACGCGCGGGCGCATCGCTTCAGCCGCGGTCGTCGTGGTTGGCGGCACGCCGGGTGAGTTCGGGCATGCGTTCGCCCGTGACCTGGTAGTGGATAGTCTCGGCGATGTTGGTGCAGTGGTCGCCGACCCGCTCGAGGTTCTTGGCGATGAACAGGAGGTGCGCGCACGGGGTGATCATGCGCGCATCCTCCATCATGTAGGTCAGGAGCTCGCGAAAGAGCGAGACATAGAACTCGTCGACCCGCTCGTCGCCGTGCCAGACCGCGCTCGCCGCCTCGACGTCGTCGCGTACATAGGCGTCGATGGCGGCGTGGAGCTGGCCTTGCGCCTCTTCGCCCATGTGGATCAGGCCGGAGATGGCGCTGATCCGTGGCATGTCCACCAACCGGCGCACCCGCTTGGCGATGTTGGTGGCGAGGTCGCCGATGCGCTCGAGGTCGGAGGCGATCTTGATCGCCGCGAGCGTGATCCTGAGGTCGTGCGCCAGGGGCTGGCGGAGCGCCAGGAGGCGGACCGCGGCGTCGCCGACCTCGCGCTCGAGGTCGTCGATGCGGTCGTCGTCGCGGACGATCTGGTGGGCGTGGGCGAGGTCGCGCTGGGCGACCGCCTGAAGCGCCGCCTGGAGGTGGCTCTCGACCAGCCCCCCGAGGCGCACGATCATGGCGGTGAGCGCCTCGAGATCCTTCTCGTAGGCCTTGACGGTGTGCCCGGTGAGGGTCATGGCGCGTCCTCCATCAGCCGAAGCGGCCGGTGATGTATTGCTCGGTCCTCTCGTCGTGGGGGTTGGTGAAGATCTGCTCGGTGTCGCCCTCCTCGACCACCTCGCCGAGGTGGAAGACGGCGGTTCGCTGGGAGACCCGCGCCGCCTGCTGCATGTTGTGGGTGACGACGACGATGGTGACGTCCTCGACCAGGGCACCGAGAAGGTCCTCGATCTTGGCGGTGGCGATGGGATCGAGCGCCGAGGTCGGCTCGTCAAGAAGCAGGATCTCGGGCTCGGTGGCGAGCGCCCGGGCGATGCACAGGCGCTGCTGCTGGCCGCCCGAGAGATCGTAAGCCGAGGCTCCCAGGCGATCCTTCACCTCGTCCCACAGCGCCGCCTGGTGGAGCGCCCGCTCGACCCGCTCGTCGAGCGCGCCGCGCCGGCGGATGCCGCGAATGCGCAGGCCCGCGGCGACGTTCTCGTAGACCGACTTGGCGAACGGGTTGGGCTTCTGGAAGACCATGCCGATCCTGAGCCGGACGATCAGCGGGTCGACTTCCGCGCCGACGATGTTGACGCCCTCGGGGTAGAGGACGACCTCGCCGCCATAGCGGTTGCCGGGGTAGAGGTCGTGCATCCGGTTGAAGCAGCGGATGAAGGTGCTCTTGCCGCAGCCCGACGGGCCGATCAGGGCGGTGATGGCACGCTCGGGCACCGTCAGGTCGATGTGCTTGAGGGCGTGAAAATCGCCATACCAGAAGTCGAGGCCGCGAACCCGGGCGCGCACCACAGGCTCGGCGGCGGGCTCGACCGCCGGCGGCGCGACCGTGGCGGGGTCGGGAAGGCACACGCTCTTCACCTTCAGTGGCGAGTGTAGCACATCGTCACCTTCGCCGTTGGGACCGGGTTCACCGCCGAACATCGGCCCACCTCAGCGTAGCGCCCGACGGGCGTGGTAGCGAACGAAGATGGCGAGCCCGTTCATCAGGAGGGTCATGGCGATGAGCACGATGCCGGCGGCGGCGGCGTTGGCGTGAAAGGCGACCTGTGGCCGCGAGATCCAGTTGAACATCTGGATTGGAAGGACCGTGAAGGGCTCCATCAACCAGTGGAAGTTGAGAAAGGGGAACTCGGGGCCGATCGGTGATTGGGGCAGGAAGGCGATGAAGGTGAGGGCCCCGATGGTGATCACCGGCGCGGTCTCGCCGATCGCCCGCGAGAGCCCGACGATGGTGCCGGTGAGGATGCCGGGGCGCGCCGCCGGGATGAGGAACATGCGCACCGTCTGCCACCGATCGGCGCCGAGCCCGGCGGCGGCCTCGCGGACCTCCTGCGGGATGCTGCGCAGCGCCTCGCGGGTGGCGACGATGATCACCGGGAGAATCAGGAGCGCCAGCACCAGCCCCGCCGTCAGAATGGTCTCGCCGAGCCCGAGGCCATAGACGAAGAGGCCGAGGGCGAGCAGGCCGTAGATGATCGAGGGCACGCCCGCGAGATTGGTGACGTTGATCTCGATGACGTCGCTGAGCCAGTTGCGCGGCGCGTACTCCTCGAGATAGACGGCGGCGGCGATCCCGAGCGGCACCGCGATGACGGCGGTGACGAGCATCACCAGCGAGGTCCCCACCCAGGCCGAGAGGATGCCGGCCCGGGCCGGCCTACGCGACGGAAAGCTGGTGAGAAAGTCCCAGGAAAGCCGCGGCAACCCGTCGGCGGCGAGGTCGATCACGAGGCTCGCCAGCATCGCCATGGCGACCAGCATGACGATGATCCCGCCGACCGCGAAGGCGAGGTCGCGCCGCCGGCTGCGCCGGGCCAGCGCCGGATAGTCGATGGCAGCGAGCGGTGTGGCCGACAGCACGGTCATCAGTAGGCCTCGCGGAAGCGCCGGCGAAGGGCGAAGCCGGCGACGTTGAAGGCGAGGGTGAGGACGAAGAGCGTCAGCCCGGCGGCGAAGATGGTCTGGTAGGCGAGCGAGCCATAGGGCAGGTCGCCAAGGCTGATCTGGACGATATAGGCGGTGATGGTGGCGGCGCCGTGAAGCGGGTTGAAGGTCAGGTTGGGGTTCTGCCCGGCGGCGATGGCGACCACCATGGTCTCGCCCACCGCCCGCGACATGCCGAGAACATAGGCCGCGGTGATGCCTGAGAGCGCCGAGGGCACGATGACGCGGAATGCCGCCTGCAGGCGGTTGGCACCGAGCGCATAGGCGCCCTCGCGGAGCGCCTTGGGCACCGCCCGCATGGCGTCCTCGCTGACAGAGACCACGTACGGCAGGATCATGATCCCCATCACCATCCCCGGCGCCAGCATGTTGAAGGTGGCGAGTCCGGGAATGAAGCGCTGGAGGAGCGGCGTGACGAAGAGGAGCGCGAAGTAGCCGTAGACCACGGTGGGCACTCCCTCGAGCAGCTCGAGGGCGGGCTTCACCGTCTCCCGCACCTTGGTCGGTGCGAACTCGCTGAGATAGATGGCGAGCATGGTGCCCAGCGGAATGGCGACGAGCAGCGCGATGGCGGCCACCGTCACGGTTCCCGAGAGCAGGGGAAGGATGCCGAAGTGGGGTCGGGCGAAGACCGGCGTCCACTCGGTGTCGGTCAGGAAATCGACGATCGGGACGGTGCGGAAGAAGTCCAGGCTTTCGCTCAAGAGGACGTAGACGATGCTGGCGGTGACGAAGACCGAGGCGCTCGCCGCAACGAACAGGATGGCGCGCGCCGCGAGCCCGACCAGACGGCGGCGGGCGAGGAACCCCGGCGAGATCCCCGGCGGCGGGGCGAGACGGGTGCTATGGGCGGTCACGGACTGCTTTCCTCTTCCGGTTCCGGGCGGGGCCGTCGCCGACCCCGCCCGTCCGACCTTGCGATGCCACGTCTCAGTCGATCTTCTCGGCGGCGAGGAGATCGGTGATCGAGACCCCGATCTTGGAACCGCCGGTGAAGGCGCTGCCGGTGTGGCGGTTGACATAGTTCTTGAGGGCGAGCTCGTAGGCCTCTCTCGGCAGGGGCACGTACCCGACCTCGGCCACCAGAGACCGCGCCCGCTCGGGCTCGAGGTAGAAGCGAACGAAGGCGTCCACCGCCTCTTTGGTTTCGGCCGCGTGCTTGCTGACGTAGATGAAGATCGGCCGTGACAGCGGCTGGTACGAGCCGGTGGCGGCGGTTTCGACCGAGGGCAGCACCGGGGTCCCGCCCTTGTAGACGATGGGCACGGCCTTCAGCCGGTCGCGGTTCTCGGTGTAGTAGGCGAGGCCGAAGAATCCGAGGGCGTTGACGTCGCCGGCCACCCCCTGAACCAGGATGTTGTCGTCCTCGCTGGCGGTGAAGTCGCCGCGGCTCTCGTGCTCCTTCCCGACGATCGCCTTGGTGAAGTAATCATAGGTCCCGGAATCGACGCCCGGGCCGAACAGCGTGAGGGGCCGGTCGGGGAAGCTCGCTCGGACCTGATGCCAGTTGTCGATCTTGCCCTGGGCGGCCGGTTCCCAGATGGTCTTGAGCTCGGCGACGGTGAGGTGATCGACCCAGGTGTTTCCGGGGTTGACGACCACGGCGAGGGCATCGAGGGCGACCGGAAGCTCGATGAAGGCGATGCCGTTCTTGGCGCAGCGCTCGCGTTCGCTCTTTTTGATCGGGCGCGAGGCGTCCGAGATGTCGGTGTCGCCCCGGCAGAACTTCTTGAAGCCGCCGCCGGTGCCCGAGACGCCGACGGTCACGCGGTAGGTGCCGCGCTTCTCGGCCTGAAAATCCTCGGCGACCGCCTCGGTGATCGGAAACACGGTGCTCGAGCCGTCGATATGCACGGTCTCGATCGCATGGGCGGCGGGAAGGTTGGCGAACAGCGGCGCCGCCGCCGCACAAACCATCAGGATCGGTGTTCTACCCATCGGTACCCCCTAGGTTATGGGTCGGATATCGGGTTCTCCGGATCGGATGACCGCGACCCTAGGGGCCTCGGGTGACCCCTATATGACGGTTGCGTGACCGTTCGATGACGGCGGCGCCCGGAAGTACAGGGTGAACACGCTGCCCCGGCCCGGGGTGCTCTGAATGTCGAGAACGCCGCCGTGGCGGTTGGCGACGTGCTTGACGATGGCGAGCCCGAGCCCGGTCCCGCCCATGGTCCGCGACCGCCCCTTGTCGACCCGATAGAAGCGTTCGGTGAGCCGGGGGATGTACTCGGCCGGGATGCCGTCGCCCTGATCCGCGACCGAGAGGGCGAGCGCCGCGCGCTCACGGCCGGGCATGGTGGCGCCGGCGTCGATCGCGATCGTCACCGTGCTCGCCGGGCGCCCATAGGTGAGGGCGTTGGAGACCAGGTTGCCGAGCGCGAGCGTGAGCTCGCCCTGATCGCCGACGATCACCGGGCCGGGACGCTGCACCCGAAGGGCGATCTCCATGTCGCGTGCCGCCGCCTTCGGTGCCAGCGTCGCGACCACCTCATCGACCACCTCGGCGAGCGCCACCCGGTCGGTGGGCGGCGCGTGCTCGCGCAGCTCGATGCGCGAGAGCGAGAGAAGGTCGTCGACCAGTCGGGTCATGCGCTGGGCCTCGCCGGCCATCATGGCGAGGAACTTCTCTTCGGCTTCGCGGTCGCCTCGGGCCGGCCCGCGCAGGGTCTCGATCAGGCCGACGATCGAGGCGAGCGGCGAGCGAATCTCGTGGCTGGCGTTGGCGACGAAGTCGACACGGAGCTGCTCGGTCCGGCGCGCCCCCGTGAGGTCGCGGAAGCTGATCACGGCACCCGCCCCAGGGGCCTCCAGCGGCAGGACGGTGACCGCGAGGCTGCGCGCGACGGCGCCGGCCAACGCGATCTCGGTGCGCTCGCCGGTGCCCGCATCGAGCGCCTCCGAGACCCCATCGAGGACCGCCGGGTCGCGCAGCGTCTCGCTAAGATCGCGACCCAGGGAGACAGCACCGAGGAGCGCCCGGGCGGCGCGGTTGCAGTGGGCCACCCTGCGAGCCCCATCGACCAGGATGACGGCGTCGGCGATGGCGTCGAGGACCCCGGCGAGGCGGGCCCGCTCGCCCCGCGTCGCTTCCGCGGTCCGGCGCGCGGCGGCCTCCGCGGCCCGGGCGACGGGTGCGAGCTCGGCGGCGAGCGGGGACACGGAGGCGAGCGGCTCGCGGTCGCGCAGGCGCTGGGCGAGCACCGCGATGGCGCGGCCCCGCGCCTGGGCGATAACGGCACCGGCGAAGAGGCCGCCCGCGGCGGCCGCGAGGCCGCTCCCGACGCCGGCCACGACATAGGCGGCGGCGCCGGCGGCGACCGCCGGTGCGGCGATGGCGAGGATCGCGGCGCGCCGGCGCCGGCTGCGGTCGTCGGCCGAGGTCAGGGGCATGACCACGGTCGACACGACCGGCGGCTGGCGAAGCGGAGAGGGGGGCCCCAGCACCCCGCGGGCGCCCCGGCCGGGATCACCTGCGGGCACGGCCTCACCTCAGCCATCGATCAGCCGGGGCGGACAACTTGGGACCAGCGAGCGAGATCGCACCACCGACATCGCGAATGCCCTTCGAGCGCTCTCCCACCCGAGCCACGGCCGGCGGGACGAGCCAGCGGCGACCGTCGCGACGGTAGGAAACCAACCGACCCGGCGCAAGGGCAAAGTCCGCCCTCCGACCGCGCCGTCGCGGCTGGCATCGAGCAGGCCGGCCTCGAGGACCTTGAGCTGCACCGGCACGGGCAGCCCGTCCTCGGGCCGGCGGGAACGCCTGCGCACCAGGGCCTCGCCGGCCTTGACCAGCTCGCGGGCTGCCAGGGTCTGGAGGCCATGGACATCGAGCTGGCCATCGGCACCCGCCCGGTCGGCCCAGGCCTCCCAGAGGCGATCGACGGTGCGGTTTAGCGGATCGTCCTCGGAGGCCGCACGCGGGATGATGCCGTCGCCGACGATGTTGTTGACCAGGACCGCCACCGACTTGGTGGCGTGGGGGTTGCCGAGGGTCCACCTTGCCGTCGATGAGGCGGACCACCCCGCGCTTCACCAGCCGGCTCGCGTACTGCCGCGAGAAGCCCTGCCGGCGGGCCCACTCGGCCTGGCTGATCAGCATCGCAGGCACCCCGTCCCATCGCGGTCTGCAGACAAAAAAAGAATACGAATCAGTAGGGTATCTACTTTGCCTCGCGCCTGCGAAGAGCGATGCGTCGGGCCGACGCGACACCCGCCCACCAGCCCGAGGAGGCCGACATGACCGACAGCCGCAGTACCGACATGACCGAGATCATCGAGCGCCTGGCCGAGATCCGGTGCGAGATCGCCGCCCTCATCGACGAGGCCCGCGAGCGCCTCCGGGACACCCCCGAGGCCGACCGCGCCAAGGCCTACTGGCTCGCCCACGTCCGCTGCGCCCTCGACGACGACCACGCCACCCTCGGCGGCTCGATGATCACCCTGCAGGACACCATCGAGGCCCTCGCCGGCGCGGACATCGAGGCCGACGCCGGACGCCGCTGCCTCCCGCCTCCGCCCCGACCGGCAACGCCGGCGGGGCGTTCAGGCCGCTTACGCGGCGCCACCGGCGCCACGGTCGGCGCTCACGGCAGGAGAAGCGCCGCGACGGTCGCGGCGCCCTGCCCGAGGAGGCAAGAATGACCCGACTCACCGATACCCAGCTCGTCGTGCTGGCCGCCGCCGCCCAGCGGCCCGACGGCGCCATCTTCCCTCTGCCCAAGACCATCCGGGGCGGCGCCGCCGCCAGGGTGATCGACGGCCTGGTGCGCCGCGGCCTCGCCGAGCGCGTGCCCGAGGGCGAGCCGATCTCGCCGGAGGCCCGCGGGCCCAAGGGCCGGGCCTTCCGCATCACCCGCGCCGGCCTCGAGGCGATCGGCGTCGACCCGGCCGAGGACCCGGACGCGCCCAGCGTCGCGCCTGGGGCGCCCGACACGGGCGCGGCGTCGGGCGCCACCCCCACCACCCCCGCCGGGGCCGAGGAGGCCGCCACGGGCGCCCCTGTGGCCGACACCGCGGCCGCCGGGAGAGCCGAGCCACGTCGTGCCCGGCGGGCCGGCACCAAGCGGGCCCTCCTGATCGACCTGCTCCACCGGCCCGAGGGCGCCACCATCGACGAGATCGCCGCCGCCACCGGCTGGCAGCGCCACACCGTCCGCGGCGCCATCTCGGGCGCGCTCAAGAAGAAGCTCGGCCTCACCGTCACCTCGGAGAAGGTGGAGAACCGGGGCCGCGTCTACCGCATAGCCGACGCCGACTGAGCGGCCACCTCACGACCCGCACTCGCCGCCGGCGCCATGCCGGCGGCGATCTCTTCAAAGGGGCGTCCGTCCCCTTCCAGCACGGCCGCCTTCGCGGTGCCCCGGCCGAGCGTCCAAGGCACGCGGAGGCCATCAATTGGCCCAGGCATCGCCGGCGGCGAACTGACGACCGTAGGTCTCCTCCACCTCGGCGAAGATCGTGTCGATGGCGTTCGTCAGCATCTCGCGGACGAGGGCCTCGGCGGCAGGCGGGCCGCCCGCCGCACGGGCCGCATCGATCTCGGGCCGCGCCGACCACACCACATCGGAAAGCCTCTGCGCAAGTTCGCCGACCAAGGCCTCGAGGTCGGGATCGTTCACGTCAGACACGGTTGGATTCCCCGGTCAATTCCGCCAGCACCCGGCGTATCTCGGTGTCCATCAACCGGAAGCACGCGCGCGTGTCCGACTCGCCCGCCATCAGCGGCGCCAGGCGCCCCGGGATGTTCAGCAGGTTGTCGCGGACGATGCGGGCCTTGTTGAACGCCGCGACCCTGACCTTGTCGGCCTCCACGTACTTGCCAGCTTCGACCTTGGCTTTGATCTCCAGCAGCCGCGCGCGCTCGACCTCGCTCTTGATCCGGGTCTTGAGCAAGAGCGTCGGCAGGTCGCCGCCGCTTGCCGGGGCGACGCCATCCCGCGGGCGGTCTACACTGGACGGCCTCGCCGGCGCGTCTTGCCGGGGTGATCCAGACCGCCGTTCCAGGCGTGCCGGGTCGCGGAAGGCGGCGAGGGCGGCGTCGGCCTGGGCGGGATCGATCTTGCCATCGACGGGCCGCACGACGCCCTTCCTGATCAACTGGGTGACGTACTGGCGGCTGAACCCGTGGCGGCGGGCCCAGTCCACCTGCGTCATGAGCATCCGCGGCTCCCGTTCCGCGACCGGAACGGCTCTCCCGATCGAACATCCATGGGCGAAGCACCCGGCTCGTGGCGAGGTGAGGCGAGGTAAAGCAGGGCGTAAAGTGGCGCTTGCGTGCAAAGCCATTACTTTACACAGACCGGATCGCTGGCTCTGCCGGATACATGCGCAAAATCAAACGCTTATCCCGAGCGGTGAGCGGAATTGTAAAGCAAAGCGTCACCATAGTTTTTGCCGCTGCCGCTAGCGATGCGCCGCGCTGAGCCCCCCGCATTCGAAACTTGCCAGGAGGACTCACTAGATCAATGGGTTAGGGGATTCTTGTTGGCCGATCACCTTTCCGGTATATTTCCGGAAACAATGCCGAGGAGATCGCCGTGGCCCAGACCAGAAAGACACCTTTGTCAACCTACCGGCGCCGCCTGAAGCGTCAGGGCATCGTCCGCGTCGAGGTCCAGGTGCGCAAGGAGGACGCGGGTCTGGTGCGCCAGGTCGCCCGTGCACTCGCCGATCCGAGGCGAGCGGAGGAAGCCCGGGCCTTCCTGCGGGCCCGTTTCGGCGCCCCGGGGGCCAAGGGACTGAAGGCGCTCTTGGCGGAGGCGCCGCTCGAAGAGGGCGACATCGAGCGCTCCCGCGAGGCGGCGCGCGCGGTCGACCTCTGATGTTCCTGATCGACACCAACATCGTCTCCGAGGTCCGCAAAGGCGAGCGCTGTAATGCCAACGTCGGGTACTGGTACGCCGGGATCGATGACGGCGATCTCTACCTGAGCGTCGTCGTGACCGGCGAGATCCGTAACGGCATCGAACGGCATCGAACGGCTGCGCCGGCGTGATCTTCGGCGAGCGGAGAGCCTCGAGCGCTGGCTCGATCGGCTGGAGCAGGGCTTCGCCGAGCGCCTCCTGCCGATCGACCGGGCGGTCGCCGACACCTGGGGGCGCATCACGGCTGTCCGGCCGGTGCCGGTGATCGATGGCCTCCTCGCCGCAACCGCCAAGGTCTTCGGTCTCACCCTGGTGACCCGCAACGCCGGTGACGTGGACGGCCTCGGCGTCGACGTGCTCAATCCGTTCGAGAGACCATCTCGACCTTGAGCGAGAGGCCGACTGGGCGGGCCGGGCGACCGTCGTCGTCCTCGCCGGAAATGCAACGGGCCGCGAGGGGATGACCCCGCGCCCCGCGTGCTGGTTCCCCCGGGCTTGAGGGCGATCCCGTCGAATCCCGGTGCCGCTGTCGAAGCCTTTCAAGTCGGCATCGCGACGATCCATTCGTACCGAAGGACGGTACGGTTGTGCATTGACTGGCGTACTGGTATCCGGTACGCTTCGGCCTTGTGATCAAGAGCTTCGCTGACAAGCGGACGGCGGCTCTGTTCGCAGGCCATGCCGTCAGAGGCCTGCCGCGGCAGATCCAGACGCGCGCCAAGGCAAAGCTGCAGATGCTGGATGCGGCGAAGCGGATCGACGATCTCCGCGTCCCTCCGGGCAACCGTCTCGAAGCCCTCAAGGGCGGGAGAGCCGGACAACATAGCATCCGCATCAACGACCAATGGCGGATCTGCTTCGCATGGCGCGACGGCGAGGTCGGGGATGTCGAGATCATCGATTACCACAGAGGATAAGGCCATGACCATCAGCCGCGAAGACTTGGACGCGGGGCGCGTCGACCTCGAAGGGGTGACGACGGGCAAGCGCATCTCGCCGACACATCCCGGCGAGATCCTTCGCGAGGAATTCCTCGAGCCGATGGGCATCAGCGTCTATGCGCTCGCCAATGCGCTTCGCGTTCCCCGCTCCCGCGTCAACGACATCGTCCGCGGCCGCCGGGCCATCACCGCCGACACCGCGCTTCGGCTCGCCCGGTACTTCGGCACCTCACCCGAGTTCTGGGTCAACCTGCAGGCGCATTATGACCTGGAGGTCGCCAAGGACTCGTCGCGTCGGCGGATCGAGAAGGAGGTCGCGCCCCACGCTGCGTGATCGCCCCGCCGCAATGCCAGGATCGGGGGACGCCAAGTCGTTCGCCTCGGTCAGCTGGGCTCTCGTACGAGCGTTCGGACCGCGGAGTCCATCGATGGACATCACGCCGATCAAGAGCAAACGCGACTACCGTCGGGCGCTCAAGGAGATCGAGGGGCTCATGGGCGCCAAGCGTGGGACGGCGGAAGGCGACCGGCTCGACGTGCTGGTGACGCTGGTCGAGGCGTGGGAGGCGAAGCACTACCCCACTGACCTTCCCGACCCGGTCGAGGCGATCAAGTACCACATGGAAGCCCATGGTCTGGAGCCCAAGGATCTCACCCCCTACATCGGCAGACGCAACCGCGTCTACGAGGTGCTGAACCGCAAGCGCCCGCTGACCCTCAAGATGGTCTGGCGGCTGCACACCGGGCTCGGCATCCCCGCGGAGTCGCTGATCAGACAGCCCGAGGATCACGCCGCGTAGCCCTTCGGCGCTCTGGCGAACGCCGAGTGATGGACATACCGCTGCCTCCCAAAGTGCGTCTCTGTCGGATGGCCAGCGTGGTGGCCTGAGCGCTATGGGTCGTCCTTGGTATGGTTAGCAGGAAAGCGCGTTCGGAGGTGGTTCGAGCGGTAAGCGGTGGGCATTGGAAGTCCGGCGGTAGGGCAGCGAGGGTCGGGTCGTGGTCGGTTGAGCGGTGAGCATTGATCGGCAGGAAGCGAGCGCTGAGCATTGTTGGAGATCGTCGGGCGGTGTTCAGGCGGCAGCGGCGGTGAGCATCGAGCATTGTGGTTGGGAAGTGGGCGGCGTCCGTTCGTCGGCCTCCCGGATCGCCACGACCGCCGCGGCGCGGACCGCGAGCGCATCGAGGCCGGCGAGGTCGCAGACCCGGCGGAAGTCACGACCGTCTCCGGTCAGCCAGTCGCGGGCCTGGTCGCGCATCCGTGCCCGCTCGGCGGACAGCGGGCGCACCGACCGGTGCCTGCGGCGAGGGCCGGTCGTGGCGTCGTGCAGGACCTGGGCGAGGACGGCGCGCCACAGCGCGCTCTCGCCGGTCGGGTGCCGGTGAAGCAAGGGCTGGGCCCGGGAATGGGGGAGGCGTGACAAAGGCCGGGACGGGCGCCCCCGCGCGCACCCGCTCCCAGCCTGGGGCGAACCCTGTCAAATCCAGTGATGGGTGTCGACGACTATTTTGTTGCAACACTTTTCGCTCACCGGTTCAGGCGCTTACGGCCGCGCAGCCGGTGGCGGGGTGATGCCGCAAGGGCGCTCTCGGCCCCATTGAGCCTGCCGGCGATCTTGGCGAGTGCGCAGAGCCACCAGCGCCAGGCGGTCGAGCGGTCGGCGCGGAGGCGGTGGGCGACCAGCTTCCAGCGCACGCGCTCGGCCCGCAGCCAGACCAGGCGGACCTCGTCGGGCTCCAGCCACCTGAGCCAGACGAGGGCCTCGTCCATGCGGTCGATGGCATCGGGCGCCGGCGGGCCCAGGCGCACCCGGGTCTCGTCCCAGCCGTAGGCCTCGTGGGCGTCGCGGACGATCGGTGGCCAGTTGCTGGCGTAGCCCTGGACCCGGACCGGCGGCAGGCGGCGCAGCGTGTCGGCGGCCTCTTCGAGGCGTGCCGCCACCCGCTTGGGCGTCCAGGGCGCCTCAGCCATGGCGGGCCTCGTTGCGCCGGCGCGCTCCGTAGAGCTTCGCTCCCAGCTGGTCGATCAGCTGCCGCTCGGGCCAGGAGAGCCGGTCGTCGTCAGCCGAGACCACCAGGATGCCGTGGCGGTGCCAGCCCCTGCGCTTCTCGGCCTCGACGTCCATCGGCGTCCGGTAGACCCGGGCCAGGCAAGAGCCGGGCGGCCTGGGGGCCGGTCATCGGGTGACCTCGCGGAGGCAGGCGGCATAGCCGGCCACGTCGACGATCGAATCGAGGTGGGAGGGATCGAGGCTCAGCCGGGCGAGCTTGAGGTCGATTAGGCAGAGCGCCACCTGGGTCGGCGTCACGGCATGCCCAAGGACCAGAGACCAGCGTTTCGCGACCTGGTCGAACAGGGTCTCGGGCTCGCCATAGCGGCGATGACGGTCGGCGATCACGCCGGCGGCGTGCTTCAGCAGCATCTCGCCGTTCATCGCACCGCCTCCCGGGCCGGCGTCGCGGCCCTCTCCGCGAGCAGGTCGGCGAGCGCCCCGATGATCGAGGCCGGTGTACCGTCGTCGCCGAGCCGGCCCATGCTGGCGGCGAGCCGCCCGACCTCGACCCCGTGCTGGATCAGGAGCGAGAGCGCGATGCAGGCGTCGTCGAGGAGCGCGTCCATAGTCGAGCCGACCTTGGCGCCGTGAGTGAAGAGCTCGCCCGGCCGGCCGTCCGGGTGATAGCCGACGGTCATGGCATAGCGCGTGCCGCCGAAGACGAGATCGACCGTCTCGTTGGGGCGGCGATCGGGAAGACGCTCCCGGTTCATCGCGCACCCCCGGCGGCGCCGGTGTCGATCACCCAGCGCAGGAGGGCGAGCGCGTCGGCCTCGTTGTCGTCCTCGGGCTCGTAGCCGAGCGCCCGGACCGCGGCGATCACCTCGGCTCGGTCTTGGGCGCATTGCCCTTGCCGGTGACGTGGCGCTTGATGGTGCCCACCGGCACGCCCTCGTAGGCTGC
>Ga0114931_10002733_pt1 | contig 22409 bp, 20 predicted proteins | sample 2SBtaG_FD_89579 | JGI IMG/M metagenome (GOLD analysis project Ga0114931, IMG submission 89579) | Deep subsurface microbial communities from Kolumbo volcano to uncover new lineages of life (NeLLi) - 2SBTROV14_V59a metaG | ecosystem: Environmental > Aquatic > Marine > Volcanic | place: Kolumbo... | reverse complement strand
TCTTGCCCCGCCGCTGGGTCGTCGAGCGCGGCTTCGCCTGGCTCGGACGCAACCGCCGGCTGGCCAAGGACTTCGAGGCATCCATCGCCAGCGCCGAGGCATGGCTCATGATCGCAAGCATCCCACCCCTCGTCTGACGGATTGTAAGGCACTGTAATTAATGACACCTTTTTCAATCAGATTCTTACATTGGCTTATATGAACAGAAGATTTTATAGTTTTTTAACAAGTATCCTGTCGACTGTGTTGCCGGAGGATGGACCATGAGCAAAAAACTATTGTTTCTCGAATTTAATGAACTTTGCCCCCCTTTACTGGAAAAGTGGATGGGGGAGGGCAAGTTACCGAATTTCCAACGGTTTCGATCGGATTCTCAAGCTTTTATCACTGAAGCCGATGCCGAACCGCCGGCGCTAGAGCCTTGGATCCAGTGGTACTCCGTTCACACGGGGTTGAGCTACGATCAACACCGAGTGTTCCACTTGACCGATGGTCCTACCGCTGGACATCCGGATGTATGGCAAATTATGCGTGAGGCTGGCCTGCAGACGGGAAATTTTTCCAGTATGAACGCGAGGGGTTACGCTGCGGAAGGTTCATTTTACTTGCCTGACCCCTGGTGTACTACGGAACACGCCTATCCACATGAACTCGAGACTTTTCATAAATTTATCAGCAGTAAGGTTCAGGAGTACACTAATCCAAGTAATAAATCACGAGTTGCATCTACAATTTCTTTTGTTAACTTCTTGGCAAAGAATGGAATAAAAGGGCAAACAATTTCCAGTATAACAAAGCAAATATTTAAGGATACATTCGTGGATAAGACATCTAGTTGGCGAAGGGCCGTAGTGCTCGATTGGATGCAAAGAGATGTGTTTTTTCATTATTACCGGAAATATAAACCAGCTTTCTCAACTTTCTTTCTCAATAGTACAGCGCATTACCAACATGCGTACTGGCGCTTTATGGAGCCGGAAAAATTCAAAACAAAGCCCGATAAAGAGGAATTAGATATTTATGGTGATGCCATTTTCTTTGGTTACCAGAATATGGACCGTTTGCTCGGTGAATTCTTCGAGTTGGAAAAGGACGGTGTGACTCTAGTCCTCCTGACGGCTCTAAGTCAACGTCCATTTACGCGATATGAATCGCGTGGCGGGCAACACTTCTATCGTCCTAGAGATATTGATGATCTACTGACACGGATTGGTGTTTCTTATAGTTCCGTAAAACCTGTCATGGCGCATCAATACGTTATACGATTCGGAACAGAAGAAGAAAAACAAATAGGATATAATTTACTTAAAGATGTATTCAGTGAGGGGGAGCAAGTGTTCGATTTTAACAATCACGATGAGACTTCTATATTCATGGGATGTCAGATTCGTTCACTCGTTCCATCGGATAGAAGAATTCATTTGTCAAGAGACACAAACTCATCCATATCTTTCTTTGATTTCTTCTACATGATTGAAGCATTGAAGAGTGGCTGTCACGATTCTGATGGTGTTTTGTGGATCAAGACAGGGAAAGGGAATATCCACCCAGGGAAGGTGTCCGTCTTGGATGTTTTTCCAACTATCCTGGATCTAATGAATATAGATTACTCTCCCAGTGTACACCACCCATATCGCGGAAATAGCTTGATGCCGTCTTGGGATTGTTAGCGTGTCAATGAGATAATTCCAGACAATCGGACAGGCTGATAAGGAGTGCTCTACCGTTTGGCAGAGGATCATCTTATCACGAAAAACCGATCATCAACGCGCTTCATCAGTCATCTTCAGATGTACGCGATAATGCTGACATCATCGTGTCAAATTGAAGCGACACACCAATTTTAATACCTTGAGCGGCTTAGTTATTGGCGCTTGACCATGCCTTCGTGGTAAATGGTCGAAGCGCGGCTATACTTCGCCGCGTCCACAGGTGATGAGAGGGTTTCCATGTCCGACGATTTCAGCGACGCCGCGCTCGATTATCACCGTCATCCGCGGCCGGGCAAGCTCGCCATTCACGCTACCAAGCCGCTGGCCAACCAGCGCGATCTGGCACTTGCCTATACGCCCGGCGTCGCCGCCGTCTGCGCGGAGATCGTGCGCGATCCGGCCGAGATCTTTTCCATGACCGCGCGCGGCAACCTGGTCGCGGTGGTCTCCAACGGCACCGCAGTCCTCGGCCTCGGCGCCATCGGCGCGCTCGCCGCCAAGCCGGTGATGGAAGGCAAGGCGGTGCTGTTCAAGACCTTCGCCGGCATCGACGTCTTCGATATCGAGATCGACGCCCGCGACCCCGACCGGGTGGTCGAGGTGGTGGCCGCGCTCGAACCCACTTTCGGCGCCATCAATCTCGAGGACTTCAAGGCGCCCGAGTGCTTCGAGATCGAGGCCAAGCTCAAGGCGCGGATGGGCATTCCGGTCTTTCACGACGACCAGCACGGCACCGCGATCTGCGTCTCCGCCGCCGTCGTCAACGGCCTGCGGGTGGTGGGCAAGGAGCTCGGCGCGGTCAAGCTGGTCTGCACCGGCGCCGGCGCCGCCGCGCTCGCCTGCCTGGAGCTTTTGGTCGACATGGGGCTCAAACGCGAGAACGTCACCGTCTGCGATCTCCACGGCGTGGTCTATGCCGGCCGCAAGGTCGAGATGGACCCCTACAAGGCGCGCTTCGCCCACGAGACCGCCGAGCGGACCCTGGCCGAGGCGATCGTCGGCGCCGATATCTTTCTCGGCCTGTCGGCGCCGGGCGTGCTCAAGCCCGAGATGGTGAAAACCATGGCCGAGAAGCCCTTGATCCTGGCGCTGGCCAATCCGGTGCCCGAGATCGAGCCCGATCTCGCCCGCGCCGCCCGTCCCGACGCGGTCATCGCCACCGGCCGTTCGGACCACCCCAATCAGGTCAACAACGTACTCTGCTTTCCCTTCATCTTCCGAGGCGCGCTCGACGTCGGCGCCAGCGAAATCAACAACGAGATGAAGCGGGCCTGCGCCCGGGCGATCGCCGATCTCGCCATGGCCGAGCCCTCTGACGTGGTCGCTCGCGCTTACGGCAGCCACGAAATGTCCTTCGGTCGCGACTATATCCTGCCCAAGCCGTTCGATCCCCGGCTCCTGGTCGAGCTGCCGATCGCGGTCGCCCGGGCGGCGATGGAAACCGGCGTCGCCACCCGCCCGATCTCCGACTTCAAGGCCTATCGCGAGCGTCTATCGGGCTACGTCTTCCGCACCGGCCATGTCATGAAGGGTGTATTCACCACCGCCGCCAACGATCCCAAGCGCCTGGTCTATGCCGAGGGCGAGGCGTGGCGGGTGTTGCAAGCGGTTCAGATCGTCCGCGACGAAGGCTTCGCGCGGCCGATCCTGATCGGCCGCCGGGCGGTGATCGCCAAGCGGATCGAGAAGCTTGGTCTGCGACTCCAACACGGACAGGATTTCGAGCTGGTCGATCCCGAGGACGATCCCCGCTACCGTGAATACTGGGAGCTCTATCACCGTCTTATGGAGCGCAAGGGGATAACGCCGAGCCAGGCGCGACTCGCGGTGCGCACCCAGAACAGCGTCATTGCCGCCCTGATGGTTCGTCGCGGCGAGGCCGACGCCATGCTCGCCGGGCCGCTCGGCGGCTATCACGAGCAACTTCGCCACCTGCTCGACGTGATCGGGCTGCGCCCCGGGGTGCGCGCGGCGGCGGCGATGCAGATGCTGGTGTTGAACAAGGGCGTCTATTTCATGGCCGACGCCAATGTTACCCCGAGTCCCGACGCCGAGGAGATCGCGGCCATGGCGGTGCTGGCCGCCGAGGAGGTGCGGAGCTTAGGCATCGAGCCCAAGGTCGCCCTGGTCTCGCATTCCAATTTCGGTACCGCCGACGACCCGGACGCGGTCAAGATGCGCGAGGCGGTGGCCCGGATCGGCGCCCTCGCGCCCGAGCTCGAGGTCGAGGGCGAAATGCACGCCGACGTCGCCTTGTCGAAAGACATCCGCGCCGAGATTTTTCCCAACGCCCGTCTCAAGGGCACGGCCAATCTCCTGATCATGCCGTCGCTCGACGCCGCCCATATCGCCTTCAACCTGGTCAAGCTGCTGGCCAACGGCATCTCGGTCGGGCCGATCCTGATCGGGCTCGCGCGCGCGGCCCATGTGCTCAACGCCACCGTCACCGTGCGCGGCACCGTGAACATGAGCGCGCTCGCCGTGGTCGACGCGCAAATGCACGCCCAGGCCGCTGAATCGGCCGCCGACCAGGGCCGCGCCTGAGCGCATGAGCGATCCCGGCAACGCCGCGTCGCCCGCCGCCGCGCCCGGACCGCCGCCCCCCGAAGGCGAAAATCACGATCTCTACGGTCTCTCGCCCGATCTCATGCGGGCGATCAAGGACGCCCTCGACAAACGCGATATCCAGTTGATCGAGGCCCTGGTGGTGCCGTTGCACGCGGCCGACCTCGCCGATCTCCTGGAAACCGTCAATGCCGACGAACGCCGCCTGATCGTCGACGCGCTCCGTCCCGACGTCGACCCCGATATCCTGGCCGAGCTCGACGAGACCGTGCGCGACGAAATCGTCGACTATCTCGAACCCCACGAGCTCGCCGACGCCGTCACCCGGCTCGATACCGACGACGCGGTCTATCTAATCGAGGATCTCGACGAGAGCGAGCAGAAAAAGCTGCTCGACGCGGTGCCGGCCGAGGAGCGGGCGGCGATCAAGGAAAGCCTGGCCTTTCCCGAGCACAGCGCCGGGCGGCTCATGCAGCGCGATCTGGTCGCCGTGCCGGCCTTTTGGACGGTCGGCCAGACGATCGATTATCTGCGCTCGAACGATGACCTGCCCGACGAGTTCTACGATATCTTCGTGGTCGATCCGCGCCACGCGCCGATTGGCTCCCTGCCGCTGAGCCGGGTCATCCGCACGCGCCGGCCGGTCACCCTCGGCGAACTCATGGACCCCGAGCCCCGGGTCATCCCGGCGACCATGGACCAGGAGGAGGTCGGCTATCTGTTCGACCAGTACGACCTGGTCTCGGCGCCGGTGGTCGACGACGCCGGCCGCCTGATCGGCGTGATCACCGTCGACGACGTGGTCGACGTCATCGGCGAGGAGGACGAGGAGGACATTCTGCGCCTCGGCGGCGTCACCGAGACCGACCTGCACGAGCCGGCCTGGACGACCGCCCGGCGACGCTTCGTCTGGTTGCTGGTCAATTTGGCGACGGCGGTTCTGGCCTCGACCGTGATCCGCTTCTTCGACGCCACCATCGAGCAGATGGTGGCCCTGGCCGTGCTGATGCCGATCGTCGCCTCGATGGGCGGCAATGCGGGGACTCAAACATTGACCGTCACCGTCCGCGCGCTGGCCACCAAGGACCTGACCCCGGCCAATCTGATGCGCATGATCGGCAAGGAAGGGGTCGTCGGGGCGCTCAACGGCATCATCTTCGCGGCCATCTCCGGCGCCGTCGCCTATCTCTGGTTCGGTATCCCGACGCTGGGCGTGGTGATCGGCCTGGCGATGCTCGTCAACATGCTGGTGGCCGGTCTCGCCGGGATCGTCATCCCGGTGCTCTTCGATCGCCTCGGCGCCGATCCGGCGATCGCCGCCAGCGTCTTCGTCACCACCGTCACCGACGTGGTCGGCTTCTTCGCCTTCTTAGGAATAGCCGCCCTGGCCCTGACCTGACGTCGGCATCTTGCCGAGACGGCCGGCGCGGACCACACTGGGCCATGTCCGGAACCGCGGCCAACATCGCTCGACGCTGGGCGCGGGCGGCGCTCGATGCCGTGCTGCCGCCGCGCTGCCTGGCCTGCGACGCGGCGGTCGACGCGCCGGGTCGGCTGTGTCCGGCTTGCTGGGTGCGGGTCGAATTCATCGTTCGGCCCCATTGCGAGGTTTGTGGCCTGCCCTTCGCCATCGATGTCGGCGAGGACGCGCTCTGCGGCGCCTGTATCGCCGCGCCGCCGGCCTTCGACCATGCCCGCGCCGCCTTGCGATATGGCGAGGTCGGACGGGCGCTGGTGATCGGCTTCAAGCACGCCGACCGGACCCACGCGACCCCGGCGCTGGCGGCTTGGATGCTGCGCGCCGGCGCCGAGTTGATCGCCGACTGCGATCTGGTGGCGCCGGTTCCCTTGCACCGTACCCGCTTGATCGCGCGCCGCTACAACCAATCGGCGCTGCTGGCGCGCGCGATCGCCGCCCGGACCGGGCTGGTCTTCGCGCCCGATCTCCTGGCGCGCCGGCGGGCGACCCCGTCGCAGGCCGGGCTCGGCCGCCGCGGCCGGTTCGAGAACGTGCGCGGCGCCTTCGCCCCGCGCCCCCGCTGGCGGGGCCGCGCAGAGGGCGCGCGGGTGCTCCTGATCGACGACGTGATGACCACCGGCGCGACCGCCGCCGCCTGCGCCCGGGCGCTCAAGGGCGGCGGCGTGGCGACGGTCGAGGTCCTGACCCTCGCCCGGGTGGTCGCCGACGGGGATCGGGATTATATTCCGAACCAGGAACTGTCGGATTAGGGTGAGGTCGCGGTGCCCAAGGTCGAGCTTTACACCACCATGATGTGCCCCTTCTGCCATGCCGCCAAGCGGCTGTTGCGCGACAAGGGCATCGACTTCACCGAATATGATGTCACTTTCAGGCCCGGCCTTCGCCGCAAGATGATGGCCCGCGCCAACGGCGGCTACACGGTGCCGCAGATTTTCATCGACGATACGCCCATCGGCGGTTGCGACGAGCTCTACGCGCTCGACGCCGCCGGTCGCCTGGACCCCATGCTGGAGCTTCGATCATGACCCAGACCTTCACCGCCGCTTGCGTTCAGACCACCGCGGCCGACGACATGGACGCCAATGTCCGGGCCGCTTCCGACCTCGCGCGCCGGGCGCGAGACGCCGGCGCCGACTTCATCCTGTTACCCGAGAACGTCGCCTTGATGGAACCCCGGGCGGCGGTCGCCCGGGCGCTGGCGGCGCCGGCCGAGAGCCATCCGGCGCTGGCCGCCTTTCGCGATTTGGCGGCCGAGGTCGGGGCCTGGCTCCTGGTCGGCTCGCTCGGTATCCGGGTCGGCGACGGGCGCATCGCCAATCGGTCGTTCCTGCTCGACGACAAGGGCGCGGTGATTGCCAGCTACGACAAGATCCACATGTTCGACGTCGATCTGCCGAGCGGCGAGCGTTATCGCGAATCCGAGACCTTCCAGCCCGGCGACGCGGCCTGCCTCGCCGATACCCCCTGGGGGCCGTTGGGCATGACGGTTTGCTACGACCTGCGTTTTCCCCATCTCTATCGCGATCTGGCCCAGGCCGGGGCGCGCTATCTATCGATCCCGGCGGCCTTCACCCGGGTCACCGGCGCCGCCCATTGGCATATCCTCCAGCGCGCCCGGGCGATCGAGACCGGTTGCTTCGTCTTCGCCCCGACCCAGGTCGGCGTCCATCCAGGTGGGCGGACCACATACGGCCACTCGCTGATCGTCGATCCCTGGGGCGAGGTGCTGGCCGACGGCGGCGAGGCGGTCGGCTTCGTAACCGCTCGGATCGATCCGGCGCGGATCGACGAGGTGCGGGCGATGATCCCCAGCTTGCGTCACGACCGCCGCTACGCCAAGCCCCGCCCGGGCCTGCGCGCGGTCGGCGAGGGTTAGCCTGGATTGTCGTTGATCGCGCAGAGGCGCTGGACCACGGCCGGGCGCGGGGCGACGGTCTCCATCGCCTCGTAGGCGACGATCCGCAGGCGGTCGCGCACGGCGTCGAGCAGTTCGCCGGGACGCAGCAGGTGGTCGGGATTGCGCGGCCGGCCGAAGCGTTCGTTGCCCTGGGCGAAGGTCTCGTAGATCAGCACCCCGCCGGCGTCGAGCGCCGCGATCAGTTTGGGAAACAACGGCCGATAGAGATAATTGGTCACCACCACGCCGCCGAAGCGCCGCCCGGGGAAGGGCCAGGGGCCGGCCTCGAGATCGGCCTCGACGGCGGTCAATCCCGGGGTATCGCGCGCGAGCTGGAGGTTGGAGAGATCGCGATCGACCGCCGTGACCGGGTGCCCGGCGTCGAGGAACAGCCGCGCGTGACGACCGAAGCCCGAGGCCAGATCGAGCACCGGCGCGCCCGCCGGAACCAGCGGCGCGAAGCGCTCGACCCAGGGTGAGGGCGGAACGCGACCGAGACTATTGGGGATACCGGGCATGGCTATCGTTAACCGATGTTAAAACAATTTCGATACGGTATATGATAGACGACCGGTGGAGGAACTGGCCATGCGGTTGGGACAATGATCGTCTTCGATCTCAGATGCGGCAACGACCACGTGTTCGAGGCTTGGTTCCGCGACGGCGCGGCCTTTGACGACCAGGTCGCGGCCGGCGAGGTCGCCTGTCCGGTCTGCGGCGATGGCGCCATCGTCAAGGCGCCGATGACCCCCAATCTCGCGCGCGGCGCCCGGGCGCCTGGACAGGGCGAGAGGCACGACGCGCCCGGGGGCGACGCCGGTAAGGCGGCCCGGCTGTTAGGCGAGCTGCGGGCGGCGCGGGCGCATGTCGAGGCCAATTTCGACCACGTCGGCGAGCGCTTCCCCGAGGAGGCGCGCAAGATCCATTACGGCGAGGCCGAGGCCCGCGATATTTACGGCGAGACCAGCGATGACGAGGCCCGCGCCCTCAAGGAGGAGGGAATCGCCTTCGGTCGCCTCCCCTGGATCCAGCGTCACGACAGCTAGGCCGGTTCGGTCGACGCCGCCTCGGATATGGCCGGTATCAATCGCGCGTCGCCGGCGATCAGAGGGCTTTCGGATCGCGCCTCGGCCTCGGTGATCCGCAGCAGGGCGATGCCGATATCGCCCGCGCCCGAGTGCATTTCGCCCACGCTTCGGCCGTCGCGGGTGACCGCCGTGCCGGGAGCGGGCAGGGGGCCGTCGATCGCCACCCGGTAAAGCCTTTTTCGGATATTGGCGCGATAGCGCGTGCGGGCGGTGAGTTCCTGGCCGACATAGCAGCCCTTGGTGAAGTCGATGCCGCCGAGCCGGTCGAAACCTGCCTCCAGAAGCAGGGTTTTTTCGGGCACCAGGTCGCGGCTTCCATCGGGCAGGCCGAGGGCGAGCCGGTGGCGGTCGTAATCGGCCGCCGTCGCCGGGCGCGTGCCCCGCGCCGCGAGCGCGGCGACGGCGCCCTCGCGCGGCAGGATCAGGCGGACCCCGGCGACGGGCATTCGCGGGTCGCGATAGGCGATGCCGCCGGCGAAGGCGGTCGCCGCCCCGACCTCGTCGCCGAGGTCGAATCGGCTGCCGATATCGTCGCCACCGAAGACCGCCGCCACCAGCCAGTCGTCGCCGCGCGTATCCAGGGTCACCTTGGCGCGCAGGCGATAGAACACTAGCCGGCGCAACAGATCGTCGCGGCGCTCGCGCTCGCAGTCGATCAGCAGATCGCCGCCGCTATCGCCGACGACGAAAAAATCGTGCAAATACTTGCCTTGCGGGGTCAGAAGCGCGGCGTAAATCGCCCGCGCCGGGCCGGCCTTGGTCGCGTCGTTGGAGATCAGCCCTTGCAGAAAGGGGCGCGCGTCGGCGCCGCCGACGATGATCAGCCCGCGGCGTTCGAGCAGCGCATGGGCGGGCTCGGACATTTCGGCGTCTCCTGTTGCCAAATCGTTGGCCCTAGAGGTGGACCGCCGGCGGCGCCAAGGCAAGTCCGCGCGGCAAGATCGCCCGCTTGGCAATATCGCGGCGCTTTGCGTATAACCGGTCGCCCATGGACGTTCTCCTCATCGACGATGGCGTCGCCTTCGACGGCTACACGCCCGCGAGCCAGCCCTTGGGCGGGGTCGAGAAGGCGTTCGCCAATCTGCCGGCGGCGCTGGCGCGGCGCGGCCACGCGGTGCGGGTGATCAACCGCGCCGGCTTCCCGATCATCGCCGAGGGGGTCAAATGGCTGGGCTGGCCGGGGCGCGCGATCGAGCCATGCGACGTGCTGATCGCCTATCGCAAGCCGACGCTGCTTGATACCGAGGTCACGGCCCGGCGGCGTATCCTGTGGCTGGCGACGGCGGCCGGCGGTCTGGCGTCGGCGGCCAACGCCGCGATCCTCGCGCGCCATGCCGAGGCGCCGATCGTGGTCGCCAACGCCATCCATCGCGACACCCTACCCGAGGCGCTGGTTGACCGCGCGACACTCATTGCACCCGGCGTCGGCGCCGCCTATCTTCAGGCCGAAGCGATGGTGCCCGCGAGCCCGCCCCGGGCGATTGTCACCACCCATCCGCTGATGGACCTCGACTGGGTGTTGGCGCTGTGGCGGCGCTATGTCCGGCCCAAGGTCGAGGGCGCCGAGCTACATATCTATTCGGCCGCGCTCGACAAGGGCGTTCTCGGCGGCGCCGTGTCCGAGCGGTTGAAGCCGATCCTCGAGCGCGTCCGGGCGGCGGCGGACGATGGCGTCGTCGTGCAGCGGCCCAAGGGCGATCCCGGCATGGTCGAGGCCTATCGCGCCGCCCGCGTCCATCTCTATCCCGGCGGCGAACGCGAGGTCCATTGCGCGACCTTGGCCGAAACCCAGGCGGTCGGCGTGCCGGCGGTGGCGCGGCGCCACGCGGCCGCGATGGCCGGCATTGGCGACGGCGAGAGCGGCTTCGCGGTTCCCGATCACGAAGCCTTCGCGAGCTGCGCCATGCTGCTGCTCGACAACGATGATATCTTCGACAGCCGGAGCGCGGCGGCGCGCGAACGCGGCCGGCGGCGAAGCTGGGACGACGCGGCGGCCGAGTTCGAGGCCCTGTTTCCATGACCATATTGTTCATTACCGCGACCCGCATCGGCGACGCGGTGCTGACCACAGGCCTCCTGGATCATGTGATCGCGACCCGCCCGGGGGCGCGCGTGACCGTCGCCTGCGGCGTCGCCGCCGCACCCCTGTTCGCGGCCACGCCGGGGGTCGAGCGGGTGATCGCGATGGTCAAGCGCAAGGCGGCGCTGCATTGGGTCGATCTGTGGCGGGCCTGCGTGGCTACGCGCTGGTCGCTGATCGTCGATCTGCGCGGCTCGGCGCTGGCGCATCTTTTGCTCGCCGGCGAGCGGCGCGTCTTTCGCCCCACCGGTGGGATGCTGATCCATCGGGTCAAGGCCCTGGCGACGGTGTTCGATCTCGACCCGCCGCCGACGCCCCGGCTGTGGACCGACGCCGCCCAGGACGCCGCCGCCCGGCGCCTGATCCCCGACGGCGCGCCGGTGCTGGCCATCGGCCCGACCGCCAACTGGCCGGGGAAAATCTGGGACGCGGATAACTTCATCGCCCTGATCCGGCGCTTGACCGCCGCCGGCGCGCCGCTGGCGGGCGCCCGGGTGGCGGTGTTCGGTGGCGCGCCCGAGCGGGCCATCGCCCGGCCGGTGATCGCGGCGGCGACGGCGGCCGGCGGCATCGACCTGGTCGGGCGGGTCGATCTGGCCACGGCGGCGGCGGCCTTGCGCCGCTGCGCGCTCTACGTCGGCAACGATTCGGGCCTGATGCACATCGCCGCCGCCGTGGGCACGCCGACCCTCGGCCTGTTCGGCCCCAGCCGGCCCGAACGCTACGCCCCCTGGGGGCCGCATACCGACGTGGCGCGGACCGAGATCGCCTATGACGATCTGTTCCCGCCCGGCTACGATCACCGCGCCACCGGCTCGCTGATGGGCAGCCTGGGGATCGACGCGGTCGAGCGCGCCGCCCTTGGCCTGCTCGCCCGCACCGGGGCCGGGACTGGGGCCGGGGCCGCCTGATGGCGCCGCGTCTCTCGGCCCTGGTGGTGGTTCACGACGAGGAAGCGCAGCTCGCCGACTGCCTCGACCGGCTCGCCTTCGCCGACGAGATCGTGGTCGTGCTCGATCGCTGCGCGGACGGCTCGCGGGCCATCGCGGCGCGATACACCGAGCGCCTGATCGAGGGCGCCTGGGAGATCGAGGGCGGACGCCGCAACGCCGGTATCGACGCCTGCTCGGGCGATTGGCTGCTCGAGGTCGACGCCGACGAACGGGTGAGCGAAGACCTGGCCGCAGAAATTCGCGCCGTCATCGCCGATGCCGAGCCGGGCTATTTCCTGATCCCCTTCGACAACTACATCGGCGACCGCCTGGTGCGTTACGGCTGGGGCGCGTCGTGGGGGGTCTCGGCCACGGCGCGGCTGTTCTCGCGCGGGGCCAAGCATTGGGGGCCGGAGCGCATCCATCCCCGGGTGACGCTCCAGGGCGCGCGCCGGCGGCTGACCGCGCGCATGATCCATTACGTCGATCGCGACGTCTCCGACATGATCCTAAGGCTCGACCGCTACACCACCTTGCGCGCCCGCGACCTTCGCGATGGCGGCGACATCGGCTCGCTGGCCAACAACCTGCGACGGCTTTTCTCGCGCTTTCTCAAATGCTATGTCTCGCGCAAGGGCTATCGCGAGGGGCTTTATGGTTTCGCGATCGCGCTGTTCGCCGGACTTTATCCGTTATTGTCCTATCTCAAGGCGGCGCTGGACGGCGAGCGTGGCGCGTCCGGCCGGCCGTGACGGCACGAGGTTGAACGGGCTCGAATGCGCGTCTTGCAGGCCATGGCCGGCGCCTATCATGGGGGGGCGGAAGCGTTTTTCATGCGGTTGGTTCCAGCCTTGCAGCGCGCCGGCGTGGAGCAGCGCGCGGTGATCCGTCGCCACCCGGCCCGGGCGGCGGCCCTGCGCGCGGCCGGCGTCGAGGTGGTCGAGATGCGTTTCGGCGGGGCGCTCGATCTTAGCGCCCGGCCGCGTCTCGCCGCCGCCATCGCCGATTTCGCGCCGGCCGTGGTGATGACCTGGATGAACCGCGCCTCGCGCGTCTGCCCGCGCGGCGATTTCGTCCAGGTCGGCCGCCTCGGCGGCTATTACAAGCTCAAATACTATCGTCGCTGTCGCCACCTGATCGCCAATACCGAGGACATCCGCCGCTACCTGATCGACCAGGGCTGGCCCGAGGAGCGCGCCCATTACCTGCCCAATTTCGCCGATGCCCGGCCGACCGCGCCGCTGGATCGCGCCGCGCTCGATACCCCGGCCGGCGCGCCGCTCGTGGTGGCGCTCGGCCGCTTGCACCGCAACAAGGCTTTCGATGTGCTGATCGCGGCCCTGGCGACGCTCCCCGGGGTGTGGCTGTGGCTGGCCGGGTCGGGTCCGCTGGCGGCCGATCTCGCGGCCCAGGCCGCGCGCCTGGGCGTCGCCGGTCGGGTCCGCTTTCTCGGCTGGCGCGACGACGCGCCCGCCCTGATCGCCGCCGCCGACGCGGTCGTCTGCCCATCGCGCCACGAGCCACTGGGCAACGTGGTGATCGAGGCTTGGGCGCATGGGGCGCCGGTGGTGGCGGCCGCCGCCCAAGGCCCGGCGGCCTTGATCGCCGACGGCGAGACCGGCCTGCTCGCGCCGGTCGACGATGCCCCGGCCCTGGCGGCGGCGATGGCCCGGGTGCTGGCCGACCGGGACCTGGCGGCGCGACTGGCGGCGGCCGGACGGCGGGCCTATGACGCGCGCTTCTCGGAGGCGGTGGTGGTCGGCCGCTATATCGATTTTCTCGACCGGGTCGCGGCCTGATGTGCGGCATCGCCGGTTTCATGAGCACGCGCGGCGCCGCGCCCGAGCCGGCGCTTCTCGACCGTTTCGCCGAGGCGCTCGCCCATCGCGGCCCCGACGGGGTGGGGCGCTATCGCTCGGGCGGCATGGCCATGGTCCAGACCCGGCTCGCGATCATCGATCTGGAGACCGGCGATCAGCCGCTGTTCGAGCCCGAGGGCGCGGTCTTGATCGCCAATGCCGAGATCTACGATTATGTCGAGCAGCGCCAGACCCTCGGCGTCGAACGCTTCGCCACCGGCTCGGACTGCGAGGTGCCCTTGCATCTTTATCGTCGCGACGGGGTGCGCTTCGCCGACGGCCTGCGCGGCATGTACGCGATCGCTCTTTACGACCCCACCGTCGAGCGCCTGCTGCTGGCCCGCGACCCGTTCGGCATCAAGCCGCTTTACTACGCGCGGACCGGCGCCGGGCTGGCCTTCGCTTCCGAGCCCCAGGCGTTGATCAAGGCCGGTCTGATCGAGCCCCGGCTCGACCCCGCCGCGCGCGACCGTTTGTTGCAGCTTCAGTTCGTGACCGGGCGCAAGACCATTTTCGAGGGCATCCAGCGGGTGCTTCCGGGCGAGACCCTGGTCATCGCCCGGGGGCGCATCGTCGAGCGTCTGAGAAGGCCGGCGCTGCCCGATGGCGGCCCCGAACCGTGGACCGAGGCCGAGGCCCTGCGCCGCCTCGACGCCGCGCTCGAGGACAGCGTTCGCGTCCATGAGCGCGCCGATGTGCCGTTCGGGTTGTTTCTCTCGGGCGGCATCGATTCGTCGGCCCTGCTCGCGGTCATGGCGCGGCTCGACGGGTCTCCGATCAAGGCCTTCACGGTTGGCTTTCCCGACAGCCGCGCCCATGACGAGCGCGCCCACGCGGCCAAGCTCGCCAAGCGGCTGGGGGCCGAGCATGTCGAGGTCGCCTTCACCCGCGACGACTTCTGGCGCCTGCTGCCACGGGTCGCCGACGCGCTCGACGATCCAGTCGCGGACTACGCGGCGCTACCGACCTATCGTCTGGCCGAGATCGCCGGGGCCGAGCTCAAGGTGGTGCTGACCGGCGAGGGCGGCGACGAAATCTTCGCCGGCTACGGCCGCTATCGCAGCGCCGTCCGCCCCTGGTGGCGGGGCGGCAAGGCGTTTCGCGGGCGCGGCGCCTTCGACGGCCTGGGAATTTTGCGCGAGCGCCCGACCGGCTGGCGCGACGACATCACCGCCGCCGAGGCGACCGAGGCGCGCGACGGCCGCAGCCCGCTGCAAATAGCCCAGGCCGTCGACACGGTCGATTGGCTGGCCCACGACCTGCTGGTCAAGGTCGATCGCTGCCTGATGGCGCATGGGGTCGAGGGGCGCACGCCGATCCTCGATCCGGCCGTCGCCGGGGTCGGCTTCCCGCTTCCCGACCCGCTCAAGATCCACGGCGGACGCGGCAAGTGGCTGCTGCGGCGATGGCTCGCCGAGGTCCTGCCCGAGGCGGCGCCGTTCGCGCGCAAGCGCGGCTTCAGCGTACCGGTGGCCGAGTGGATTTCCGCCGAGGGCCCGCGCCTCGGTCCGCTGGTCGCGGCCCAGCCGGGGATCGAGGAGGTCTGCCATCGCGACGAGGTGATCGCCCTGTTCCGCGATTGCAACGCCCGGCGCAAGGGCTTCGCCGCCTGGGTGCTGCTGTTCTACGCGCTCTGGCATCGCCGCCACATGCTCGGCCGCGCCGCCGCGGGCGACGCCTTCGAGACTCTAGCCACCGACGTTTAATCAACGGTACCGGTCAGATGGCGGTGCCGGGGCGACGGTAGAGGAGGGGTCCCTCGCCGGGCGCGTCCTTGGGCGGGTCGGCGGCCTGGGGAAGGGCGTAGAAGCGCGGCTCGTTGTCGTCCCAACTGCGGGCGAAGGGCAGTTTCATCCTGATCCCCGAGCGGTTGTTCTCGGCCTCGCGCATGGCCGCCTGAAGCTGCTCGGCCTGGCGCCGGTCCCAGGGCAGGACATAGGCCCGGGGTTCGGCCTTGTCGGCGAAGCCGAGCCACAGATAGATCGCCTCGCCCTCGCGCAGAGTGGCGGCGATGACCACCGCGTCGGCCTGGGCGCGGCGCGCCCATTCGAGGCTCACCGGCTTGGGCTTGCTGAGGAGACCGGCGAAGCCGGCATAGGCCACCGGTATGAACAGCGCCGCCACGACCACGGCGCCGATCTTGATCCACGGCTTGCGCCGCGACCAGATCGCGATCACCGCCAGCCCGCCGGAGATCAGGGCGGCGAGGGCGAAGGTTTGATCGAGCGCGGTCATGACTTGGAACCACTCCTGAGCGGTCGTTGCAGATGATTGATACTGCCCGGCACCAGCCCGCCCTGGGCGTCGAGATAGAAGCGGAAGGCGGTGACTTCCTCGCCCTCGCGAGCGAGATCGACATCGGTGGCGACCAGTTGACGGGCCGAATCCTGGGCCGACTTCTTGACGCTGGCGACGATTCTCACCGGCACCGGATAGCGCCCGGCGTTGTTGCGGTAGAGGTGGACGTTGACGGTGTATTCGCCGGCCGGAATGCCGCGGCTGTAGCTGACCTCGTAGTTCATCTCGGTGGCGTCGCGGGCCAGGCCCAGATCGTCGCGCAGGAGGTTGAACACGGCGCCGCCCTTGTTGGAATACCCGACCGGCACGTCGCCCGGCGCCTGTACCCAGAGATCGACGTCGGTGTCGAGGCCGTCGGGCCAGCGGATTTCGATGATCACGTTGCCCGGCGGCGTCATCTCGCCCTCGGTCGCCTTGGCCGGCGGGTTGAGGTGGGGCAGGATCAGGATGACGATGGCGATGAAGCCCGACAGCGCCAGCATGAGGACGTCGCGGAACACGATACCGGCATCGTCGTCCTCGATCTCGCCGAACAGGTCAGACGCGCGCATGGCTCTCTCCGCGCTCGATCAGCGCGGCGACCAGATTGATGGTGCCAGTCGCCAGCACCCGATAGGCGACCATCAGCCAGATATTGCCGATGGCGCCGACCAGGGTGGTGTAAAGCGCCACCGACATGCCCTGGATCAGGGTCGAGACCATCGGTCCGACCGCGCTGGCGTCGCCCGCCGCCGCCGGATCGACCCCCGACAGCGCGAGGATGAAGCCGACCACCGTGCCGATCAGGCCGAGCACCACCAGGCTGCCGGCGATCTGGCGGACCACGGCGATGCGTCCGAACAGCTTGAGCCGCAGGGCCGCGCCGGCGATGGCGCGGCTGTCGGCGTCGCGCCCGGCGATCTCGGCGAGATAGCGCCCGACCCGCGAGTCGGCGGGGGGCGCCGGTCGGCGGGCGAAGTCGAGCTCGCGCCCGGTGCGCCATGTCTTGACCGCGGCCAAGCCGAGCCCGGCCACGAACAGTCCGAAGATGGCGACGCTCAAACCGGTGGTGTCGGCGACCAGCGCCAATCCGATCCAGCCCTCCATCGCGGCGGCGCCAAAGAGCGCCAAGCCGATCAGGTTGACGATCGCGAAACGCAGCGGCAGCAGATAGCGGTAGCGCCCGGGATGTCGATCCGAAAAGACGTCGAAAATGGCGAATAGCGATGATATCCGATCCCATCGTCCTCGAAGGGTGGTGGCGACGCGAGGCGGGTCGACGGCGTATTCGGTAAACGTCTGGGCCATGGTTCGTCCTTCGCGACAAGGTGACGACGCTGCTACCCCTGGTTCACGAACGATAAACGCGAATGGTTAATTTTCTCCCAAAGTACCGAGTCTCCTTGTCTAGTTCTTGGTACGCGGTGGCATTAACCCTTTTCCGTTCATGGGGGTGGCGGCTTTTTTCAAAGGGTGATAGTAAACGCCATCGCATGCCTTGCTCGTGTTTCCGAGATTCGGGCGCCCCGCCGGTTAATCCAGTCACATCGCATCACCACTTCGCGAGCGCGACACCGCGCGGCGGAATTGCGAAACCCTGGACAGGAACGACCGCGTGCAGCACAATCGCGCGATTAGACGACCGCGCCGGCGCCGACCGATCGACCCGGAGACCGATCGCAAGGGGGCTCGCCCAAGGAAAACGTGGCGTCAAAAAAACGATAACATAAGCTCCAGGGAGCAACGGGATGGCGCTGTTTATACTTAAACGTCTCGGCCTGATGGTGCTGACCATGGTGGCGGCATCGTTCCTGGTCTTCGCGGTGATGGAGTTTTCGCCCGGCGACGTCGCCAGCAAGACCCTGGGGCCGTACGCGAGCGACGAATCGAAGGCGATCCTTTTCAAAAAGCTGAAACTCAACGATCCGCTCATCGTTCGCTATGGGCGCTGGATCGGCGTGCTGACCGGGATCATCGCCGATCCCTTGCAGGATCCCGAGCTCAAGCTCGGCTTCAGCGATCCGCGCGGCGATCGGTATTTCGGCAATTTCGGCTATTCGACCCTGTTCAAGTCGCCGGTCAACGACATCCTGTGGGACCGCTTGGGCAACACCGCCATGCTGGCCGGGATCGCCTTCGCCATCATCGTGCCGGTTTCGATCCTGTTCGGTGTTTTGTCGGGGATGCGGGAAGGGAGCCTGCTCGATCGCGGCCTGTCGCTGACCGGGATCACCCTGACCTCGATCCCCGAATTCGCGTCGGCCGTGTTCCTGATGTCGGTTTTCGTCGTCACCCTCGGCTGGTTGCCGGGAACCAGCACGCTCGAGGTCTCGGAGTGGTCTTTCGCCTCGCAGCTCGTGCTGCCGGTCTCGGTCCTGGTCCTCTATGACTTCGGCTATGTCGCGCGAATGGTGCGCGGCTCAATGGTCGAGGTCATGACCCGGCACTACATTCGCACCGCGATCCTCAAGGGCCTGCCCTATCGCACCGTGATCATGCGCCACGCCCTGCGCAACGCGATGATCGCGCCGTTCACGGTGATCCTGCTGCAGATCAACTGGCTGATTACCGGCGTGGTGGTGACCGAAGTGGTGTTCGCCTATCCCGGTTACGGCCGCATGCTGCTGGAAGCGGCGCTGTTCGGAGATATCACCCTGGTCGAGGCGGCGACGGTGTTCGCGCTGTTCATCGCCGTCACCACCCAGCTCATCGGCGATATCGGCTACATGCTCCTCAACCCACGCATTCGGTTCACATAGGGGAGGCGGGAGATGATCGATCGTGTATCCGACCGGGACACCGGCGAGCCGGTCAAGCGTGATCCCAACGTCGCGCCCGAGGATATGGTGCTGTGGCTATTAGGTAAGGTCTACGACGGTTTCAACCGGATTCTCGAAATCCTCTATTACTTGATCCGCGGGATCTATCGCTGGCTCTCGCTGCTGCGCGAATCGCCGGTTGCCATTATCGGTCTGACGCTGATCGGCTTTTGGGTGGCGGTGGCGATTTTCGCGCCCTGGCTCACCAGCTACGATCCCAACGCCCAGGACTTCAACGCGCTCGCCGACCCGACCCCGGGCGGCGTGCATTTCCTGGGCACCGATCATCTCGGGCGCGATATCTGGTCGCGCCTGATCTGGGGTGCGCGGACGGTATTGTGGGTGGCGCCAACGGCGGTCGCCATCGCTTATTTCTTCGGCTGTCTGATGGGCATGCTGGCGGGCTATTACGGTGGCTGGGTCGATACCCTGGTGAGCCGGATTTCCGACATCATCCTCTCGTTCCCAGTGCTTATTCTTTACATCATCCTGATCTCGACCGTCGGGCCGTCGCCGCTCAACATCATCGTCGCGGTGACGCTGGCGTCGTCACCGGGCATCGGCCGCATCGTCCGCGGCATGGTGCTCGATCTGCGCGGCCTCGAATACGTCGACGCGGCCAAGATCAGGGGCGAGACCCCGTTCTACATCATGGTCGTCGAGCTGTTGCCCAACGCCCGTGGACCATTGATCGTCGATGGCTGCGTGCGCATGGGTTACACCATCATCACCATCGGGGTGCTCGGATTTCTCGGTCTCGGACTGCCGCCGCCAGACCCCGACTGGGGCGGCATGGTCAAGGATACGACGGCGATGATCGTCGTCTGGCCGCATATGGCGGTCCTGCCGTCGATCGCGATTTCCAGCTTGGTCATCGGCTTCAATCTGATGGCCGACGGCTTGCGCGAAATTTCGATGCGTGACTGAGGGTCGATGAACGACCGAGGCCCGATGCACGATCATGGCGAGCGCCGGGAAGGCGCCGCCGATAAGGAGCCAAGGCGATGAGCGACGACAGCCCCGTCCTGGAAATCGAGAATCTCGGGATTTCCTATTTCGTGCGCGCCGGCGAAATCCCGGCGGTGCCGGACTTCTCTTTGACCCTTCATCGCGGCGAGAGCTTCGGCCTGGTCGGCGAATCGGGCTGCGGCAAGTCGACCGTGGCGATGGCCATCATGCGCTATCTCGGCGGCAACGGCGCCATCGTCCGCGGCCGCATCGTCCTCGAGGGCCAGGACATGGCCGAGCTTTCGGAAGAAGAATTGAGGCGAATTCGCGGTTCCAAGATCGCCATGGTCTATCAGGAGCCGATGAGCGCCCTCAACCCGGCGCTGACCATCGGCCGCCAGTTGACCGAGGTGCCGATCTCCCACGAAGGCGTTTCCGAGGCCGAGGCTTTCGACCGCGCCGTGCAGGTGCTGAGCGACGTCAACATGCCCGATCCCGAATCGGTCATGCGGCGCTACCCGCACCAGATCTCGGGCGGCCAGCAGCAGCGGGTGGTGATCGGCATGGCGTTCTTGTCGAACCCGTCGCTGATGCTGCTCGACGAGCCGACCACGGCGCTCGACGTGAACGTCGAGGCGACGGTGATCGACCTGATCGCCAATCTGCGCAAGAAGTACAACACCACCCTGATCTACATCTCCCACAACCTCGGCCTGATCGTGAAGGTCTGCGACCGCGTCGGCGTTATGTACTCCGGCGAGATGGCCGAGGAAGGGACCATCAGCGAGGTGTTCAAGGACACCAAGCACCCCTACACCTACGGCCTGTTCGACTGCATTCCCTCGCTCGACGCCGACAAGTCAGCGCGCGCCCTGACCCCGATTCCGGGCCAGGTATCGCTGCCGCACGAGCGTCCGCCCGGCTGCGCCTTCGGCCCGCGCTGCCGCTATTTCGAGGCTGGCCGTTGCGACAGCGAGCGGATCGAGATCGAGGACGTGCCCGGCGGCGATAGCCATCGCGTTCGCTGCGTCCGCTGGGGAGAGATCGACCACCGCCACGCGGAGGTTGAGGTCGAGCCCGAGGACCGGCGCCGCCGGGTGCCGGCCGAGGTTCTGCGAATCGAGAACATGGACAAGTTCTACGAGGTGCGCGACAGATCGATGGCGGCGATGCTGTCGGGCAAGTCGGTTCGCTACGTCAAGGCCAACGAGGAGGTTTCGTTCAACGCCCGGCGCGGCCGGACGGTGGCGCTCGTGGGTGAATCGGGCTGCGGCAAATCGACCTTCGCCAAGGTGTTGACCGGGCTCGAGACCGCGACCAAGGGGGCGATCAAGTTCAACTACGAGAACATCGCCGCCATCCCGGTCGATCGTCGCGAGCCGGAATTGATCGCCGCCATGCAGATGGTGTTCCAGAACCCCGACGGCACGCTCAACCCGAGCCATTCGGTCGGCGGCGCGATCGGTCGCGCGATCAAGAAGTTCGGGCTCGCGCATCGCCGTCGCGACGTCAATAAGCGGGTCGCCGAGCTGCTCGAGCTGGTGCGCATGCCACCCGAATTCGCGACCCGCAAGCCGCGCCAGCTTTCCGGCGGCCAGAAGCAGCGCATCGCCGTCGCCCGCGCCTTCGCCGGCAACCCGGCGATGGTGATCGCCGACGAGCCGGTCTCGGCGCTCGATGTCTCGGTGCAGGCGGCGGTCATCAACCTGTTGATGGACGTGCAGAAGGAATACAACACCACCCTTCTGTTCATCAGCCACGACCTCAGCGTGGTGCGCTATCTGTCGGACACCATCGTGGTCATGTATCTCGGCCAGATCATGGAGGCGGGACCGGCGGCGGCGATTTTCGATCCGCCCTACCACCCCTATACGGAAGCCCTGTTGTCGGCGATCCCGATCCCCGATCCCGACATCAAGCAGAAGCGGGTGCGTTTGGAAGGCGAGATCCCGAGCGTCATCAATCCGCCCAAGGGATGTCGCTTTTCGACCCGCTGTCCACGCAAAATCGGCAGCATTTGCGACGACGTGCAGCCGCCCGAGGTCGAGGCGGTGCCCGGCCATCGCATCAAATGCCACATCCCGCTCGATGAACTGCGCGCGGTCGAGCCGATCTTCCAAAAGGCGGTCGAGGCGGCCGAATAAATCCACCTCGTGAATCCGCTTGAATCGCGGCCCGCGCTCGGGCATCAACGAAGCGCCGAGGCAACGCGCGCGCGTCGATGATCGAGCCGCGCGGAACCGAGCCGAACCGGGGACGTCATGGCCCGCTATTCGATCTTCAGCCTGGCGCGAAACGCGCGCGACCATCACCGCGACTGGCCGCGCGCCTGGCGCGACGCCGAGCCCCGCGAGCGCTACGACGTGGTCATCATCGGCGGTGGCGGCCACGGCCTGGCGACCGCTTATTATCTGGCCAAGGAGCACGGCGTCCGTAACGTCGCGGTGTTGGAAAAGGGCTGGATCGGCGGCGGCAACACCGGGCGCAACACGACCATCGTGCGCTCGAACTATTTGTGGGACGAAAGCGCCGCGATCTACGAAAAATCGCTCAAGCTGTGGGAAGGGCTGAGCCAGGCGCTCAACTTCAACCTGATGTTCAGCCAGCGGGGCGTGGTCAACCTGGCCCATAATCAGCACGATCTGCGCGATCTGCGCCGCCGGGTCGAGGCGATCCGCCTCAACGGCATCGATTCGGAAATCCTCTCGCCGGCCGAGATCAAGGCCTTCTGCCCGATCGTCAACACCGCGCC
>Ga0114931_10002732_pt1 | contig 22413 bp, 16 predicted proteins | sample 2SBtaG_FD_89579 | JGI IMG/M metagenome (GOLD analysis project Ga0114931, IMG submission 89579) | Deep subsurface microbial communities from Kolumbo volcano to uncover new lineages of life (NeLLi) - 2SBTROV14_V59a metaG | ecosystem: Environmental > Aquatic > Marine > Volcanic | place: Kolumbo... | reverse complement strand
TGGGTCTTGTGATTGATTCGGCCGGTAACATTACTGCACCGAACACCGAATTCACGGGTTCCAACACGGGCAGTGGACTAGACTTGACCACCACCAATCGCCGCGGTTCGATCAACGGCATTGCCGGTTTGACCAACTTGCCGTGGAATATCGATGATCTGGGTGGATTTGATGCATCGGGTAACCCGGTCAGTAATGGCGCGACGGCCTATACGACCTTCACAACCACTTCGGCAACTGCGGGACTGGCAGGGGGGCCTGCGACCATCAACGGCGCCGGGTTGACCAGCATCGGTGATGTGGATGGTGATGGTGTCAACGACTACAGTGCTGTGCTGGTTTCGGGTGGTGCAGTAGGTTCTTCATGGGGTGGTTTCTTCGGTGCGGGCTACTTCGAAACCTGGAGTATCAATCTGCTGTCAAATACCTGGCCTATTGGCTTCAGTAAGGATACGATCTTTGCGACAGCCGGTGGTGACTTTGCCCAATCTGCATCTGTCAGCTCTGTTCCGGTTCCGGCAGCTGTCTGGCTGTTTGGTTCGGGTCTGATGGGTCTGGTGGGTGTTGCACGGCGCAGAAAAGTCTGATGTAGCACATATCTCACCGGATGAGATCGACAGCCTGCTTTTTGTAGGCAGTCAAATGGGCAATACTCTCACGGGTATTGCCCATTTTTTTGTGCCAGAATAACAGGATGATTTTGAGACGCTTGCTGGTTGCTTGTGGCTCGGGTCTGATCGGGTTAACGGGTGTTGCGAAACGCAGGAAACGTTGATCTGCATCAATAACTGAAACGGGTGTTCAGTGTAGCCTGCTGACTGGGGTCAAAGCGTTGATATTTTTGCCATGCTCTTCACCATTTCTGCTCGCAGTAAGCCAAAAGGAATGCCGGTACTGGACTTCCTGGATGCTGGATACGGCAGTATCCCCAGGCAGCGTATTGACAGTGTGTTCGGCTTTCTGGAGCGCTCTACCCTCTATGGGGGGCGTCCTTTCGTCGCGCCGGAGTTGAGCGATGACGATGTTGAGCAGTTATACGCGGCGCGGATCGGTGTACGCATTCCCCTCACCAATCATTACGTGGATCGTGATGAATACCTGGAAAATCGGGCCTTGCTGGAACGTTATCATCGCAAGCGCAATGCCGTTATTATCACCAACGATAAACTGGCGAAGTGGATTCGACAGGATTTTCCGCACTACCGGATCGAAGCCAGCGTCATCAAGAACATTGATTCTTATCGGGCGATTTATGCCGCGTTCAAGTTGTATGATACAGTTGTTCTCCCCATGCGCTTCAATGAGGATGCCGGATTTTTGAGAAAGATTAAAAATAAAAAAAGAGTCACACTGTTTGGAAATGCGGGCTGTGCATTAACCTGCCCGTCCAAAACCTGCTATCCATCGATATCGAAGATAAATAAGTACCAGGGCGGGGAGTTTCTCTGCTCGCAGTCGATTAAATATCGCGAACAGCGGGGTATGATCGACTTTAACCTGGAGGAATTGGTTGATCTGGGTTTTACGCGCTTTAAGTTACTGAGAGCAAGGCCTGGTGGTGGCACCGGCTATTGAGGGCGTGCCCGGAAGGTATTATTTTTTGGTTAGCAGTGCGAGGTTGCCTATAATGGCTTTTCCCTGGTTTTTACGTATTTCTGTCTCGATGATTTCCTCTATGGTAAAGCCGAATTGCCCGGCCAACGCTGTCAGGTAACCCTGGCTATGCTGGTAACGCCCGGTATTCTGCAGTACATAGTCTTGCGTGCTGTCGTGGGCGCTTTCGGTTGAAAACACAAACCGGCCAGCCGGTTCCAGCAGCCGTTGGCTGGTCTCGAATACCGAGGTCAGGTCACCGATATAGACAAAAACATCAGCAGCGATAATCAGCTCGAAGACGCGGTCCGGCGGAAACAGGTGCTGTGTGATATCGCCCACCAGGAGTTCGTCGTAAACCGCTTTTTCCCGAGCCTTGTCAAGCATGCGCGGTGACAGATCAACCCCGGTGAGCCGTGAGGCAATATCCCGGAGTACGGGGCCGCAGAGACCGGTTCCGCAGCCAAGGTCGAGGATATCGAGTGCATGGTTTCCAGCCAGGTGCTTGCGCAGCAGAGTGTTGAGGGCTAAAGGGGTTTTGTACTCCAGCTGGCCCAACAATTTTTCCTCAAAGTCGTCCGAGAAGTAGTCGAACAGTTTGGTGACGTAATCGTTTGGTGCCTTGTCGGGTACGGCGCCAACACCGAGAGAGGCCAGATGGTAGTGGATATTCTTCTGCCCGGGATCAATTTTGAGCGCTTTTCCCAGGCTGTGGATTGCGTGGTCAAACATTTGCATGGACTTGAAAGCGAGGCCGATTTCCCGGCAGATCTGTGCATCGTCCGTCGTTAGCTTCAGCGCATGGTTATAGTGGGTGGCCGCCTGCAGGGTATCACCGATATTTTTGCAGGCGTCACCCATTAATTTCAGCGCTTCGCGATGTGACGGTTTGAGTGCCAGAACCCGTTTTAATTCGGCAATAGCGGTATTAGGGTCGCCGGTATGAAGTCGTATTTGCGCGCTATCGAACAGGTATTGCACCTCGTTCGGGTACATTTGTACAAGCTCCTCCAGATGATGCAGTGCATCTCCGGGTTGCGACAGATCACTGTAGGCTTGCACCAGGCTGAGATGGGCGTCCCGGTGTTGCGGCTCAAGGCGTAAGAGCGAGAGCAGGCATTCAACAGCGTTTCGCGGTTGCTCAAGTTTCAGGTAAGCGATGCCCAGGTTAAAGAGTGCGCCAGGATGATCCTCCTGCAGGGCCAGTGTTGTTCCGAGGTGTGACACACATTCATTCATCTGACCGAGTGAGCCACAGATTGTGCCGCGCATAAACCAGATGTCAGCATCATTGCTGTGCTGCCTGGAGAGTTTTTCAAAGAGTGCATTTGCCTGTTGAAGCTTGCCCTGCTCGGCCAGTGCCTGGCCCTGTCGTTTCATGTTGTTAAGATCGTTAGACAAATTCAGGTTGCCCGGCTGATGTGTAATGGATGATTGCAGGTCAGTATAGCTGTATTACCTAGGGTATTGTACACTGTCTCTAAAAGTGTGTAGTGGTTAACACCTTGTCTGAGACTGTGCCTTATGAAGCTTTATCCTGAACGGCCCATATTTATTATGGCGGCTCCGCGTTCGGGTAGTACCCTGTTGTTTAAAACGCTGGCGGCCAGTGGCAGCCTGTGGACGGTTGGAGGGGAAGCACATGCCATATTTGAAGGCATTGATCAGTTACGTCCCGGGGCACCGGGTGTTACATCCAACCGGTTGACAGGTGCGCATGTGACCCCATCGGTCCGGGCGCGCATTCTGAACGGGTTTATATCCGAGTTAAGGGATGCCAATGGCTTGAAACTGTTGGGGAAAGCCAATGCTGGTGCATTCCGGATGCTGGAAAAAACACCCAAAAATTCGCTTCGGATACCCTTCATCAATGAAATATTTCCCGATGCACTATTTGTCTACCTCTTCCGTGATCCCAGGGAAAATATCAGTAGTATCATGGATGCGTGGCGTTCAGGGGGTTGGGTAACCTACCCGGAACTACCGGGTTGGGAGGAACCCTGGTCGCTCTTGTTACCACCGGGCTGGCAGCAGTTGAAAGGTCAGTCACTGCAAGAGATTGCAGCGTTCCAGTGGAATGCTGCCAATACCATGATAATGGATGACCTGGCTGAACTGGGAGACAGTCGCTGGCTGGCGGTTGCATATGCTGATTTTCTAAAGGCACCCGGTAAGCTGGTCAAGCGGATATGTGCAGCAACGGGTATTCCTTTCGATAAGCCTCTCAGGGAGCATACCGCCAGGCCGCTGCCGCTGTCGCGTTACACGCTGACACCACCCAAAGCGGATAAATGGAGGAAAAATGCGCGGGAGATTGCCTCGATATTGCCCGGCGTCTTACCGGTACTGACGCGTATGACGGAATTCGCAAAGGGGGGGCTGTTATCAGTGACGGGTCAACGGCGATTCATGCCGGCCAAAACAGGGCGCAATGACCCTTGTCCATGTGGCTCGGGCAAGAAATACAAGCGCTGTCATGGCAACAGTGTAACGGGTTGAAGCTTTAGGGCTCGCTCGCTTTAAATACAAAAATATAGCTGATTGGTTGCCAACTGGTTATTACGGGGTTATCTTTAGCAGGCTTTCGGTTACTTCCTTCGCATATACATGACCGGCCAGGATTTGCTCATGATGTATATCAAGGATCAACAGGATGCCCGTTGGTTAAACATGGGTTGTATAACATTTCCCCGAATGCCCTGGCAGGCGATTTAGGCAGGTTACGATGATCTCCGTTATCGTCCCAACGCGTAACAGGCGAGCCTACATCTTACAGTTGCTTCGTTATTTCGCCTATCAGACATATCCCCTGAATGATATGGAGCTGATTATTGTTGATGACGGAGAAGAGCCAATTGAGGACTTGTTACTTGGGTCCGGTTTGTATCACCGCGCCAAAAAATCACAAAGCCGGCTTTTCTACCATCACCTGGATCAGCCAATAACAATCGGTGAAAAGCGTAACCTGCTAAATGATATGGCTCGTGGTGAGATTATTGTTGCCATGGATGATGACGACTGGTACTCGACGTACTATGTGAGCGAACAGGTCCAGGCCTTGAAAAGGTCGAATAAATTAATTTGTGGTTCAAGCCGGATGAATTGTTACTTTACGGACCTGAAAGCCATCGTACAGCTTGGCCCGTATGCACCTACGCATACAACAAATGGTTTTATGGCATACAAAAGGTCGTATCTGGATAATCATCGCTATAGCGATGAGGCGACCTCGGGCGAGGAACCATACTTTACCAACAATTTTACCGAACCAATGATACAAATAAAGAATGGGGTGAGGTTGTTTCTTTGTATATCTCACAGCAGTAACAGCTATGATCGTAAACAGTTGCTGAATATTTATGGATTACAATATGAGAATGGGAAACCAGGTGTAGTTGTAACAGAAAAATACCGTGAGCTTGAACGACGGGGAAAGGCGCAGGTGAAACCGACCCGCCTGAAGCTGAAAGACATCGTTAAAATAAAAGAGGATCGGGCGTTCTATAAAAATATGGGCCAGGATTGAAATCGGTGGCTTATGGCGCGGTTATATTTTCCTCGCGATCACCTCCATGCCGATTCTATATCGCTCGCTGATGTTATAGCTTATTGCTTCAAAGCCTTCCTCGTTCAAAAGTTCGTAGATTCGTTTGCGCCCAAAATTATGATAGTGTTCAATTTCCATCCAGTATGGATTTGCATTGCCCTGTGTCAGTGCCTTCCAGAGAAATGCATCGGCGTTAGGGAATGACAGGAACAACAGTCCGTCCTCCCGGAGCAGCTTATGGGCGTGAGTGAGTGCTTCTTTCGGATAAGGCATGTGTTCAAGTACATCGGCCATCGAGATGACAGTGTAGGTATTGAATTGGGACAGTTCTGTGAATTCCCTGCAATAGGTTTCGTAACCAAAAGCCTTCATTCGGTCAACTGCCAGTTGCCGCAAATCGACACCGACTGGTTCAAACCCGTATTCTTCGCACGTTGTCAGAAGTACGCCATTACCAAAGCCGACATCCAGCCATTTCCCCTTCTGTTCAGGCAATACGGAAGAAACCTTGTCGATCATTTTTGCGGATAAATTACGGAATCTTTCCTGGATTTCCAGGCTGGGTATCTGATAGTCGTTTGCGGTTGCAAAGAGAATGTCAAGTGCGGCCTGGGTGAAATAGCCATCCGTAAAGCCATGTCCGCAGGCGCTACATTTCTGCCAGTTTATGTCGCCTGGTAAAGCCCGGTTGTACAGGGGATGTTCTCTGCAGTCTGCCGTAATGGTGGGAGTGAAATCAGACGAGTGGCAGAGCGGACACTTCGTGTACAGGTGTCTGGGGTTTTTCAGGGCTGTCATTTCCAAATTAATTCCTGTGTGGCTTGACTGGGGAATAATATCATTTTGGCCGATATCGAGGCCACCTGTAACAACCCGTACGGATCATGAAGACATCGCTAATATGTCGGTGATATTACGTCGAAACGATGAAACTCCGATCATATTGGAATGGCTTTGATTACATACTGAAATACCGATATAGCTGCAGTCCCGGTTTTTTTTATAGGCGCGGGCCAGAACACCTGAACTACTGCCGCATTCCACAATCTTTTTTGCGTCAGCAGGAATCATTCGTAGCAGGTCGGCATTGAAAATATCGTGTGCAGGAGTCTGTTTCATCAATTTTAAATGCTGTGATTTACTTTTGAAGCCAAATCCGTATTCTAGTGAGGTACGACGTATTAAGGTTGCTGGAGCGGGCTTTACAGCAAACCGCACTTTATTCGTATAATGGCGCAAAAATTCAGTTAATCAAAGATTTTTCGGTGTTTGTTCATGTGTCAACTGGAGAAGGTTTAATGAATCAATCAGATACTGGAAGCAAGGATGTTGTGAGTGAGAATACGGAGTTGATTCACCGCACTGTAATGGCGATTGCAGCCAGTGAATATATCCCGGATCTTGAAAACCTGCTGGAGAAGGCAGAATCGAATGGATGGACGGCCCTAGTGGCCGCAATTCGGAAAATTCTCGAAGGTGAGCGTGATTTATCGCGGATAGCCGGACTGGATGAAGAGGATCGACTCATTGTAACGGCTATTTTGCGGGGTATCGTGGATCCATCATCTTTGCCCGATCTGACCAATGTTATCGACCCGGCCGTTGCGGCACCTTCGATGGCGGCCATGATCCAGGCAGCAGCAGGCGGGAATCCGGAAGCCAACGAAGCGATCAAGCTCATTGGTGAACAGATGGTGGGGACAAATGATGATTTTTCGCGGATCCCGGAGATTATTCATCGTATTGTGATCGGGGAAAGGCGGAAAGAGGTTTTGAGTGAGGGTTTGGGTCCGGTAGGTGCTTCGCTGGTTCACGCTATCCTGGATGAGCTGGGAAAGCTCGAGATTTAAAGGATCTAATCCGGCACAAGTTCATCATTCAACAGACCGTTTTTGAATAATACATCGATGGATGCCTTTATCTCCCTGGCCGAAATACCGAGTGGGTGGAGGGCCTCCACGATCTGGCTGACAGTACTGAGGCCTGTAAGAACCAGTTCACCGAATTCTCTGGCATACCTGGGGTCATGTATGGTCTGGGACCAGCATTCAGTCGACATTCGGAATCCATCGGCCAGCAGTTCCAGGTGAATATCATCACGGAACCTGACTCTGTCGTTATCCGTCAGGGTCACGGGCATGTTTTCGTCAATCATGCGTTCCATCAGTTGACGTACATCTGCAGCACTTGAGAATGAGCCTTCACTGAGTACTTTATAGCCTTTTGGCCACTGCTCACTGGCTTTACAGGGGCTGATCAGCTGGATTGTTTTTTCAACCATATTGAACAAAAAACCGGAGACGCAGGCGATGGTGCCCTGTGTTAGTTCATCTTTGACATCGTCTGATTCTTCATTACGACCATTTTCAATCTGTCTGTTAAGTTTCTCAAGTGCGCGTCCTGCAGTTGCTTTTTTTACTGAGGAGCCTTTGTTGACAAATTTCATGCCGGTAAAGACCAGTTCCTCGGCGGTGAATTCCTTATGAATTTGATCCATCTGCTTTACAGTCAGAACGGAAAAATGGTTGGCGACGAAAGCGCGATCTTCCCACATATGGATAAGTGTTCTTGCCCGGGGCATTTCCCTGGACGCTAGTGCAGTGGTTGTGGAGGGCAGGCTACCGACAATGGCATGATAGTCCGAGATAAATTCTTCATAGTCAGGATTATCAAGTGGTTCGGTAGCCCAGTAGCAAAAACTGGCTTGTATAGCGGGACCAATAATATCTCGTGTTACTTCCAGCAGTTCACGCCACAGTTGCTGATTTTCATGCGTGTATTCAAAGGCACTCTTGAAGCGTTCTGCTGAAAGACCACAGAACCAACAGCCTACTGTACAGCCCGAGCAGAGTTCGAAGCAGGCCGGCGCATGGATATCGTTGGCATTGATTTCGGGTCCCAGTTCAGTAGCGCCTCGTGCGACCTGTCGTTCCCACCAGGCTCTGACACGGGGATGGGTAAAATGCGCGCCAGAACGATGTCGCATACTCCACGTAACCATGACTTCGCGATCAAACTGTAGACATAATTCAGTAATGGATGTCATGGGCAAGCGTTTTTTTAGATGCTCGCTTCGGGCATCATAGTCCCACAATGGTCTGATCTCTTCCGGGTCGATTTGTATATCGTAGTCCCGTGCAGCCTTACATGGATCCTGGGCAACTAATTTACGGAAAACGGGATCTGCCTTGTAACGCTGAACAAAACGTTTCGCATGTGCAATGTCTGACAGTTGCTTTTTATTGATCCGGCGCAGAAAGGGTGGGTACGCACCTTTCGGAAGCTTTTCCAGTATCAATGCCAGTTCATCGGTTTCACGGACATCACTATTTCTGGTATGAATGCCGTCCAGAATACTCTCTATAACGTAACGATTTTCTTTGCCGAGGTCAGGGAAAGCATCAATATCCATTGCTCCAGTGAGAATGCGTCTTACAGCTTGTACCAGATAAATCAGGCCACTTGATTCGGCTTGTGCCAGCTGTTCTTCGAGTTGGGGGGAAATCTCTTTTCTGGTGGCACCTTCAATTACCAGGCGTATCAGGCTGGAGAATTCCTTCAGGGTAGCGTCCGTCTGGGTACTTGATTGCGCCATGCTGGCCTCTGGATGCGTGTAAACGAGTGCGCATTATCTCTATCGGGTTGTTTTGTGTCCAGTTGATGGAACTGTTCACAGGCTATTAGAAGGATCAACACCCGCATCCGACAAAAGGCGGGTTTTGACCAGCGTATAACGTTTTTGCATATCAGTGCTTGAGAATCCCAGGTTACTTAACTGTTCAAAAAGGGGTAAAGATTTGTCTCCTGTAAAATAACAGGAAAACCCACGTTTTATGATGAGTTGCTCCAGTATCGAGGAAAATAGCCACGCATTAATTCTGGAATCTGGTGTAATACTTTCATATCTTCGAGAAGCCGGGAGAAACAGCTCATTCACTTCAAAATCAAGGTGTTCTGAATATCTGTTGACCAGATCGGAGAGGATTTTTACACCCAGAACCCGCTCGCCGGCATCAAATGCAATGCGTGAAAAAGTCACCAGTCGTTCGATATGCCGTTCGCCTTTGGCAAGCATAACCCGTAGCTTGCTTAGAGAACTCATCAGGTACCCAACATTTTCCGAACTGCTTCCGGTGCCGGAAATGGCCATAATATACAAGTTGAGAATCATCAAGTATTCATCTGAGTCCGCCTTGCTGCTAAGAGTGATATGTTGTTCGAGTGATTCTCCAAATATTGATTCTGCAATATATTTTTCAGCCAGTGAGGCATCATTTATTTCTTTTTCAGCCCAGTCTCTTACCAGAAACCCGTTATCCTCAAGTTGTATGGATTTGTCGGTTTTACAACAAAAAAGGTTTAACAGGTATCCATCAAAGGTTTTCTTATGGTCAAAAGGGATGAGGGTATTCAATCCAGGAACAAGACGGTAATTGTTATAATCCATGTTTATGAAACGCGTAACGAGCGGGAGATTGATGTTTTCTCCATGTTTAAGTTCAAACATGATTAGTGGAGACAGGGAAGAAAGCATTTTTTTCCCTTTCTTCAGAATATTGCATTCCTCCCCTTCAGCATCAAGCTTTATAAAGTCGATATGTTCCCACCCGTATTTTTGTTTGCAATGATCCAGGGTCAGTAAAGAGATCAGTTCATAGTGGCCATCGGAAGTTGCTTCCCTGGACAGGCTGTTTAATTCAGAATTAGGGGATGTGAACAATTTGGCTTTCCCAAGCCTGTTTGACAGTCCTGATCGTATAAGTTTGACGTTGCTAAACCGATTATCCAGAAGGCTTTTTTTCAGACATGCAGAGGTAAAAGCGGTTGGTTCAAACGCCCATACTCTACCTGTATCGCCGATAATTTTCGCCAGCGACAGGGTATAAAGGCCATAATTAGCCCCTATATCGATGGCTCTCATTCCGGGTCCGGCAAAATGGCGGATAAACGTTATCTCGTCTTCAAACCAGTCGCTTTGCTCGTGTAGAACAAAAGTGGTCATGAATCTAGGTGACTCAGGCACGTTAACGCATATATCGTTCGTGATAGTAATGCATGTGGTATTACCGTGCTGCATTATGTAAAGCTGCCGTGATAACAGGCCGAGAACTGACACAACAGTTGATCTGCCGCTATACATAACCCGTTGGATTGGGTGTTGGGGGCTAACATCCCAGGCCTTTTTTTAGCGGGGTCAGAAATTCATCATAGTGCTTCCATCGGCCAATTGAGTCTGTATAGACCGGGCGCCTGACCTGTAAACCACTGGCCGTGTTGATAGCGCGCCTTGTTTCATAGAAGCGCAGACAGTCTTCATTCCACTTTACGCCCGAAAAGTCAATCAATTTACGACTCCAGCCTTCCTGATCCCGGACAAGTTGTTCGTAGGGAATGTCTATAATACGGTCGGGTATCAGTGATTTCCAATGCTCCATGAGACGCAGATATTGCTGATAGTAGCCACCGAGTGTCTCAAGGTCATAGCCATAGTGAATCTTTCCCGGGAAGCGCAAAGTGAATATTGACAGGCAGGCATCGAGCGGGTTGCGCTGGCAGTGGATAAACCGGGCATTCGGGAATAGCGTGCTTATGAGTCCTATGCGTTCAAAATTGCCCGGACATTTATCGATAATCCGGGAATAGGGGGCTTGCCCGGAGAGCGCACCCAGAAAATCGAGAAACTTGCCAGACAGACCCTTACGGGTGTTCTTGCTGAAATCATCCATATTGTTCGGGTAGCCCGGCAGACTTTGTTGTAATGACCAAAACCAGGCAAGCTCGCCCGCACCAAACACATCTGGATGGCTGGACAGAATTTGTTCGACCAGTGTCGCTCCCGAGCGAGGCATGCCGATAATAAAGAGTGGTTGCCGGCTTGGGTTGCCTGTCAGGGAGAGGTGGGTCATTCGTTCAGGCGTGAAGACCTCAATCAGTTTTGAAACATATCCTGAAAAGGCGGACAGGCTGAATTGATGGATTGAATGTTCAATGCTATTGCCGGCCATGAAGTGTTGAAACGCTTGAGCGTAGGCTTCGCAATCCTGGTACATCTTGCCCAGGGCAAAATGCAGGTTACTGCGGTCTTCCGCGCTGAGTTTTTTGTTGGTGAGCATATTCTCAAGCTGTGTAAAGTCCGGGTGTTTAACCGTCTCATATCGAGTGAGGCGGGAGAGTTGCCGGTAGGCATCACATAGTGTTGGATCCAGCTTGATGGCCAGATGGAGGTGTTTTCTGGCGCGCTTTTTTTCACCGTTGCCAAGGTAAGCGATTGCAAGGTTAAGTTGAACGGTACCGTTCTCCGGTACGAGTGAGGCGGCACGGATATTGTGTGCTAACCCTTTTTTGTGGTCGCCCAGCGCGGTATAAGCATTTGCCAGGTTGGTATGTGCCTGCCATGCGTCAGGTGCAAGCTCGATGGCCTTTAGCCCGTTTATTAGAGCCTCATCCAGTAGTGATCGCTGACAGGCAACGTGACATAGGGCACTATGCGCACCGGCCTGATCAGGTCCTATTGCGAGGGATTCTCGAAGGTAACGCTCTGCTGTAGCCCACTGTTGAAGGTTGGCATGTGCAATGCCAAGGTTATAGTGCACCATTGCTGAATCGGGAAACTGATTTTCCAGTGACTGAAATATGTCGACGGCTTCCTGATGACGGCCCGTCTTCATGGCTAAATTGCCCAGTAGATTACGGGTCGTAGGGTCTCCGGGAGCTCGCCGGATAATTTTGTCAGCTAATGTATGCGTTCGCTCAAGGTCGCCTGAGCGGAAACAATGAAGAGCTTGTTCAATCAGTTTTTCCAGAGATGTCATATCTTTAGAAGATACCCGTGGGCGTGGAGGCCGACTCGTGTACTGTATCCTGCCAGCAATGGATGTTCCTGATCAATATTTTTGTGGTGGAAATTGGTTGTAGGGGTATGTAAAACCGGCTCTGTGCTGCGATCAGGGTGAAAATCAGGGTAAATCGTGGTTCAGCAAGCATGGACTTTGCCGGGAAGTGCTTTTATTCTTTACCGGACACAGCGCATGTATTCGCTGAAAGATAGATCGGAACGCACGTATCGCATGGCAACGATAATGAAAATAGCAAAAAAATATGGTTTTTCCTCAGCTTGTCTAATTGTGCTGGTACTGGTTACAGGTGCTGCGCGGGCCGCTATTGTACGGATGAACGTACAGTTTGGCTCTACTCCACAGGGTGATGTTTTTATCGAATTATTTGATACGCCGACGACTACCCACACGGCGGCCCCGGTGACGGTGGCCAATTTTCTGAGCTACATTGATGATGGTATGGGTAAAAGGCGCTATGACGGTACCTTCATTCACCGTAGGCAAACCAGTTTCGTTATTCAGGGCGGTGGGTTCAAGTATGACCCGACACTGGGGGCATTTGGTATAGCCTCAGCCCCGCATATCCCGGTAGATCCGCCTATTATCAATGAGTTTGATCCATCCCGGTCGAACATCAGAGGCAGGATTGCTATGGCCAAGGTGGGCGGTAACCCGGATAGCGCAACTTCAGAATGGTTCATCAACCTGGCAGATAATTCGGCTAACCTGGATACCCAAAATGGAGGGTTCACGGCATTTGGCCAGGTACTCGGTGACGGTATGACTATCGTTGACCTAATTGCGGGCTTGCCGATTGCACCCGCTGGAACCGGTGGATCCTTTAGCGCCCTTCCTGTGGCGAACGGTTATGTAGCGCCTGCGCCGGTGACGGCGGCCAATCTGGTGACGATCAACATGGTGGCTTCTCCATATCTTCCCCCGCTTTTTGTCGAGCCCGCGCCCCTGGACTTTGGCCCGACACAGCCCGGCCTTGTTCCTGTGACGCAGCGACTGGTGACAATTACCAATACGGGTAACAGCGCGGTCACACTGGGCGTGATCGGTAGCCAAAATCCACTGGCAGCACCTTTTTCACTGGTCATCGGTATGGACAACTGTTCAAACCAGGTGCTGGCCGGATTTGTGGCGGGCAGCGCGTTTGCAAGTTGCACTTTCGCCATCGGTTTTGATCCCTCGGTAGCAGGAGTTGTGTCCCAGGGTAGCGTGGATGTCCCCTATGATGATGGTGCGCCTTCAAGTTTGACGTTAAGCGTTTTCGGAACGGGTGCACTTGCAACGCCGACGCTGGAGGTTAATCCCGGTACCCCGATTGATTTCGGCACGTTAGCGTTGGCTGATTTCAGTGAGCAGCAGGTTGTTCTACGCAATACGGGTACCGGTCTTCTGCAGTTGGGGCTGCCAGGCTTTTCCGGTGTCAATGCCAGTGACTTTAGTATTCGTAGTGAATCACCGCCGGGTTGCCAAAGTGCTTCACTGGCATTGGCGGAAACCTGTACCCTCACACTCCGTTTTACGGGCAATGATCTGGGTGCCAGGGTGGCCTCTCTGGACATTAGCGCCTCGCCCGGGACACAATTGGCTCAGCTCGCACTGAGCGGTAAGGTGATCCTCTCACAGGCGGATCTTGTTCTACCGGGTACGGGTACTATTGATCTTGGCGACACACGCCAGGATCTGGCCGTATCAATCAACCCCCCTTTTGGTAATCAGGGAACCCAGGATCTGATTTTTACCGGTTTTAATATTCTTGGCGTAGATGCTGCCCAGTTTTCGATTGACAGCTCCAATTGCCAGCGGGTCGCTCCTAATCAGAGTTGTGTAACGACTATCACTTTTACACCGTCTGGCACAGGATCGAGAACAGCTACACTGGAGGTGCAGACCAATGATCCGGACACGCCCGTTGCAACGCTGACACTGCTTGCGTCCTCCAGCCAGGACAATGATGGTATTCCTGATGCTATCGAAGCAGGGGGGCTGAATACCGGTGATGGTAACCGGGACGGCATTCCGGATAGTCAACAGGAAAATGTTGTTAGTCTCCCTGATATCAACGGGAAGTACATTGCGCTTGAGTCCTCGGCAGGAACCCGGCTGAGTGATGTGAGTGCGATTAATAACCCTGCCCCGAACACGTCTCCAACAGTAAGTGGTGGTTCGGTGACTTTCCCTCAGGGCCTTTATAACTTTACAGTGAGAGATGTGCCCATGGGCGGGCAGGCGACGGTGACGCTCTACATGGCACCAGGAATGGTGGCGAATAACTATTTCAAATTTGGTCGTTTCCCCAATGAACAGCCTGCCCTTCTTTTCCCCCAACACTGGTATACGTTTGATTTCCTCAGTCAGTTGCAACTAGGGGCTGAATTCCTGCCGGACAGGATCGTTCTGCATCTGTTCGATGGGGGGTTGGGCGACGATGATCAGACGCCCGACGGCGTGATTGTTGACCCGGGCGGTCCTGCACAGATTGTAGTGAATTCTTCCGGTGGCGGTGGTGGATGTACATTGGCGACTATTTCGGATGATAGTATTCATGCAGAGTGGTGGCTGATACTTCTCTTTACCAGTGGTTTGATGTTACGCCGGAACCTGCACCTCGAACCAGGGTGCCATTGTCGGTGAGGCTTTGCGAAGCGCCTGGAGTGCCAGGCAATGTGCTCCAGGTGAAACTGGAGTTATAGGCGCTATCGGTACCGAAATCAAAACTTGTGTAGGTCGAACCCAGGCCATAGGGTGTCGCTAGCGTTTTTGTGGGTGTTGCTGCAATCTGCAATGCCCACTGCCCGGCTTGTAATACGCCGGCGGCAGCGCTTGTCAGGGAAAGTGCCGCAGCCGTTCCCACAGCCGCGGTAACCCGTCGGATCTTGCACCACCTGTACAAGCAGGGCACCCTATCAGGGAGTCTTGCGGTATCAGTTCGAAGAAAAACTTCATTGCAAACTCCAGTCCGGGGTTTTATTCTACTTCGGAGCTTAAATATCTCGACAGTTTTTCGCGTAGCACAAGAGTGTTTTTATGTTTATGCTGAATTCACTCAATTTACTACTGTTAGAATAATCGACAAAAATAAATGCCATTCAATCCTGGTAATGAATGTTATGCCCAACCTGGATCCTGAGCAGCTTGCAGCCTGCCAAGCCAAGAATCTGGTTTTTACGGTAACAACAGGTCGTAGCGGAAGCGGTTATCTACAGGGCTTGATGGCAACCGTGGATGGTGTCACCAGTCTCCATGAGGCGTCACCAGATTTTGCGCATGTTATGCGATTCGCACAATCTGACCGCCGTTTTGCCTACCATTTTCTCGCCGCACAAAAGTTTCCGGCTATTGTGAATTGCGGTTCGCCTGTGTACTTCGAGAGTAGCCACCTGTTTTGTAAAGGCTTCCTGGAACCTATGTTGGCATTCGGTGTTATTCCCAATCTGATAGTATTGCGTCGTACACCACGAAAAGTAGAGCTGAGTTTGTTGCAATTGGCTACGGTGCCGGCGCGTACATGGCCGGGGATGCAGTATCTCGTGTGCCCGGACGATATGGGCGTGTTGCCGTTGCCTGGCTGGCAGAGGCTTAGCGACTATCAGTTATGCTATTGGTATTGCCTGGAAATTGAGCGGCGCGCACGTTTGTATACCCCACTGATACGGAGTCTGGGTGGTACTGTGGTAGAAACTTCGCTCGATAATCTATCCTCGCGAAAGAATTTCTTTGCAATGTTGGAAAGGTTGAAGATCTCCTTTGATCCGCAAGTCGTGACGCCACGTTATATCGGTGTGAAGGGGAGTACGTATAATGCCAAGACAGATAGGAAGGTCGATGTGAACTTTACTGACGAGCAGCTGGCGCTTCAGGAAGCAGAGGTTGAAAAGCGAGTGAGAGATTTTGATCCAGCCCTGGTTGATGTCTGCTAACCCTGAAGCAATGAGGAATACATAGATATGAAGCTTGAGCAGGAATTCTACAAGCTCCCCGTTTGTTTTGATGTTGAGCGATTGCGAAAGGAACTTGATGTATTTGCCGAGTCAGAATGGCAGAAACACCCCAGCGATTACAAAGGGAACCTGGCGATCCCGTTGATCTCTGTTAATGGTGAGGTCAATGACGATTTTGCCGGGCCGATGAAGGTTACCCGTGCATTGAAAAAAGCACCTTATATCCAGCAAGTGATCGCATCTTTTAACTCTGTCTTTGGGCGTTCACGTCTTATGAGGCTCGAAGGACAATACGAAGTTCCATTGCATAGCGACATCAACTATCACTGGTACTCCCGAGTCCGTATACATATCCCTATCGTGACTTCGCCTGACGTTATTTTTTATTGTGGTGACCAGCAAGTGCATATGGCGCCAGGTGAAACCTGGATATTTGACGCATGGAAAATGCACAAGGTCGTCAACCCTTCCGGCAAAACCCGGGTTCACCTTGTTATTGATACAGCCGGATCTCCGGAGTTCTGGGAGCTTGTCGAGCGTGCCGGTGAGCAACCGAAACGGTTACAGTTTCGGCCAGGATCCAAGCCCCAACTGCAAACTGAAAAGTTTAATGTCCCGCTTCTGATGTCGCCAGGAGAGGTTGATGCTCTGATCGGTGATATCGTGAATGAAGCACTGCTTAATACGGATAATAACCCGGATTCTGTTGAGCAGTTTTCTCGTCTCACAAACCGTTTTCGCCAGCAGTGGCGGCAGTTGTGGTCTGTCTATGGCTACGACGCAAACGGTTGGGTACACTATCAACAACTGATTGATGTAACAAAAAAGAACCTGGCCATAGTCCGCGCTCCCAGGCTGACCAATTTGACTGATGCTTCGGGGGTACTCATTGCCCGCGTGCTTAATTCGGTTTTCCATCCCGAGTTGGCAGAGACATATTTTCCCGTAAAGGATGGCGCGGCTGCTACACGTCATGAACATCATAAAACCGGGCGCAATGATCCTTGCCCATGTGGTTCGGGAAGAAAGTACAAGCGTTGTCATGGGGTCGGGTAGGAGGTTGCCTAGATAATTGCATTTTGTAGAGATCCCGGCTCACCGTATTTTCCTCTCAATATAAGATTCCATGAAATGCTTATGCGTTCTCCTTCAGTAGGGGGGACCCAGTGCAGTAACCAGGAAGGGAATATAAGTCCTGTACCCTGTGCAGAACTAAACGAAATTACAGAGGGATTATTCAGATCTGGTTGGTTGTTCTTTGGTCGCAAAATGGAAGCTTGTGGCCTGGGATCAAAAAACTGTATAGGGGAAGCGTTTTCTTCGGTGTGTAGGTAATAAACTCCTGATAAGAAGTTATTTGAATGTGAGTGTGGTTGATGACTGTCGCCTCGATATAAATGATTCGCCCACATGTCAGTAATTTCTATTGCGTCATACTGACAGCCTAATATCTCCAGATGAGACTTGCTGGCTTCTAAAATAGTATCTTTTAGCGCCTTAAAGTACGGTAGTTCAGTATTCTGGATTTCGTGCATTTGATATTTTTTTGATGGATTATTTTTTTCGGCGATCAATTTTGCTGGAATATTAATGCGCTCCATTATAAGCTTCTTCATTGAAGCTTCTGGGTGAAATTGAAATTCTGAAATTATGGTAGGGAAACATTCATGGGGGATTACATCAACCATGTCACAATACTCCATCTCACACCCTGGTGTTCGCCTGATTCCTGACACTTTGTTAAGATTCCTCTCGTGATACGGAGTGTCCGGATGCATTAGGCTATCGTAATTTCACATTAATTTAAACTTGTTAGAGTGCTGGCTCAGGTGCTGGTCAGGGCTGAAGATACTTTATCAATCTGTATCCGAATCTCCTGGTGGGGTATCTGATAGTCATTCGCATTTGAGAAGAGAAAATTAAGTGCTTCTTGGGTAAAATAACCATTTGTAAATATATGTCTGCAGGAATTGTATTTCTACCAGGTTATGTTGCCTGGTAGCACTTTCTGCTCTGATCGGAAAGAAGTAAAACTTGTGTGAACGTATCTGCCTGGAGCTATTCGAAATATCCTTGTGGATCCCTGACTCGTTGTGTTGATCTTATGTCGAAACATTATCCTATAACCAGTTATGACAAGCATCTATCCCTTAAAGTGAACGGTGTCATGTGGTTGATATTTTTGTTCCTGCTACGTGCTTATGTCATCGGTTTGATGTCTGTTGTGAATATGCAGAGTAGAACGCAGTTGATTGACATGGTATTTTCCAGTCGTTTATCGATGTCATTAAGTGCGCTTTCAGGAATACCTGTGTTTTTATTGATCTATGCCTGGACCAGGCGGTCGCCCGGCGCGCCTGCTTTTGTGAAGTGGGTATGGGAAAAAGGCGCGGTTCTTGTAGCGATATCTGCAATCGCTAACGCAGGCGTTGCTTTTTTCCCGCTATGGCTGGGGACAGCTCGAAAAATATCGATTCTTGATTATGGACAATTATTTTTGTGTGCGGTGATTGTGATGGCTGTATATTCAAGCCAGTATATTAAAGATTGTTTTGCAGACTTTCCTGATGACGCCAGGAAGAGTTAGAGTTCTGTTTTCTCAGCTACCGGTTGCCCGGTAGCTGAGAAATTCCGGAAAAGGAAGTTAGTTGGGCGTTGCTGTAAAATCAAACCCCGTGGCTGCGCCACTGGTTTTGCTGAATATTACGGAGCCCGGGTTTATAGAATACCCGGGTGTACCGTTGGGATTCAGCCATACGCTATTGCCGTCCTTGATACCACTGATCACATACAGGCCATTGGTATCTGTGGAAACAATACTGCCCGGATAGGTAAATATATCCCATATTTTCATACCTGGTAGCCCTATGCCTTCTGGCGTATGGAAATGCCCCGAAACCGTGTCGTTTTTAAGCGTTGCGGTAAAGTCGTGGGCTGCATCCGCTCCGCCACTGTGGACAAAAATTTCAGAGCCTGGCGCCATTGAGAAACCAGTGCGTCCGTTCGGGTTAAGCCATACTGTCTGGTTGGCGCTAAATCCAGTCATGACATACAGGCCATTGGCATCGGTGCTTACAATACTGTCCGGGTAAGTAAGAATGTCCCAGATATTAACATCTGCAAGACCTTCCCCTTGCGAGTCAGTGAAGCGCCCCGAAACCGTACCATTTTGCAGGGTGGCAACAAAATCATTCCCGATAGAATCACCGTTACCAATCGTCAGGTACCTGCTTGCCGGGCTGGGATCAAAGCCGGTACGTGAAGCGAATGCATTCAGTAACACGGACTGACCAGTTTGATAACCTTTCAGCACATAAAAGCCGGCCGCGTCTGTGGCAACTTTATCCGGGAATTTGTTGATATCCCAGAGTGTGAAGCCTGCCAGACCGGCTCCATTAAAGGTAACGCGTCCGGTAAGAATGTGGGGCGGCGAGCAATCCTCAGTGATGTTTAAACTTCCAGCCCCGACATTACTCAATACCTGTATACAGCCACTTGGCCACTCAACAACAACCTGTGCTGCGAAAGCCGATTTTCCCAGCCCAAAGCTTAGATTGAGGGCATTGGCCGAACCGTGGCTTTCACCGGCATGTAACTCCTTGATCTGGCTGATGGAGTCAGGCCCTTTTCCACTGGTCACTCGGACCTTCGCGCCTATCCCCCGGTTGTTGCTGACAGTCCCATCAAGATTAACGGTGAGAGAATGGTTCCCATTTTGCGTATCATTACGGAATAACCGGGTTGTACCGGACTGGATATTCATGACGAGCAAATCCATGTCGCCGTCATTGTCATAGTCTGCAACCAGTACACTCCGGCCCAGGCCGGATTCTGTGAGGCCCGCTATGTCAGTAAGATTGGTAAAAGTTGCATCACCATTATTTCCATAGAAGCGGTTTGGATTAGAGGTTTGGTCGGCGCCACCACCGTAAAACCCAACGGCTCCGTTGGTAACATACAGATCGATGTAACCATCATTATCGGCATCAAAAAACACGGTGCCCCATCCGGTTGACGGGTTTCCCGGGTTGCTTAGGTCGGCAAATGCATCCTTAACACCCGCCTGTTTTGCCAGATTTGTAAAGGATGCTCCCTGATTGGCGTACAGGAAATTGGCGCCTATATTGGTAACATAATAATCAAAGTCTCCGTCGTTGTCGTAATCCCCACTGGCTACGCCCATCCCGTACACGATATTGCCAAGGCCAATGTTCTGCGCTACATCTACAAACGACTGGCCATTATTGTCATTTCGATACATTCTTGGGGGAGGGTTACCCGTTGGATTGTCGGGGCTGAAATCATTTACAACGTAGATATCCAGATCACCGTCATGATCGTAATCTGTCATCGTAACGGCCAGTGTACAACCCGCATTTGCTACATTCAGTTCCACGGCCCTGTCTGTGAATGTGCCATCGCCATTGTTGAAATAAAGGTTATTATCCTTGCATGTGCGTGTTGGAAATCCGCCTAATGAATAATTTCTAACATAAAGATCCAGGTCTCCATCCCCATCTACGTCGCCAAATGCTGCTGCATAGCTCGGATTTCGTGTGCCATCACCGTTCAGGCCGGCGGGTACAGTAACGTCAGTAAAGGTACCGTCACCGTTGTTGTGAAGTAATGCATTTTCTTCTATCGCCGGGTCTGGGGCATTCCAGCGACCACAAGTAACAAAAAGATCATCAAATCCATCATTATCATAGTCCCCTGCAATGGCGCCGGTACAAGCTCTGGCAGTAATTTCAACACCTGCCGAGGCGGCAATGTTGGTGAAGGTGCCATCGCGATTATTTTTATACAACCAGCTCGCTTCCCCTTCTTTTTGTGCCGGTACGAAAAGATCAGAGTAGCCATCGTTGTCTATATCGATCCAGGTCGCCCCACCCCCGGTATCGTCAAACTCGTTTCCAGTCAGCAGGACATTAATGCCAGACGCTGTTGTTACGTCAGTAAAAGTTGGCGTGCCCGCCATTGCTGCAGCTTGTACTGCAACGCATAGGCCCCCGCATAGATAGGCTAGATTCTTACAGATAACCTTGGGATTGTTTTCTTGCATAACTACCTCCATTTAGTGTGATGCTTCTGGTTTTCTTTGGAAAAAAGGACCTGTTCATACAATACCTTATGGATCGCAGGCCCAGGCGGTCCATAAGTACTTAGGTGCTCGTATATCCGCAGCCTTTGTTTTAGCTGTAGCCAGGACGGGTTTTTTCAGGGTTTTGGTGGCGTGGTTGTCGATGTGCCGTGTGTTTTTATACGCCATTCGGCCTGTGGGTGTTCCCTGGCCATATTGCCTCCTTACTGACGGTTTGCATTTTTATTGAACGAAAGCCTAGTACACATATCTGAGATTTTCCAGCCATCTTGCTGGAAATATTTACTGCTGAATGTGGCCGTATCCTATGGTAGCTGAAGTGAAGGCATGACTGACTGTGATAGCCTGTGTCGTGATAGCAGGAGGACTCTCTAACTACGGTGCCTTATGTCACAAATACATTTTGGAGGTAGTTACTATGAAATTCAGAAAAAATAAAGTAGCGGTAACCCTGGCAGTCGTGATGGGAGCTGGAGTGGTATCGCTAATGCCTGTTACGGCATCTTCAGCTGTGCTTTCAGATGGTAATTGGGCGCTTACTATTATTCCCACGCCGACTTCCAGTACCAGTTATGGGTTTGCGCTGAGCCAGGTTGGGACTGACGGAAACTGGAATAGTAGCTTTACGTATGGCGCTCTCCCAGGTCCTATTGATTCCCTTCCTATGACGGACAACGGAAGTTTGCTGGGTGGTAAAGGGTCGTCTCTAGGCGGTGATGGGGTGGCCGGTATTATTGAAATGAATGTTGTTGGTGTCAACATAACGGTTCCTGGTACGAGCATGACAGGTTCAGTCGATAGTGCTGGAAATATGACGTTTAACCCTACCGGTCGTTTGGGGTTATTCGACGCCTTTACCGCATTTACTGACTTGCCATTTTATATTAATGATGCTGCAAACTGCAGTAGCGCCAGTGGCTGTACCTCAAATGGTAATACTACATGGACAACTTTTTCGACGGGCTCGGCTAGTGCGTTGTTCACCCCATTTGTCACACCAGATTCGATTAATGGCTCAGCGTTAACCAATACTGGTGATCTGGATGGCGATGGCATTAACGACTTCCAGGGAGTGCTGGTTTCCGGCGGCCAGATAGGTTCCCAATGGGGTGGTTTTTTTGGTGTTGGATATCTTGAAGCATGGAATGTTGAAATACTCTCCGGCACAACAGCTTCAGGGTTTAATGTTGACACCGTTTTTGGCGGGCCAGGAGGGAATATTGCTCAGTATACCTCGGCAGTCCCAATCCCTGCAGCGCTCTATCTCTTCGGCTCCGGTTTAGTAGGGCTTCTGGGTGTGGCGCAACGTAAAAAAGCTTGAATCGTCTTCTAACTCTTCTACATGAAGGGGCAATGTCCGTGGGCTTGGCAAAGATTGTAATA
>Ga0114931_10002731_pt1 | contig 22418 bp, 17 predicted proteins | sample 2SBtaG_FD_89579 | JGI IMG/M metagenome (GOLD analysis project Ga0114931, IMG submission 89579) | Deep subsurface microbial communities from Kolumbo volcano to uncover new lineages of life (NeLLi) - 2SBTROV14_V59a metaG | ecosystem: Environmental > Aquatic > Marine > Volcanic | place: Kolumbo... | reverse complement strand
TCGATGCCAGAGAAGCACTCGGCAAACTGACCCTGGGGAGTTACAACCAACACAAACCTCATTGGACTCCTTTAGGTGTGTGTTGTGTCGAAACCATCGCCGCTGCCGCGGAATGTGAAGCTGCTGGGCTGGACGAGCTTCTTCAATGACATTGCCAGCGAAATCATCTACCCGTTGATGCCGCAGTTTCTGATCACGGTTCTCGGCGGTAGTCGCTTTCTGCTGGGGGTGATCGAAGGGGTGGCTGAGTCGATCGGCAGCCTGCTCAAGCTGTGGTCGGGAAGTTGGTCGGATCGCGCTGGCAGTCGCAAGCCGTTCGTCGTCGCCGGTTATTCGTTGGCAGCCTTGACACGCCCCCTGATTGGTGTCGTGACGGCCCCGTGGCAGTTATTTCTGGCAAGAGTCGTCGACCGTCTTGGCAAGGGAGTGAGAACCTCGCCACGCGACGCCCTGATTGCCGATTGCACGGAACCCGATGCCCGTGGACGCGCGTTTGGTTTTCAAAGGGCCCTGGACCATCTAGGCGCGGCAATCGGGCCCGTGATTGCGGCCGTGTTTCTCTGGCTGTGGCCGGGAGAACTACGCCTGCTGTTCGTGTTGACGATCATCCCGGGGGTGATCGTCGTTGGCCTCTTGGCGTTCGGGCTTCGTGAGACGGGGGTGGTGAATAAAGAGAAGCACCAGCGGTTCAGTCTCTCGATACGACCGCTTTCGGGAAAGTTTCGCCTTTATCTCGCGTCGATGACCATCTTCACGCTGGGAAACTCCAGCGATGCGTTCTTGTTGGTTCGTGCCACGGAACTAGGCGTGGCAACCATGTGGCTGCCGATCTTGTGGTGTGTGTTTCATATCATTAAGAGCATCAGCTCTCGGGCCATCGGAATGCCGATCGACAAATATGGCGCCGCCAGAATCATTCTGCTTGGATGGGCACTCTATGCCGGGGTCTACTTGGGCTTTGGCTTGGCCACGCACACTTGGCACGCGTGGGCCCTGTTCTGTGGCTACGGAATTGTTCAGGCGTTGACCGAACCGGCCGAGAAAACAATGGTCGCCAACTTGAGTGCCGCCGAACATCGTGGGCTAGCCTATGGCTGGTTCAACTTCGTCGTCGGAATCGCGGCATTGCCGGCAAGCGTGTTGTTTGGATGGCTCTACGAGCAGCATGGCCCGTTGATCCCCTTCGGGATCGGTGCCACGCTGGCGTTCGTCGCGGCAGCCGTCCTGAGCGGCGTTGGCAGCGATCGACTAACAGCGCGGTAGCATTGAAGAAACCCGCGTCTCCTCACACCTGCTTCGGAATGGACCAATGTCCTCCTTTGCGATAAGCGCGCGTGAACAAGGCGTTGGCTTCGTTGTCATCGATCACTCGTTCCTGATCGAGATCGAACCGTAGCGTGCGCCCGACGCGTGTGGAAATATTGCCCAAATGAACTGCCGTAGCGGTGCGAAGCGCGATGGCAATATCGGCGTTGGGGCGTTCACCCGAACGAATGCAGTCGATCCAATTCTGCTGATGATCGGGAACGGATACCTTCGTGGTTTCTGTCAATGTCACATCGCTTGGACGATTGCGGTTGGCCAGAATCTGAAACTTGCCCCGTTTGCTAAGGAACATACGGCCTTCGGTACCGAAGAATTCAGCACCCGCGTCGACGTTAAACGGATAGTTCGTCGACCAGAGTCGCTGTTCGTAAACCAACATCCGACGTTTCCCGACGTCGTCTCCTTCGCCAGTGAACTCGAAGGTGACTTGTTGCATATCGGGAAATTCCTGGTCATCGTCGAAATAGTATTTCCCGCCGACAGCCGCGATGGTCGTGGGGTTGGTCGTAACGCCCAGGCCCCACAGGGTGTAGTCGAGTTCGTGTATGCCGTCGTTGCCGATTCCGCCGCAACCAAAGTTGTGCCACCAATGCCAGTTGTAGTGAAAACGATTCGCCTGAAACGGCACCATCTCGGCGGGGCCAACCCAGCGCTCATAGTTCACGCCCGCCGGCGGCGCGCTGGGCGTCCCGTGACCAATATCATTACGACGCTGCCAATTCCAACAACGGGCCAGAAGCACTTCGCCAATCGCGCCGCCGTGCAACATTTCAATCGCCTTGCGAATTCCAGGACTGGTGCGAGATTGCGTTCCATGTTGCACCACGCGATTATTCTTTCGCGCGGCCTCCAATAACAATCGACCTTCGTGAATGTTGTGCGCGCATGGCTTCTCGACGTAGACATGTTTGCCAGCTTCGATTGCCAGCAGCGCGGCCGGGGTGTGCCAGTGGTCGGGCGTGGCAATCGTCACCGCGTCGATCGATCGATCATCGAGGATCGTGCGTAGATCGTCCACGCCTTTTGCCTTGGCCTCTCCAGACTCCGCGACGGCTTTCGCTAAATGGTCGGAATCAACATCGCAGACGTAGACAAGTTCCACGTCGTCGAGCGAAACGAGCGAGCGAATATGCACCCGGCCCTGTCCGCCACAGCCGATCACACCGACACGAACCCGCTTGTTCGCGCCCGCGGCACGCGATGTCGCGGAAGCAATCGCCGCGGTGGAAGCTACGCCCGCGGCAGTGTTCACCAGGAACCGTCGACGTGTGGATTCAGACATTACTCCAGCTCCAGTTCTAAGTAGCACATTCCGAGAGCGATCCGCCACGGAAGCCATCGTTCGATATTCGATTTGGCGAAAACATCCCCCTCCCATCAGGCATCAAGTTTGATGCACCGGAGCAACGAAAGCAAATCGTTGATGGATCATCCGGGCGAGGCGCTGTTCGATGTGTCAATGCCTAGTTGTCGAAGTTTGCGGTATAGATTCGAGCGATGAAGCCCAAGCCGTTTCGCCGCTTCGCTCATGTTACCACGGGCCCGATCGATGGCCGCCCGAATGTGGTCCGCCTGAAAGTTGTCGGTGGCGGCGGACAACGACAGTTCGAGACTGTCGCTTCCTGGAGGGTGATCGCTGGGCGCGAGGATGAATGCCAAATCGTCCGCATCGACACGGTCATCGGTTTGCATGAAGCAAAGACGTTCGATGAAATTCCGCAACTCGCGTACGTTGCCCGGCCAGGTGTGTCGTTGAAGCCGGCGGCGTGCCTCGGTTGTGAATTTTAGTGGCGACCGACGTGCCTTTCGGCAGAACGAATCGATGAAGTGTTCGGCCAACGGAATCACGTCCGATGGTCGATCTCTCAACGGCGGCATGTCGAGCGTCACGACGTTGAGCCGGAAGTAGAGATCCTCGCGAAACCTTTTCTCGCGGACCATCGCCGTCAGATCTTGGTTCGTGGCGGCGATTACCCGGGCGTCGACGTGAATCGGCGTCGATCCACCAACGCGGACCACCGTTTTTTCTTCCAACACCCTCAGCAACTTTGCCTGACCGGCTAGACTCAAGTCTCCGATTTCATCCAGGAACAGCGTTCCGCCGGAGGCCAGTTCGAACTTACCCATTCGCATTTCGCGGGCGTCGGTAAAGGCCCCTTTCTCGTGTCCAAACAGTTCGCTTTCGATCAATGTCTCGCTGATCGCGGCACAGTTCACGGCGATGAACGGCTCTTCGCGTCGCGAGCTGAGGTAGTGAACCATCTGGCTGACGACTTCCTTGCCTGTGCCGTTTTCACCGAGAATCAGCACGGTCAAATCGGTGTCAGCCACTCGACGCACCGTGGATCGCAGCGCTTCGATCGCGGGACTGTCGCCGATAAGCTGTACCCGATCCGCCGCGTCATCGGTCATCAGTTGACGGCTCTTGAGCAGTTGCTGGCGTTCTTGGGTATTCTCCAACGAAGTGGCCGCGTGTGCCGCCAGATCGACTAACATGGCCTCATCCTCAGCCGTGAAGTCACCTTCGAGACGGTTGATTACTTCAAACACGCCGAGGAGTTTCGCGTCGCGCCCCGGCAACGGCACGCATAACACGGTGTCGGTCTGATAGCCAAGTTGGTTGTCGACGTTGCGGTTGATCTGATCCTGTCCGCTGCCGTGGCTGATGCGAACCGGTGTTTCGGTTCGCAACACGTTGCCCACCACGCCCTCATCGTCGGGTACACGGAGTTCGCCGCTGGCGACGCCCAAAGCGGGCCGACCGATCAGCGAGTGGCTGCTTCGATCCCAAAGAAAAATGCTCGCGGGATCGGCGTGCAAAAGTTTTGTAGCGGCTTGCGCCATCTCGGAGAGCAAGGCTTCCATGTCCTGCGCGCGATACCAGTTGCCCGAGGCTTCAAGCATGGCTTCCAATCGTCTAATACGCTCGTCGCGTTGTTCCCCGGCAAGAACGACAGCCAACGCGCGATCGACCACGCAGGCCAATGAGGCCACCTGCCCAAGAGTGCGGCTCTTTTTTTCATGCACCTCGCTGCGGACGACCAGCAACCGTTGGTCGTCGGATGCTGGCCTCAGTGGAGCGACAAACCAAGGTGGTTGCCCCTGAGGCAAGTCGATGTCAAGCGTTTCAGACAACACCGCTAGAGGAAGGTCCGAGGCTTCACCCGCCTCGGCGGTATAGAGCCATTTTCCGGCATCTGGATGCATGATGGCAACAAAGTCGGCCCCCAACGATTCCGCGATTTCCGTCACGACCGCGTTACAAAAATCATCCGCCAGGAGGCGAAAAGTGGCCTGCCACAGAATCCGAGCGTAAAGGTCCACCATTGCCGGGGCAGCCGCAATCGACGCTTGCAACCAAGGTGGAGTCGGTGTGAAGTCAAATGTGGTGAGTTCTGATAAAGCCATGTTTCACCGTGACAACAGAAGGTTGAGAAATAGACCTAGTATCAAGACATGCACTCGTCTCCGATCGGCATCACAATGCTATAATACTGTACCTGTTTTGACAACACTATGTGTCATCTTTATGAGACAGAACGCGCATCATGTCTGGTAGCAATGAGTTGTGATCGAAAATCTTTTGATTTGTATCACCTCCTCGGCACGATGGACTTACCGGTTCCGCTGTTGAGGACATGCAGCCGAAGCGGTACGCTTCTCGCTATGGCACTCAGCCATCGTTTGGTCGCGTGGTCGAGCGGTTGACCTTGGTAGTTTTTGAAATCCTCCACAGATGGGGTTTGAAAGGGAGCCCGGCATGTCGCTTTTCGACGGCAAGAAGGGATTGATCTTGGGCGTGGCAAACGCGAATTCGATTGCTTGGGCGATTGCCGAATACGTCATGGGCGAGGGTGCCGCGTGTGGGTTTACGCACTTGCCCGACCGGATTGACGATGCCCGACAGCGAAATCGCCGCCGCGTGGCACAACTGACCGACAAGGCGTCCAACGCCAAATTTCTTGAACCGTTGAACGTCAACGACGATCAGCAGATAGCCGAGGTTATGCAAACCGCCGCGGACACCTTCGGCAAGATAGATTTTCTCGTGCATTCCATCGCGCACGCGCCGCTGGAAGACATCAAGTGCCCAACGCTTAAGGCTAGTCGAGCTGGCTTTCTAAGCGCGATGGAGATCAGCGCCTACAGTTTGATTGCCGTTGCCAACGCCGCGGAACCTATTATGAACGATGGCGGTAGCATGATTGCCATGACCTACTTTGGCGGCGAGAAGGCGGTTCCGGGTTACAACCTGATGGGGGTTTGCAAAGCCACGCTCGACGCGGCGATGCGGTACTTGGCATTCGATCTTGGGCCGCGTGGCATCCGAGTGAATGCGATCAGCGCCGGACCGCTTCGAACACTTGCCGGACGCGGAGCCGGAGTGGACGACATGCTCGGGCTATACGAAAAGATGTCGCCGCTGGGCAGAAATATCACGCACGAAGAAGTCGGACAAGCTGCTGGCTTCCTGCTGTCCGATCTCTCGAAGAGCATTACGGGCGAGATTCTTCACGTCGATGGCGGCTACAACATCATGGGATCGCCCGGACGTCTGCTCGATGAATACCGTAGCGACGGATAGCCTGAAGCGTGATCGTTCGGACGCGCGAGAGGTCGCCATAGCGGTCGTCTGGCTGCATGGCAAATTTCTCGTGGGACAACGTCCCGGGGATGTCGCGCTGGGGGGCTATTGGGAATTTCCCGGCGGCAAAGTACACGTTGGCGAATCGCCCACCGAGGCAGCCATTCGCGAATGCCATGAAGAGACCGGGCTTATCGTCGACGTGACGAAACCGCTTGCCACGGTCCACCATCGATACGACCATGGCGCGGTCATACTCCATTTCTTTCTATGTCGTCTTCTCGACTCACGGTCATCATCGCCCCATCTTCCCTTCGTTTGGGTCACTAGGGAAGAGCTGTCACAGCTCGAATTTCCGCCGGCAAACCACGGTGTGATTCTAGACTTGCCGCGAACCGATGAGCAGGGCGCGATGTAACGAACCTGCGTGCTCTTTGGCTTGCCGGCAGTGCATGCGTTGCATGCGTTTCCGGCGAAACCGCTCTAGGTCGATCAGGAGACCCGGGGTAATCTTTTGCAATCCTTACAAGGTGAGTGACGTTGAGAGGAGTTTTGCTGGTCACGACCCAAGGGGATACCAACTCTAGCCGACATCAGTATTTGGCTCCGCTGTCGACAGAGCTTGTGGTTTATTATTCGTTGATTGGCAAGCCGTTTGCACAGCTCGCCCCGCCACATGGATGCTCGTCAGGAAGCGCGCATCATCAATCCGAACATCCGCCGATAGAGGATGCTGAGCATGGAAGCTCGTATTCGATGGACCACGTTGATGGTCCTCGTCCTGATTGCGTCGTTGGGCGCGAGTTATCGCACGAAGAACTTTATTGTGAACGCTCCTTCGAAGGAGTTCGCCCGTCAAGTTGGCGACATGGCCGAAACCTATCGCCGTGATCTGGCCATGGCTTGGCTTGGCAAAGAGATGCCGAACTGGGCAGAGCCATGTCCGATCCGCGTTGAGCCGGGCGGCGGTGCGGGCGGCGCGACGAGCTTCATGTTTCATCATGGTGAAGTGTTTGGTTGGAAAATGCAGATTCAAGGGTCACCCGAGCGAATCCTTGATTCCGTGCTTCCGCACGAAGTAACGCATACGATTTTCGCCAGTCACTTCCGTCAGCCACTTCCACGATGGGCCGATGAGGGGGCCTGTACTACCGTCGAACATCAAAGTGAACGCGCCAAACAGCAACGGATGCTGATCCAGTTCCTACGAACCGGTCGGGGAATTGCCTTCAACAGAATGTTCGCCATGAAGGAATACCCTTCGGACATCATGCCGCTGTACTCCCAGGGGTATTCGTTGGCGGGGTTCTTGATTCAACAGGGAGGCCGCCAAAAGTTTATGCAGTATGTCAAAGACGGCCTGGAATCCGACGGTGCCTGGTCGAAGGTAACCGCGAGGCATTACGGCTTCGAGAACCTTGGCCGCTTACAGCAGACATGGCTCGAGTGGGTCCGCCTTGGCTCTCCGGCTCCAATTCCCATCGCGATGTTACCACGCACGAACGCCTCGGGCATCGCGTTGGCGCGGGCGAATCAGGAACTCCCGCGTTCTTCGGCGGTTACCGTGCGTGGACAAAGCGAAGATCCTCAGCCGACCGGCAACAACACATCGCGACCTTCGGTCTACATGCGACGTGGCCCTTCGGCGACCAACGTTTCACAACCGCTGGACGCCGTTGATGACAAACCGTCGTCGTCTCGTGGCGATCGGCCGCTTGTTCCGATCGTTAGATCCGGCAACAGCGTCGCCACGACAATGGAAACATCCAGCGACTTAACCCTGCCGGCATCGCACGTCGAAGGCAGCGGTTCGCGTGTCGCCGCGTCCAACGCGTCTTTCAATTCGCCAAGCGACGGTTCGTCGACCCGTGCTGGTGGCGAACTGTCCAGGGCGGCGCCACCGGTGGGGAACCTGGATCGTCCTTCGGCCATGCCCTCTCCAACGGTCGAAGCATCACCCGACCGCGATTCGGGCGATCAGCATTCCGTGCTCGCTGAGTGGAACCGCGACAAAGACGGTGTAGCTCCTCCCGCGACCCCATCGCTTGGAGGAAGTGATCGTCGAGGGGTTTACGGCGCGGCCGTGCGTCGATCGGGAGTGATTCGTCGTTGACCCCCGCCCCTGGCATGATGCCGACGCCTAGAGCAGGTTGGCGCCGATAATGAAACGGGTGAAGTGAAAGAATACCGGCGCGGCGAAACAAATCGAATCGATGCGATCCAGGACGCCTCCGTGCCCGGTGACCAGCGTACCGTAATCGCTGACTCCGCGATCGCGTTTGATGGTTGACATGGTCATCGCGCCGGCGAAACCCATCATGGCGATCACCGCCGAGAGGCCAGCGGCCATCCATGCCGGGAAAGGCGTGGCCCAATACAGTGCCCCTCCCACGAGCGAACAGCTTCCCATCGAGCCAATCAGGCTTTCCCAGGTGCGATTGGGGTTGATCAACGGGGCGATGATTCGCCGCCCCGCGAGCCGCTGCCAGAGATATTCCGTTAACTCGCTTAGCTGAGCGATCAGCACGAAGAAAAACAACAGTCGCGCGCGGTCCCAACTATCTTGATAGCCCTCGATTTTCAAGCTCATCAATGCCGGTGCGTAGCTCAGGCAGTAGACACACACCATCAACCCAAATTGAATCTTGGCCGAACGCTCGAGAAAGCGTTTCGCATCGCCCGAGAAGGCAATCCTGATCGGAATGAACAAGAACGCATAGACCGGGATTAAGACGCTATATAAGTCGTAGAATTGGCTTCCGAGACCGACTAGAAAAAACTGAAGCGGCGTGATGAAATAGAAGAGCCAATTCAACGCGCGATGATCGCCAAGCCGGGTCGGTGTCAGCGAAATGAACTCGCGTAAGGCCCAAAACGAAATCAGCCCAAACACCAGTACGGTAACCCACTGCGGAAACAGGAACGCGATGGCGAGCACCGAGCTGATGAGCCACCACGCGCGAATTCGCAGGTTGAAGTCGCTGACGACCGATGGGTTCAACTCGCCCGTTCGGCTGCGCACTCGCAGGTATTGTCCGACCCCGGTTGCCGCGGCCAAGACCGCAAGCACACCGCCGACTAGCAGCCATGTTCGGGTGATGGGGTCAATCATTCGTTGCGCGTTATCTCCCGCAGGCGAATGACGGCGTCGCGTGCCCGTTTGAGAAACTGCGGCTTGGGTTCTTTGTTTTCCAACCACATAGGGGGACCAAACGTGATCGAGGTCAACAGCGGTACTGGAAGAAACTCCCCACGCGGCAGGACGCGGTTCACGTTGTTGATATAAACGGGAATCAACTCCAAGTCGGGTCGTTTCCTACACAGGTGGAACAGCCCGCTCTTGAATTCGTCCAGCTCGTCAGCCGTGTTGCGATGCCCTTCGGGGAACACGATCAACGACGAGTGCGTGCCGATTGCGTCGAGCATGATCTTGATGGGGCTATTGTGTACGCGGATGTTGTCGCGATCGATCAACAGTGCGTCGAAAACCTCCTCGGCAAGATACCGCCGTAGTCGCGACTTGATCCAATAGTCGCGGGCGGCAACGGGGCGCGTGATTAAACGCACTTCCCGCGGCAAGGCTGCCCACAGCACGAGGGGGTCGAGATGACTTGTATGGTTGGCAAAGTAAATCCGCTGCGCCGTGTCGGGCTGTGAGTCGATCCAGCGAACACTCGAGCCGCTGATAAAACGGGCGAAGCCGGCCAAAAAGTTCGCCGTTAGGCCAAGGCTCTCACGCGGGCGCGAAGGCTCTTGCGGTGGATCGCTCTCGGCGCGCACGCGCCGGCGGTGACGATTTGCCAGTGGCCGATCTTCCGGCCTGCCGGTCGTTGCAGTTCCGCCGTCTGACATCGCTTCGAGCCACCCAAATGAACCGATCGCAAACTTCATGAATTATAGCCCCGTATGGTATCGCGGTGAGGAACTCTCGCAAAGCCCCGGCTCCCTGGCCACCCGGTGGGAGTGGTCGCTTGTTCCAGCCCCACCCCCGACTTATAACGTCGACCATGTGTCGAAAGTTCGGTCCACCGCTGGCCATCGACACTTTGCCAACTCCCCCAAAAATTCCACGAAACCGCGGACAGAGCAGATGAAGTATGAGCAGGTACTGATCGATGGTGTTTGGCGAGATGCCGTTTCCAGCGGCAGCTTGCAAGCGGTTGACCCCGCCACGGGAAAAAAGCTGCCCGAAAACTATCCCGAGAGCTCCTGGAACGACATTGACATGGCGTTGACGGCAGCCTCCACCGCGTCGGTCGCAATGCGAACCTTGTCAAGGAAACGAATCGGCGATTTCTTGGAGAGTTATGCCGAGGCGATCGAGGCGAATGCCGAGGAAATTGTTGCCGTGGCCCATCGCGAGACGGCGCTGGCCCTTCGTCCACGTTTGGCTGATATCGAGCTACCACGAACGACCGGACAACTTCGCCAAGCAGCCGCTGCCGCGCGAGAGGGTTCGTGGCTCTCGACAACCATCGACACGGCGACCAACATTCGTTCACAATTCGCTCCGCTTGGACCGATCTGCGTTTTCGGACCCAACAACTTTCCCATGGCATTCAACGCCGTCTCCGGCGGCGACTTCGCCGCGGCCATCGCCGCGGGCAATCCGGTCATCGCCAAAGCGCATCCGAATCACCCCGGCACGACCCGACTGCTGGCCGAAGCGGTGAGAAAGGCCATCGAAGAAACCGACATGCCACCGGGGACGGTTCAGATGATCTATCACATGGACCATGCCGACGGCCAGCGGCTGGTTGCCGATTCGCGATTGGGCGCCACGGCTTACACCGGCAGTCGATCCGGTGGTTTGAAATTGAAGGCGGCCGCCGATCGCGCCGGACGCCCCATCTACCTTGAACTGTCGAGCGTGAATCCGATCGTGCTGCTGCCCGGGGCGGTGGAGGAACGTGCCGAGGCGATCGCCGACGAATTTGTCGCGAGCTGCCTGATGGCGACGGGACAGTTTTGCACGAATCCAGGAATGGTACTCTTGGTCGGGGGTTTCGCGACAGAGTCTCTCATCAAGGCGTTGGCCGGGCGATTCAAAACAGCAGACCCCGGACCACTCCTGTCCAGCGGCGTACGTGAGTCGTTGATTCAAGGAATCGCCGCGCTGAAAGATGCCGGCGCCACCGTGATTGTCGGCGACGAGGCCGTCGATTCTCCGGGCTTTCACTACGCCAACACATTGTTGCGCGTTTCAGGCGATGCGTTTTTGAATCGCCCCGGCGACTTGCAGAGCGAAGCCTTCGGCAACGAATCGCTGATCGTTGTAGCCACCGACGCCGAGCAGCTTCTGGCCATCGTCGAGCATCTGGAGGGAAACCTTACCGGCTGCGTCTATTCAGACACCGGTGGAGGCGACGATGCGCTGTACGACCGCGTGGCCGCGCGGCTCCGTGTTCGGATAGGTCGGTTGTTGAACGATAAGATGCCGACGGGCGTGGCAGTGAGCCCCGCCATGCAGCACGGGGGTCCCTTTCCCGCATCTGGACATCCCGGCTTTACCGCCGTGGGCATTCCAGCTTCACTTCGACGCTTTGCCGCATTGGAGTGTTACGACAATGTCCGGTCACACCGACTGCCGGCATCGCTGCAAGACAAGAACCCCACACCTCGTATGTGGCGGCTGATCGATGGGGTGTGGACGCAGGGGGACGTGGGAACATAAGTGATCGTGTCTTAGAGCGGGGCGGCAACTTCGACACTGCCCACGATTGACTCCTTGCCCGCCGGGCTTCCGCTCGGTCGCACTCCGCCACGCTTCCGGCGATAGAGCGTGGTGATCAGGTCTTCGTAGCCGTGGATCATGCGATCGAGCGACCAGTTGGCAACCACGTGCGCTCGGGCCTGTTGACCGAGCCCTTCGGCGAGCGAGCGATCGGCGAACAGCACTTCAATTCGTTTGGCAAGCGTCTCGACGTCGTCGGGCGGAACCAGGAAACCGCATTGCCCGTCGAGCACCGTTTCAGGAACGGAGCCCACACGCGTGGCAACAACTGGCGTAGTGGTGGCCATGGCTTCGAGTAGCGCGACCGGGTTGGCCTCCATCTTCGAAGTGAGCACCGCCACGCTGGAGAGCGCGAGGAGTTTGGCGATGTCCGAGCGAACCCCGAGAAACTGAACCTCGCTTTTCAAATGAAGCGACGACGCAAGGTTTTCGAGCGTGCCGCGACATGGCCCGTCGCCGACGATTAGAAAGCGAGCCTCCGCTTGCGAAGCAGACACGCGGGCCGCGGCATGCAGGAACAACGCGTGATTTTTTTCTGGCCGCAACGCCGCGACGATAATTGCCAGGGGTTGGTCTTCGCGAAGCCCCAATACACGGCGCAGATGTTCGTCGGGAGGTCGTGGCGCGAAGGCTTCGACATCGACACCGTTGGGAACAACGAAAACTTTGTTCCGGGGACAACCTTCGGCTTGGGCCAGATATTGAGCGTGTGTCTCGGCCACGGCGATGAAACCGTCGGTCCAACGGGCAAGCAAGCGGTTGGGCCGCTCCACATGATCGGGAAGTCCGGTTGAATGCAGGGCCGACAACACCACGGGCACTCCGGCTCGCCAGGCAGCCAGACGGCCCCAGAACATCTTGTCGCCGCCGGTGCCGACGGTGACGACGGCATCGATGTGTCGCTGGCGCATCAGCCGTCCCAGTCGCTGGATTACGAACAGGTCTCTTTTGTTTCGGAGCAATCCGCTGAACGCCGGAACCTCCGCGGCAAGTTCTTCGCCCAGGGGACCAAGATGTTTGAGGCAACACAACTCTGGAGCGAAGCGATCGCGATCCATGCCGCGAATCAAGTTGGCCAGCAATGTCTCGGCACCGCCGACGGAAAGGTGCGTGTTGACAAACATCACCCTCAGCGGTTCGTCGTTGCCTGACGCTTGGTGTTTGAACATGCCGCAATCCAATTCGACGGTTTCGGTCATCGCCTTCGCGAAGTCGTGTTTCTAAATAGCTCGCGGAAGTCGCTGATTTTTTGTACGTACCCGTCGGCCACGACGAGCAATTGTTGTTTCTCGTCGCGATCGAGCAGTTGGTCGGTCGTGTAAATCAGGGCCAGCAGTACGGCCACGCCCAACAAGGTTGCCCAAGCCGGTAGAAACAGTAACAGCGGCGCGGCTGATATGACCCAAGCTCCGCGATCGAGGATCAGCCCATGTGGGCGGCACAGTAGATAGAGAATGATCAAGGTGATCGCATTGGCAATGGACGTGGCCAGCACGGCACCGAAAAGTTCCAACCGAGGCAACAGAATCAAGTTCAAACAGATGTTGACGACGAGGCCTATCGTCAGCGCCAGGCTCCCAAGTCGGGCGCGCTCCGCGCACCACAGGTAGATTTGGATGATGGTGACCATCGCGAACCAGGTGCAGTACATCAAGGTCCCCGGCAGAACAGACAAGCCGATGGAAAACTTATCCGCGAAGGCGTACTGAAAGAGCGTCGGCGCGAGCAAGTCGATGATACTTGCCGCGCCCAGCACGCTCAGCCCGACCAATTTCATGGTTAATTGCATTCGCCGCGCGACTAAGTCACGGCGTCCCGACTCCCAATCGTGGCTAAGATGGGGAATGATCATCGTCGAAAGCATTCCGACGATTGAAACGAGCAACACGGGCAAGATTCGCGAACTGTGATATTGCCCGACGAGTTGCAACGATGTTTCGGCATCGAGGCCACTGAAATGCACGATCATGTAGCGATCGGTGATCACGAACAGGTTTGTCAGCCAGTTGCCCAGCCATATCCAGACCGCGAAAGGCACGAGTTTCGACCACAACGCCTGCTGAGACATCGGGCATTCGGTGGGAGGAATGGAACGCCAGACACTCCGCAGTCCGAAGATGGCGCCCACGGAACACAATGCATAGGCCCCACCATACGCAAGGACCACGCTTGCCGAATCGAGACGCCAACCCACGAGCAGTCCGATTGCCAGTGTGGCGAACAACAATCCGTGGGCGAACTGCAAGAGCGACGCCACGCGGAACATGCGTAACGAGGCGAACAGCTCGCCGACAAAGTTATGGACAATGACCGCTCCCAAACAAAGCGCGATCAGATAAATAAGATCGACGTGATTGTCGACTCCAAACACAAGTCGCGAAAACCAAGGCGCCGCCGTAACGATCAGCGTGATGGCAACAACGGCTGTCGCGATGCTGACGCCCGTGGTGCGTCGCAAGAAAGTCCGCAATTGGCCTCGTTGTCGATAATATTCGACATATCGCCCGAACGAGCCCGGCACCCCAAGCACGGCCGCCGGAGCGGCTAATTCGAGAAACGCCAGAATCATATCCCACTGTCCCAGATCGCCCGGGTCTAGCCAGCGGCAAAACAGCACGCCACGAAGAAATCCGACCAAACGTTGCACAACCGTCAGCGCGAGCAACACCGCCACGCTACTGGCCAACGTGTCGGTTCGTAGTTGTGCAACTGCCGGGCTATCCGGCTCACGCTCAGGTTCTACAACAAGGGTCGTGCTCAATGGGCTAACAACTCGTTTGAATTTGCGGGCGCGAGATCGCCGTAGTAGAAGCGTCGTATGCCGCGAACCTTTCGTGGGTCGACGGTGACCCAGTTCTTCAATCTTAGGAAGCTTTCGTCAGCCGGAATCCGCTGAATGTGGAACGGGTCGTCGCCCGGGAAGTTGTACCCGCCATAGGCCGAGCACAGGGCTTCATAGCCACTTTGGCGTGCCAGATGAAACGCCGCCGAAGATAGACGGCGATGTTGGCCGAAGGGAAAGGCGAAGTACCGAATCGGTTGTCCCAAGGCGTTTTGTAGTTCATCGCGCGCCGTAACGAGTTCGTCGAAGAGTTTGTCCGGGTCGGTTACTTTTCCGATATCAACATGGGTCCGGGTATGTGCTCCGATTTCGATGCCAGCCGCCGACAGGGCTTTGAGCTGCTCCAGCGTATTGGGTTCGAAGCGATGTCCCATTGCCAAGTCGTGTTGGAACGGGCCTCCGGTCAATGCAGCCTCGGTCGTCACGAAGTAGGTACACGGAATCCGTTCGCGCACCAGCAGCGGCAGCGCATGTTGACAGTTGATGGCGTAGCCGTCGTCGAAGGTGATCGCAACGCACGGTTCGTTGTTGTTGTCGCCGCGGATTCGCTGCTGGGCCTCGGCAAGCGACACAATGTCGAAGTTGCGGCGGAGCCAATCGATTTGCTTAACGAACATCGCATTGGACATTGTCCAGAGATTGGCGGCATCGTCGGCAATACGGTGATACAGCAGCACGATGACCGGCGCTCGTCCTTCTTCGGCCGCTCGCCGATTGCGACGGTTCCGGTATGGCAGCGAAAGATGATAGTAGCTGGACAGCAAGAGGCATTTCCAAAGTGGCATGCCGGGCCTCCCTATTTGGTTGCCGGACGTCGGTCCGCGTGGCTCCGATCTCACGATCGGTTCAAACGTTGTTTCAAGTGATCTTTTGTAAAGCGAATCGAACGCCGAATTCGACGTCGCAACTGAGCCGCCGCGTTGGGAGCTGTCACCAGTACCGTTTGCATGGCAACCGGTTCACCGCGCAACGTTGCTTTGTAGGGCTCGTCGCCTCGCAGGAAGTCGAAGCTCGCGTAGCCACCCTCCAACGCGGAACGAATCGAGGCGATCGCGCTAAGCCAGCCCGGGCTGTGATCGACGGCATCGGGATCGATTCCGGTCTGATACACGTAGACGGTTTGCGCGCCGATGAGGTCGTATTCAACCGCGATGGGGCGGTCTTCAAACTCGATCCAGTGGATTCGCGCGCGTCCTTCGGACCACAATTGGTGGAGCATCTCGCGATGAAACTCGGCGAACGTTTTCGACGCGAAACACCCTTTCTCTTCAAGCGAGGTTCGTCGCCGCTGATGCAGTTCGATCAGAATCTCGTAACCCCGCGTGACTTCGGCATCGGTCTCGGCGAGATGCCAGGTCGCGACTTTCGCATCGAACATGCGGCGGACAAACGCGCGAACGCGCTCGCGGCGTTTGCGTGAGAGTCGGGCAAGATACTCATCCCAGGTATTGGGGAACTCGATTCGCCAACACTGCTGCGCGGCGTGACGGTCGATCAACGCCCCCCGGTCTTCAAGATGAGCAACCAGGGCTTTGATGAACACATCGCCTTCTGTCATGCCATCCAATTCAATCGAATCCCACTTCCCTTGGAAATCGCTCGTCAGCCATGCGGCGATGCACCCGGCGACGGCTTGTTCGCTGCCCGATTGGCTGAGAATCGTGACATAGTCGGAACACACTTCGCCAGAACCCAAGAACCGAATGGCCCGACCGCCGCGTAGCGACCGCTCTAAATACCACGGTGCCAGGCCCACCACGTTCCCATGGTTGTCTTCGACCACCAATATCATCAGCTCGGTATTCGGGCGATGGTAGTGTCGCCACCAAGCCTCGCACCACTTCACACGACGAAATGGAATATCAACTGAAAGGGCGTCCCAGGTTCCAGCAAGGTTGTGAAATGTCTCTTCCGTCGCAAGGTGTCGCACGCTGAGCTGTTTGGATCGAGGTGACAGCGAATCGCTGGATAGCGCCAACCGGGCAATCCCACCATGGTCGGTGGCGTCCTCGGTGAGGATGATTTCTGTTTCGGGTGAGGGGTTCATCGTCATCCGTCTTTCGGTCATCGTTCGATTCGCCGTGCCAGAGGTATCCCGCGGGTGTCGTTCTCTCGTTGTGGAGCAAGGCCTCACCAGGGTCCTTGGGATCGTTGATGGTTCATGGATGTGCCGTGAAGTATTCCAAGCCGGATTTCACCAGTCCTCGGATTCTGCTTTGCGTAACCCAAGCGCGATGTCGAAGTTGTGCCGTGACATGATCGGCCACGATCCGCAGTTGGATGGCTGCTTGTGGACGGGCTCCCCAGTGGGCCTTATAGGGTTCATCGCCACGGAGAAAGTCGATCGCCTCATAGCCGTGTTCGAGCGCCCAACGAATTCCGGCAACGACCGCCAGCCGGCCGGGTTCGAGAGAGAGGAAGTTCGGATCAAGCCCACCTTGGTAGAGATAAACAACGCGGTCCCCGAGTAGTTGGTACTCAGCGGCAATCGGTTGCCCCGCGTGCTCGATCCAAAACAGACGCAACTTTCCGCGCCGCAACAAATCGGCCGCGACACGGTGGTGGAAGGCGAGAAAGGTTTCCGAGGAAAAGCAGCCGGGTTGGCTTCGATCTTTCCAGCGGGCTTGGTGTAATGTCGTAAGAATATCGAAACCGCGTTTGAAATCGTCGGCACTCTCGACGGCGTGGACGCGGAAGCTCTCGGTGTCTTCAAGGCGTTTGTTCGCGCGTCTCAAGTGTTTGCGTTGAGATTTCGCGGCCTGTTTCACCACACCCTCCCAAGTTTCGGGGAGCGTGAGCCGCCAGCAGTTGTAATCCAGGGACTGCTCGACCATCCTGCCGTGCTTTTTCATTTCGTCGGAAAAATATGAAATGACGTTGTCTTTGGCGTCGACGCCCTCAAGGTGCAGCAAATCCCAGCGGGGCGTTTCCGCGCCGTCTAGCCACTCGTCGAGCGATGGTCGATCGTGACAAATAAAGTCGGCCAACCCCTTGGCAACTTCCAGCTCACGATCGGGGTGACAGAGAATACTGAGATAATCCGAACAAGTCTCACCCGATCCAACGAAACGAATCACGTGGCCTTGGCTGGCTGAATGTTCGATGTACCAAGGTGCCACGGCAATGAGGTTCCCCGTGTCGTCGTGTATGCAGACGGTGTACAACTTGCGGGAGGTCGCCCGGTTCGTTGTTTCTTGTCCATACACTTGCCACCAGTCGCGAAACCATTCCCATTGGCGAAAGGGAACACCACGGGCCAACGTTTGCCATTGTTCGGCCCAGATGGCCAGGGCCTCAATCGATTCATACGCGATAACGTGCATAGTCGTGCCAAATAACTGAAGTGACCACAACGGGAACGGTCAGCGGCGATTGCGCGGACAGTCTTCGCGAACGTGTATTGGGCGCGCATCCCCGAGGCGAATGTTTCCTCTTCAAATCTCGGTCACGAACCGCCATAAGCAAATCGAACGCGATGCGACACGCGCGCACAAGCAACGTGATTGGTGTGTCCAACGCGTGGCCCGTTTCCTACAACCCGAAGAACGGTTCCATTCGGCAAACGACGACACCCGGGCGGCAAACAAACGGCGATGTCGCGTCGAACCTACACGCCGTTGATTTCCGTCAACAAATGTGGCGATGCACAAGATTGGGCGGTTGTTCATACGTGCTCCATCTAACGCTGTAACCAACGTATTCACATAGACTTACAGAGGGCCTGCCCCCCCATGGTGAGTTCCGGGAGTGTTTCGGCACTGACTTTGCATCCTGATCATCAGCACCAAGAGCAAACCGGTCGCAACAACACCCAGGACTCGCACCCATGCCAAACGCTCAGCACACAAACAACGTTTCTCCCACCGATGTCGTTCGTTCGCTTCGCGAATATCCGATGCGTTGGGTCGTTCCGATGGTTCTCGTTACAGTGTTGGCCGTGGCCTACGCTTTTTTGGGTCCCCAGCAATGGGCCGCCGTTCAGGCATTGATTGTCCGCAGCAACGCGTTGGCCGACACGGCCAACCCTGGCGAATTTCGTCATGACGACACCATGAAGGTAACCCAAGAGACGATTCTGGAGATGCTGAAGAGCCAAAGCGTTGTATCGGCCGCCCTCAAGGAAGTTGGACCGCTGGAAGGATATGGCAATCCGGAAGCCTGGCCCACCATGCGGGACATCAACGCCCTTCGTGGAGAAATCATGCTGAGTGCTCCGAACGGAGAAGAGTTTGGCGAGACCGAAGTGTTCTATCTCAACGTCAAAGCCGAGACGCCAGAACGAGCCGTTAAGTTGACCGTCGCCCTCACCAGCGCCGTGAAGAAGCGATTTCAAGAACTTCTCGACGATCGGGCACAGAGCCTGAACAAGGAATTGGAGCAACGCGTGGCGATTGCCCGAGAGGAAGTTGCCACCGCCACCAAGAAACTTTCCGAGATGGAGAATTCGGTGGGAAGCGATCTGGCCGAGTTGCGAAACCTGCACGGATCGTCGACGAGCAATAGCGAGTTGCGGGGGCGAATCGTCGAAATCGAAAAAGAGCTTCGTTTCGTGGAAGCGAAAAGCCAAACGAACACGGAACTCTTGAGCTTGCTTCGTTCCGCCGGTGAAGACGCCGGTCGCTTGCTGGCCACGCCGAATCGACTGCTCGAGCTTCAGCCCGCCTTGCGACGGTTGAAAGACGGCCTGATCGATGCTCAGTTGCGAACCGCTAAGTTGATGGGGGGGATGACCAGCGAGCATCCCAAGGTGCGGGCTGCCTTGCGAGCCGAGAAGGAAGTTAGCGACGATATCCACGGTGAAATGGCCCTCGCCATCCGCGGTGTCGAAGTCGATCTGCGACTCACCGACGAGCGCGTGGCCGCCTTGCGGAAAGAACTCAACGAGAACCAAGAGCGATTGAACCACATCGCTTCGCTTCGAGCCGATTACACGAACCTGGTAGCTGAAGTCGAGCATCACTCCACGGTCCTGGCGGACACAACCCGCGACCTGTCCAAGGTACGTGCCAGTCACGCCACCGCACAAAGCACGAATTTGATTTCGACGATCGATGCCCCCGAGTCGAGCACGAATCCTCTTGGACCACGCAAGGCGATCGTTGTTCTCGTCGGCCTAATCGGGGGATTGGCGATCGGTCTGGGGGTTCTGTTTCTAACGGTTCCGCCGACCCCGCGGCACGACGAGCGTCGGCCTGGCAACGTCCCGTCACAAGTGGCTTCACCCGTCCAGGAAGCAAAACACGACGAAGTCCTGGTCGGCAACGGCAGTGTATCTTTCTAGAAGACCACTTGCCGGAGACCACGCGGATGAACGAATTCGACAACGCCCGGCTCGTAAATCAGACGAGCCGGGCAAAGTCGATTCACGAGATCGTTCCAGAGATACCGACCAACCCCATGAAACGAAAGATCGTCACGGCATGTGGCGAGACCCTCCTGGGGCGGACGATAAACAACTTGGCACGCCACCAGGGTGTGTCGCACGATTCACTTCGACCGTGAGAGCCACGTTATGGAAATTCTGGCACTAATCGCCGCTGTCGCCGCGATGTTGTGGGGCACGTTGTTCGTCCTCCGCGGGTCGCTGTTTGTGAGTTTGATCTTGGTGCTCGTCGTTGGAGCCTGCTTCGGGCACCAGTTCATGCACTTCGATGTTGGCCCCCTGACGATGACTCTCGATCGAATCGCGATTCTTGGCATCGCCGCGGCTTACGTGGTTCAGCGTTTCTTGGGGCGGCTTGAACCCAAACCCATGACCAAACAAGATGTCGTGTTGTTTGCGTTTCTTGGTACCCTCACCATTAGTACGATCTACGGATTCGCCATAGGTCAGGGACAAGAGGAAGTTTCCGCCGCGTGGCGTCTGATCGCGGGATACTTCATGCCGGCAACCATCTACTGGATTGCCCGAAAGCTTCCTTCGAGTCGCGACCGTCAAACGCTGCTTCTCGGATCGCTTACCTGCTTCGGGGTCTATTTAGGAGCGACGGGGATTGCCGAACACGCACACCAGTGGTGGGCCGTGTTTCCCAAAGTTATTGCCGATCCAACAGCGGGATTGCACTTCGGACGTGCTCGCGGACCGATGTTGCAGTCGGTTACCTACGGTCTCTATCTGACGATTTGCATGCTCGCGGCATGGTTGTGGCTCCCACGTCTTTCCCGCGGCGGACGGTTGACGGTGTTCTGCACCTTGCCGCTGATGATGGCGGGTGTGTTGTTCAGTCTCACCCGTAGTGTCTGGATTGGCGCCGCGTTAGGCATGACGATTGTCTTGTCTCTCTCGTTGCGTGGCGCGTGGCGACAGATGGTGCTCGGCAGCATCATGGTCGCTGGTTTGCTGATTGGTATCACGAAGAATGACAATATCGTCGGGTTGAAACGCGAAGGGACCGCCGCGGAATCCAAAATGTCGGCCAATATGAGGATCAGCTTCGCCTACGTATCGTGGAAAATGTTCCTTGATCGACCGCTAATGGGAGTTGGCTTCGGAAACTTTCCCGTCGCCGTGCGGCCCTATCTGGAAGACCGGTCCGTCGATATGCAGTTGCGACAGATTCGTGGGCTTTCACACCACAATACGCTGTTGAGCCTGTTGTGTGAAACGGGCATCATCGGGTTGGCACTCTTCCTCACGTTGCTGTTCTGCTGGACCCGTACCGCCTGGAGCGTCTGGCGAGATCCGAATTCGAGCGACTGGGGACAATCGCAGGCGACGTTGATGATGGGGGCAATGGGAGTCTATGTTGTTCAGCTCGTTTTCCATGACCTGACGTTTACATCGATGGAAAACTCGATGATGTATCTGCTCGCCGGTCTAACCGTCGCCTTGCAATTCAACCAAGGTGATCGTTCCATCTACGACCAACGATGGACGTTCGTACCCGCGGATCAAATGCAGACCGATTCACCTGAGACGATCGAGAATCCCACGAGTGCGTTCTAAGAGGTCGTAGACAGTAGGAGTGCGTGCTCGCTTTTCCCCGACGATTGTTCGGCGGAGATTTGGTTGCTCGGATGGCTCCACATTCCCAGCAGGCTGTCGTACGCCCCTAACACGCGGTGCCAGGTGAACTGTTCGGCATGTCTCGCCCGGGCAGCCGCTCGCATGCGATTGAGCTGGTCATCGTCTTCCAGCAGTCTGTCGAGCTGCGCCGCACAGCCGTCGCGATCGCTGAAGTAGCGTGCCCCATCGCCAGCCACCCAGTGGTTGAAGACATTGTCGTGTGCCAGTACAGGAGAGCCTGCCCCCAGAGCTTCGACAAGCGTGGGGTTGGTGCCGCCAACCGTGTGACCGTGAATGAACAGACGGCAGTGTAATCGCAACGCCGCGAGTACGTCGTGATCGTAGATCGCGCCGGGGAACAAGATTTCTTCGCTGGCAGCCTCGATCACCTGACGATGGTATTCACTTCGTTGCGGTCGCAAGGTTCCCAGCACGACCAATGGCATGCCACGCGGCTTCGCCGAGAAGGCCTCGACGATCTCCAGCAGCGAGTTCTCCGGTTCTGCCCTGGCGATCACCGCGGCATACGCACCCGGGGTGAGTCCGAGACCTTCCAGTCGCGATGCCTCGGCTTGAGTGATCCGGTCGGCTCCATAGGGAATGACCGTGATCTTTTCAAAACGGGCTCGGGTCAAGAGGTGATGCTTGATTTCTGGATGATCGGCCACGAGATGTGTCGCCCACCAACAGGCAAACCGCTCGTTGAGATACAACCATGCCCGCTCCGGAAGCCGCCACTTGCGGCGTTTCCATTCCAGTCCGTCCATGTTGATCAAGTTCGGCACGCGATGCAGTCGAGGCAGCGCCGCGAACAAGCCGGTGTTGTATCCCAGCGTTAGCAGCGTCCCACCTTCACGAACCGCCAGCCGGGTTGAACGCCAGTCGAAGATGATCGTGCCCACGGCATCGTCGCGAGGGACCGGTA
>Ga0114931_10002730_pt1 | contig 22421 bp, 18 predicted proteins | sample 2SBtaG_FD_89579 | JGI IMG/M metagenome (GOLD analysis project Ga0114931, IMG submission 89579) | Deep subsurface microbial communities from Kolumbo volcano to uncover new lineages of life (NeLLi) - 2SBTROV14_V59a metaG | ecosystem: Environmental > Aquatic > Marine > Volcanic | place: Kolumbo... | reverse complement strand
TTCGAGTGAATTTCACTGTTGAAAAGAGTGAAATTAGTATCGAGAATAGGAATTTTGGTATTTAAACTAGTTCTCGATACAATTTTTCGTTCCTCAAAATCACTCGAACAGAACTGACAAATCATTACTGTTTTTATTCAAAATGCACAACAAGTGAATATATAATATATGTAACACACCTAATCACCATAAACAACAGCAAAATTAGCTATGTAGTAGTATATAAATTAAAAGACCTAAAACATTGCTTTTAATTACTAAATTTGAGGTAATTGCATAATTCGGATAAACAACACATGTTATTTATCCAGTTGTTGTAGGGCATTAGAAAAAAATATAAACCTATTGAAATTTAAAAAGTACATATTCAATTGCTTTCTTCTATTGGTTCCAATACTCTTATGGAACATAATACTTACCGATTATTTGCCAGTAGCGTTTAGTCCAGTTATATTTTGGAAAGATATTCCAGATTGGGTTAGTTTTAGTGAAAACACATTGAGAATCGTCATTATGGTGATTCCGTTTATTATGATTCTTTCTATAAAGTCAAGGAAACAAAAGGTTGGACTAACTATTTACCTAATTGGAACGATTCTGTATTTTCTGTCTTGGATACTATTAATTATTTATCCGAACAGTAATTGGAGAAAAAGCGTTTTTGGTTTTATGGCACCAGCCTACACTCCTCTTATTTGGCTAATTGGGGTTGGATTAATTGGCAGTGTATCTTACTTCAAAATCAAACACTTAACAATAATCTATATTTTACTATCACTACTATTTATATCATTTCATTCTTTACACACCTTCATTGTCTTTGAGAGATTCTGACATACTGAAACTATTTGAATATCTAAAGTCAGAAGAAGAAATAAAAACACCCTACAACAACATTTATACACAATGCCCTTTGGAACACTATGCATAGCCAAACGTTAGCGAGCATTCATCAATTATGGTGAAGATACTTTACATTTTATTCTTAGTCTCTATTCCAACTGATTAATAATTTCTCGAGCAGAAGCCCTTATTCCATAATTATAATCAAACTGTCGCCATTTAATTTTGCCATCTTGTCCAATAATGTAAGTAGCAGGAACTGGTAATATAGCTTCCTCTTGGTTATTATTTTTAGCAATATCAGTCATAAGAAATGTATTAATTTTTCCTTGGTATTTTTTAGTTACATGAAATAAAACATCATAATCAGCTAAAATTTTAAACGAAGTATCTGGTACTAAAACAAAATCTCCTTTTGTTTTATCTACCATCTTCTCTGCATTATCAAAAGTTTCTGGACCTACAACAATAACTTCAGTGTTTTTTGAAGTAATGTAAGATAATGAATCATTCAAATTGTTTAAATATTTATTACAAACAGGACACCACTTCCCCCTATAAAAAATAAGAACAATCTTTTTTCCTTTTAAAATTTGTTTTGAGTTTATAAGTTGCCCATCAACAGATGCCCCAGTAATTTGAGGCGCTTCTTCTCCTATTTGCAGACCTTTAGGAACATATTTAGTTGTATCCACCCCTTTTTTAACCATTTCTTTAGTGTACTCTTGCGAAAATGTAATTAGGGGGAATAAAACAAGTAATAAAATAATATTTTTCATCTTACAAAGGTAAAAATACTATTATAAATAAAATGTCTATAACTTGACTTATTAAATTGTGAATAACGCTTTATTACTTTTCCATTTTGTCAGCTATTGTTCAATTAATAAATAAGTAATATTGTAAACTTGAAAAATGATTAATAGTGCAATTAAAATAAGTCTCTTTACGCTAGTGTTAGCTACTTCTACAAATAAAGCTAGCGCACAAATTGTAACTACTAAAGAATTAGATGACGGTTGGCACAGGGTGCATTTAGAAGGCGGTATGTTTTATGATGGGGAGATTATTGAAGGAAAGATGGATGGGAAAGGTGCTTTAACTTGGCCTGACAGTAGTGTTTATTCTGGTGTTTTCAAAGCCAGCATGAGACACGGAAAAGGAACCATGAAATGGAAAAATGGCAATATATATATGGGGCATTTTAAAATGGATGAAATGAACGGAAGTGGTACCTTTGTTTTTAGTGATGGTCATAAATATGCTGGTCATTTTAAAGGTGGAGAATTCCATGGGTCAGGAAAGTTAATATACCCAGATGGAAAAGTAGAAAAAGGGAAGTGGGTAAATGGCACTAGGCTAGATAAGTGATAGCAAATGAGTAAAAACAAGATTTATACTTTATTCAATAAAAAAATTCTATTCTTAGGTTTTTTAAGTGTTTTATTAAGTCTGAATGTAAATGCCCAAAAAATAACAAGAATAAAAGGAACTGTTTTAGATGCTAAAACAAAAGAACCCTTACCTTTTGTAAATGTTACTTTTAAAGGTAAAAATATTGGTACAACCACCGATTTTGACGGACAATTTTACATCGAAACACAATGGGCTACAACTAAATTATTGGCTTCATTTGTTGGTTATAAAACTGCGGTAAAAACAGTAACTCTTGGAAAATCTCAAACCGTTAATTTTCTTCTAAAAAATGATGCTATTGAAATGGAGACATTTGAAGTAAAGGCAGATAAGAAAAGATACCGAAACAAAGACAATCCTGCTGTAGCTTTAATTAAAAATGTTATTAAACATAAAGATGACAACCGAAAAGAAGCGTTAGATTTTTACGAATATGATAAATATGAAAAAATTGAGCTCGATTTAAATAACATTACTCAAGAGTTTCTAGATAAAGGCTGGTTAAAGAAATTTCAAGTTATTAGAGACCATGTAGATACTTCAGAAATTAATGGCAAGCCTTACCTCCCAATTTTTCTGAGAGAAACTGCCTCAAAAATGTATTATCGTAAAAAACCAAAAACACTTAAGGAGTATCAATCTGGTTCTAAAATGACTGGTTTTGAAGGTTATTTAGATGATGACGGTATGAGCTTTATTATGGATAAATTGTATCAAGATATTGACGTTTACGACAATAATATTAGCTTGCTATCTAACCAATTTACTAGTCCTATTTCTAGTTTGGGGGCTACTATTTATAAGTATTTTATTATTGATACAACAATAATTAATGGAAATGAATGTATCAATTTAGCTTTTACTCCTAGAAACAAATCTGATTTCGCTTTTGTTGGTAACATGTACATCTTAAATGATTCTTCAACTTATGCGGTTACCAAAATAAAAATGGGTGTTGCCGACCAAATTAACCTGAACTTTATACGAGACATGATTATTGATCAAGAATATACTTTGTATCAAGATTCTGTTTGGATGCTATCTAAAGATCACATGGTAATCGATTATAACCTATCAAAGAAAGGGCGAGGTTTATTTGGTAGAAAAACCATTAGTTATAATAATTTCGAATTTAATAAAGAACGTGAAAAAGAAATCTACTCTCCAGTAGAAAAAATTATCAAAGCAGAAGATTTAACCTTAAAAACAGATTCTTTTTGGGATGAAACAAGGCCAGATACGCTGACTGAACGTGAAGAAGGAGTTTACATGATGATTGACAGTGTTCAAAACATCCCTGCTTTTAAACGCTTTATGAATATTGCCATGTTAATTGTTACTGGTTGGCAAAGTGTTGGTAAAGTTGAAGTTGGTCCTGTGAATACTTTCTATAGTTTTAATCAAGTTGAAGGATTTAGGTTAAGAGGTGGTTTTAGAACTACTCCAAAATTTAATAAAAAAATGATGTTTGATACCTATGTCGCTTATGGATTTAAGGATAAAAAATTTAAATACTTTGGAGGTTTTACCTACTCTTTTAATGATGAATACCTGAAAAATCCACAAAACAGAATCATATTCTCTTACCAACATGAAACTAATTTTCCTGGGCAGGATTTGCTATTTTTAAATGATGATAACTTCTTACTCTCTTTTAAGCGTGGTAAATCAAATAAAATGTTCTTTTTTGATGATTATAAGATTGACTATAATCACGAATCTAAAAGTGGTTTTGCTTATAATTTGATTTATCAAAACAAAACTGATCGACCTGTAGGAGCATTAGATTTCATATCAAGTGATAGCGAAAATCCTATCCAATATAAAAATATAAAAACCGATAGATTCTCACTTAATCTAAGGTTTGCTCCTAATGAACAATATTATCAAGGTAAAAACTTTAGATTACCCATACCCAATAAATATCCTATTTTCGATTTAAGAATTACTCAAGGTATCAAAGGATTTATTGATGGTGAATATGAATATACTAGAACCGTTGGTAGAGTATTTAAACGTTTCTATTTAGCTCAATTAGGATTTACTGATACCGAATTGGAAGGAGGGAAAATATTCGGTCAAGTTCCTTTTGCCTTATTACACATGCCTCAAGCCAATCAGTCATTCTTTTTACAAGAACCTTCTTTTAATATGATGAACTTTATGGAATTTATGAGTGATGAATACGTAAGTTTTAAAATCACTCACAACTTTAATGGATTTATCTTAAATAAAATTCCTTTAATAAGACATTTAAAATGGAGAGAGATTATTTCTGCTAAAATTTTATACGGGAGGTTAACATCTCAAAATAATACTGCACTTAATCCTAATGTTTTTCTATTTCCAACCAACAAAGATGGTGTTCCTATTACCTATACTTTTAATGGAGATATTCCATACGTAGAGCTAAGTGCTGGTATTTCTAATATTTTCAAAGTGATAAGAATTGATCTTTTACAGCGTGTTACTTATTTAGACAACATTGATGTAGGTTCTACTTTTGGTGTAAAAGGATTGGGAATAAGAGCGAAAGGTAAAATTGATTTTTAATCTTATATTTACTTTTTTGATAATCACCTAAAACTAAATAAAATGAAAAAAACAATAATTGTATCAGCAGTAACCTCAATAATTACTGTAGTTCTAATCTTTTTAGCTGCACACCTTTTTGATTGCGGAAACTGCAAAGAATCCTCTTGCAAAAAAGACAACACAGAATGTAGTGCTTCTAAAAAATGTAAAGGAGAGAGCAAATGTACTGCTAAGAAAAGTTGTCATGGAAAGTCTTCATGTAAAAAAGGAGATAAATGCTGTAAAGATCCTAAGGATTGTGAAAAAGAGTGTTGCACTGATGGGGAATGTACTAAAAAAGGAAAGTGTTGTTCTAAATCATCATGTAAAAAAGGAGAAAAAAAATCTTGTCATAAAAAAACGGAAGGAGAAGAAGATGTGGAAATAGAGGAAACCGTTGAGATTGAATCTGAAGTAGAGGAGACAGAATAACCATTCGCAACAAATCATTTATAAAAAACCTCAATAAATTTATTGAGGTTTTTTTATGATCTTTCTGCGCATTTGAATATTAATCACTTCAACTACCAATGAAAAGAATACTGCAAAATAAATGTATCCTTTGGGTACATGAAAATGGAACGCTTCAATCCCCAACATAAAACCTATCAAGATTAAGAAGGAAAGTGCTAATATTTGAAGTGTAGGGTGTTTTGCAATAAAATCACTTATCGACCCGGCAAAAGCCATCATTATCAAGATAGAAACAATAACAGCTATTACCATCAATAATGTTTGATTGGTTAAACCTACCGCAGTCAATATAGAATCAAACGAGAAGATAATATCTAACATCACTATTTGAAACAATGCTTTACCAAAAGCACTTGAAGGCTTTATTTCTCCAGCATCCTTTTCTTCAATACCTCCCCCTTCAACCTTATGATGTATCTCAGACGTACTTTTGGCTATCAAAAATAAGCCTCCAACTATTAATATAATATCTTTCCAGCTTAGATCGAAGCCACTTACACTTAATATCGTCTCTGTGAGCCCAACCAACCATGTAATTCCAAAAAGCAACATTACTCTTGCTATTAAAGCTAAACTCAACCCTACCAAGCGAGCTCTTCTTTGTTGATATACAGGTAATTTTCCAGCAACAATTGAAATAAATATAATATTATCTATTCCTAGTACAATTTCTAAGAAAGTAAGTGTTATTAATGCAATCCAAGTTTCCGACTGTAGAAATATTTCCATTATTATTTATTTTTCAGCTAAATTAATTCGATTTTGAATAAAAAAAAAAGGGAAACATTTGTTTCCCTTACTAATCGTTATCTAATCATCTATATCTTACGCATCCTCAAACTCTCAGGAGTTACTTCTAAGTACTCATCTGCCTGAATATACTCCATTGCTTCTTCTAAAGAAAAATCAACTTTAGGAGCAATCTTTACTGCTTCATCACTACCAGACTTTCGCATATTAGTTAATTGCTTCCCTTTAATCAAGTTAATCTCTAAATCATTATCTCTAGAATGTTCTCCAACTACCTGCCCTTTATAAATAATAGCTCCAGGATCTACAAAAAACCGACCTCTATCTTGCAATCTATTTAAGGCGAAAGCAGTTACTTGTCCCGCATCCATAGAAATGAAAGAACCTTTGTTTCTCTCAGGAATTTCTCCTTTAAATGGTCCAAATTCTCTAAAACGATGAGTCATTACCGCATTACCTGCTGTAGCAGTTAACATATTGTTTCTTAAACCAATTAGCCCTCTTGATGGTACATCGAATTCTAAATGTTGTAAATCACCTTTTGGTTCCATCACCAACATATCTCCCTTACGTTGAGTGACTAATTCTATTGCTTTTCCTGAATATTCTTCAGGAACGTCAATTACTAATGTTTCATAAGGCTCATGCTTTGCTCCATCCACTTCTTTGTAAATTACTTGTGGTTTACCAACTTGTAATTCATATCCTTCTCTACGCATGGTTTCAATTAACACCGATAAATGCAATACCCCTCTACCAAATACATTAAACTTATCCTCCGTATCTGTATCCTCAACTCTTAATGCCAAATTTTGTTCAATCTCTTTGTATAAACGATCTCTTAAGTGACGAGAAGTTACGTATTTTCCTTCCTTACCAAAGAAAGGAGAATTGTTAATCGTAAACAACATACTCATTGTAGGTTCATCTATCGCTATTCTTGGCAACTCTTCAGGGTTATCAACATCCGCCAGAGTATCACCAATCTCAAAATCCTCAATCCCTACTATCGAACATATATCTCCACTCCTAGCCTTATCTACCTTAGCCTTCCCCATTCCTTCAAACACATGCAATTCTTTTATTCTTACTTTTTTCTTAACTCCATCCGCCTTACAAAGTATATAATCTTTATTGGCTTCTAAATCTCCTCTAAATATTCTTCCTATAGCTATTCTCCCCACAAACTTGGAGTAATCTAAAGAAGTAATCTGCATTTGGGGAGTTCCCTCATTGTATGGAGCTTCTGGTATCTGCTCTAAAACAGTATCTAGCAAAGGAAAAATATTATCTGTTGGCTTAGTATGATCTAAACTCATCCAACCTTGCTTAGATGAACCAAAGATGGTTACAAAGTCTAGCTGATCTTCTGTTGCATCTAAACTGAACATTAAATCAAAAATAGCGTCCTGAACTAAACCAGGCGTACAATTTTCTTTATCTACTTTATTCACCACCACAATTGGTTTTAACCCCAGCTCTATTGCTTTACCTAATACAAAACGTGTCTGAGGCATTGCTCCTTCAAATGCATCAACTAACAACAACACACCATCAGCCATTTTTAGCACTCGTTCCACCTCTCCTCCAAAATCCGCGTGACCAGGAGTATCTATTACGTTAATTTTAACATCTTTATAATTAACTGATACATTCTTAGATAAAATAGTAATTCCTCGCTCTCGCTCTAAATCATTGTTATCCAATAACAACTCTGTTCTTTCTACTCTTTCATCTAAAGTTTTACACGCATCTATAATCTTATCTACCAATGTAGTTTTACCATGATCTACGTGAGCTATTATTGCTATATTTCTAATTGATTGCATCTAATTGTTTTTAATAAGTTGGCAAAAGTAGAATAGTTTTTGGGATAAACGTGCTTTTTTTAACAAACCTATTTTCTTTCCATGAAAAAAGCCTCACCAAGAAATTGGTGAGGCTTTATTAATATAGCAGTAAATAACGCTTATTGTTTAATCAATTTCATTATTTTCTGCTGGTTACTACTTTGTACTTTTACAAAGTAAACACCTTTACTAAATTTAGCAGATGAAATTTGAAGTTTGCTTTCGTTAATAGCAGACCAGCTATAAACTTCTTTACCAGCAATATCCACAACAGAAACCTGAGCATTTTTAATTGATCCTAAATCAAGAACAACATTTCCTGTAGTTGGATTTGGGTACAATTTTAAATTCTCCATTTCTAACCCTAAATTACTAAGTCCAACTGTAGTAATACTAACACAAGCAGAAGTATCTGAACATCCATTTTTAGTAACTTCAACAGCATAATCACCATTAACTGTTGCTGTATAACTTACATTGGTTTCTGTAGGAATTACTGCATTACTATTATTACATTCTAGCCAACGATAAGTTGCTCCTGCTTGATTTGATGTTATGGTGAGATTACTCAGAACTGTAGATGTATCAATAGCTGATCCAATAGTAACTACAGAAGTTATTGTGCTATCACATCCATTTACCAAAGGAAAAACGTCAGAGAAAGTTGTATCACTCTTAAAATATACAGCTCCTACTAGAACGCTATCTCCAAAACAAGCATTGTAATTATTCATAATATTTACAGCTCCTCCAGCTACAATAATTTGGTTTGATGTAGCTGTGCTAGAACTAACAGTACAAACTCCTGTAGTGGTCACAGTACAAGTAACAGTATCGTTTTCTAAATAATTAGTAAATAAAAACGAATCACTATTTGTACCAACATTAGCTCCATTTACCTGCCACTGATAACTTGCAGGATTTGCGTTGGTATTAATGCTTGCATCAAAAGTTTTCTTACTACATATATCCATTTGTTGCTCAAGCAATTGCACCTCTGTTATTGCGATATAACTACTTCCTCCATTGGCAGTTATAAAAAGTCTATACTTTTCATAAGCAATAGTGTTTGAAATAGGATAATTTGCCCAAACATCTAGAACAGGAGTTACTCCTGTTTGTGTATCAAGTGTATCCCATGTAGTTCCGTTAAAACCTTCAAAAGTCCATTCTGTAGGGAGATAAGTAGTGCTATTCCACCCTCCAATCATTAATGAAGACGAGTATAACCTGTATTCTGAAATTACTTTTCCATTACCTGTTCCAAAATCATATGCCAAAGAATCAGGAATAACAAGAAAATCACTCGCCCAGCCTGCGGTTAAAGAATCTCCATTAAAGGCATCCGAAGGAGGGTTTCCTCCATAAAAACTACCTGCAGAAGCTGCTCCTCCATTAGCAACATTTACAGGGATAATTGGTGTTTCAACTATTGAAATAATTGGATTTGCAGGCGTTTGAATAGTAACTGCGACAGGTATTCTACTAACATCGCACGAAGTACTATCTTGTATATAATAAGTAGTGTTAACACTAATAGTGGGAGTAGTAAAAGAATTACCTCCCCCTAGATAAGTTCCTCCAGTTACTGCATCATACCAGCTAATAGTACCATTCCCCGTCCCTGTTAGTGTTGCACTTCCTGATGTACATACTAATAACTCAGCAACGGTATTAGTATTTAAAGGAATTGCTGGGGAAGAACAATTTTCAAAATAAATAAATTCCCCATTATAATTATTCGACATTAAATCTAAATCCCCATCATTATCTAAATCAGCAAAAGTAGGAGTAGCATAGGCAACTCCTAAACCTGTCAAATTAAATGGATTTTGTTGAGCAGCTGCAAAATTAGGTACTGTTGCAGTCCCTGTATTTTCGTAATAGAAAAAATTACCGTCTCTACGACCTGCCATCAAATCAAAATCTCCATCATTATCTATATCTGCTAAGCTAGGAGCCGCATAATATGTCCCAATATATGACAAATTAAAAGGATTTTGTTGAGCAGCTGCAAAATTAGGTACTGTTGCAGTCCCTGTATTTTCATAATAAGTGAAATTACCATAATAATCGCCAGTCATCATGTCTAAATCACCATCATTATCTAAATCTTTAAATTCCGAAACAGAATAGTCATATTGAGTAGCTAAACCAAATGGGTTAGTTTGGGAAAGAGCAAAAGCTGGAACAGAAGCACTTCCTGTATTTTTATAATAAAACCAAGCACCATCATCTGCAGCCATTAGATCAGCATCTCCATCATTGTCTAAATCAACAAAGTGAGCATCCGTCCATGAACTTAAAGCTGTTAAATTAAAGGGATTTTGTTGAGCAGCAGCAAATTTAGGTACAGTTGGTGTTCCAATATTTTTATAATAAAAAAAGTTTCCTGAAGCGTCCATTGCAATCACATCTAAATCACCGTCATTATCCAAATCAAAAAATGAAGGAGAACCCAAACCTCCACCTGTACTGGTTAATGAGAAAGGATTAGTTTGTGGCGCTATAAAATTTTGAGCATCACCTACTTGTGGTGCAAAAGCTAATGCTCCAACGGCTACGGTAGCAACAACACTTCCTTTTTGAATAATTAATTTCAAACTCATTAACTGCTTATAAAGCCGCTCTATGTGTTTGGCTAAAATGGCTTGCCTCCTTTCGTTCCTACCCAAAAGGATTAGGTTTTTTCTTTTTCGGAGATACTTATCGTATCTTCTTAAAAGTTGGTTAAAAATTCGTTTGTTTTGTTTCATAATTTGTTAGGTTTAAATGATATATATATATATATGTTATTTTACTTCTTGTGGGTTTGCCCAAAACGTACTCCCTGGAATAGCTAAGGAGTGCTTATGAACTGGATTAATTGTATTTAAAATGTTAGGACGAATCATATTGGGTAAAACTGCTACTTCATAAATTTCATCTACACTTGTTTGATATTTTACTTCTCCAACTTCAGCTTGTGTTGGCAAGTGAATAATTTTTATTCCTGAAAAATCTGCCTTATCAGAAAAAGAGAGTTTTGCAAAGGTGCTGGAGTTTTTCCTCAATTTAGAAAAGCCAATAAAAGCGTAATCGTTATAAATGCTTAAGCCTCTACAAAATCCATCAAATTTTTTGATCACTTCATACGATTTTTCTTCAATATTTATTTTTATAAATTCTCCACTAGCAGATAGCAATAAATACAATTCGTTGTTATACATTCTTGGTGAGTGTGGCATTGCTAAGCCTTCTAATATAATTTCATTCGTTTCAATGTCCATTAAAAATCCACCTCCAACAATGTTATTTCTCCATCCTTGATGTGTATTGGTTTGTCCTAGCCCAGTAACATATTTTGGTTTTCCATCAACCATTACCAAACCATTTAAGTGGCAACGGTCTTCAGAAACTAATTTATCGATAAAAGGTGGTTGCCAAATGGGTTTAAAATTATAATTGCCATCTACTTTACACAAACAAGAAAAAGAAGTATTAATGGCATAAACACCATCATTCCCAAAGGCAATATCGTGCATATCTACTTGTCCTGTATAAAACGTAATTCGTGGCAAAAATAAGCTATCGTAGGTGTTTTGCTTATTAGGATAATGAACTGCTAAATCTCTCGAATTTTCAAATAAAATCACCTCATCCTTAGAAGCCAAAACTAAACTATTACCATTAACAGCAACTCCCATTGGCTTTTGAAAAGTTCTTGGCAAGGTGGTTAATCTCTCCTTGTCGGGATTAGGACTAATAAAAACTAGCTTTCCTGCCTGATAGGTTGTTAATGCGATTGTACAATTTAAGCTCAACAACAACTCCGGTAATTGAGGCGAATAACTTGCTGAAAATGGTGCTGCTATGTTTGTCTGATTAATCCCCAATTCTGATTCTTTATAATTTTAGAATGCAAAGTAACAAATAATTTAACGCCTGTCAATGCTTATAAAGATAAACATATTAACACTTATTTTTCTTACTAAAACAAGCTATGCTTTCTATTTTTTAAATTCATCAAAACCACTACAGATATCACATATGTAACCGCTGTTTTTTATACTTTAATCGGTTTTTAATGGTTTGATACACTATGATTACACTTCAAAAACAAAAAATATTTTTTTAAAACATTAACTATCTTAATATCAATTATATATATCATTTTATATAAATATTATATTTAAGATAAATCACCCTATATTCCTTATAAATAGAATCAAAACTACCTACTTAAAGTTATATTGTTTACATTTGTAAAATAATTATTAATGTTACAAATGTGAATGGTTTAAATGGACCTAATAGACCGGTTTAAATACCTCATAAAACTCAACAATTTAAATGCTTCAGCTTTTGCTGATAAAATTGGTGTGCAGCGTTCAAGTGTATCTCATATTTTATCTGGAAGGAACAAACCCAGCTTAGAATTCATACAAAAAGTGCTTACTGAATTTCCGAAAGTAAGTGCTGATTGGTTAATTAACGGGAAAACCAATATAGAGAGCAATAAAACTGAAGTATCAACTAATACACCCAGTCAGTCAACTAAAAAACCAACCCCTCCTACTCCATCTGATAGCGACAAACAAATAAAAAAAATAGTTGTTTTTTACAGCGATAATACTTTTGAAGAAATTATTAAAGAGAACACTTAGACCATTACCTCTCGATACAATCTTTGAAAACACTGTCAGTTCGAACGTTCTAACAATGTCAACCTGAGCCTGTCGAAGGGTCATCAGAATAGTTTGTTCCGAAATTATTTCGGAATGTATCGAGAAGAAAATATTTCAAAGATTACTCGAGGTGATAATAAATTTTAATTATCTAAAAACCAACCCAAACAAAATAGTACTTTTGCCCCAATGTATAAGTACTTGATAAAGCCTTTTTTATTTTCAATGCAGCCCGAAAAAGCGCATTATTTCGCTACAGGCTGCTTAACGTTTTTATCTTCTATTCCTGGAGTTTCAGCTCTTATTCGAAGTACATACAATTACCAACACCCAAAATTAAAACGAGAACTTTTTGGACTTTCATTTCCCAATCCTGTTGGGTTATCTGCAGGATTTGATAAAGACGCCAGATGGTTTAATGAATTAGCACATTTAGGCTTCGGCTTTATAGAAATTGGTACACTTACCCCAAAAGGACAAATTGGCAACCCTCAACCACGACTTTTTAGAATCCCTGAAGATGAGGGCCTAATTAATAGAATGGGCTTTAATAACCTTGGTGCAGAAGATGCCATCAAACGATTAAAGAAAAGAAAAACCAATATTATTATTGGTGGAAACATTGGAAAGAACACCAGCACCAGTAATGAAAATGCTTTAGAAGATTACGTCTTTAACTTTAACACACTGCACGACTATGTAGACTATTTTGTAGTAAATGTAAGTTGTCCTAACGTGAAAGACTTAACAAAATTACAAGACACTCCCTTCCTACTCAATTTACTAGGTCAATTAAAACAAATTAATACCACCAAAAAGAATCCTAAACCTATTTTATTAAAAATAGCTCCAGATTTAAATAACGCTCAACTGGATGAAGTAATTGATATTGTAGCTCAAACCAAAATTGACGGCATAATTGCCACCAACACCACCACCTCTAGAGAAAACCTACAAACTACATCTAAAACCATTGAGGAAATTGGAAATGGTGGACTCAGCGGAAAACCCGTAAGAAAACGCTCTACCGAAGTAATCAAATATTTAGCAAAAAAATCGAATAAAGCTTTCCCGATAATTGGTGTAGGAGGAATTCATTCTCCGGAAGATGCGATTGAAAAGTTAGAAGCTGGGGCAGATTTAGTTCAGGTTTATACGGGGTTTATCTATGAAGGACCAGCTTTAATTAAGAACATCAATAAAAAAATCATCGAGCATTATGGTTAAAATAATTGAATGCCCGAGAGATGCGATGCAAGGGCTGCATGACTTTATTCCTACTGCAACAAAAGCAAACTACATTAACCAATTACTCAAAGTAGGTTTTGACACCATCGACTTTGGAAGTTTTGTGTCTCTTAAGGCTATTCCTCAAATGCGAGATACGGCCGATGTTTTAAATCAATTAGACCTATCAACCACCAAAAGCAAATTACTAGCAATTATTGCTAACCAACGTGGTGCAACAGATGCCTGTCGGTTTGAAGAAATTAACTACTTAGGTTTTCCGTTTTCTATTTCAGAAACATTTCAACAAAGAAACACCAACTCTTCTATTACCGAATCTCTAAAACGTGTAGAAGACATTCAAAACCTTTGCTTACAAAACAATAAGCAACTCGTAGTGTACATTTCTATGGCTTTCGGCAATCCTTATGGAGATACATGGAATAGTGAAATTGTGGTGGAATGGACCAATAAACTTGCTCAATTAGGCATTAAAATTATTGCTTTGAGCGACACCATTGGTGTTTCTAATCCAGAAAATATCCGCCACTTATTCAGCAGCATTATCCCTGAATTTAACAACATAGAAATAGGAGCTCATTTACATACTACTCCAACCACATGGGAAGAAAAAGTAAATGCAGCCTACGCAAATGGATGTAAACGGTTTGATGGAGCCATTAAAGGGTTTGGCGGTTGCCCGATGGCTACAGATGATTTAACAGGTAATATGCCAACAGAAAACATGATCCAATACTTTAATCAAAACAACATTAACACCAATATTAATCAGGAAGCTTTTAACCAATCATTAACTGAGGCTCTAAAAGTATTTCCTAACTAAAACAATAATTATGCTTGCAAGTGAATTTAGCGAAATGTGTTACCAGTACGAAGGGTTTCAGGTTTGGGAAATTGATAGTATTGATTCTTTTTTTAAAGGAAATGGAGTTTTAGCCACTTGCTTTAAAGATTACTATCAGTTCCCCATAGAAGAGTTTAAGGAAAAACGGAGCGAAATTGCTGATACCGATTATCAAATTATTACTAAACTACTAGGAATGGTAGATGATAAGTATTTCTTCATCTTTACCTTACACGATGAAAATCATTTAGAATTGGTTAAAATGCAGAAAATGAAAATAATGGACTTTGGATTAGATATTGAAAAAATTCAACAAGATCGTGTTTATGCTATGATTATGGATAAGAAAGGCCAACAACAATAATATCAACTTCCCTACTACTGCTTAACCAATTTCATTGTTTTAACAATAACATCTCCTCTCAAACTTACCACATACACCCCATTACTCCATTGTTCGGTGTTTACAACCAGTTTATTCGCTTTTAAATTAGTTGCTGCATAAACCGTTTGACCTTGAACACTTGTAATCGAAATATCTGTGATAGAATGATTACCATCTAACTCAATAGTAAAATCATTTTGGGTTGGGTTAGGGTATAAACGAAAAGATGATTCTGTGATTTCTTCTACCCCTATTGGTAAATTAGGGTCTAACTTAAACAAATCAAAACTTTTAAAATCATTCATATATGATAAATACAGTTCATTGTTATATTCAATCATCAAATTCCATATTCCAGAGGGCTGATAGGATGGCGGGGTTGGTGGGGACAGATAGCCCAGAGGAGAAGGAATCTCTGTAAGAGACGACCCATCATATTTAAACAATACATCATTACCATCAATATGCCTATACCCCAAATAAACATCTCCATCAAAAGCAATAATCCCTCGAACAAGACCACTATTTGGAACATTGTAACCACTAGTATTGTTAGGGATTTCTTTTAATGTACTTCCATCATAAGAAAATAAAACAGCATTGCCATCATCTCTAAAATATAAGAGATACATCTTACCCAAAACATTGAACGCCCCTCCGGTATAACCAGTGTTATTTCCAGCATAACCTACGGGAGATGGGATTTGAGTAAATGTAGTTCCGTTATATTTAAATAAATCCGTATTCCCATCACTACCCTTTAGGCCTATATATAGATTACCATTATAAACATTCATGTTTGTTCCCCTATCAGGGTCTAATAAGTTATAACCAGCAGGTAGCGTTATTTTAAATAAAGATGTGCCTCCAGTATTTCTATACAAATCAAAATTACCTGCATCTGATTTGTAAATGGTGTACAAGTTATTATTATAAACAACAGGAGATCCAGCATATCCAGAACCTACTCCAGAATAAGCACCCGAAGGGGAATTAATTTCCGTTAATGTAACACCATTGTATTTAAACAGCTCAAAACTCCCGTTATCATTTCGATAACGCATATAAAGATTTCCATTATAAACAATAAACCCTCCTGAACACCCACCATACTGAGATCCAGCTGAAAACCCTGAAGGTGATGGGATTGGAGTAAAAGTAACTCCATTATATTTCATTAAATCATTGTTATAATCATTAGCATTATATATTAAATATAAATTGTTATTGTAAATTATTGGATCTGAACCATTACCAATATACCTGCTAAGATATCCAATCCCCGAAGTATCATAACCCAAAGGAGAGGATATCTCTGTCAATGAAACTCCATCATATTTAAATAAATCTTGGTTTCCGTCATCGCCCATGTAAGATAAATACAAATTATTTTTATAAATAACAGGCGAACCTTTATAGCCAGAACTAAATCCAGAGTAACCAATCGGAGATGTTATTTCAGTTAACGAAACACCATCGTATTTAAATAGGTTATGATTGTAATCATCCTTAACATACTGCATATATAAATCACCATTATAAATAATAGGGTAACTTCCTTGACAACCGCCATATTCTCGACCACCGTAATCAACAGGGTTGGGTATTTTTATTAATTTTTGGGCACCTCCTGTTAAACTTATACCACTAAAGATTAAAATTACAGCACACTTAAAAAGATAGTTCATTGCTTTATTTTTAAATACGAATATAACTAATCTACTTATTAATAAATATTCAACACGCGCTTTTCTTTTAAACGGTAGCTTTTCATGAATTAACGGTCGTATTTTCTCCTTTTTAGAATAAATTGTTTTATAACTTCTAATTATGATAATGAAATATTTATACTACATTTGCCTCATTATTGGTTGTCGGAATTTTCGACATTAATAGGGAATGAGGTGAGAATCCTCAACTGTACCCGCAGCTGTAAGCTCTAGTAGCTTTCGCAATCTTTGCCACTGTTAATACGGGAAGGCGCGAAAGTAAGGAGTAAGTCAGAAGACCTGCCTTTAATGTTTTTTATAAATCAGAGCTTTCGGGTGAAAGGCAATGAGGTGAACCGCAAAATGGGTTTCTTCATATTTTAATTTACCAGAAAGTTTGTAGTGCTTAAATCGCTATGAACAAAACAGGCAACAACACAACATTTAGTTCAATGGGCAGGTCATTGCTATTGCTACCTCTGTGTTGTTTTATTTTTTCATTCACTCAAGCACAAGATTCCACCTCTATCCACTCAACACAAGAACTACCTGAATTTTCGGTGTCGGAAAAATTGGATAAAATGTTTTCCAAAATCAACACTCAAGAAATTGACAGCCACGTTCTTCAATCCAATAACACCAATAATTTAGCAACGTTATTATCTAAAAATAGTGCTGTTACCATAAAATCTTACGGAGTAACTGGACTAAGCTCTATTTCTATGAGAGGCGGAAATTCTAATCATACCGCTGTGGTATGGAATGGTTTTAATATACAGGACCCGCTTAATGGAGGGTTTAACTTTGCTTCATCTAGCACCAATTTTGTTGATGCTATTAACGTACAGCATGGAGGAAGCAGTACAGCTTTTGGAAGTGGAGCCATTGGAGGAACAATACATCTCGACAACCAACCCATATTTAACAACAAGTTATTTGGTAGCGTTAGTCATAAAATAGGAAGCTTTGGCTTAAACGCTACAACCATTGAATTAGGACATTCAAAACAAAAAATAGCGACTCGATTACGTTTCTTTCGGAATTATACCAATAACAACTTCGAATTTCAAAACAACACTAAAATTGGCTCTCCTACTGAAAAATACAACAAAGCAAAAACAGAACAATATGGTTTTTTATATGAGTTTTACTTTAAACCTAATAACAAAGAAGTTTTTAGCACTCAATTATGGCTGCAAGACAACTTCAGGGAAATCCCTCCTAGCATTACAGCTAACAGCATAGAAAACCAAAATGAAGAAACTCAAAAAAACCAATGGGTGCGATGGGCTTTAAACTGGAATAAAACAGCAGAAAAATTAGATTATGAAATAAGAACAGGTGTTTTTTATAACCGCCTTAATTACGTCAACTCCAACATCCAGCTCAACAGCATACACTCTTCATTAAGGAATACAAGTGAAGCTATGGCCACATTACACTTTTTAAAAAAACAAAAAGTAATTTTTGGTGTAAACAATAGTTACACTGTAGGAATCTCAGAAAATTTCAATAATTCTCCTTCAGTCAACTCTACAGCGCTATACCTCTCTCCTAACTTTAGTATAGGAAACAAGCTTAATTTAATTACAAGTATTAGAAAGGAACTTTACAAACAGAAACTTAAACCCATTACCTATTCCATTAATGGTAAATTTAATTTACATAAAAATTATTATTTAACAGCTAGCTTTTCTAAAAATTACCGAACACCCAATTTTAATGATTTATACTGGGGAGGAAACGCTGCTAAAGGAAACTTAAATCTGGAAGATGAATATGGTTTTTCTAAAGACATAGGTTTAGGCCTTAAAACTTTAGAAAAGAGAATAACACTTTCCTCTAGCCTTTCCTTTTACCACAACAGCATCAATAACCAAATTGTATGGTCTCCTAAAGGACAAGAATGGTCTCCCGACAATGTTAAATTAGTAGAAACTCAAGGTGTTGAATTCCTTTTCTCATCAAAGTACAGCATCAAAAAAACATTACAACTATACTACAATTTAACCTACGCTTACACTGATGCTATGGTAAAAGAAAAAAGTGATAATGAAAGTGATGAAGTTCTAGGTAAACAGTTGATCTACATCCCTTACTATCAAGCCAATAATTCTTTTGGCATAAAATATAAACATCTATCATTCGATGTTAATCTTCAATACACTGACTATCAATTTACAAGAACTGACAATACAGACTGGATTACCCCCTACTTCTTAACTGATATTGGTACACAATACACCTTGAAGCAAAAAAAATACAATCTTCTAATTTCTAGTAAAATAAACAACCTCTTTAATGTTGTCTATGAGGCAAGACAATGGTACCCAATGCCTAGAATGAATTATGAACTCGGAATTAAACTAATTATCAAATAAAATATTATGAAAGCAGTAAAACAATCAATTTTAATCGCATTATCTTTAGGGGTAGCTTCCTTCTACTCATGTAAAAAAGCTGAAACACCCCCCAACTCTCCCGTAGGTTCTATTGATTTTACTAATGGAATTTTAATTTCTAACGAAGGGGCTTTCGGTGCTTCTAATGGATCCATTTCTTACTACAATTCATCGCTTGACAATGTAACTAACGAGCTTTTTAAAAAAATCAACCACAGGCCTTTAGGAGATGTAGTTCAATCAATAAAAAAGCATAGAGAATCTGCTTATATCTGCGTCAACAATTCAAACAAAGTAGAAGTTGTGAGTTCAACTAGTTTTAGAGAAAAAGCAACAATAACAGGAATAAACCAACCACGATATATGGTAGCAAATGGCTCTACTGGCTATATATCTTCCTGGAACAATGGAGGTGAAGTTGCAGTTGTAGATTTAAATACAAATTTAGTTTCGGGAATTATTACAGTAAATTCAGGTCCTGAAAAAATGGCAATTTCCAACAACAATCTTTATGTTATGAATAGTGGTGGTAATGGAGTTGATAGCACTATTTCTGTTATCGATTTAAATAATAACACTCTAAAGACAACCATTACGCTTCCTACTTATAATCCAACCGCTGCAGTTGTAGATCTTAATAATAATGTTTGGGTGCTCGCTAAGGGCAGAACAATTTATGATGCCAATTGGAATTATCTAGGAGATGACCCTTCTGTTTTATTTAAAATTAATAGTACTACTAATACTATCGAAAGTAGCACCAATTTGTTTGCAACTCAACATCCTAACAATATAGATATTAGCCCCGATGGAAGTACACTATATATTGGAGGGTCTTGGGGCTTTAAAGGAATATATACCGTAAACACAACAACTCCAACCACACCTATCGCTCCTTTAATTAATGAATTATGCTATGGGTTTTTGATAAATAAAGACAATGGAAATGTTTTTATTTTACAGGAAGCATCATCAGCTAACGGAAAATTAATAAGATATGATTCATCAGGTACAAAACTGGGAGAATATACCGTAGGAATCTTTCCTAACGGAGGAAACAAAAAGAATAGAAAATGAGTTCTATTTAAGAAAGACGTCATTGCGAGTACAACAAAACAATCTCATCTTTATAAGTTTAAGATTGCTTCTTCATTCGTTCCTCATTCATCGCAATGACGAATTGATAAAGTCTCTTTATTATTCTAATTTTTGATAATAGTATAATTCATGCTCTATTAAGTTGGGATGAAAAATTTCAATTAAATCTTTTAAAACTAGATGAGGATTAATAACGCCTGATTCCCAATAATCATTACCCCCACTACTATTTAAACGGTTATTGTAGTTAAACAGATTGCCCTCTTTTACTGCTTTAAAGTTTTGAAATTTTTCATCTACACTCAAAATATCATTAACCGATTGAGCAGAACTCTGATTTAACCAATAATCTACTTGGTGAGCTTCATCCAACACCACTTCTTTATCTTTAACAAAACTACCCTCCTCAGCATTATTCCCCCATATATAATCTGCTCCAGCAGTCCTTATTAATTCAGCAGTAAAAGTTGCTCCTCCTGGAGCATACCAAGCTCCTTTAAATGGAAGTCCTACAAAAACAGAGGGCCTTTCTTTTATATTGATGGTTAACTGAGCTAGACTTAAATATTCTTTCTCTATTTTATTAAAAAACTTTTCAGCTTCTTCTTCCATATCATAAAAAGCAGCCATAAACTTAATCCACTCCGCCTTTCCTAATGGATGTGGCTCCATGTGTTCTCCATTTAAAACTGTTGTTACACCTAATTCTTTCAATTTATTAATTCCCTGATTGGAAGACTCATTAATACCAAAAATCATAAAAATATCTGGAGACTCTTCCAATAACAACTCATAGTTAAGAGATTGATACTGTCCAGTTTCTTTAATTTCTCCAGCTTTAATCCTTTGCTTTACTGCATCACTACTCACATAATTACAACCACTCAAGGCTACAACAGAGTTAATTTGATTCAACACTTCGATAAACGCTATATGAGTTAAACTCGAACATGCTATTTTTTTTATAGGAACCTTAACATAAGTTGCATCAAGTTTTAGTTTGGGTTTCTCTCCTTTGTACAGTACATACTGGTAAGAAGTTTTATCTCCTTTCCATGCTCCTTTAACGGTAATAACTTTATATCCAACATGCTCTTCTATTGCAAACCCTTTTGCATATTTAACCAAGCTCTTTTTTACTTGATTCTTGCTAACTCTCACAGGTTCTTCATTAGTAATAGAAGTACACGAAACAATCACCAACACTGTTATTATACTCATCAGCAGAAATAATATTTTATAAATGTAGCTCAACTATTAATTGTAAATTATTTTGAGCAAAAGTAATAGGAAATACTAGAGATCTGCTCTAGTTTTATTATTAAATTCGAACAAATTGTTATTAAGAAGTATGCCTAAAAAAGAAGAAATTGTAATGTCGTGGAGCGGTGGAAAAGACTCTTCCTTTGCGCTTTACCAACTATTAAAAGAGAACAAATACAAAGTAAAATATTTACTTACCAATATCTTTAAGCCCAATAGACGTGTTTCTATGCATGGTGTTCCTGAGAAATTAATTGAACTGCAGGCGAAACACATAGGTATTCCGTTAAAAAAAATGTACATCCAAGAGAAAACACACGATGAGTATGAGGAGAAAATGAGGGCATTACTACTTAATTTTAAAGCTGAAGGAATTAACAAAGTTGCTTTTGGTGATATTTATTTGGAGGATCTTAAAGTTTATAGGGAGAAAAAACTAGCAGAAGTCGGTATGCAAGCCTTATTCCCTCTATGGAAAAGAAACACTAATGAGCTAGCCAATGAATTTATTGCTAAAAACTTCAAGACACATATATGCAGTATAGACACAAGTAAGATTCCTCCTCAATTAATAGGAATTGACTTCTCCAATTCTTTCTTAGAACAATTGCCAAAAATTGTAGACCCTTGTGGAGAAAATGGAGAGTTTCACACTTTTTGCTATGATGGCCCCATTTTTAAAGCAGCTATTCCTTTTCATCAAAAAGGTATTGTTGAAAAAACATACCACCATGATGGGGAGGATTATGTGTATTTATTCAGTATTTGTATATCTGCAATTAGTCATAATCCTGTAATATTAGCAATAACAAGCCTATCAAATATTTTTTCTCCAAAATACCTTCTGTTGAGCTTGTAAACAAACTCATTAAGGTATAGTTGCAAGTATTCCCTTTTG
>Ga0114931_10002729_pt1 | contig 22422 bp, 30 predicted proteins | sample 2SBtaG_FD_89579 | JGI IMG/M metagenome (GOLD analysis project Ga0114931, IMG submission 89579) | Deep subsurface microbial communities from Kolumbo volcano to uncover new lineages of life (NeLLi) - 2SBTROV14_V59a metaG | ecosystem: Environmental > Aquatic > Marine > Volcanic | place: Kolumbo... | reverse complement strand
GGATGGAAATCAGCGGGCGAAAGTCTGCAAAATCGCTCAGAATAATTTATCAGAATTTTTATTATGCCGACCATCAACCAGTTAGTGCGTAAAGGGAGGAAGAACCGACCGTTCAAGTCGAAGTCTCCTGCTCTGGATAACTGTCCGCAAAAGCGGGGGGTTTGTTTACAGGTATATACGCGAACACCGAAGAAGCCGAACTCGGCTTTGCGGAAAGTGGCCAAGGTGCGGCTCACCAACGGTCAGGAAGTGATCGCTTACATCGGTGGTGAGGGTCACAACCTTCAGGAGCACTCGATTGTGCTGGTTCGTGGCGGTCGGGTGAAAGATTTGCCGGGTGTGCGTTATCACGTCGTTCGTGGCGCGCTGGACACCCTTGGAGTGGAAGGCCGAAAACAGTCTCGTTCCAAGTACGGGGCGAAACGACCGAAAGGCGGGTGACAAGGCTGCGCTGATCCCGTTCCGGGTCAGTTTCAGTTTTTTCGCTCGGCGATACGAATATTTTCATTTTAACGAAATAATCCTATGTCCCGAAGAAAAAGAGTTTACCCAAAGCCTGAGTATCGCGACGCTCGTTATGACAGCGAGTTGGTTGCCAAGCTGGTTTCCAAGGTGATGCGCAAGGGGAAAAAAGCCCTTGCCGAACGCATTGTTTACGCCGCCATTGAGCGGGCTCATGAAGGGGGCGAGTCGGTTGATCCGATGGAGGTTTTGAATCGGGCGATTGAAAACGCCAAGCCCCGAGTGGAAGTGAAGAGTCGCCGAGTTGGCGGAGCCACCTATCAGGTTCCCCTGGAGGTCTCTCTGGACCGGCAGGAGTCGCTTGCCATGCGTTGGATTGTGAACGCCGCGCGGAACCGTCGCGGCACACCGATGCACGTTGCTCTGGCCAACGAGATCAGGGATGCGGCGACCGGCCAGGGGGTGGTAGTCCGTAAGCGCGACGAAACCCACAAGATGGCTCAGGCCAACCGGGCCTTTGCACACTTTCGTTGGTAATTTTTTGAAGGGTTGGATTGCAAGTGGATGCAGATGGTTTTCCAGTCGGTTTATTCCCTCGTTGCTCTTTCTTTGATGAGTAGTGCTGAACCAAATTCCCCGGATCGGGAAGTCTCGCTTGAGCGGACCCGAAACATCGGGATTGTGGCGCATATTGATGCAGGGAAGACCACGCTTACGGAACGCGTTTTGTTTTACACGGGGATGATTCACCAGCTGGGTGAGGTCCACGATGGAAATGCCACCACCGACTGGATGGAGCAGGAGCAGCAGCGGGGCATCACGATTACCGCGGCCGCGGTTTCCTGCCATTGGAAGCAGTTAGAAGAGGGGGGGGTTTACAAATCGTTTCAGGGTCTGGATCACCGGGTGAATATCATCGACACGCCCGGTCACGTGGATTTTACAGCCGAGGTGGAGCGTTCGCTCCGCGTCCTGGACGGCGCCGTGGTGGTTTTTTGCGGGGTGGCCGGAGTGCAGCCCCAGTCTGAGACCGTATGGCGTCAGGCGGATAAGTATCAGGTTCCCCGCCTGGTGTTTGTGAACAAGATGGATCGGGTGGGAGCCGATTTTTCCGCGGTCGTCAAGGACGTTCGAGAGAAACTGGGGGCCAATGCTCATCCCGTCCTGATACCGATTGGTTCGGAAGATCAATTGAAGGGCCAGATCGACGTAATCAACCGCCGCGCGGTGATTTATTCAGACGATGATCTGTTGGGCTCGACCTACGAAGTGACCGAACTCAGCGACGAGCAGTTGGCTGGGGCCGAGGAAGCGCGCCAGGCTCTGATTGAGGCACTTGTGGATGTGGATGATGAAATTGGACTGAAGTTTCTTGATGAAGGAGAGATTACCGCGCAGGACATTAAAAGCGCCTTGCGCCGCGCTACCACTTCCAATTCGATTGTCCCCGTGGTCGGTGGATCTGCTTTCAAGAACAAGGGCATTCAATACCTGCTCGACGCCGTGATTGATTACCTCCCGAGCCCACTTGAAATTCAACCTGCCGCGGGAATGTCGATTCGGGATGAGTCGAAAAAATTTGAGGTTCCGGCCGATGATCATGGGAAATTCTGTGCGCTGGTCTTTAAGCTGTGGTCGGACAAGTTCGTGGGGAAACTCATTTTCGTTCGGGTGTATTCGGGAAAGGTCTCCAAGGGGGATCAAGTTGTCAACTCAAGGACCGGTCGCAAAGGTCGGGTGGGTCGGCTGATTCAGATTCAATCTGACGACCATAAGGATATTGAAACCTGCTATTCCGGCGACATTGCGGCGATCGTGGGACTCAAGGAGGCGCGCACCGGGGACACTCTTTATGGCGATGGCCTGAATATCATGCTGGAACCGCCTGCCTTTCCTGATCCCGTAATTTCGATGGCGGTGGAGCCGCGGACCACCGCTGACTCTGAAAAACTCGGGAATGCGCTGCAACATTTGTCGGAGGAAGATCCGACTTTTGTTGTTTCAACGGACAAAGAGACCGGGCAAACGATTATTGCCGGGATGGGAGAGCTGCATCTGGAGGTGATTCAGTCCCGAATGGATCGTGAGTATGGGGTGAAGACCAATGCCGGGAAGCCGCAAATCGCCTATCGCGAATCTATTTCCGCGGAAAAAGTCGCGGGAGAGTACAAGTTGGTCAAGCAGACGGGTGGTAAAGGGCAGTATGCGCATGTGATTCTGAATGTCTATCCCGCCAAACGGGGCGCTGGTTTAACGATCGACAATAAAGTGACCAGCGGTGAAATTCCCAAAGAGTTCATTCAGGCCTGTTATGCCGGAATTCGGGAGGCCATGCACAACGGAGTGGTGGCCGGTTATCCCGTGGTGGATGTCCATGTGGATTTGATAGGGGGGTCGAGTCATGATGTCGACTCCAGCGAGCAGGCCTTCCAAATGGCGGCCATTCTGGCAATGAAGGACGCCTTTCGCAAGGGGGCTCCGATTTTACTGGAGCCCATCATGGCGGTCGGAGTTGATCTGCCTGATGAATACCAGGGTGATATCATTGGAGATCTCAACCGGCGCCGGGGTCGCATTGTGCAGATCGATTCCCGTAACGGGATGAGCCAGGTGCGGGCCGAGGTCCCCCTGGCTGAAATGTTTGGTTATTCCACCGATATGCGGAGTTTGTCAAAGGGGAGGGCCGTCTTTTCGATGGAGCCACTCCAGTTTGAAGAAGTGCCGCGGGCCATCGTGGCAAGGCTGCTGGATCAGTATGTCTAGTCAGAGTGAGTAAGACGAGATTTAGTAAGAACAGTTGGTAACGAAAGAGGAAAGCTCCAAATGGAACAACAAAGTATTAGAATTCGCCTGAGGGCCTACGATTCGCGGTTGCTCGATAAGTCGACCATCGATATTGTGGAGACAGCCAAGCGCACCGGGGCCCGGGTTTCTGGTCCGATCCCTTTGCCCACTCGAATCGAAAAATTCAGCGTGAACCGCTCTCCCCATGTGAACAAAAAATCTGCGGAACAGTTTGAGATTCGGACGCACAAGCGGCTTCTGGACATAGTGGAACCGACCGCGCGAACCGTGGATGAACTGAAAAAGCTGAATCTTCCCGCCGGGGTGGATATTACCATTAAAATCTAGCTTTCGGGTATGCGAGTATTCGGGTGGCAGGAGCAGAAGGAATTAAAAGGAACTCAGAGTGATTGATTGACAACTTTTGAATGCTATGAGCATCGGATTGATTGGAAAAAAAATTGGCATGACCCGCGTCTTTGCGGATGATGGAAAGGCTGTCGCCGTGACGGTGATCGATGTGAGCGACAATATTTTTCTCCAGAGAAAAACGACGGAGAAGGATGGCTATTCCGCGGTCCAGGTGGGGTATGACGAACAAAAGGAAAGTCGTTTGAATCGTCCTGCCGCGGGGCATTTCAAATCCAGTGGAGGAACTGCCAAAAGGGTCATTAAAGAGTTCCGCCTTGAAAGTGACGACCAGGTCCCGGTGGATCTGGAGCACCCGGGCATCGATCTTTTTGACGAAGGCCAGTGGGTTGACGTCATTGGGACTTCCAAGGGAAAAGGTTTTCAGGGTGTGGTGAAGCGATACGGCTTCCAGGGGCAGCCTGCCGCCCATGGTCACATGATGCATCGCCGCCCGGGCGGAGTGGGCGCCGGGACGACACCGGGGCGGATCTGGAAAAATAAAAAAATGCCGGGGCGTCACGGTCATTACCAGAAAACGATTCAAAATCTCAGGATCGTGCAAAAGAGGGAAGAAGATCGCGTTCTGCTGATCAGTGGCGCCATCCCCGGCGCCAAGGGCGGCTACGTGGTGATACGTCCGGCAGTGAAGAAGGAACAACCCGTTCAGGATTTGCAGGCAATGGTGGAAGCCCGGGAGGCAAAAGCTCAGGAAGAGAAACAAGCGGAGAAAAAAGAAGAAGCAGTGAAACCCGCCGATGTGGAAGAGAAAGATGTGGTTGGCGGTGATGCCGCGGATCAGGCCGAAAAAAAAGCTCCGGCTGAGGTGGAAGACAGCACGGAAAGCTGAGTGGTTGGAAAATAATCCTCAAGAATTATACAGAAATGGCAGCGAAAACGATCAGTATTAAAGACGCCAAAAGCGCAAAAATTGCCGTGGTGGAAGACGGGCAGCGGGGGCTGCAGGCCGTGCATGACGTCATTGTGGCGATGCGTGCCAATCGTCGCTCCGGCAGTGCCAATACCAAGACCAGAGGAGAAGTTGCCGCGACGGGGAAGAAACCCTTCCGGCAGAAGGGAACGGGTCGCGCCCGCCAGGGAGGAAATGCTTCCCCCATCCATCGTGGAGGCGGAGTTGTATTTGGTCCGAGGCCGAGAGATTATTCGAAGAAAGTGACCAGGTCCACCCGTCGCCTGGCCTTTGCCAAAGCCCTGACTGAGCGCATCGACGCTGGTGATGTGTTGTCCCTTGCTGATTTTTCAATTTCTGATGGCAAAACCAAATCTTTCGCGGAGAAAGTGACTGGTGCTGCAGGGAGAGATGCAAAAAAAGTTCTGGTGATCGGGCAAGCTTTTGATGAAGAAACCAAGCGGGCGGGACGCAACTACAAAAGCGCCCTTCTGATGCCTGCTGCCGAGGTGAACACGGAGCATCTGCTTCGTTATGATAAAATTGTCATCCTGGATGACGCCCTCGAAATTCTTGCCGCCAGAACCAACAGGAAGAGCTGAAACGCAGCCGTTAAAGAGATGAAAGATATTTTCGAGATAATTGACACTATCCAACTGAGCGAGAAAGCGACCCTGCTTTCGGAAACTGAGAATGTGTATGTTTTCAAAGTCGATCGGGGGGCAAATAAGCTGGAAATCCGTGAGGCGGTTGAAAAGCTGTTCGGTAAAAAAGTAGATACGGTTCGCACCGCGAATTTTAAAGGGAAAAAGAAACGCGAACGCCGTGCCGATTATGGGCGGACCAAGCACTGGAAGAAGGCCTTTGTAAAATTGGCCGAAAATGAGGTGATCGATTTGGTATGAGCATCAGTGAAAGCGTTTCCTCCAAAAACTCCCCCAAAAACCATCCTTTTCAACGAGCAGAGAGAATCAACTAATTGAATCGTAAGAGCAAATCTTAAGACCAATCACCACCCGGAACAATGGCATTGAAATCCTATAATCCTGTGACTCCCTCGAATCGGTACAAACTGTTGCCGGATTTTGGAGAAATCACCAAAACCAAACCCGAAAAGAGCCTCTGTCGGCCTTTGAAAAAATCGGGCGGGCGGAACAACCATGGCCGCATTACCTGCCGTCATCGGGGCGGCGGTCACAAGCGAAAATACCGCATGATCGACTTTAAACGGACTCGTCGGGACGCCGTGGCGAAGGTGGTTTCGATCGAATATGATCCCAACAGAACGGCCCGGATCGCTCTTTTGGAGTATGGTGGTGGTCAAAAATCCTATATTATTGCCCCTCGTAATCTGACTGTGGGTGATCAGGTTTCCGCCGGTGAAAAGGCGCCGGTGAAGCCAGGCTGTGCCTTGCCTCTTTCCAAAATTCCGACAGGGACTGCCATTCATAATCTGGAGTTGATTCCGGGTCGAGGCGCTCAGATCGCCCGCAGCGCAGGCCAAAGCTGTATTCTGTCCAACCGGGAGGGAGATTACGCCCTCATCAAAATGCCGTCCGGTGAGATCCGTAAGGTTCACACGAAGTGCTATGCGACCGTCGGGTCGGTTGGAAACGGGGATCACATGAATGTGGTCAGCGCCAAGGCCGGGAGAAGTCGGTGGAGGGGAATTCGTCCCACGGTGAGGGGCATGTGTATGAACCCGGTAGATCACCCCAATGGCGGCGGTGAGGGGAAGTCGAAATCGGGCGGTGGACGTCAGCACCTGAAAAGTCCGTGGGGACACGTCAAGGGACAGCGAACCCGCCAGAAATACAAGGGCTCTGATAAATTTATTATTGAGCGGCGCAAGAACAAAAAGCGCCGCAGGTGAGACATGGCTGACTGCGAATTTTTAACTGATCCACAACGATAGAAAAATATGGGCCGTTCATTAAAAAAGGGACCGTTTGTCGATGCCAAACTCTTGGACAAGATCGATGCGATGAATGACAGCGGGCAGAAGCGTCCGATTAAAACATGGTCGCGTCGATCGATGATCACTCCGGATTTCGTGGGGCACACGTTTCTGGTTCATAATGGGAAGGATTTTCTCTCCGTTTTTGTGACCGAGAATATGGTGGGACACAAGTTGGGAGAATTCTCACCCACCAGAAAATTTGGCGGACACGGCGGACACAATCCGAAGATCAAGGCCGGTTGACGGTTGTCAGCGGCTGATTGAGACCATTCGAAATGTCGGTGACGCACTTACTGAACAAAAAATGAAAGCAGAAAAAGAGAGAACCCCTGTTCGATTCACAACGGCCATGGCGGTCGTTGCGGCGGGGTGCGTCTGTTTCTGTCCAGCCGTTCAGTCTGAGGATGGTTCCGTGGAGGTTCGCGAATTGCGTGCTGCGTTGAAGGTGGCTCAAAACAGGGCAGCGGAGGCGGAGGCCAAGGCGGCCAGGGCCGAGGCGCAACGAAAAGAGATTGTCAAAAGTCTGGCGGAAGCTGTTCGGGTCAGTGAAGAACAGGTTGCCGCGTCCCGTGAAATTCAGTTGAAGTTGCAGGCTTTCGGAGTGGATCTCTTTACCATGGACCAGAACAGCCTGCAGCAGAGACTCCTGAATGCCGTGCGCGATCTGGATATTGCCAATCAGGAAAAGGAGGCCCAAACGAAGGCTTTGCGGAAATTGAGCGATTCCTTTGTGAAATATCTGGAACAGACCCGTGAGGCTCCCGAAAAAGCGCGGCAGGAAGCAACTTCCGCCCTGAGAGAATCAGGTAAAATCATTTCCCTTGCGAAGGGCGCCGGGGAAAATAATTCTCAACAGGGCAAGAGCGGGCTTGATAATTCCAAAGTGGTGAGTATTGATTCCGAAATCGGCTTGTTGGTGCTCGACGCGGGGAGAGCCAATGGGGTCAAGGTGGGGACACCGATAGCCGTTTTGCGGGGTGAGCGACCGATTTTTACGGCCATGGTCGTGGATGTCAGGGAGTCAATTTGCGGGGCGCTTTTGCAGGACAAAATTGCCGAAAACGACGCAGTCAAAGTGGGGGACGTAATTCGCCTTCTGCCTGAAAATTCAGGACCAAGCCAGTGATACAAGGCCGGTTACGGGTGAAAGATCAGATTGATAAATTCAGAAAATTGCAAGGTAATGGACGTTACATCAACATATAAAATGGCCAGGATTTCGGCTCGGAAAGCCCGTGATGTGGCCCGGGAAATTCAGGGGCTGCCTGTCTCGGCTGCGTTGGATATTCTGAATTTCACTCCTCGAAAGGCAGCTGAGTTATTCGGCAAGACCATGAAAACCGCCCTGGCGGATGCAGAGAATAATTTTGGCTTGTCACTGGACCGGCTCATCGTGAAAGAAGCGACCGCCGGGGAGGGCCCGGTTTTCAAGCGATTCAAGCCTCGTGCCAGAGGATCGGCGTCCGCGATTCGCAAGCGCACGGCGCACCTTCGGGTGGTCCTGAGCGATGAAGTGCCTGAAACCAAAACCGAAAAACCAAGGCGAAAAAGAAAACCGCTAAGAAAAAGGAGGCGGCTGAAAAAACCGAATCGGCAGGTAAAGAGAAGAAGAAGTCCGCCGCAAAGTCTGAAAAAGAGGGGGCCAAGACGAAAAAGAAGACAACCGTGCCCAAGGGAGGCAGACTCGACGAGGCAAAAGGTCTCGTCTTTGAGTCGGCTCCCGATGAAATTGACGACCTGAAAGAGATCGCCGGAGTCGGCCCGGTCCTGGAAGAGAAGTTGCACGATTTGGGAATTTACACATTTGATCAGGTAGCCAAGTGGAAAAAGGCCCAAATTGCAGAATTTGATGAGCTTCTTGATTTCAAGGGCCGCATTGAGAGAGACGATTGGGTGAAGAAAGCCAGAGAATTGCGCAAGGCAAAGTATGGCAAATAAACAATTTTGATAAAGAGAGAAGCACCGTAGTTAGTTGTTATGGGACAGAAAGTTCATCCGATTGGTTTCCGCCTGGCAGTGGATAGAGACTGGCAGTCGAAGTGGTACGCACCGCCGAAAGAGTTTGCCGATCAGCTCCATGAAGACCTGAGAATCCGACGCTACCTGGAGAGGCGCCTTCAAAAGGGGGCAGTTTCCAAGGTGGTTATTGAGCGAGCCTGGAACAGCGTCAGGGTGACACTGCATACTTCCCGTCCCGGACTCATTATCGGTAAACGGGGTTCGGAAATCGAAGCGATGACCAGTGATATTGGTAACATCTGTGGAAAAGCACAGGTGAAAAATGATATTCTTGAAATTCGTCAACCGGAGTTGGATGCCCAATGGATTGCCGCTCAGGTTGCCACTCAGTTGGAGCGCCGGATCATGTTTCGCCGAGCGATGAAGCGCTCCATTCAGACAGCAATGGATTTTGGGGCGGACGGGATTCGGATTCGTTGTGCCGGGCGACTGGGGGGCGCGGATATTGCCCGTGCCGAACAATACAGAGAAGGCAAGGTGCCGCTGCAGACTCTCCGTGTCCCAATCGATTATGGCTTCGCTGAAGCGGAGACCACCTGGGGGATTATTGGAGTAAAAGTTTGGCTGACCAAGCCGGAAGACATAGATAAAGAAGGCAGTCCCCAGGGAGGGAGGCCAAGGAGCGGAGGTCGGCAACAACGAGGGAGTCGCGGTAATTCCGGTGAACGGAATGGCAGAGGAGGTGGCGGATATCCATCGCGTGGCGGGAATCGGGGTTCCCGGGGGAAAGCTGGAACTTCAGCCGAGTCCGCCCCCGTCTCCAAAGAGAACGATGAAGCCAAGAAAAAACCGGATGCGGACGCCGCCGCTGCCAAGTGACTCGATCGCTTATTGGATCAGGTTGAGAGAGTCGAATTTAAAAATCAGAAAACAATAAGAAAGGGAGAGATTTGTCATGCCTTTAATGCCCAAAAGAGTGAAATTACGCAAAACACAACGCGGAAGCCGAGCCGGAAATGCCCAGCGCGGGACAAAGGTGAGTTTCGGAGAGTACGGATTACAGTGTGTCGGACGGGGATGGATCACCAATCGGCAGATTGAGGCTTGCCGGATTTCGATCAATCGGTATTTGAAACGGAAAGGAAAAGTCTGGATTCGGATTTTTCCTCACAAACCGGTTACTGCCCGTCCGCCTGAAACTCGCATGGGTAAAGGCAAAGGGCCAGTCGACAAGTGGGTTGCCGTGGCGCGTCCGGGAACCATGCTCTTTGAAGTCAGCGGCGTTCCGGAAACGTCGGCCAAAGAGGCAATGAGACTGGCTGCCAATAAACTGGGAGTCAGGTGTCGTTTTGTGGTTCGTGGCGATTCCTGAATGAATTGAGGACATTGAGGAAAAGTGAACAGACTCTCCAGAGACAACGAAGAAAGAACTTATATATCATGGCAACAATTACGAAAGAGCTGCGTGAACTGGGCGTTGGTGAACTGGCGACCAAAAGGCGCGAGTTGAAAGAGGAAGCCTTCAATCTGCGGGTGCAGGGCGAGAGTGGCCAGATTGAGAATACGGCCCGTATCCGGAAGGTGCGTCGCGATGTCGCAAGGATCGAGACGGTACTGACTGAAAAACGGAATCTTGCTGGGCAGGCTGATTCCTGAGGAATAATCAGAACGGGGCGAAATGAGCTAGGAGCTTGAAATTTTTCGAGAAACAAGATGAGCGAATCACAAGACAAATCAGGAACAGCCGAAGCCGAAGTCGGTGGTGAAAGGAAACATTTGCGTAAGACAAGAGTGGGCACGGTGACGTCCGAGAAGATGTCCAAGACCCTTGTTGTGGAAGTGACGCGCCGCGTGCCCCATCCACGGTTTAAGAAAATTGTGAAGAGGACATCCCGCTTTTTTGTTCATGACGAAGACGAAAAGGCGCATGAAGGAGATCGCGTTCTGATCCAGGAGACTCGCCCTCGAAGTAAGAACAAATGTTGGGAGTTAAAGGAAATCCTCTCTCATTGATTTCGTCGAAAGAGAATTGAGTCAAGGTCGGCAAGACCTGATCAGGGAATGAACAATCCAAGCTATTTGAAAAGATGATCCAGATGGAATCCAAGGTACAGGTGGCCGATAATACCGGGGCGCGAGTTGCGAAAATGATTGGCGTCATTGGGAAGCGAACAAAATCCGCCGGCGTCGGTGATATGATCACCGCGCACATACGCGAGGCGATCCCGACGGCCAGCATTAAGAAGGGTGAAGTAGTCAGGGCCGTGGTAGTCCGTACCGCGGCGCCCATTCGCCGAAATGACGGCTCCACGCTGCGCTTTGACGGCAATGCGGTGGTGATTATTGACAAGGACAAGAACCCGAGAGGCACCCGTATTTTCGGGCCGGTTGCCCGTGAATTGCGAGACCAGAACTACATGAAAATAGTCTCACTGGCACCCGAGGTTTTGTAGACGGAGGAAGCCGGGATTGGCTGCCTGTAAGAGAAAAGAGGAAGATCACATTAGTTATTAAACCATTTCACAACAATGGCGAAGCGAATCAAAACACATGTAAAAAAGAACGATGAAGTGGTCGTCATTTCCGGCAATCACAAAGGTGAGCACGGGAAAGTTCTGCAGGTATTTCCGCACAAAGGGCAGGTGCTTGTGGAAGGGGTTCGCATGATCAAAAAGCATGTTCGTCGCAGCCAGGATCATCCCGAGGGTGCGATCGTTGAGTTGGAGGGGCCCATTGCCATCTCCAATGTGAAATTGTCGAGTAATAACTGAACTCACCGTGCCGATTGATCCAATTTGAGTGAACAAGCCATCGAGCAGGAAGGACAGAATATGGAACCAGCATTGCTGACATTATTTAAAAAGACAGTTGCCCCCGGGCTGAAGGAGAAATTCGGTTACACGAACCCACATCAGATTCCAAGAATCGAAAAGGTAGTAATGAACAGCGGTTTTGGGAAGGCTGATGACCGGAAGGCTGCCTCTGAATCGGTCATTGAGGATTTTGGTAAAATTACCGGACAACGTGCCGTTCCGACCTATTCCAAAGTTGCCATTTCCAATTTTAAATTGCGGACCGGGGACATTATCGGGGCCCGGGTGACATTGCGCGGTCGCCGCATGTGGGAATTTCTGGATCGTTTCATTAATGTGGCGGCTCCGACAATCCGTGACTTCAGAGGCCTTTCATACAAGTCATTTGACGGGCGAGGTAACTATACCTGCGGTATATCCGACCATGCCATTTTCCCGGAAATCGAACTCGATAAGGTGAAGCGAAGCATGGGCTTTGATCTGACCATTGTGACCACCGCCAACTCCGATGAGGAAGCCCGTGAACTCCTCGCTCAACTGGGAATGCCCTTTCGGAAACCGGCGGAAAGAGCAACGGCTTGAACCAAGCCATCGGGACCGGGCTCAATTTTCAAAAAAAGACAGACTAAAAACACCTAATTTGCATCAATATCATGGCGGTAGTCAGCGATCCAATTTCAGACTTTCTCACCCGGTTCAAGAACGCGACCAGGGCGCAGAAAGAGCAGTTCAGTGCTCCCTATTCAAAGATGAAAGAGGAGATAGCACGCATTTTGAAGGAAGAGGGATACCTCTGGTCCTACGAAAAACAGAATGAAGGGGTTGATTCCGTCATTGTGGCTAAACCGCGGTATACGGGAAACACTCCTGCATTGAAAGACTTGAAAAGGGTGAGCCGACCGGGCCTGAGGCAGTATGTGGGGCGTGACGAGATTCCCAAGGTGCTTGGGGGAATGGGGATTTCCATCATCTCAACCTCGAAAGGTCTGATGGCAGGGCACAAAGCCCGTCGCGAAAATTTGGGAGGGGAATTGCTGGCCCTGGTTTGGTGATTGGAGGAGCAGTTGATTCCGTTGGGAGAGAGTAAGATTAAAATTTTGAATGCATAACCGGGAGCGAATCGAATAGTCATGTCGCGTATAGGAAAACAAATAATCGAACTTCCCGAGAAAGTGGCCGTAAAAGTGGATGGCGATTCTCGCGTGGTCGTGGAAGGCCCAAAAGGAAAACTTGAGTGGGAAATGCCCGAAGGTGTCGGAGTTTCTCTGAACGGGGAGGATGGCTCGGTGGCAGTCAATCGTGCCTCTGACGCCAGGCAGCACCGTGCCATGCACGGGACGGCTCGCAGCCTGATTTCAAATATGGTTGAGGGTGTCTCCGCTGGTTTCGTTCGTGAACTGGAGATTCAGGGAGTGGGATTTCGGGCGGCCGTGAAAGGTAAGATCCTCGATTTGAGCCTTGGGTTTTCCCATCTGGTCGAACATCCGATTCCGGAAGGGCTTGCTGTCACTGTGGAGGAAAACACAAAAATCAAGGTGGAGGGAATCGACAAGCAACTCGTGGGGCAGTTTGCCGCGGATGTGCGCGGTTACTACCCGCCGGAACCATACAAAGGAAAAGGAATTCGCTACAAAGACGAGTATGTCCGGAGGAAACAAGGGAAGAGCGTCAAGTAGAAATTCCGGGGTTGAGCAAGGCAACGCAGCCACCTATTATTGATTCATTTTAATCTTGAGAGACTGAGAATATGAGTGTTTATGATCGCAAACGGGTCCGGGCAAGAGTGCGCTGCCGTATTCGCAAGAAAATCACAGGCACGGCCGAGCGGCCCCGGCTGGCAGTGCATTTTTCCAATAAAAACGTGTATGCCCAGATAATTGATGATGGGTCGGGAAAGACTCTGGCATCAGCATCGACTCTGGTTAAATCGATTGGGGGAAAAGGCAAGGCGGGGAAAGAGGCTGCCGCCAGAGTGGGTAGCGCTGTTGCCGAAGCCGCCAGGGGAGCCAAGATCAAGAAGGTTGTTTTTGACCGCGGAGGATTTCAGTTTCACGGAAAAGTGAAGGCATTGGCCGATGCAGCGAGAGAGGCTGGCTTACAATTCTAACGGGTAAAGGACCACTACATGAGTGACGAAAAACAAGAAGAATCCAAACCCGCGGCCGACGAAGCTGCTGAGGAGGTGAAGGAGGATGAGGCCGTCGTCGAGGCGGTTGAGAAAACCGTCGAAACGGGGGCGGAAGAACCCGCTGCTCCGGAGGAGGCGACGCCTGAAACGGAGACGGAGACCGCCGAACCGGTGGAAGCCGCCGCTGAAGAAGACGATTTGAAAGAGGAAGAGGGGAAGAAAGAAGTGAAGGACGAAGGGAAGGAAAAAAAGGCCGATGCGTCGGCTGAAGAAAAGGCCTCCGAAAAGACTGTTGAGGCGCCGGTGGCTCAAGAAGATAGCGGTGATGACAAACCGCAAAAATCGGAAAAACTGAAGAAGGCCGAGGCGATTTTACGGGAACATTCCGGTGAGAAACAGGAGGAAGAGGAAGACTTGTTTGAAAAGGTGGTCTTCATCAACCGCTGTGCCAAGGTAGTGAAAGGTGGCCGTCGATTCAGCTTCAGCGCACTTGTCGTGAGCGGGAACCGCGAGGGCAGCGTGGGAGTTGGCTTTGGCAAGGCCAAGGAAGTGTCTGAATGCATCAAGAAAGCCAGTGAATCCTCGAAAAAGAGCATGGTAAAAGTCAAGGTCACTCAGAATACGATTCCTCACCCTGTTGTGGGAGAGTATGGAGGGGGCCGCGTCCTGTTGCGTCCCGCATCACCGGGGACCGGGTTGATTGCCGGTGGCGGCGTGCGGGCCGTTGTGGAAGCAGCGGGCATCAAGGATATTCTTGCGAAATCACTGGGCTCCAACAATCACGCGAATGTAGTCAAAGCCACTTTAGACGCACTGGATAAACTGAGGACGAAGGAAGAAATTTATGCTCTTCGGGGAAAACGCAATCCCGACAAAAAGGCGCTGTAAAAAAGCGGATCGCTTGAGCTTCACCTGATCAATTGGCGCGAACCGAGTTTATGATTAACAAAGAAAAAGAGACAATGAGACTTCACACCTTAAAACCGGCGCCCGGATCCAGGCACCGCAGAAAACGGCTCGGGAAGGGCGAGAGTTCCGGCCTGGGTAAGACCTCCGGTAAAGGTCACAAGGGGCAGAAGTCCCGGTCGGGAGCATCCATCCGGCCCGGATTTGAGGGCGGTCAGATGCCGATCTACCGTCGTCTTCCGAGGAAGGGATTTAACAATGCACGGTTCAAAACCAGATACGCCATTGTCAACGTTTCCGACCTGGAAGCGAAATTTGAGGCAGGTGACACGGTGAACGAAGAAAGCCTTCGCGCCCGCGGGCTGGTGAAGGGGGTTTGCGACGGCATTAAAGTGCTGGGTAACGGCGAGGTTTCGAAAAAACTGGAAGTGCTCGTGGAAAAGGCCAGTGCCACCGCGAGAGAAAAACTGGAAAAGGTGGGCGGTAGCGTCTCTGAGCCAGTCGTTGCCCAAAAGAAGACGGAGAAAGAGTAGGGCCTTCCACCCCCCGGGGGGGGGCCAACCCTGTTGACTCCCGGACCTGACCCTGTTGAATGTGACCCTGTTGAATGTGACCCTGTTGAATGGACGAGAAACCGCCCCGTAGTCAGCAAGAATAGAAAGCCCGATGATCTCCGCATTTACCAACACGCTGAAAATTCCTGAACTGCGTTCGCGTATTCTTTTTAGCTTACTCGTGATCGTAATCGTAAGACTGGGAGCCGTTGTAACTCTTCCAGGCGTTGACGCAAACGTCCTGCAGGACTGGTATGCTCAGGTACAGCAAAAATCCTCGGAAGGCGGTAGTGGTGGTCTTGGCGCCATGCTGGCCCTGATGAATATGTTCAGCGGTGGTGGCTTGCAGCGGTCCGCTTTGTTCGCTTTGGGCATCATGCCCTACATTTCCGCTTCGATTATGCTCCAGTTGCTGACAGCGGTGGTTCCCCAACTTGGCAAACTGTCCCGCGAGGACGGAGGCCGTCAAAAAATCAGTCTCTACACTCGCTATGTCACCATTGTCCTGTGCCTTCTCCAGGGCTGGATGCTGGCAAAATCGCTTGTCAATCCGCAGGCCAATCCGTTTCTGCGGAATATTGCCAGCAAATCAACCAGCGAATTGGTCCCCGATGGAGGGTTGGCATTTATTATCATGACCGTCATCATCCTCACGGCGGGAACACTGTTTTTGATGTGGATGGGCGATCAACTCACCGAGCGCGGTATCGGTAACGGGGTGTCGATCATTATTACGGTGAACATTATTTATTCTCTGCCCGGCGCGCTCTATCAGGTTTACGAAACCTATGTGGCGGCGGCTGAAGGGAATCCACTGAGACCGTTTCAGTTGGTTGCCCTCCTGGCATTTCTTTTCATTGTGGTGGCGGGTGTGATCGCCATTACCCAGGCGGTGCGTCGCGTTCCCATTCATTACGCAAAACAAATGCGTGGTTCCAAAATGATGGGCGGACAAACTCAACACATGCCGTTGAAAGTCAATTATGCGGGAGTGATGCCGATCATCTTTGCCCAGGCAATCATCATGTTCCCGGCGCAAATTCTCGGTTTTGCTTTTCCGGCCAATAAAACGGCTCAGAAAATTACTCAGTCACTAGGTGGCGGGGGATGGCTCTACTTCGTTCTCACTGGTCTGATGATTTTCTTCTTCTCCTACTTCTGGGTGGCAACCATGTTTCAACCGAACCAGATTGCCGATGACCTCAAGAAAAACGGGGGCTACATCCCCGGCGTTCGTCCCGGCAGGCCTACCGCCGAATTTTTGGATCGCACGATGAGCCGCCTGACATTCGCGGGGGCGATTTTCCTGACGGTCATTGCCGTTTTGCCCCCGATTCTCAGTCAGCTGATTGGCGTTCCCCGACTGGCCGCACGATTTTTCGGGGGGACCGGTCTGTTGATTATCGTGGGTGTTTTACTGGATGTGATGCGCCAGGTTGAGACGCATCTGATTCAGCGTCACTATGATGGGTTCCTCCGTAAGGGACGTATCCGGGGGCGGTTTGAGCGTCCCGGTCAGAAAGGTGCTGCAGTGGAAGGGGGAAAAGTAGTCTGGCTGTTTTTCGGAGCGGCGGTCTTGATTATTGGTCTGATCGTAGTCTGGATGATCTCAAATGGTGGCATGTAAAGATAGTTTGGGGGTTCTCGGAAGGGAGCAGCGGACGCTTGTCAGCTTGATCCGAGTGTAGAGATGGCTAAGCGAAAATCCAGAATTCATCTTCGCAGCGGGGAAGAACTGGATTATCTCCGCGAAGCGGGAAGGATCGCGGCGGAAGTTCTTGGAGCGTGTGCTGAACTGGTGGGTCCGGGCATCAGCACCGGCGAAATTGATCGGGAGGCAGCCGAACTGATCGCCTCACGGGACTGCATTAGTGCCTTCCTCGGATATCGCGGTTTCCCTGGGAATATTTGTATTTCTCTCAACGAGGAGATTGTGCATGGCATTGGCAGCGATCACCGTATCATCAAGGAGGAGGATATTGTGAAGATTGACGTTGGCATTCAAACCCGCTCCGGATGGATTGGGGATAACGCCAAAAGCATAGCGGTGGGAGACATTTCCAGCACGGCTGAAAAGCTGATGGCCGTGACCGAGCGTTCTCTGTATACGGCGATTGACCGGGCCAGGGCGGGCCTTCTTCTGTCCGAGCTTTGCTCCTCCGTCGAGGATTACGTATCACCCTTTGGATACACTGTGGTCAAGCAGTTTGTCGGCCATGGAGTTGGCAGGAAGTTGCACGAGGAACCCCAGGTTCCCAACTATTGGGATGACGAGGAAATGGGGCGGCGAAAGTTCAAAAACCCCGTATTGCAGGCCGGGATGGTGGTCGCCATCGAACCCATGGTCAATGTGGGTAGCGATGACATCCGAATTCTTGATGACGACTGGACGGTGATCACGAGAGACGGAGCCTTATCGGCACATTTTGAACACACCGTCCTGGTGACAGAGGGCGATCCGGAAATATTAACACCCAGAGAGAGGACTTTTTCGGATGCCTAGAAGTCCGTCGGACTTCCCTTGATTGACTGCGGAAAACGAGGATTTGGCCCACATTTCCCTTCGTTTTCGTCATTTGTGTGCCCACAAACTCCTCCAACTGATGAAAATTTTGATTCAAACCTCGATCCCCTCGCTCAAACCATCTAAGTCCGACAGACTCCTAGCTGGTCTGAAAATTTGACAAAAAAACTTCACAAACCGCGAATCCCGGCTTGCGGGAATCAAAAAATGTGGTACTCGTTGCGTCCTCGCGCCAAAAATCTGGCTAAGGAAGCTTGGGCTGGATTAAACGGGAAGTTGTTTCTCTTGCAGCAAGGTCCTTTAATTGATTGGAAAACGAGGGGAAAACGAGGGGGAAAACGGTCAAAACTTGATTGGAAAAATTGCTTCAAAACCAGGTTACTATTTTAAAAAAAATTTCGCATTATTAATTCAGTATTAGTTCAGCATTATTGATTGATGAAAGTAAGACCATCGGTAAAGAGACTGTGCAGTGATTGCCGGATGATCCGCCGCAAAGGGGTCTTGCGTGTGATATGCAAAAACCCGAGGCACAAACAGCGCCAGGGCTAACCCTGAAAAATCATGGCACGCTTATTAGGAGTGGAAATACCGAATGAAAAGAGGATTGAAGCCTCTCTTCCCTACATATTTGGGATCGGCAGAAGGACTGCCCCAAAAATTCTTGAAGAGGCGGGGGTGGATCCGAACATTCGAACGGGAGAACTTTCGGACGAGCAGTTGGGAAAAATTGCCAATGCAATTACGGGCAGCAAGCTGATGATTGAGGGCGATCTTCGTCGGGAGATTCAGGGGCATTTGAAACGCCTTACCTCCATCAACTCCTATCGAGGTTACCGGCATCGGAGAGGGCTTCCGGTGCGCGGGCAGCGCACCTCAACAAATGCCCGTACCCGCAAGGGAAAACGCAAGACCGTTGGAGTTATCCGGGCCAAATAATTCATTGTTAATTCAGGACCAAGCAGGGGAGCAAAAGAGATATGCCCGAAGAAAATCAATCTGATCAGGAAGAGGCCGCCGCGGAAGTCACGCCCGATGCGGCAACAAATCAATCGGACAAGCCGGTTCAATCAGAAAAACCTGCTCCCGTGGAGGCAGCGGCTGGAAGCGCCCCTGCTGAGGAGGAGAAAAAAGACAAGGCCAAAACGGCGGAAGAAATTTTCCTTGAGTTGGAAGGAGCGGAAGGCGTCGAGCAACCGAAAATTCTTAAAGCAAAGACCAGCAAGAATGTCCACACCGGAATTGTTCATGTGGCGGCGTCATTTAATAACACGATTGTGACCGTCAGCGACCTGAATGGAAACGTGATTGGCTGGTCCAGTTCGGGAAAGATGGGCTTTCGCGGTTCCAGGAAGAGTACCGCTTATGCCTCGCAACTGGTATCGCAGGATGCCTGTCGTCAAGCCATGTCCCATGGCCTGAAGGAGGCCGAAGTCCGGGTCAAGGGACCGGGCGCGGGCCGCGAGTCCGCCGTTCGCGCTGTGCAGGGCCTGGGAATCGAGGTTCTCAAAATCAAAGATGTCACGCCTGTGCCCCACAACGGATGCCGCCCAAAAAAGGCCCGACGTGTGTAAAGTGAGTAAAATGTGTTGGCGTTGGCCCAGACCGAGTGAAATTTTGGTCAACAATCAGTATACCTTCGAGAAACATGGCAAGAGACAGAGGTCCGACAGATAGAATTTCCCGCCGTTTTGGCGTCCCGCTTTTCGGCCCATCCAAGGCATTGGAGAGACGCCCCTATCCGCCCGGACAGCGCGGGGCTCGGGGGACACGACGCAAACAGAGTGACTATTCGGTAGCTCTGGCGGAAAAGCAGAAATTCCGCTTTCAATACGGACTGATGGAGAAGCAGTTCCGGAAATACTATCAGGAAGCTCATCGCCGCGTGGGGGTGACCGGCGATATTCTCGTGCAGTTGATTGAGAGTCGTCTTGACAACGTGTGTTACCGACTTGGCCTGGGAAACACTCGGCGGGCATCCAGGCAGTTTGTCGGCCATGGACATGTCAAAGTGAATGGTCGGAAAACGAATGTCCCATCATACAATGTGAAACCTGGAGACGTGATTGAAATTGTGGATAACAATCGTTCCAAACAATTAGCCATGCGAATGTTGGATTCCACCCAGGCTCGGCCCGTCATGGACTGGCTTTCCATGGACAGCGATGGATTGAAAGGCCGGATGGAACGAATGCCTGAGGCCGGAGAGGTGGATACCATGGTGAACGTGCAACTGGTGGTGGAGCTTTACTCGCGCTGAAGATTTTCGGGACGACAATTTCAGTTTGATTTTGATCATGTGGCATTCGGCATCCTGAGGGATTTACCGGGTGTCACATTTTTGTCGGAAAAGAAAAATTGGTTTGATTGCTTCCTGAATTCGCTTAAAGAAAATTTGCTATCTTCCTTCGAAAACCGCCTCTGCCGAATGAAAAACTCCATCTTTGCGTCGATTGTCTTTCCGGGTCTGCTTTTCATGATGCTGAGTTCAGGAACCCGCGGCTCAGCTTTTTCGCAGGAAAAGACGGTAGAGGAAAAAGCCCGGGCCTTGGTGGAGCGATACAAACCTGCGATGGTGGTGGTGACAGTGAAAGGCAAACTGGAAGCAATCACCAGCGGCAATCCTCTTCCGACCCGCGATCAGCAAAGGAGGACGCTCGGGGTGACGATTGCGGACAATGGGTTGATCGTAGTTTCCAACGCCGCCATAGACGCCAGTGTCGGATTGAGCGGGCAACAGGCACGTGTCGAGAATAAGGTGGTCAAAATCAAAACGGCCAAGACGGTGTTCTCTGAAGTGGAAATCAGCTACGGTGATTCGACCTTGCTTCACGGCAAAATCGTTCGGCAGGATGTGGATGCCGATGTCGCGTTCATCGCGCCTGACGCGGCGGAGGCCAAAGCACTGAAAAAAGGAAAATTTCCCAAGGTGGATCTTACCCAGTTCGCCGCCACCGCGTTGCCTGCTGATCGTGTCGTCGGATTATCCAGATCATCAGCTGTCTATGGATATATGCCCACTCTGGTACTGGGACGCATCACCGGTGTCTATAAAGGAGACCGAACTTTTTTTGTCACCAACGCAGGAACAGCCCAGGGGATTCCCGTGTTTACCATGGATGGAAAGCCGGTCGGAATTACCGTGATTCGCATCGTGGACGGGAAGCCTTCCGGCGTGTTGGGGACCTTGTCGGCGGGTTCTATTCAGGTTCTGGCGAATCTGGCCCAGAAGTAAGGCAATCGGGAAGTTTCCGTTGCGGAGTTTTACCACAGTCTCCAAAGCAGGCGGAGCGCCGCCACCCGGACAGGCCCACAAAACAGGGTTTACCCGCTGAATCAACTCTGTTTCATGTGTTATATTCGACCGAGACGACCGGACTGAATCTCTTCTTCCCCTGTTTTATATGACGACTGCAAGCGGCGGCAAATCGGCCTATCAACAACTAATCGACCAGGGAATTGAACTCCAATTGGTAAAAGATACTCAGAGCTTGCTGGGTTGGGATCAGGAAGTGATGTTGCCTCGAAACGGCGTGGCATATCGGGGGCGGCAAATGTCCTGGTTGAGTGGATTTTTGCACCGAAGATTTATCGATCCGAAAGTGGGAGAATACCTCTCGGAAGCTGAGGAATCGGCGGAGGACGGCATCGATGAAATCGCCCGGGCCAATCTTAGGGAGTGGAGACATGCCTACGACCGCGCTACCAGGTTGCCTGCCGAACTGGTCGAAGAAATGGCCGAAGCACAAGTGATGGCCCAATCGGTGTGGGCCAGAGCCCGACAGGACTCCAGATTTGAGGATTTTGCTCCACACCTTCAACGGTTGATTGACCTGAGCCGTCGGCAGGCGGATTACTGGGGGTATGAAACGTGCCCGTATGACGCGTTGCTCGATCTGTATGAACGAGGTGCGACCACCGCGAGGCTGGATCGAATCCTCGGGGGACTGAAAGATCAATTGGTTCCCTTGGTTGGCGAAGCCACCTCGCGTGAACCTTTTGACCGGTCCAAACTGGATGCATTTTATCCGATTGAGCAACAGCAGAAATTCAATCGGAAAGTTGCCGAGGGAATTGGGTTTGATTTCGATTCCGGTCGGATCGACACGGCTGTTCATCCCTTTTGCTCGGGAATGGCGCCCCATGACACGCGCATGACGACGCGCTACGACGAAAGGGACTTTTTAAGTTCCCTCTTTGGGGTGCTTCACGAAACCGGACATGGACTGTATGAGCAGGGTTTGAACCCTGATCATCGGGGCCAGCCGGTGGGAAATGCGGTTTCTCTGGGCATTCACGAGTCGCAATCCCGACTCTGGGAAAATCACGTGGGCCGGAGCCGTTCATTTTGGGAGAAATGGCATTCGGTTGCCGCGGAGTACTTTCCCAATGTGGCGCTCCTGTCTCCTCAGGAAATGTTCCGGGCAGTGAATCAGGCCAAGTGCAGTTTGATCAGAGTAGAAGCCGATGAAGTAACCTACGACTTGCATATTTTGCTTCGCTATGAAATGGAAAAAGCCGTTTTTGCAGGCGAGCTCACAGTCAAAGAAATCCCCTCCGAGTGGAACCGGAAAATGGAGGAACTGTTCGGCCTGAAAGTGGACAGCGACGCTCACGGATGTCTCCAGGATATTCATTGGAGCATGGGAACCTTTGGCTATTTTCCAACCTACAGCCTCGGCAATATCAATGCGGCTCACCTGATGAAATCAGCACGAAACGATGATCCCGCCCTCGAAATCCAGATGGAGGAAGGCGATTATTCAGGATTGCTGAATTGGATGCGGAAAAAAATCCATTCCCAAGGAAGCCTCTACCTTCCCGACGAGCTGATCGAAAAAGCCACCGGCGGACCCGCTTCTTCCGACGAATTGATCGAACATCTCCGCAAACGGTATCTTTAGGAGACTGTGGAAAAACCCTGAAACGAAAAATCTTCGGTTTGTTGGATTGGAAAACAGCGGCCTTGCCGGAGGTGTTTTTCAATCGACCCTTCGGGCTGCGGCCCTTTTGT
>Ga0114931_10002728_pt1 | contig 22424 bp, 19 predicted proteins | sample 2SBtaG_FD_89579 | JGI IMG/M metagenome (GOLD analysis project Ga0114931, IMG submission 89579) | Deep subsurface microbial communities from Kolumbo volcano to uncover new lineages of life (NeLLi) - 2SBTROV14_V59a metaG | ecosystem: Environmental > Aquatic > Marine > Volcanic | place: Kolumbo... | reverse complement strand
GTGCCGCACGCGATGGCAGCGCACCGCTGGTCGTCGGAACCCGCTCCGCTGTTTTCGTTCCCCTGGCGAAACCCGGCCTTATCGTCGTGGACGAAGAGCACGACAGCTCACTCAAGCAACAGGAAGGGCTGCGCTACTCTGCGCGGGACCTCGCGATTGCGCGTGGCAAGAAACTCGATATTCCCGTGGTGCTTGGATCGGCGACGCCCTCCGCAGAATCCCTGCAACGCGGCAGGGACGGCGCTTACCGGGTACTGCATCTGCCATCAAGGGCAGGTGGTGCGGTGCCTCCCCTGATGCGCCTGGTCGACCTGACCAGGCACCAAGCCATTGACGGCATAAGCGCACCGGTCATCGATGCGGTCGAAAAAAACATCGCCAGCGGTGGTCAAAGTCTCGTGTTCCTGAATCGCCGCGGATTCGCGCCGACGCTTATCTGCACCGGTTGCGGCAAGGTTGCCGAATGCACGCGTTGCGACTCCCGAATGACCGTGCATGCAGCCAGTGCGTTGCTCAAATGCCATCACTGTGGTTCGCAGCGACCGATCGATTCGGTATGCGCCGAATGCGGCGCCATTTGCCGTCCGTTGGGCCACGGGACCGAACGCCTCGAGGACGCGCTTCAGAGCAGGTTCCCTGACGAAGTCATCACGCGTGTCGACTCTGACAGCACGCGACTTAAGGGCACGATGAACAAGGCGCTGGCGATGGCGACCGCAGGTGAATCGAATATTCTTGTCGGCACGCAGATGCTGTCGAAGGGGCATCACTTCCCGAAGCTCGCGCTGGTCATCGTCGTCAATGCGGACCAGGGATTGTTCAGCACCGATTTTCGCGGCGCTGAACGGCTCGCACAAAACCTCGTACAGGTTGCCGGCAGGGCAGGCAGGGAAGCGCGCCAGGGCGAAGTCATTATCCAGACCGCTTTCCCCAATCACCCATTCTGGAGAGAACTCCACCAGGGGGGTTATCACCGCGTGGTGGAGAACATACTTGTCGAGCGGGCGGCAGCGGCGTGGCCACCATTTTCCAGGCTGGCACTGATACGCGCTGCCGCGCATTCGCGCAACGATGCACGGGAATTCCTGGAGGTCGCGAGGCAGTTTGCCGATGCAGCCACAATCGCCGGTGTCAGGGTGCTCGGACCGGTGAGTGCGCCCATGGAGCGCAAAGCCGGGCGTTACCGCGCCCAGTTATTGCTGCAGAGCAGGGAACGCCGCAATCTTCATGCGCTGCTCGATCGTTTACGGCCGGCGCTCGAAAGCAACCCCGCAGCACGCCGCGTACGGTGGTCCATCGACGTCGATCCGATTGAGCTTTTCTAAATGCAGGTTATGATTATCCATCGTGGCTTCCAGCCGCTTTTCCTTTGGACCGTCCGCTTTGAAAGACGATATCGCCAGACTCCTTGAACAGGCCATCGCCGCGCTGCCTGACTACGCCGCTACACCGGAAATTGCCTCGATCAGGACGACCGTGGAGCGCACGCGCGATCCGCGGCACGGCGATTTTGCGACTAATGTTGCGATGCGCCTGGCGAAGTCTGTCGGCAATAACCCGCGCGAGATCGCGGCATCGATCATCGATAACCTGCCCGACAGCGAGCTGATCGAAAAGGTCGATGTCGCCGCACCGGGATTCATAAACTTTCATGTCAGTGAGCGCGCTTTCCACCGGGAACTGGCGGCAATCCTTACCGAAGGTAAAGGCTACGGGCGCCAGGAAGTTCGTGAACAAGCGAAGATCCTTCTCGAATTCATTTCCGCCAATCCGACAGGTCCGCTGCACGTCGGCCATGGCCGTCACGCTTCTTACGGTGCGACACTCGGCAACCTCCTCGATGCTGCTGGTTACCAGGTCGATCGGGAGTATTACGTCAATGACGCCGGACGCCAGATGGATATCCTTGGCGTCAGCGTCTTGCTGCGCATGCTCGAACAATCGGGTGAAACCGTTACTTTCCCGGAAGCAGGATACAAAGGCGAATACATTCGCGACATCGCCGCCGCGATCGATGAAGATGTGTCGGCGCTTAGCGCCACTGAGCTGTTCGCCACGTTGCCGGATGGTGACAAGGAAGCAATAATCAGCGCACTGATTGAAAATGTGGAGCAAGCCGTGGGCATCGACAAGTTCCATCGGCTGCGCCGGCAATCGCTGGAGTCGATTCTCGATGATATTAAGGATGACCTGGCCGAATTCGGGGTAACCTTCGACAATTGGTTCTCGGAGCAAAGCCTGACCGACGACCACCTGATCGATGACGCGCTCGCCGTCCTACGGGAACGTCACATGCTGTACGAGAAAGATGGCGCGACCTGGTTTCGGGCAACCGACTACGGTGATGAAAAAGACCGTGTCGTCATCCGCGACAACGGCAAGAAAACCTATTTCGCTTCGGACATCGCGTATCACTTCGGCAAGCGTGAACGCGGTTACGATTTACTGATCGATATCCTCGGTTCCGATCACCACGGCTACATCGCAAGAGTCCAGGCCGGACTCGAAGCCATGGGCTATGCAGGTGGCAGCCTGGAAGTCGACCTCGTGCAATTCGTGACGCTTTACCGTGGTGGCGAGAAGCTGCAGATGTCGACCCGCTCCGGCGAGTTCGTGACTTTGCGGCAACTGCGCGATGAGGTCGGCAACGACGCCGCCAGGTTCTTCTACGTAATGCGGTCTAACGACCAGCATCTCGACTTCGACCTGGAACTGGCGAAGAGCCACTCCAATGACAATCCTGTTTATTACATCCAGTACGCACACGCCCGTGTTGTGAGCGTATTTCGCCAGCTTGCCGAGAAGTCCCTGACTTACGACGAGGCAGCGGGTATAGCGAACTTCGGCCGCCTGAATGAAACGCACGAAAAAATTCTGATGTCGTCGCTGAGCCGCTACCCGGAAATCATCGAGCTGGCTGCGAACAACCGGGCGCCGCAACATCTTGTGCATTATCTTCGCGACCTGGCAAACGAACTGCACAGCTACTATAACGCCCATACGTTTATTGTGGATGACGCCGCATTACGCGACGCAAGACTGGCTTTAATCCAGGCGACCCGATCGGTAATCGCCAGCGGCCTGGCTATCATCGGCGTGTCAGCGCCCGATTCGATGTAGCGGCGATGGCGAAGAAAAGACGACGGCGGAGAACGGCGCGCAGTCAGGCCCAGGAGGCCTATCCGGGCTGGATGTGGATGCTGTTCGGCCTTGCGGTCGGCTTGTCCGTGGCCTTTGTCATTTACATGAAGGACCGCGGCACGGCCGTGGCAGCAAAGCCGCTTGCCCGGCAACCGGCCAGCATGGCGGCACCGATAGATCCCGACCCGGTAGCAGCGGCGTCGGAGCCTGCCGGCAACAGCGAGCCGCGTTTTTCCTTCTACAGCATGCTACCGAATTTCGAAGTCGTCGTTCCCGAGGAAGAACCGGACGTGCGCCGCGACCGCGAGGCCGCAGTGATCCAGAAACCCGGCACCTACGTCCTGCAGGCGGGTTCTTTTGCAGAACTCGCCGATGCAGACCGGCGCCGGGCTGAGCTCGCCCTGCTCGGTATCGAGTCACGTGTGCAACGCGTGACCATCGACGATCGCACCTGGCACCGGGTGCGGATCGGGCCCATGAGCAACCTCGATGAACTCAACCGGATCCGCAGCCGGCTCAAGCAGGCCCGGGTCGACGTCCTGCGTATTCGACTCGGTGATTAAGAAACTCTCAAAAGTGCTCGTTCTTTTCGTGGCCGCCTGTGCAACGACACCGCAGCCTGGCACCCGACCTGAAGCAGTGGCAAGGTCCGCGCCTGCCACGGAAACCGAAAAATCGCAACCGGCGTCGCTTGCAACACGAGCCGATCGCTCTGCAAAACGCATTACGGTTGCCGCCGTTGGCGACATGATGCTCGGCACCGATTATCCCGAGAACCATTTGCCGGATGATGACGGTGCAGGATTTCTTGCCGGCGTGAACTCGATCCTGGTGTCGGCTGACATCACGATCGGCAACCTGGAGGGGGTGCTGGTCGACGGTGGTGAACCGCGCAAGCAATGCGTCAACCCGAAAGCCTGTTACCTGTTTCGCTCGCCGTCACGCTACGCCGCACATTTCAGGAAGGCGGGGTTCGACGTCATGAGTCTCGCCAATAATCATGCCCGTGACTTCGGTAAGGAAGGGTGGCTCGCCTCGATGCAGGCGCTGGACGCCGCAGGGATCGGACATTCCGGACTCGAAGGCGATTTCGCCTCGTTAACGGTGGATGGACTGAGGGTCGCCGTGCTCGCCTACGCGGTCACCATAAATTCAAATTTGCTGCTGGATTATGAATTCGCAAGAGCGACCGTTGCCGAGTTCGCCCGGAGCCACGATATTGTCATTGTCTCGTTTCACGGCGGCGCCGAGGGGCATGCCGTTACGCGCTTACCGTTTGCCGAGGAAGAATATTTTGGCGAACCACGCGGCGACGTCGTCAAATTCTCGCGCATGATGGTCGATGCCGGCGCAGATCTCGTCATTGGCCACGGCCCCCACGTCGTGCGGGCCATGGAAAACTATGACGACAGGCTCATTGCGTACAGCCTCGGCAACTTCGCCACCTATTACGGCATCAGCGTCGATGGCATCAGGGGTATCGCACCGATACTGGTCGTTACCTTCGATGGCGACGGAAAATTTCTCGGGGGCAGGATTTATTCAACGGTCCAGCTGCGGCCCGCAGGCCCTGCAATCGACCCTGGAAAACGGGCACTGAAACTCATACGTGGACTGAGCATGCAAGATTTCGGCTCACCCGGCATACTGTTTCACGACGACGGCGTGATTGAACCGGTGCCGCGACAAACTGTGCGGCCATTGCCGGACGCTTCTCAACAGGTGACAGAACCATGAAAAGCGGCAACCGAAAGCTGCGATCGAAGCAGCGATATCCGGGCTGGGTTTGTTGATGTCCTTGCCGCTGATCGGCCACGACCAGGACTTCGCCTTGTGGGCCGTCCTTATCGCCATTGCCGCATTCGGATTCTGGTGTGAACGCTTTGCATGGGGCCAGAAATATTCCGGCGTCATGTTGCTCATCACGCTGGCTATCGTGCTTGCCAACCTGCGCGTCATTCCCACGGCAGCACCGGCCTACGACGTCGTCTGGGATTACCTTGTACCCATCGCCATCCCGCTGCTCTTGTTCCAGGCCGATCTCAAGCGAATCGTTCGCGAGTCCGGCCCGACGTTGATCGCTTTCATCATCGGCAGCGCCGCGGTCGTCGCCGGAGCCATTATCGGTGCAGCCCTCCTGGACCTCGGTCCCAAGGAAGCGGAGCTCGCCGGTATTTTCACGGGTACCTATATTGGCGGCAGCCTCAACTTCGCTGCCGTTGCAGAGGCCACAGGCATGCGACAGGACAGCATGCTTGCGGCCGCTGTCGCCGCCGATAACGTCATCACGAACCTGCATTTTCTCCTGATCATCTTCGTACCAGGCATCGCCTGGATGGCGAGGCGCTACCCGACCCATCACATGGACAACGCGGAAGTCGTCGCCATCGGTTCGGACACGCCGCCCCATCGTATCGCGGATCTCGATGTGGCCGGTCTGCTGGCCGCCTTCGCGCTCGCCTTTGCCGTCGCTGCAACCGGCAACTGGTTGGCCGGCCTGGCCGGCTACCCGCAGTTGCCATTCTCATCATTACGGCAATAGCGGTCACCATCGCGACCCTGTTCCCGGCGCAGATGGACAGGCTCTCCGGCTATCGCGAAGCGGGCAATGTCATGATGTTCATCTTCCTCGCCAGCATCGGCGCCGGCGCCGATATCTGGGAGCTCGTCGGCATAGCGCCAATACTGTTCGTCTACGCCGCGATCATTATCGTCGTGCATCTCGTCATCCTGTTCGGCCTCGGTATGTTGTTGCGCCTCGACCTGGCCGAACTTGCGATGGCTTCAGCCGTCTGTATCGGCGGGCCGTCGAGCGCCCCCGCGCTGGCATCCGCCAAGGGCTGGCGTGACCTGTTGATTCCGGGCGTGTTGGCCGGATCTTTCGGTTACGCAATCGGCAGCTTCATCGGATTCAGGGTTTCGGCGTGGCTCAGCTAACCGACTGAACGATTTCCTGTAGTATCCGGTCACAACACCAACAACGACAAAACCTCCCCGGGGCACATCGATGCAAGAAATCGTTGACCTGATCAATAGCTGGGTCTGGAGCAACTGGCTTATCGGCCTCGCGCTTGGCGCCGGCCTGATGTTCTCTACGCTTACCCGCTTCCTGCAGATCCGCCACTTCCGCCACATGCTGGAACTACTGTTCTCGACCCGGGAATCCGAAAAAGGCATTTCTTCATTTCAGGCACTGGCCGTTTCGTTGTCAGGCCGTGTCGGCACCGGCAACATTGCCGGCGTTGCCGCAGCAATCGGTTTCGGCGGGCCCGGGGCAGTCTTCTGGATGTGGGTCGTGGCATTTTTCGGCGCCGCCACCGCGTATGTCGAAGCGACGCTCGGCCAGATCTATAAAGAAGAAGACGAGGGCCAGTATCGAGGCGGCCCCGCCTTCTACATCGAGAAAGCCATGGGCCAGAGATGGTATGCATGGGTTTTTGCGGTGGCCACGCTTGTCGCCACAGGTATCTTGTTGCCGACAGTACAGGCTAACGCGATCAGCACCTCGGCGGAAATTGCGCTCGGTACGAACGGATCCATCGTGACTTTCCTCGGCACCATAAGCTATACCAAGCTGTCGGCAGCTATCGTAGTCGTGTCGATTTTTGGCTTCATCATCTTCGGTGGCGTTAAGCGCATTGCACACGTCACCCAGATCGTCGTGCCATTCATGGCGCTCGGTTACATCGTCACCGCTGTCGGCATCGTGGTCATGAATATTGGCGAGTTGCCTCGGGTGTTCGGCCTCATTGTCGGAGACGCGTTTACGCCGATGGCCGGCGTCGGTGCAGCGATCGGCTGGGGCGTGAAAAGAGGCGTCTATTCGAACGAAGCCGGCCAGGGAACCGCCCCGCACGCAGCGGCAGCTGCCGAGGTGCAGCATCCCGCACAACAGGGCCTTGTGCAGGCTTTCTCCGTCTACGTCGATACCCTGTTCGTCTGCTCGGCGACCGCATTCATGATATTGATTACCGGCGCGTACAATGTGTACGGCGGCGATGGTGGCTTCATCGTGCAGAACCTTCCGGCGGCGACCGACCCTAACAGCTCGGCCTTTACCCAACTTGCCGTGCAAAGCGTTTTTCCGTCGGTCGGCAAGCCATTTGTCGCAGTCGCCCTGTTTTTCTTTGCGTTTACCACCGTACTCGCTTACTACTACATCGCCGAAACCAACGTCGCCTACCTGCGACGTTTTTTCCGTATCCCCGGCAAGATGTTGCTTCTCAAACTACTGATGATGGGCTCTGTATTCTACGGTGCTGTCAAGACGGCGAAACTCGCCTGGGGCCTGGGCGACCTCGGCGTCGGTCTCATGGCCTGGCTCAACATCGTTGCGATACTGATCCTGTTCTTCATGAGCAAGCCGGCGTTGAAGGCGCTCGACGATTACGAAAAACAGAAGAAGGCCGGTATCACGCAATATACTTTCGATCCTGAAGCGCTCGGCATCAAGAATGCCGACTTCTGGAGCAATAGGAACAATTGAATCAGGGTGACAGTGACCTTAATTGTTGGGTTATCTATGCTTATCGAGCAAGTGCGATAATCAATTAGGGTCACTGTCACCCTGATTCAATCGCCGGCGGAACCTACTGAGCGATAATCGACGCCCAGCGACCTGAGCTTGCGGTACAGGTGAGTGCGCTCCATGCCGACACGCTGCGCGAGCTTGCCGACCTTGCCGTCACACAGTGCCAGCTGCTGCAACAGGTACGCGCGTTCGAATTGTTCGCGAGCCTCTCTGAGCGGCAATGAAAGAAGATCCTGCTTGACCAGCGGCTCGTCCGTGACTACCGCGACACTGATCTCGGCTTCGACTTCGTCAAGAGAAATCTCTTCGTCCGAACCCGACATCAGCAGGCGGTGGACCAGGTGTTTAAGTTCCGTCACGTTGCCCGGCCACGGATAGTTTCGCAAACGATTCTGCGCTGCAACGCTGAAGCGACGAAACACCAGGTTCTCCGAATCGACGAGCTTGTCGACATAGTAGCGAAGCAGCTCCGGGACATCCTCCGCATAATCCCTGAGCGGGGCCACCCGCACTGCCAATCCATTGAGGCAGGTAACGAGTTCGCCGCGCAAACGCCCATCCTGCGTATATTTATCGTAGTCGGCGGTAACAGTTGCTATCACTCGCGCGCGCAGCTTGATCGGTTCGTGCCCGCCGGAACGGACGAATTCACCCTGTTGCAGCACGCTCATCATCAGCTTTTGCGCCTGGTCACAGAGGTTCGTGAGCTCATCGATGATGAGCGTGCCAGTCTTTGCCCGTTCGAAATAACCGCTGTGAACATCTCCGCCTGCTTCGCTGCCGAGTAATTGCTCTTCGGCATTGCTGTCGGTCAGCGAGGCGCACAGCAGGGTCACCAGCGGCGCATCGGCACGCGAGCTCATGCTGTGTATGTAGCGTGCAAATGCGCTGCGGCCGGAGCCCGGCTCACCGCTGAACAGTACCGGCGAGTCGCTCCTGGCAAACTGCTGGACTTTTTCCCGCAATGCCTTGATCAGCGGACTTCGTCCTACCGGTGCCAGGAGCGATGGCAGCACGCTGCGGCTCGGGACCGCCGGCTTTTTCGTGGCATCAATCGCCCGTTCCACGGTATGCAGGAGCTTGGCGAGCGAAAGGGGTTTCTCTACGAAATCGAAAGCACCGAGTCTCGTCGCTTCAACTGCAGTGTCGACGGTACCATGCCCCGACATCATGACGACAGGGCACTCGAGATCGCCGGGACCCGTCCATTCGCGTAACAGGCTGATGCCGTCGGTTCCGGGCATCCAGATATCGAGCAGAACAAGGTCGAATTGACCGTCTCCCCTGGCCGCGCGAGCTTCACTCGCGTCACCGGCGACGGTAACGTCGTAACCTTCGTCTGAAAGAATTTCATCGATCAAGGCTCGAATATCGGCCTCGTCATCGACAACCAGCACATGTGACGTGCTCATGCTCTCTCCCTCCGTTTCTCTGCCCGGCCCGGCAGTTTGGCGAACATCTGCTCTCGGGCCGCCTCGTTGACTGGTAACTGGACACGTATCATCGCGCCGCCTTCACTGCGGTTCTCTGCCCCGATTATCCCGGCATGCTCCTCGACGAGCTTCTTGACAATTGCCAGGCCGAGCCCCGTACCCTTTGGCTTGGTGGTGACGTACGGATCGAAAATCTGGCTGAGCGAGTTACTCTTGAAGCCCGGACCGTTATCCGCAACCCCGATCTCGACGACTTCGACGCCATGCAGTTCGGCCACGCTGACATCGACCTCGATCAAACCGTTCGACGTATGCTCCAGCGCTTCAACCGAATTGCGCAACAGGTTGTGCAACATCTGCCGCACTCGTCCAATGTCGGCCTCGATCTCGGGCATCTCGGATGCCGTCTTCAACGTGATGCTGACATCACTCTCCTGCGCACGGTAAAGATCGACGACTTCATGCACCAGCGCGTCGATATCGAATTTGTTGATGTCTATGTCGGGAGCTCGCGCATAGTCGCTGAATGCGTTAACCATTTCCTTCATCGCCTCGACCTGTTGAACGATGGTGTGGGTTGCACGATCGAGTACCCGTGACTCCTCCTCCGGCAACGAGTGCAGGTACTTGCGGCGCATACGTTCCGCCGAAAGCTGAATCGGCGTCAGCGGATTTTTGATCTCGTGCGCGAGCCTGCGGGCGACTTCGCCCCAGGCAGCATCGCGTTGCGCCTGCAGCAAGGCAGTTATGTCGTCGAATACCACGACGAAGCCGGCCGCATGGTCTTCATCGCCCGGCATGGTCGTACAGGCGCAGGTCAATACGCGCCTGCCAACCTCGCCGCGCAATACGATTTGCTCGCGCCACTCCGTCTCGCCGGCATTGAGGTGTACCTGTGCGACATCGACAAATTGCTCTAGCAGTGGCTCGCCCCTGGCAACCGCCGGAAGGTACTCTCCGATACGGTTTTCGAGATCGACGTTCAGTATCGAACCGGATGCGGCATTTGCATTCCTGATCCTCAGGTCGGACTCCAGCGCCACCACCCCGGTCGACAGGCGTTCGAGAATGACGGCCAGGTTGGCGCGTTCCGCTTCGACCAGCGCCTGGCTCTGGCTCGCTTCGCGCCGGGCTGCCGACAAGCGTTGTGTCATGTCATTGAATGAGCTGATCAGGAAGCCTATCTCGTCACGCGACGGCGTCGGCAACCGGGTATCAAAATCGCCTTTTGCGACGGCACGCGTTCCCGCGACCAGGTCCTGGATCGGCGCAACCAGCCGCCGCGACAGGATGAACGCACCGTAGGTTGAGGCTAGCAGGGACAGCATCAGCACAACCGTGAGTGTCAGGGAAAAGTTCCGTTTCAACGGTTCGCGGATATATGCCGCTCGCTTGTAATCGCTGTTCGAGGATTCGACGCTGTTGGCCATGCGGCTGATCCTTTCCGGCACCGTGTAAAGTGCCTGGATCACGCCGAAAACCTGCCGGCGATTCGCGTTGCCAAACGGAACCGCGGTGCGGATCTCGTAATTGCCATTTTCGAGTGGATCGAGAGAGACGAAGGGTCTCCCCTGTCGGATCTGCAGTAACACTTCTTCGGTCATCGGTTTCGGCAGTCTCGAGGCCGCGTGATCCGAGCTTGTGGCGATGATGCGGTTGTTGCTGCCGAAAACGGAAACCTCGCTGGCGCCGCTCTCTTTGCGCAGCGTGCTGAGGTCAAAGATCAGTTGCCGTGCTTTGATACCCTGTAACCGGTCCGCAATTTGCACGGTCGTGCCAAGATGCTCACGCATCTGTATGCCGAGCGCCGCCTGGCTTAAGGCCAGGGCTTCGTCGAGGCCTTTCTCGACTTCGACATTGAACCAGCTATCGATGCCGCTGTTGATGAACTGGATTGAGAAGTAGAAAACGACCAGCAGCGGCAACACCGCGAGACCGACAAACATGCCAACCATGCGTGCCTTGAGTTTCGAACCTGGTACATGGTTGCGGTAGTCGCGCAGAAGCCGTGCGAGATTGCCAACAGTCAGGGAAAACAGGATCAATACGCCCGCAACGTTGACCAGCAGAATGACGATATGCAACGACTCGTAGTCTTCCGAGTTCTGCGGCGTCCAGCTCAGGAGGAATAGTGCGACCAGGGCAAGGCCGACGCCGATTGCGCCAACGATGCCGAAAACGATTCTTCTTATCGTACGAGCGTCCATTCGTACCAGTTACTCTCCAGTTGCCATTGACTGCGCCAGAAAAACAGGAGCCTGAGGGCCGACGGGTATTGCCGCGTACTGAGCTTTGCACGCAGACGAAATCGGTATTTGGCATGTGGTTTTAGAACGGCATCGTCGATCACCGGTAAATTCTGGATGCGGCCGAGATTGTTTAGCGCGGAATAGAGTGTCGAGAAAGAATCCTGGTCGCCGCTGTTCAGGTTGCGCACGATGTAACGCTGGCTCAGCGGCCGATATTCCAGCTCGTACATGAAATTCAAAATTGCAGTCTGGTCGTCGATCCACAGACCGCGAATCCTAATCACCTCGAATTCGAGCTCGATCCTCAATGGTACGCCGCTGTTGAGCGCATCCAGTGCTTCATCACTCAGGATAAGCTGCAGCCGGGCCTCCAGCTCGTGCACGCCATTGTTCAAATGCGTAGTCGCCGAGCGAATGTCGAAAAAACCCTGCCGCTGCGGCATCTGCTGTGACACCGCCGGCATAGCACCGAGCATGCCGGCCAACATGGCCAGCGCCGTCACAATCGCCAGTTTTCGTGGTTTTTCTCTCATTTATGCGCTGGCAGCTGCCTTCTCCAGAGCGGCAAAATAAAAGCCATCCAGACCCTTGGTGCCAGGCAATACCTGGAAGCCGGTACGCCTTTCGCACATTAGATCGCGGATGTTGTAATCGTGCAACACTCTGTTCTCACTGGCATCTTCGTGCCGCGCCAGGAATGCGCCTGCGACATCCTCGTTTTCCGCCGCCAGCACCGAGCATGTGACGTACAAAAGGCGTCCGCCGGGTTCCAGCACCGTCCAGAGCGCCTCGAGCATCTCTCGCTGCAGGGCTGCCAGCGTTGCGATGTCGGTCTCGCGGCGCAGTATCTTGATGTCCGGGTGGCGCCGGATGACCCCGCTTGCCGAACATGGCACGTCCAGCAGGATCTTGTCGAACGGCTGGCCGTCCCACCAATCTTTGATTCTTGATGCATCAGCATTAATCGTCGTTGCAGCCAGGCCCAGGCGATCCAGGTTTTCATTGACCCTGTCGAGCCGCGCGGAATCGGCGTCAATAGCAATAAGATCAGCTCCCGGCCCCATGAGTTCCAGCAAATGCCCGGTCTTTCCGCCCGGCGCCGCACAGGCATCGAGCACGCGTGTCGCCCCGCCGTCCAGCAGCCAGGGGGCGGCAAGCTGCGCGCCGGCATCCTGGATGGAAACCACGCCTTCGGCAAACCGCGGAATATCGCCGAGGCGCAAAGGGCTCTGCAGGCGAATGGCCTGCTTGGCACCTCGCAACAGTTCGGCCCCGGCAGGCAAATCGTCCGCTTCGATTGCTGCGTCTTGCAAGCCCTGCAGATAACCCGGCGCATCCATGTACAGCGGATTAACCCTGAGCCACATCGGCGCACGCGCATTGTTCGCGGCGATAATCTGCTGCCACTCGTCGGGCCAGTCATGTTGCAGTCGCCGGATCAGCCATGTTGGATGACTGAAGCGCACCTCGTCATCCGCGGATTCCCATTGACCAACCCCGCGGCGAATGAAATTTCGCAACACGGCATTGACGAGCCCGGCGTACTTCGGCCGGCGCAACAGCCGGGCGGCCTCAACGGTCATCGATACGGCTGCGTGATCCGGCACGCGCGTATCGCCCAGCTGGTAAAGGCCGATGACGAGCAAGGATTCGATGACTATGTCACGGGCCTTCAGCGGCCGATCGAGCAATTGCCCGAGTTGCCAGCGCAGCCGATGGTGATACCGCAGGCTGCCATAGCAAAGCATGTGCAACAGGGGCCGGTCGGACGGGTTAATAATTTTATCGGCGACGGCAAGCGCCGCATCCAGCGATCGTCCGCTGCTGGCGACGGCGTCGAGCGTCTTGGCTGCCTCGGCGCGAAGCCTTGCGCCCGCCTTGTTAGCGGCCATCGAATCTCAGCCCAGCCGTTTGCCAGTCAGTATCTGCTGCGTGGCGAACTCCCTCGCAGTGATCGGCCGCCGGCCGGGACGTTGTACCTCGAGCACGCGCACGACACCGCCGCCACAACCAATATCGATGCCATCCCTGCCGGCCTGCAAAATGACACTGGCGGGTCCGTCTGCAGCGGCCAGGTCCACCGCCTTCCAGCATTTGATGTGCTCGCCATCGAGAACGCACCGGGCACCGGGTGCCGGATTGTAGGCTCGTATTTTTCTGCAGATCTGCAGCGCGGTTTCACTCCAGTTGATCGCTGCATCCTGTTTGCGAATCTTGCCGGCGTAGGTTGCGAGGCTTTCGTCCTGCACTGCGGCGACCCGCTTCCCGGCCAGCACCCCGGGAAGCTCCGCGACCAACAACTCGCCGCCAAGCGATGCCAGCCGATCATGCAATTCGCCCGCGGTTTCATCCGCCCCGATCTCGGTTGCGGCGCTCACGAAAACCGGCCCGGTGTCGAGGCCCGCATCCATCTGCATCAGGCAGACGCCGGTCCGGGCATCGCCATCGAGAATCGCATGCTGAATCGGTGCCGCACCGCGCCAGCGGGGAAGCAGCGAGGCATGCACATTGAGGCAGCCGTGTCGCGGAATGTCGAGTACTGCCTGTGGCAATATCAGTCCGTACGCGGCGACAATCATGATATCGGGCTTTATCGCAGCGATTTCCGCTACGATGTGCGAGTCCTTCAGAGTCGCCGGTTGCCATACGGGAATGTCCTTGCCAACGGCGAACGTCTTGACCGGGCTAGCAGTCAGCTTCTTGCCGCGACCCGCCGGCCGATCCGGCTGCGTCAGTACCGCAACGGGCATGTGACCGGCCTGGATCAGTGCTTCGAGCGCCACCAGCGCAAAAACAGGGGTACCGGCAAACAATATTTTTGCTGCGCTCATAGCTTTCGTTAGCCGGAAACGGTATCCGAATGCTGGCAGCAGCCTGTTGATAAATTCTCAGGCGAGCGCGAGACGAGGCAAGACCGACGAAAAACCGATGAGCGCTTTGCGGAAAGCTTAACGCAGTAGCGCGCCGTCTGAGCGCTTGTCAACCGGTTGCTATAGTATGGCTGCGGCTTCATGCTGCTTGTGCCGTCGATCCTTCTCGAGCCGTTTCCTGATCCGCTGGCGTTTCGCTTCCGACAGGTAGTCGACGAACAACTTACCCTCGAGATGATCCATCTCATGCTGAATACACACACCGAGCAAACCATCGAAGTCGTTCTCGGCCTGCCCGCCTTCGCGGTCGAGATAGCGCACGGTGACGCGTTCGGCGCGCTCTACCTCTTCGAAGTATCCCGGCACGGACAGGCAGCCCTCCTCGGAGACCTCAACGCCGTCCCAGGCAAGGATCTCCGGGTTGATCAGCACCCAGGGCGCATTTTTTTCCGTCGACACGTCGGCGACGAGGATGCGCTGGTGAAAGTCCACCTGGGTTGCTGCAAGACCGATCCCCGGCGCCTCGTACATCGTCTCGAACATATCGTCAATCAGCCGGCGAATCTCGTCATTGACCGCAGGGACCGCCTTGGCCCTGATTCTGAGCCTCGGATCCGGAAATTCCAGTATTTTGAGTTTTGCCATAATCGTCAGCATCAAAACTAGTGTGAAATCCTACAAATTCAAGCTAAATTTTTGACTTTATTGAATAAGATAGCGGACAATGCCGCGTGATATTTGAGCTGCCAGACCGTTTTTTGGGCCGGAATTGTGACGCGTTTGGCAGCCTGATCGGCGTCGACACGACATATTAAAGCAACGCCTGCCAAAGGGCAGACCCGTACTAATATGATGGAGCACCCGTCAATCATGTCTCCTGCAGCATACCGCCTGAAACCCGGTCTCAGACTGGCCGCCATTGCGCTGACCCTGTCTGTGGCCGGTTGCAGCACAATCCACAAGCTGAACCCGTTTGGCTCGGATGAAGACGAGGCGCCGCCCCCGGTCGCCCGTACCTCAACCATCCCGAACGGCTCGTCATCGATGGACCCGGCCGCTGCCAGCGCGCCCCAGCCGGCACGAACCGAGCCGGCTTTGCAGCAAGTCAGCCAGCCGCTTCCGCTCGCCTCGGGGGCACCCGAGGAGTATGTCGTCCAGGAAGGCGACACGCTGTGGGACATTGCGGCGACATTCCTCCGCGACCCGTGGTACTGGCCCGAGGTCTGGTATGTCAACCCTCAGGTGGAGAATCCACACCTCATTTATCCCGGTGACACACTGGCCCTGGTGACGATCAACGGTCAGCAGCGCATCACCAATGTTCGCGCTTCGACGTACCGGCTTTCACCGCAGGCCCGCGCCACGCCGCTGACGGAATCGATCACCAGTATTCCTTATGAGCAGATTTCCGCTTTTCTGTCCAAGGGACTCGTACTCGAGAAAGACCAGGCGGCGCAATTGCCATATATTCTGGCGACGCGCGGCGATCACCTTATCGCATCGGCGGGCAACCACATCTATATCCGCGGCGGAGAACCGGTACCGAATGGCACCCGCTACAGCGTTGTCCACGTTGGCGAGGCACTGCGTGATCCGGATGACAACGACCTGATCGGCTACCAGGGCGTTTATGTCGGCGAAGGCGCATTGTCACGCGGTGGCGACCCGGCCACGGTCGCCCTGACCGACACCAACCGCGAAGCGCTAAATGGCGATCGCCTCATTCCGGAAACCGTCGACATTCCGCTGAATTTCTTCCCGAAAGCACCGGACATCGCCATCGACGGGCGCATCATCTCCGTCGTCGACGGTGTCTCGCTGATCGGTCAGTACCAGGTGGTCGTGCTCAATCGTGGCGCGCGCAATGGCCTCGCACCGGGCGATGTACTGTCGGTTTACCAGGCGGGCGAGAATGTGACTGACCGTTATGGCGGCGGGGCGTTTCTCGGCATTGTCGGTGAGACGGTAAAGCTTCCCGACGAGCAAGCCGGAACGATCATGATTTTCAAGGTCTACGATCGAATCGGCTACGGTCTCGTGATGGAAGCCACGAGCGACATCCACATACTCGACTCGGTTCGCAACCCGAGCTGACGTTAGTCGAAAGAAGGCCGGTGCCGTTGGCGCCGGCCTTTTTCTTTGCCCGCACGAAATATGCTGCCCCGCGTTGCCCGCGCAAAGACTAGAATTGACGTGTGGCGACAGAACAGCTGGAACTCGACTGGGCAAAAGACCCGAATCATCACCTTATATGCAGGGGATCTCGGGACTATCCGGAACTCCTCGGACAGATTCCCGGCCCACCGGAGCGCCTGTACGTCGCTGGCAACCTGGACGCGCTGCACATGCCGTCGCTCGCAATCGTCGGCAGCCGTAACCCGACCAGCCAGGGACGCAGAAATGCCTACGAATTTGCGAGATACCTGGGGCGCTCCGGCTTTTGCATCGTTAGCGGACTCGCCCAGGGCATCGATACGGCCGCACATGAAGGCGCACTCGATGGAGGCGCGATGACGATTGCTTTTCTCGGGCACGGCATCGACCGGGTATATCCCCCGTCTAACCGGGAGCTCGCGGCGCGCATCGCCATGCAGGGCGCACTCTGTTCGGAGTTTGTGATGGGAACTGCGCCCCGGCGTGAGCACTTCCCGGTCCGCAATCGCCTGATCAGTGGCTTGAGTCTCGGTACCCTGGTCGTGGAAGCGGCGACTCGCAGCGGTTCGCTGATCAGCGCACGGCTGGCCGGCGAGCAAGGCAGGGAAATCTTCGCCATCCCCGGTTCGATACATAATCCCCTTTCCCGCGGCTGTCACCGGCTCATTCGCCAGGGAGCGAAACTCGTGGAAAGCGGTGCCGATATCGTCAGCGAACTCGGCCCGCTGGTCAGGCACCTCATGCAAGCGCCTGTTGAGGCAGGAGCTTCCGCGGCAACAGCGCCCGGAAAGGACACGAATTATGAAGTGTTGCTCGATTTGCTGGGATTTGATCCCGCAACGGCCGATGAACTCTCGGCCAGATCCGGATTGACGATAGACCAGGTTTCCTCCATGCTTCTGATCCTGGAGCTTGAGGGAAAAGTCGAATCGCAAGCCGGCGGTCGCTACTCGAGACTTCACGGATAGGCGGAAGAACAAGCATCCTAGGGGGACGCTTCAGGAATGAAAGAAAATGTACTCGACGTATTGATGTATTTGTTCGAGACCTACATCGACGCTGAGGAGGAGCCGGAAGCGGACCAGAACGAGCTCAGAAATGAGTTGTCGCGGGCCGGTTTTGGCGATACCGAGATCGACCGTGCGCTGGACTGGCTTGATGGTCTGACCGACGATCACCATAGATTCGTACATAATCCGCAAACGGCGCACGGCACCCGCATCTTCAGCGATCTCGAGTCACAACGCCTCGATACCGGCTGCAGGGGCTTCATCACCTACCTCGAGCAGATCGGAATCTTGTCGCCGCCGCAGCGCGAAATCCTTGTCGACCGCCTGCTTGCACTGGAGACACCTGACATCGATGTCGAGCAGGTTAAGTGGGTTGTATTGATGGTTTTGTTCAGCCAACCCGGCCAGGAACTGGCCTATGCTCGCATGGAAGATCTGGTATTCGACGAAGGCGATACCCAACTGCACTAGTCTCAAATCTTGACACGCTGCTCCTAACCCTGTAATTGAACCGCGGCATTGTCCGCGGTTTTGCCTTTGTAGCCCCCCGAACAAGGACCGGTCACCACGCATGTCGAAAAATCTTGTCATCGTCGAATCACCTGCCAAGGCAAAGACCATTGGCAAGTATCTTGGCAAGGATTTCGATGTCATGGCTTCTTACGGCCATGTCCGCGACCTGGTGCCCAAAGAAGGCGCCGTGGATCCCGAGCAGGGCTTCGCCATGAAGTACCAGGTCATCGAGCGCAACGAAAAGCACGTCAGGTCGATCGTTAAGGCACTGAAAAAAGCCGACGCGCTCTATCTCGCAACTGACCCGGATCGCGAAGGCGAAGCCATATCCTGGCATCTGGCCGAGTTGTTGAAGGAAAGAAACGCGCTCGGTGACAAACCGGTTCACCGGGTCGTTTTTCACGAGATCACGAAAGGTGCGATCCGCGCGGCGATCGAACACCCGCGGGAAATTTCTTCCGACCTGGTCAGCGCACAGCAGGCGCGCAGGGCGCTCGATTACCTGGTCGGATTCAATCTTTCGCCATTACTGTGGAAAAAGGTGCAGCGCGGCTTGTCGGCCGGGCGCGTGCAAAGCCCCGCACTGAGAATGATTGTCGATCGGGAACTCGAGATCGAGGCGTTCAAGCCGCGTGAATACTGGTCCATTGAAGCGGATGTCAGCAAAAACGAACAACCGTTCGTGTCGAGGCTGGTGCGCTACAAGGGCAACAAGGTCGAGCAGTTCAGTTTCGAAGACGAGACCGCGGCGCGCGAAGTCGAGAAAACGATCCTGGATGCCGCGGCGGGCAAACTGACAACGGTCGACATCGACAAGAAACAGCGGCGGCGCAACCCGGCGGCACCGTTTACGACGTCGACGCTGCAACAGGAGGCGTCGCGAAAGCTCGGCTTCAATACGCAATGGACCATGCGGGTTGCCCAGCGCCTGTACGAAGGCATCGAACTTCCGAATGAGGGTAACATCGGCCTCATTACCTACATGCGCACCGATTCCGTTATCCTCGCCGACGTGGCCGTCGTCGAGATCCGCGACGTCATCAAAGAGCGTTATGGTGCAAAAAATGTGCCCGACGAACCGCGAGTGTTCAAGACCAAGGCCAAGAACGCACAAGAAGCCCATGAAGCGATTCGTCCGACCTCCGTCGCGCGCACGCCGGATTCCCTTAAGGGCAAGCTCGACGAAGAACAACTGAAGCTCTATACACTCATCTGGCGACGTACGATGGCAAGCCAGATGGTGTCGGCGGTTTTCGATACCGTCGCACTCGAATTTGTGCCCGGAGCATCCTCGCTTGACGAGGCGGTTGACCAGCACCGGTTCCGGGCAAACGGCTCGGTCATGGTCGAACCCGGCTTCATGGCCGTTTACCACGAAGGCAAGGATGACTCGAAGGATGATGTCGGCGATCGATTGTTGCCGGACGTCGCAAAAGGCGATGTGATCAGCCTGGACGAGCTCCGCCCGGAACAGCATTTCACCGAGCCGCCGCCGCGGTTCACGGAAGCGAGCCTCGTCAAGACCCTGGAAGAATATGGTATCGGCCGGCCATCCACGTACGCCAACATCATCGCTACGCTCAAGAACAGAGAGTACGTGGAAATGGACGGCAAACGATTCATCCCGACCGATATCGGCAGGATCGTTAACGGTTTCCTGACCGAGCATTTCAAGCAATACGTCGACTATGACTTTACCGCCAGGCTCGAAGACGACCTCGACGCGGTGTCGCTCGGCCAGAAAGACCTGGTGCCACTGCTGGAACGGTTCTGGAAGCCGTTTCACGAACTCGTCGAAGACAAGGAACAGAGCGTGACCCGCGAACAGGTCGCGCAGGCACGTGAGCTCGGCATCGATCCCAAGAGCGGCAAGCCGATCACCGTTCGCATGGGCCGTTACGGGCCATTCATTCAGATCGGCACGAAAGACGACGAGGAAAAGCCCAAGTTTGCCGGGCTACGCCCGGGCCAGAAGATGAACGATATCGACCTGGAGACCGCACTCGAACTCTTCAAACTGCCGCGCAAGCTGGGCGAAACTGCGGACGGGCTAGCGGTTTCCGCGAGCATCGGCCGGTTCGGGCCTTACGTTCGCTATGGTGACAAGTACGTCTCTATCCGTGGCGAAGACGACCCGTACACGATCGAGCTGCCACGCGCGCTCGAGTTGATTGAAGAGAAAAAGATCGAGGATGCCAATCGCATCATCCAGGATTTCGAGGATGATGGCATACAGGTCCTGAACGGTCGCTACGGGCCTTACATCACGGACAAGACCAAAAACGCGCGCGTGCCTAAAGACCGCGAGCCAAAATCGCTGACCCTGGAAGAATGCAAGGAACTCCTCGCCGCAGCGCCGGCACGCGGCAAACGTGGCAAGAAAAAAACCGCCAAAAAGAAAACGGCGAAGAAGGCTGTGAAAAAGAAAGCTTCCGGGAAAAAGACGGCAAAGAAAAAAACTGCCGCCAGCGAATCCCAGGCATAATGACCCGGGCCTGACCGGACAGACACGGTCAGCGAAAACCTGAACCCGGTCACCTGTAACAACTGCTATCTGGTCCAGTGGACCGTGTCAGCTGTGATCCTGCCCTGGACTGCCTCTTTTCCCATACACTGACATCATAAGTCTTGACAATCCACATGTGTTCGAAGCACTTTCTCAATTCTATGGTCTTGAGAGTTCGTCAGTTTAGTGTTTCTGGGTATGGCCACGTCACAACACATCCGGTACGCAACGAGGGTGCTCGGGCAAGGTGGCGTCATTGCATACCCGACGGAAGGCGTATTCGGCCTCGGCTGCCTGTCGGATGATTTCGCAGCAGCCAGCCGAATCCTTAAAATAAAGAAACGGGATCCTGCGACGGGGCTCGTGCTGATCATTTCGGATCCTGCGCAACTACGGGGCTGGGTTGACCTGCCGATTGACCAGCTGGTACTCCCGTCAAGCGACGACAGGCCGATCACCTGGATTGTACCGGCAGCGGAGAGCGCGCCCTGGTGGATCCGCGGCGACCATACCGGTCTCGCCGTACGCCAGACGACGCACCCGGTCGCACGGGCATTGTGTCTGCAGGCCGATGCGGCTTTGGTGTCGACGAGCGCTAATATCGCCGCTAATCCGCCGCTTCGCAACGCATTCGTATTGCGCCGCCTGTTCGGCTCTTTAGTAGACTACGTCGTGCCGGGCAAATGTGGCCCGGCCAAAACTGCCTCGGAGATTCGTGATCTCGAGAGCGGAAAAATTCTGAGGTCCGCATGAGCAATGTCGTTACGCAGTCTGTCGCCGAGTTCCTGCATTCCTTGCAGATGCGTATCTGCTCCTCACTCGAGGATGTTGACGGCAAGGAGAAGTTTCGGCGCGACCGCTGGCAACGGCCGGGCGGCGGCGGCGGCGAAAGCCGGATGCTGATCGACGGCGCGGTATTCGAGCAGGCCGGGGTCGGTTTTTCTCACGTTTTCGGCGACGCGTTGCCACCCTCGGCCACGCTGCGCCGGACTGAACTCGCCGGCCGGACATTCCAGGCGATCGGTGTCTCGCTCGTGCTGCACCCGAGGAATCCGTATGTACCGACGACCCACGCCAACTTTCGTTTTTTTACGACGGACAGCGATGGCAGGGCGCCAGTCTGGTGGTTTGGCGGCGGCTTCGACCTGACACCGTTCTATCCGTTTCATGACGATGTCATGCACTGGCATCGCCAGGCCAGGGAAGCCTGCAATCCCTTCGGCGCGGAGGTCTACCCGAAATACAAGAAGTGGTGCGACGATTACTTTTTCCTGAAACATCGCGATGAAACCCGCGGCGTCGGTGGCCTGTTCTTCGATGACCTTAACGAACCCGGCTTCGACAAGTCCTTTGAATTCATGCGAGCCGTCGCTGACCGGTTCCTGCCCGCTTACCTGCCAATCGCAAGTGCCAGACACAGACACAAGTACGGAGAACGACAGCGGGAGTTTCAGCTGTACCGGCGCGGACGCTACGTTGAATTCAACCTGATCTACGATCGCGGCACGCTATTCGGGCTGCAGTCGGGCGGCAGAACGGAATCCATCCTGATGTCGCTGCCGCCACGCGTCCGCTGGGAATACGGCTGGCAGCCCGAGCCCGGCTCGCCTGAGGCCGACCTCTATGACAATTACCTCAGGCCGCGCGACTGGCTGTCCGAAGAACCCTAGCAGCGTGTTGGAGGCCGCTCCAGCGAGCGACTTCCTTTGAAAACCGGGATTTACGCCCGGTTTCTGAGTTAGAATCGATATGAGTCGGATCGGGCACAGACCCGAAACGAGGCACTCCGTGACGTTATTCAGGTTGACAATTGCTTGTGCAGTACTGGTATCGGGCCAGGTCCAGGCCCAGTACGAGACGCGACTGCGCGATGGCGGCCCGCCGGTTGGCATACGTCTCGCCGGTACCGCGGATGCCAATACCGGGTCGCGAGTCTACATCGTCCAGCTCGACACACCGTCCGCGGCCGAGGTGTATTCAGGCCTGGCGGCGCGCGTCACCGGCAAGCCGGGTACCG
>Ga0114931_10002727_pt1 | contig 22427 bp, 24 predicted proteins | sample 2SBtaG_FD_89579 | JGI IMG/M metagenome (GOLD analysis project Ga0114931, IMG submission 89579) | Deep subsurface microbial communities from Kolumbo volcano to uncover new lineages of life (NeLLi) - 2SBTROV14_V59a metaG | ecosystem: Environmental > Aquatic > Marine > Volcanic | place: Kolumbo... | reverse complement strand
TCCCGAAGTATATACGCAGAAATGTTAGTATTTTTTCGATATAAATGTTTCGATAACCAATCACCTGTTTTATAGGTCATCATTTCACCATCATCAGAATCAAAGCCTATCCATAATGATGCCCTACGAATCCCGCCGGATAACACTGCATCGGCTATAATGCAAGTAATATCAGCAACTTCAATAGGTCGAAGTTTACGCTCACAAGATTGGTTTAGAATCTCTCTAACTTGTTCTAATGATTTTTTCAATCCAAGATGTCCCGGTGCATTTCCCCCACTTGTGATTAGTGGTGAACCTTCTGGACGAATGCTACTATAATCAAATTCAACATAATCACCTGTTTGCATGTAACATGTAAACAACATTTTTACTGCATTCGCCCAACCTTCTATACTATCATCTATACTATAGTGTAGTACTTTTCTGGAAATATGTTTTATTTCTGGAAGTTGTTTTACATGGCATCTTTGGATTGATATACCTACACCGCATCCGCATAGTAATATGAATAGTAAATCTGAAAAGTAAGATTGTCTATTTGCAGCCGTAGCGGAACAGTTATAAATGCGTTCATTGTGTGTTTCAATAGCAGGTCCAGCAAATTGTAATGATCTGGCGGATGGTATAACTTTTCCAGTTATAACCGATCTTTGGAAAACTGTTATTATTTCGCTTGTTAGTAATGGATATTTTCGACAGTGCATATCCATAACTCTATGGCAAGTTTCAGACCAAGTTTCTTTTATAAGACTATGTTTCTTAGTCCTAGCATACTTTGCAGTAAATACATAATCCCGTAATGCGGTATTATCAGGATGCGCATTTCGTATTATGGATTTATTATTTCTATATCTTTGATAACAACTTGCTATTTTAGTGAATCCATAAGTTCGTAATGTACTTATAGTGATATCCTGTATAGTTTCAACCGTCATTAGATCGCTGACTAATTGATCTATATGTTTTATTACTTTAGATACATCGGGTATTTCAGCGGGGCTAATATCATAGGCTGCACTCAATATCGCTTTTTCGATTTTATGTTTATTATAAACAACAATGGAAGCATCTCGTTTTGTGATCCTGCGTTTTTTCATTATTCTAATCATCCTAATTGATCTTTTGTGCATTGATTTATAGGTTTATCATCACGCAACCTAAGAAAACGTGGGTGTCTAAGCCGTCCACCTGATCCTACATATTGATATCCCACTTCGCAGATTTTACCGATAAGATTTTCGTCCTCAGTTATATCTAATCTAACGCTATCTGTCATTCCTGATGTAGACGCTATTTCTTGAAGTTCGTTATTACTATTATATACGCTAACTTTTATTGCTCCAACTAATCCAGTATATTTACCTTTACCTTGCACGATTCCTGTTATAACACAATCGACAGTTTTTATAGGTTTATACTTTGCCCATTGCAAATAATTTAGATTCTTGAATACATAACCCTCTATTCTAATCCTAGCGATGCGCTCATTCAACACTTCTATTTTGAAATCATTAGGATAACTCTGTCTAGTTTCAACAAAAGGAAACTTATCTCTAAAATCTTCATATATTTCAAGCGGGTTTTCATGCGCTAAGTCTTTAGAATCCCAATATGGAACACTGAAAACTTTATATCGTAATTTCGATTGTTCATTATTGGCTAAGAAAGTTGTAACACTACTCGCCAAATTTCCGGGTGAATATAACTCTCCATCAACATAAGACATTTTGGGCATAGAAGTGTATGTATCCATCAGTAGGATTTTTAGGAATGGATACCGCCCAAAGTATTCCAAGTGCTCGCGTGAATCTCTACCGAATGCGTAGACTCGCCTATCATAATCTAAGAATACCCTTAGGCGGATTCCGTCTAGTTTAGGTTGTATATATCCATATTCCGTGAACTCATCCCATTTTTTCACTTTCAAACATTCAGGCGCCCATGTCATAATATTATTTTATCCTTATCCTTATGCTTCTATGTTTCTATGTTTCTATGTTTCTATGTTTATATTATATCACTCAAATAAAAAAAACCCTTGATTATAGAGCGTAGACTAATTATTGCATTAGTCCTTAGCGTATGGGAGTTTCATCGCTACGCTTTATCTATAATCAAGGGCTCAGGATACCACTAGTTTGTTACTTATTATTTATTCTTTTTCAACTTCGATCGGATGTTCTTCAATTTGATGATATCATTCATCATAACATCCTCAATGTACTTTTTTTCCATTCTTTTCAAACGCTTTTCGGCATTTTCGACCGATTTTATAGCGCTTTCGTGTTTTGATTGAAGGTCGATGCGTTCTGTTTCGAGTTCTGCGATCCGCTTGTTTACGCGATTTACTGCGGATTCAAGCGTATGCGGATCGGTCCAGTGCCGTAAATCCTTTACGATCCATCGCATCACTTCTAGGTCGTGTAGACGTTCGTTCTTTTCAGTCTTGTTCATTCTGCTATTTACTCCGGTTTCTTGGTTCAGTTCTGATTTTTTCATACTTTGGAAAAAGCGACCGTAGAACGCTAATCCTACGGTCGATGATAAAGAATCAGGATTTAGGAATCGTCGTCCTCATCCAAATCGGACAAGAGCGATTCAATGTCCACGCCTTGCGCTGCGAGTTTGCGCTCGATTTCGTGCGCTTTCTCGCGCATGGCGCGAAGTTTGCGGAGTGATGCGCGCTCGCGCTGGCTCCCAAACTTCCGGGCTTCGGTTGCTTCCGTGCGCCATTTTAGCGCTGCCTGTTCGGCACGATCCGCTTTGTAGTCGAAAAAAGCGGCTTCAGTGGCAAAGTCATTTTTCGCCAATGGTGCGTGCTTTTTCGGATCGTAGTCGTCAGGTGTTGAAGCGAACGGATAAAGCGAAACATCTTCCGAACCGATCAACGGGTGATCGGGGCGACGGGTACGACCGCGCTTCTTTTTTCCACCGTCCGAATTCTGGACGGTTTCCACTTTTTCGATATCTGCTGTTGCGGTTGTCATTTTCGGCTTTCCTTTATTTTAGCCGTTTCTGCTTTCGTCGATCGGAACATCCGATCAACATGTACATTGTAGGCTCAACGTCTCAAAAGTCAAGCCTATTCACAAAGTTTTTCGAGGATTTTTTTGACTGATCCTCATCGTCCTCATCGTCCTCATCGTCCTCATCGTCCTCATCGTCCTCATCGTCCGGCTTGTCCGGCTTGTCCGGCTTGTCCGGCTTGTCCTCATCATACAGCCACAGACCATCGTCCAGACCATCTAGGCCATTCAAACCATCGTCCAATATGATACGCTTTCGGTATTCTCTCGCACCACAAATTGGATCACAAGTGACAAGTCGATTAGAAATAGATTCATCAGACAAATCAACATCGAATATGTTTATTCGATGATTGTTGCTGACAATAGCACAAATATATGTAGAATCTTTTCGTTGAAAATATCGAAGTCGATTAGTAGATTTATCTACTTTGTCTACTGCAATACAACATAGACGTACAACAATTCCAGTTTTATCCATAATTCATACTCCAAACCCGCGTTATTGCGGAAAGAAATAGTACAGGACAAGATCAATTCTTGAAGGATATGGGTTGGTCAAATAATGATGGATTATTGTTCAGTTTTGTGAGACAAATTTTTATTGTATCTTGAGCCTTGCCCAGAATAGTTAGTATCTCAATATTATCGTAGAATTCACCAACCAAATCATAGAGATGTAGAATATCAGATAATGGAGATAATGGAGATTCAGAGATTGAAGTAGTTAGCATTAGATTAGTTATTTCTAGGATATGTGCATCAAAGTTGAATGTATCTGAATGCTGTAGTGTAGCCACATTCATTTTTTCGAGTAGTTCTATGAGATTTTTCATAATTTATTCCAACTAATCAGGTGTTGTCGTCATCATATCCATCTCTTGGTTTGGCCGAGCCCTATGCTCGACACCTACATTATAGCACATCCAATACCGAAGTCAAGCGCCAATCCGAGAAAAACCCGAAAAAAATAATTCGTGTAAATGCCTGTAAACACTAGACTTACGACAATTTTCAGAAAAATCCCGGAAAATTTCCCATAGGCGCTTGACAATCGAAGTCATGCACGCTATACTATACATGCCGAGTAAAGATTTTAGAATCAAATAAGTTTTTATGGTTCATGTCTTATCTGATATCTAAGATATAATCACTTTACAAAGCCGACTGTTCCATTCTAAACTATTAGAATTCAAGTTAGAATGGAACAGTCGATATAAATTACATGAGCCGCCCCAATGAGTATTGATTTGCTCATTGGGGTTTTTTTATATTTATGTTTTTTCCATATTACCCCATGTTGTATCTGAGATATTCATAGAAGTTTTTATAGGTATCAAAAAATCATAACTTGGTGATTCTAATAAATCTCGAATGTAATCCTGAACATCTTTATTGTGCATTATTTCAGTCGGACCGATGAATAGAATATCATCATGCACAATAGCAGCGATTCGTATTCCCCATTCTCTAATGCGTTTATTATATCTAGGGGAAACTTTTATTAGTATCTCTTTCAGGATATCCGCTGCAGTTCCTTGTATCAAAGCGTTGAATGCGATATGAGCATGATTTTTATTTATATGCCTACGCCTTTTATACAAAGTTCTAATATAACCTCTATTAGCAGTTTTAGTAGAAGCAAGTCTAGAGCAAGTGCGAATACCCGGTAGGGTGTTATGATAAAGATTGTATATAAACGATGCACGCTTTTTACACATATCTTCAAATACTTTCATTCTTTCATTAGGATTGATAATATCTCTTTCAATCATTTTATCTATTTTTTCACCCATTTCAGCAGTTATAGACTTATTAGTAGATAACATACTAAGAACCTTTGCCCTGCCGGCTCCGAACCCAATTGCAAAGTTTACATTCTTTGCGGGACTTCTGTCTATTTTACACATATCGGCAACCCACTGATGAAAGTCAGTATCGGGATTATTACGATACGCTTTTATCGCTTCTATGTCTTTTATAACATGAACCATAATGCGAAATTCGATTTGCGAATAGTCGGCGGATAAAAAAGATTCGCCTTCATTACAATGTATAAGTTCTTTTGCTTTCTTATTCAACTGTTGACTATTCGGTTGACGGCTTGAAAGTCTGCCCGTTCGGACACATTGATTATAAGATGAATGTAATATCTGATCTTTATTAGATGCATGTATTTGATAAGGTTGAATATAGATAGAGAGTAGTGTAGATAGTTTTCGATGCTTTAGCATTATATTCACAACTTTTTCTTTCTTAGAGTCATTTATTACATCTGGTAGTTCTAAATACTTACTAAGTGCATTCTTATCAAATGATGGATTCTTAGTTTTTTCAACAAGTTCTAAAACTGGTAAATCAAATTGATTTATAAGAACTTCATAGCAATCTTTATTAGATTTTGGGTTGACACTGAAACCAAATATATTTTCTAGTTCTTCTTCATATCGTCTAAGTTTTATTGATATTACATACTCTTTACATTCCAATTCATCTAGATCAACTTTCAGACCTTCTTTTTCAATATCAAATAGTACATTAGTTAGTTTTTTCTCAGTTTCCCAAACTATCTTTCTTTCATCATCATTCAGTATATTTTCGATATAAAGATATAAATCTTTTGCTGTTCTCACATCATAACAAGCATATCTGCCCAATAAATCTATTGGAACTAAAGCATAATCTTTAGCGGCTTTTCTGCCAATGTGTAGATTCCTTAGATACTGCTTTATTTCTTTATCGTAAGAACTAATATCTTTTTTCAACCATAATTTCGATAGATTGCTAAGGCTATATCCACCTTGATACATCATGTCGCTGTAAACTAATTTAGCGCCTGTGAGTGTGCATATCAAATTTCGATTTATAGATGTTATACCTTCGACGTGTGCAAAATGAGCATCAAACTTTACATTATGATTGATCCATTTACCTTTACTCGACAGTAAATCATTCAACCAATTTATAGCATTTTCGATAGGTATGTTTTGTATATCTTCATCATCACAATAGATATCTTTATGTCGTATCGGGATATACCATGCTTTATTAGTAGTTAGTGTTGTCGCTGCAATACCACAGATTCTATCACCTTTATAAGGGTGTAATCCACCCCTAGTACTATCAAAACTCGTAGTTTCAAAATCGACTATGATATCGTTTGCTGAACAAATATCAGGTAATTGATTCACATTAGATATGATGATATTATCCATTTGTTTATGCTCTATTTTTTATGATTTGTAATTTTCTTATCAGACAATAGTGCTCTTTTGAATCTTCACCTTCTAATGAAGCATAATCTTCTATTTCATTAGATCGAAAACAAGTGATTCCACAAGATTCCAGTTTTATCAATCCAGTCAAATCTCTATATTCATAACGATAAATTATGCCTATCACATTATTAGTGTTTAGTATAAGATTTGCACAGTATTCACACGGTGTACAAGTTAGCGCTATTATTAGTGCTGGATGTTGAACATCTAACTTTGCTAAAGCGTTCGCTTCTGCGTGAGCGCATCCGCATTTACCTGTAATACCAGTGCAAGCATTATTAGATATCCCTCTAGGTGGCCCATTATATCCGATAGAAAAAATGTTTGTGCAGTCATTAGGGAATATAACACAACCTATTGAAGCGCGTCTACATTGTGATAGTTGTGCTATTGAATCCACTAATCCTATCATAACTTCTAACTTTTTAGCGTAGCGCTTCATTTGATATCCGTCTATATTTTTCATACATTTCTATAATGAAATCTAAGTGGCTTGACGGCCATATGTTCTTAGAAGCATCAGTAAAACAGCAAGTAACATTTTTTATAAGTTTATGTTCACTTGGAATAATACAAATATCAGTTTTGATATGTTTATTCTTTACTATTTTTTCATATTGGTGATTAGTGCGTAACACATTTTCAATAGAATACATTTCATCTTTTCTCCAATACTTTCTTATATCTTTTTCAGAACCTAGAATCACGATAACTAATCCAGAGTTCACAGTAATATAATCATCAACTACTTTCATTCCTACTGGATGTAATACTTTTTGATTCTTTACTGCTTTTCCATAAGCGGTTCTACTCAAATGTAATCTATCAAAAATTACATTTGGGCCTAGTTCTTTTATTAGATTGACATATCCAGAAAGTTGTAGAGGTTCTTTCAAGTGATAATACATAAATCCAAGTTTTTCTGCTAACTTTTCGGCTAGAACAGTTTTTCCAACTAAATCTGTACCCTCTATTACGATCATTTTTTGATTCCTTTATAATGCAGCAAATCAAAACATTTTGCTTTTGGAGTATTATTACCGATAAAACGTTTCACTTCTATCTTATTAGTTATTGTTGAGTATTTACTTTCAAATGATTCATCCCTCCAATAATCACTTAGATATAGTGCTATTTGTCTTGCCAACCATTGTGATATTTTATAAGGTAATGATTTATTTATTTGCTCAATCTTATTATCCCCTATAGGTAATATATCGTTTTTCCATCCTGCTAATGATGCACATTCGTATAATGTCAGTCGTCTTTTTTCTGTTGAGTGTTTTGTATTTGGAACACCATCTTTATATGGATCAATCTCATCCCATTTTTCTTTATACATTGAATCCATTGAATCCATTGAACCCATTGAACCCATTGAACCCATATACGGAAGTCGGATATTGAAATTATTATCTTTATATAATACTGCGAAAATGTACTGCTTTTTATAAGGAAAACCGAATAGAAGGCTATTCACCCTAATATACGCAAATCTGTATCCTGCTTTCAAACATTTATGATACATTTTTTTACTTATTTTATTCTTCATGTAAACACATATTACTTTGAAACAATGATAAATCCCATAGTTTATTATATTCCTTTTTAGGTATATAGATGTAGGTTCACATTCAAGATCAAACGGACAAGGAAAGTTAGTCCCGAATAAAACATTAGATTTAGGAAAAGGGTCATAAAGAATATCATATTTTGGTATCTCAATATTCAAAGGTTCTGCTCGAATAGTATCTTTCGCTATACATATATTATATGGATCTAACAAATTTTCTACTTTGAAAACATCTTCAAACCCAAAAATCATACCGCAAGATTTTACATTATATGCTAATGTTGATCTATTTACAATACTCACAATGGCCCTTTCTATTATGATCTTTTATTATATCTACAAGATTGGGTGGGACATAACTATTACCTTTATCAATTAGTTTCTTAGATTTATTGTGTACGTTAGATGCACTTTGTTTTTTAGTCATGTTGGATTTGTGTATTTCTTTTTCGATACACGATAAAGGAAGATTATAAGATACCGCTGTTCCATTGATTACATAAGATAAATCACCAAGAGCATCTGCCATACTAATAATATCCCTATTATCCATCGCTTGACATAGTTCTATTAGTTCTTCTATAATAAGTGAAAGTCGCATGAATATCTCATTATATTCGGCATCAGCGCTATAATATAGTGCATCTTTCAAGAGTCTTATAACATAAAACAAATGCAATTTTCCATCAGTGCTCATACTGTCATAATCTGTTTCTAGATTATTAGTAGTAGTAAATCTATATTTCTTATGGAAATCAAATACATTCTGATAAAATTCACTTTGTGTATTCTTCTGCATAGATTATATCTTTCACTTTGTCCATCAAATATCGAATCTCTGCGTCTGCAAACTTATTGCATCTCATTTTGATAATACGATTCCACTGTGCGAGTGATGCGCTGAATACAACTTGTGTTTCTAATGCGTTTGGTAGAATACCTCTCGCTGCTCCCCTTGCCGATTTTCTATCATATTCGTTTGCGATCAAAATATCAACAATTTCTGAATATGTTGATGATACATTTTTTACTTGTGCATCTAACTTATCAACATCACAATACTTCAATATCAAAGGGTGCCAACGTATCATAGAGCAACTTTCATCTACATATCTAGTGCTTCTCTGACTGATTGCGGTTCTATCTCCATGCCTTACAAGTTCATGGCTGAATCCACGCGACCCGCAAAACCAGAAAGTATACCATTTTTCTTCGTCATATTCTGGTTGAACTAAGTTTACATTAGGGATTTTTTCAGAATAAAGTTCTAGATTTTTTGGCACAAAGTTTTTTACTATTTCTCCATCTAGCACTTCTCTCCAAATCTCTTTTCTTAGAACATTAGAAAGGATTTTTTCATAATCAAACTTATAAAGATTATCCCACTTTTTCCATTCATGTAGTGATCGTAGATTCATGGTAATCCGGCAGGTTCTTTCATCTCTATTGAAATAAGAAAAAACTCCGGGACGGTTGAGCAACACTGTGAATAAAGTTATGAAATCAGGAATACTGGTTTTATTCTCAACATCAATTTCGATTGTAAAGTTTACATGTTCTAACACACTAAGATGTTTTACTTCTAATATATGAGCGGCATATTGAACACTATTTCTGCCCTTCCCAAACGAATCATAGCATACTCTACCTGCGATTTCTGCAAGTTTATCTCCCCAAAATCCTTCAAATTGATCTTTGGCTGGTTTTCCCATACGTTTAGGGATATTGATAACATTAGGTTGATTACAACTATAAACTTTCTCTACCACTTTTTCTAAGTCGATCATATTTCCTCATCCTCTTCTTTGATATATTTAGGTCTATCCACTATTTTCAAATCATCAGAATCTTTCAAATCTCTAAGGAACTCGATAAATGCAGGATTTTTATGGTATATTATACCCTCTCTAGTAATGGCTCGTTTTCTAACAAGTAATGATATAAGTTCTGATGATACACTTCTTTCCCATCCACACCAGTCTTGAATATCTCGAACATCTATATTGTTAGTAAAAAGAAGATTGTCTATAAAATCCGAAGGATACGGAGTGCCTAATATATGTTTTTTTATAATATCAGGGTCTTTTAGTTTCAAAGTCAGTTTATAAGAAGTCGTCATGTCTTTATATCCGAATATCTTACTCGAATATATTTTTTCTAATAATCTAGTTATGTATTCAACATGACATTTTCTTACAACTAAAATATGGTAATCTTCTTCATCACAAGAAAATGTGCGAGCCGCTAATGCTATGCTGAGCCTAGCGATTTTCAATCGCATCGACCCGCGATCCACAAGTGGTATAATATCCGTATATTCTTCGCATAACTTATTGGCAGAAAATGTTATTTCTTTTTTGATAGACTCATCAATCAATATCTCATAAGGTTTTCTAGTCCATGCCCATAATATAAGATTTCTACACAAATCACTTGTGTGTATATTTTCATGTTTAGATTTGTTAGCGGATAAGTTATTTACAAACTTTTGGTCTATCTCTTCTGCAGAAACTATCAATCCCATATCAAAGCGTCTAACATCTTCTAATGATCCTATCAACTCTTTTATCGCATAAATGCCATAACTATATGTTGATATTGGCATATCTTTTCTAGGATTACTTATTGCTAATAATCGAGTACGCGCAAATGTTTTTCGTTTTTCAATCTTAGGTATTTCTGCTACACCTGAACTTCTCATATCTGTAAGTTTTGATATAACTTCAACACTAGCGCCTTTCAATTCTTCTAAAATCACTAAACGCCGATCATGTGTCGGTATGATACCCCATGTAACAAACCATCTACTATTTCCACCTAATGATTGTACACCTCCGAGAAGGCCAGCCGTGCTAGCATTTTTACATTCAACTCGAACACCGAGTTTATAGTATTCCATCAATCTTTTAGAAGTTTCTGTTTTACCCTGCGCACTATCACCTAAAACTAATGCTTCTACCCAACCTTTTTCTAATCTATTATCTTCTATCGAAAAGAATAGTACGCTGTGATAAACCAAATCACAAACCAAATGCAATTTTTTTCGCATAAAAATACGGGTTACATTATCCTCTAAGTCATCATATATTTCATTCAACTTTTTATCCAAGCCGATATAATTCCAATTTTTAGGTTGAAAAATCAGTAACTTAGATAAATCTTCATCACTAGGATTGAATGTATCTAGTGAATCTTGTGATGCTTTATTCTTTTTAGCGAGGAAAATAGCCTGTTGGCTCTTAGGATGTGGATAAGTATACCCAGTAAAATTATAAGGTGTATTCAACTCTAATCCATGCGATATAGAATACGCAGGAATCATAGTTTTATTAGATTCCAACGAATCTATGTCAAGACAAGGATTCAATCTAATATCCTCAATGCTATAATGAGAAATCGGATGAAACTCCACTGTCTTACAAATAGGTATGCGCAGACATTTTCGTGTTGTTTCTCGAATTTCTTTTTTACCTACATTTATGTATTCTAATATGTGCGCAGATTTAGGTTGGATTGTAAGTTCAACGAAAGTATCATTTTGTTTGAACTTAGCGAAAACAGGGCACATGAAACAGTATTTTTGATCCTTCTCACATATACATTTTACTTTCTTTGGCACTAAATATGGTGAAGTATCAATAGCACTGACAACACCTGTTATTGTTATAGGTTTGCCTACTAAATCAGGCTTTGTAGAATCATCTAATTTAGTTTCAACAGGCTTAGATTGATCTTCTTTTGTTGGGTCTTTTTCAAAATCTGTCGGTTTCCATACTTCTGTGTTTTCTATTAGTTTCAATAAATCTTTTTCATTCGCTTTTTCTGCCCCTACCCAATCGTTTATATCACCATGCGGATACTTTTCTTTATCTAATGGGAGTTCTATAATCCTGACGCTTTTTGCTACTAGTAACAATCTAGTAGCGACCATCATCGCACCTTTGCGACCTTCATTATCAATATCAAAACAAATATAAACTACTTTATCTCTGAAAAACTCGGAGAATTCGTTTTCCCAATTTCCTTCACCACCTGTTGTACAAACAGCACCAATATCATGCGGATTCAATAAGTGAGCCGCTACTATTGCTTTTATCTCACCACCACAAACCATTATTCTTTTATAATCTGTTTGATCTATGGGGAATAAACGTATCTTACCGTGCCCCCGCACATTAGACATTTTGTTTTTATTAGGTGCATTAGGTAGATACCTTCTAATGTTTACAAAAGACCCATAATTGTTTCTAATGGGTATAGTTATACGATTGCGGTTTGGATCATATCCTATTCTATACCGTACAATATCTTCATCTATTATACCTTTTTTATATATGGCATCTACTAATGTTCGCCCTTTTTTACCATGTTTTAGAGTAGTGTGATATTTCTCAATGATATCGGAACTGATGCTTTTTATTTCAGATACATCATAACGTTTCGCTAAATCTGCGTATATTGTTGGCCTGTTAGTTTTTAGCGCTAATGCTAAAAATGTTACTAGATCACCTTTTGCGCCGCAAGAAGGAACTTTACATTGAAAAAGATTCTTCTTTACATTGATAAAACAAGATGGGTGTTTATCATTATGCGCAGGACATTTACATCTTATTTCCTCATCGCTACAAGGTTCATATTTCCAACCTATGCGCTCCAACTCAACATAAGTATTTATGTTTTGAAGTGTATCCTGATTCATAAATACCACTAAGAACTTTCATTCTTAGTGGTAATGTATATCCTACTAATTTAGAATTTTAGAATTTTAGAATTCATCCGAATCATTATACCCATCAGATTCATCAGATTCGCTAGATTCGCTAGATTCATAGTCAGTTTTGATATTATCACTTTTCAGTGAAATGGAAAACTTCTCATACAAATCCTTATATTGGGCATACAAATCACTATCAACCCACGGACTGATATCATCGGTAGGATTATTGATATCCAATCCATACCACGAACCCTTTTGATTACTTCGTGGTGTAGGTGATACTTGCCCTTCATAGATTCGGCTGAAAATCGGCGCATGGCACTGTTTTATCATACTTGCGAATTTTGTGCCAGTTACATATTCACCACGGCAGAATGAGAATAAGGCAGGTTCAAAACCCATAGCATCATTATTTTGAATAATAAAAAGAAAGTTCAAGTGTGCAACATGATTAGCGGTAAATGTCATACCTTCATATTGTATTTCTTCTTCTCGTAATGTAGCATCCATAGCCTTACGAGCGAGAGCGCTATTTTCATCCCGTGTAGTTCCAAGAACTGCAGGAACTTGCCCTTTCAAAGTTAGTGGTGCCCATGTAACAAACTCCCGCCAATAGATGATAGGTGTAAACAGGAATTTATCAGGGTTGCCGTTATTGTATGATGCAACTAGTGCATCTGCTGGACGTATGATTAGATCACCTTTATCGAATTTCTCCAATAGATCATCACTCGATGATTTTTGAATAATTCTCAATAAAGGTGGACGAACAATCTTAGAAAGTTCTTCTGTCCCCATCAAACCATCTTCTTGCATGTATGCAGGAAGATTAGGATTGATTTTCGTTATATTCGATTCAATTCGTTTTTCGGTCATTCATATATTCCTTATATGAGTTGTGTGAGATATTTTCTTCATCCGATTCATCAACTTCTTTTTTCGTGCGAACTGTTGATTTATATTCTACATAAGTTTCATCCAATCTAATTCCTTCTGGTATATGCTTTCCTTCGTGAAGTTGATTCGACAACCATTCTTTAGCATGAACCCAATGAATATTCAATACACCTGTTTTTATAATATCTTCAGGAACACCAAATGCTTTCAATACTTTTTCATATCTTTCATAATCCTTAGTAAATGAAACACCTCTCAAAGGCGTAGATACTCTAGGTGTAATTTGAGATATATCACCATCAATAGATGATAGTTCATCTGGTAATAATAACCAACTTACACCTAAGATTTTATTTGCTAAGTCTAATGTTGCGCCTAAGTCCTTACGGAAATCATCAATAAGACTATAATATCTTTTCAAGACCCATATAAGATCAGCAATATCGTTCATGTTTACATTGGTTTTGTTGTCCTTATTATGAGAATTTATGCGAGCAATAATAGGATGGATTGAAAGCCTAAGATTGCGAATCTCTATCATTGATCCATGTAATTGTCTAGTATTTTCGTCCATTTTCCTTCTTTCTTTGATCTATATTTATGACCTAATATCAATGATTTTATTAGAAGTTTTGATTAGTTCATCGGTAAATTCAAATAATTTTTCATAGAGAGTATTATATTTTTGTATGATTTCAGGTTTTGTAGTGCAGGAATCGTAAGATTCGATAGCAGCAGAAGTGTATTGTCTTGTTACTTGTAATGAAATCAATACAAGTTCAATAGCATCAATCAAAAATTTTTCGTATTCTTCTGATGAAACATCCTCCATATTTTCCTTAGTACTAAGCATATTTGTGCATTTGATTACTGTGTTATTCATCATAGTTACTCCGTTATTCCTCATAGTTACTTCGTTATTCATCACAGTTTCCTTTTAGCAATCTTCATTAGAAACTTCATCTACTATTTCATGCAGATCCTTAGCAATAGAAAAAGTTGTATTTCCGAATTTCAAACCCGTTTCAAAGACATAATGTAAAATACCTTTAGTGAATGTATACATTACTGCATTTGAAGATGATTCACTTTCATTCGGTAGATTTATAGAAACGAAAGGTTCAATATCATTATTATGTCTTTTTAGTATGAGTTTAGCCCAAACCATAGTTATTGATTCATCTTTTTTCTTTTTTCGATTCCAAAACATTTTCATTCACCTTTCTTTAGTATCCAAGTCATCTTCTAGATACGATTCCAACAAGTGCTGCTCATATTGCGAAGTGTTAGCATTATAAAAAAGTAGACGTAATGGGCTTTGAATTTCAAAAGCAATAGCAACAATAACACAAATAGGAATAATAGATCCAGAGATAGCAATGGAATCCTTCTTAGGATCAAATTCGATATCATACAACCTTTGATAAACTGCCTTAGAAAACTCTTTAGTGTTGAAAATGCTTGGCCGCCTAATCTCTTTTGATTTGTTATCAAACAAGATTAGAATGTTACCAAACTTTTTTGCTGATTCGATGTCTAATGTTTTACTAACATCTTCAAAGAATATAACTCGATTATTGTTATTATCATTGTTTTTCATAATCATTTCATCTTTCTTTTTCATATCCAAAAAGTTCCCAAACTCTATTCCAAGTTTCAATCATGTTTTTTACTTTTTCTTCGTAACTGAATTTACCATTTAGCATTGTGCTTTCATAAGAATTATAACTTCCATCTAATGCGTATTTTCCATACATGGCATTACACACATTATATGCAAAATTTGATTCTTTTATCTTACTATGGCTAAATCCTATCACATTTTTATATATGTTCTCAAAAGCAAGATATGTTGAAAACTTTATTAGGTGTATAATGTATTCGTCTTGAAAAACAGGATTGTTTTCTTCTAGTATTGGAACTTTATCAGGCCAATCGAATCCATTATTTCTTACCATTACCTCCATTTTCTTTTTCATTACTTATTCCTGCCCTTTCACATCAAACCCAATAATACGTTTCAATGTTCCTCTAATATCCTTTACATCCAATGCGGTAATCTTCTTACCAGTTAGTCGAGTTAGGATTTCTTCATCAATAGAACCGGGACAGATGATATCGGTATATTGAATCGGAACACGATTCCTAGATTTTCCGTGATTCCGATTTTGGCTTTGCTCTCGCTTGATATGCGACCAGTCATTACAATAGTAAATCACATGGCTAGCATTACATTTAGTGTCCTTATCTGTCCCTTCCCATTCAGGAACATAACCCGGTAGATTCATGCCTGAACCACCAGCAGATTGATTTCCTAAGAATACTTTTACTGTCGGATCATTATTGAAACTTATTTGTGCAGTCTCCCTATCTTCTTGTTTCGTTTTACCATAATATGTTACATGTTTTATATTGGCTTTATTCAAGCGTCGAGAAATTTCTTCAATCGCTGGAACCCAACAGCACCAAATGATAACTTTTTCATATTTAGTTTTTTCTTTGATGATTTCAATAACTTTGTCAATCTTAGGGATTCTATCGAAGTAAACAATTTTACCCTTACTGATGATATCTCCATTATCATCTACCAAATCATCAGTTTTCGTGAATCCTGATGAAATTTGAGATAACCGCAATAGTTTAGTTAGAATGTTTGATACAGTAATAGAATAATTAGATGAATTCATCGAATCAATGTTATCAAGTTGTGATTCGATTTGTGCTGCGAGTTTTACTTGTAGATTTGTATAAACTTCCATTTGTTGCGGAGTCATCATAACTTCCTGAATATCGAACATTTGTTTAGGTAGATTTGGTAGCGCTTCTTTTTTAGTCATTTGAAATGCTAACCTAGAAATGCGCTCTTGAAGAATCGGGATATTCTGAAAACCAGAAACTCGCCTATGCCCATCTCTACCTTCGTTATCAGAATAAACATGATAAAAAGCACAGAATGCTTTATAAGACGAAAAGCCGGAATATCCTTTGCCCAAAAACTCAAGTTGAGTATATAAATCTCCGATAATGTTTCCAACTTCTGTGCCTGTAAGAATAACACGACATTTTGATCTATCCCTCAACGCTTGCATTGTTTTATAACGTTGTGTAGTCGGCTGTTTGAACATATGGGATTCATCGGCTACTGCCAAATCCCAATCGAATAATCTTATAACTTCCCACGACCTAGACAATGTTTCATATGAACAAATCACAACTAACCATTTATCATCATCTTGTACGTCTAAAACTTCTGCGAGTTGTTTCATCCGATCTAATGCAGTACCATGTAAAACTACGATTCGGCCCTTTGTAGTTGAAAACTTTTCAAACTCTCGGCGCCAGTTTACACGAACACTTTGCGGACAAACAATAATACTTCTGTATGCACGCTTTTCTTTTTTATGTATTACCCGGCTTTCCGTGCTAACCCGAGATACTACAATAGCAGATTTTCCGCATCCGGGGTCCATAAATTCAGCGACACCATCTACAAAATATGATGTATTATGACAAGCGAGTTGATAATCCATCAATGGATTTTTCGGGTGATCTACAAAAGAATCTACAGAACTTGGCATAACCTTTTTTAGTTTGAATAGTGCTTTTTTCTTTGCTGATATAGATTGTTCAGCAAAACGCAAAACAAGCATGTTTACAAGTTCTTTCGATTCATCATCTAAATAGATAACTCGATCAGTCGGCCAGATACAACGGATAGCAAGAGCGTTGATATCTGTAGGTTTGAGTATACATTTACCCCAACCAGAATACCGACGCTCTGGCATTTTCATAAATGATCGGCACCCTGCATTAGACGCCGACACTTTTTCACCTTCATTATATGCACTTTTCGCATATGCTAAAGTTAGGATATTCCCATCTTTAGTCATTGAAACTTCTAAGAAGTCATTTGGGCGTAAACGCGCAGGCGAAAACATACGCTCAGTTGCTTTATTGAGCGGATTGATAATTTCTTTCATCCCGAAAGACTTATGTTCTTTTTCTTTTACTGTTTCAGTTGAATCCATTTTACTATTATACCTTTATTGCTTTATCTGTGATATTACGATACTTTCTATTCGTAAGAGTTCCAACCCAAAGTTTTTCACCTTCGCAGAGTTGTAATTTGATCCCATATTGTAGCACGGATTCATAAGTCGGGAATATTGATGCTATGCCTTTTTCAGAAAAACTACGATCTTCACGATTGTACTTCAATAAGCGACCATCATCAGTTTCGATCCAAAGTGTATACATTTTTACTTTTATCCTTTTGTCTCATTGAATAATGGCCACCGACAAAATGCCGATAGCCATTATCACTAGATTAGTGAATTGCGATTTAGAGCGCTTTATTCAGAGAAACGCAAGCATCCCCATGAATCTTAGCATTACCATGAATATGCGCATGATCGAATACATGCGCCTCATCGAAAACTTGCGCATTACCGAAAACTTGAGCACTTCCGACAATAGTAGCATCGCCAGCAATTATAGCATTACCGAATACCTTTACATGGTCTGCTAATACTGCATGATCGCGCACTTGTGCATGATCGGACACTCGCGCATTGATTCCGACAAAAGCCGAATCGGCAACCTTTGCCGATTGTGCTACGAATCCGCCGCCGTGCCGATGCCGACGATGAACCATTCCGTCGATGATGATTTCATCATCCCAAAATGATTCAGTGATTCGACAATTACGATCACCCGGAAAACGTGCTACGATTTTCTTGAACATGGTTTTCCTTTCTGTTCTTCCTGAATACTTTTCGAAAAGCATTACGCTAATGCTTTTCCACGATTCCATTATAGGCTACCGATATCGGATTGTCAAGCGTATTCGGCCCGAACATCATAGGGTGAACACCCCATTTTATCGTCGATTTTCCGGGTTTTTCGGGCACTAGTGCCGATTGGCCCCCATCGTCCGTAGGATCGCCGATATGGGCGATCGGGGGATCAGGGGATGAATAGTCGGGCATAGGCTCGATCGCCCATATGGGCGATCCCACAACGTCGATGCATGGAGTATACCGAATCTATATATTATATTGGCTAATTTATAATATCTTGATTAGTTTATAAGACCCTGATGTTTGAATTCAACCTGCATCTCATCAACCTTATCAGAAATAGCCTGCACTTCTGCTTGTGTTGGAGTCGGTGATATTGTTTGATTCAATGCTGCGATTCCTTTTGGTATATCCCAAACACCTGCAATAAATGTAATAACTCTAGTATTTGTTTGGTCCCAAACTGTCCAACCATTACTAGGTGTTATAAAAATCCATCCATTTATATAAACTGCAAGTTCATTATCATGTCCAGCCCATACTCCGGCTGCTGCTGGTGATTGTATTGCCCATACTTCTCCATTATTAGGTGAAACAGGTGGGTCAGTAATATATGCTACAACTACTTTTGGTAAAAGCGCATCAACTATATTTAGTGCATCATTTATAGTAATTTCTGCGCTGCCTTGATTCGATTGAAGGTGGGTAATTCCGAGATTTGCTGTTGTTGACATTATAAACTCGATTTCACTGTTGTAATAAGTGGACGACTGTTTCCTGCTAGAACTCTCAAAGTTATATCATCTCCAGTTGTAAATCCATCTGATGATTGCCCTGCTTGAGTATATTCAAAACCTATAAACACACTTCTCGGTGACCCTATATGGGTAAGTGATCGCTTTATTGCATAAGTAGTGTATATAGCATTAGCGATTTCATCTATGGCATCAAGATTGATAATATCAAAAGACGATCCATTACCATTTTTTACTCTAAATATACCATTATTCTGTTCATTAGTAAATCCTTCTATTGTAACAAAATCACCTATTCTTATATTAGATATAAAAGAACTCGGAGTATATGTTGCAGTTACATCTCCATTATTCACAATATTCGTTGAACTATTTGTTGTTGATGGTGGGTTTATTACTTGTATACCACTTCCACCACTTCCAAATGATGAAGGTGGATTTTGAAACAATAAACTAAAGATTGCATTTGATCTAAATATAATATTTATAAAAAGACTGTTATTAGTACCAATAGTAGCATCTACACCTTGCGGTATAAATGTCCTAGAAACTTGATCTGTCATCATAACAAATTTAGAGTCAATACTATTCAATGCTGCGCCAGAATGAACATCTTTAGCGTATAATACTTGTTTTTCAGATAGTGCAAATGGTAATTCTGAAAGTTGAATAGATGAATCTAATAAAGCACAAGGCTGTTCTAACCAATGCCTTTTAGTTTGATCGTCTGTATCCCTTATTCCACGTCTAAGTTTAGATAATCTCCATAAAGAATTATCACCTGTTGAATTAGGATCTTGTAAAGCATTTTGGAATTGTATTAGTTCATCACCAACTGCTATAAGATTAGCGCCATTTAGCACATCTAATTCTGTTACACTAACAAATGCTCCAGCGATCAAAGATATATCTATCGTATTGACATTATCCCATTGGTCGATAGGTCCATCACCTAATGAACTTTTCAATACGCCGATCGTACTCTCAGATGTTTGATTAGTTATCTGATTGAATGTTATATCATCTAATGAAACAAAAACATCCCCATTTAGCCATATTGCATTAGATTGCGGTCGGCTAATCCCGACATAAACAGAATTAGTTTTCAAGTTATCATTTGTTCTAAATGCGGGAATATGAAGTATATTAGATGTAACACCCTGAGAAACGAGTATTTCTTGATTAGAAGAATTAGGCTTTTCGGCTAATGTTGATCGAGTAAATATAGAAGTGTCTTCTAACACACCTTTATATTCTGTTATTCCATTTGAACCAAATGATTTTCGTGCTATTCTTATATCCATATCTGATCCAAAAATCGACATTGATAATATATCGCCTTCATTATACTTCAAATCAGAAGGTGGTAAGAAAAAAGTTGCAGTATTTCTGCCACTCCAACTACCCCATAATCGTGTTTCTGCTATTGCTAATGCTTTAGATGCAGACATAATAATAGGTATATCTATTATTTGAACAGATTGAATACCAGCCGCGTTTGTTTCCGCTTTTTTAGCGCTTTGCGCTGCTTGCTGCCCTTCTAAATCCTTATCTAAGTATTTTACAACAACTTGTGATGGAAGATCAAAATTCGCTATATCATCCATAGTTACTGGTCGGGGCGCATCACTATCTTGTATATGTGCAGCAAGTTTAGTTTCATCTATAGATATTGCATTTACTTTACTTTTATCGAAAAAGTGCAGTATACCATCTGATTCTCTAACGCCGATAGCATATGCTGATAATAGTGGATCGAATATTCGTCTAGTTTCTTGATCCCCGGATATTACATAGCCTATTATATCGTCATTAGGTGCATCAATCACATCGTATAATAAATCTTCACTAGGTAAGTTTCGTAAATCTGTAACTTCTGTAAATCCTGCCCTATTCATAATCTTACGAATAGAATTATCTATAGTTTCATTTGTTCCATCTAAAGTAGCATCGGCTACAATCTCAAACTGCGGAAGCCTGTTACCGAATGATGTTAGTTCTAAATTATTTATAACAACATACGCTAAGCCTCTATTTGCTGAAGTCAATCCAGCGCCTTCTGTAGCCTCGATTAGGGAATCAGGTAATGGTATTGTCAGTTGTGATAATGTTATGTTACTTCCAGATGTTTCTGGCACAAAAAAGAATCTATTTCTCACTAACAATCTTGTCCAACCAGCACTAACCGATCCGGCCATATCGAATCCACTATCCGAATCAACTATTATAAAATCCATTATTAGTATTATCAGTAAATCCTTGTAAATTTATTTTCAATCCGATATTATATTTAGTAAGATCAGGGCCATTAGGTTCTGAACCAATTACCATTACATCTGCTAAATTTCCAAATCCTACACCTATACCTGTTCCTACATTTATTAGTTGACTATTATTTATAAGATCAATATCACCATTATGCAATACATATGCGTCAGCGAATTTACTTATCAATAAATCTTGGGTTATTGATATTGTATCAACATGGATAGCATTTCCATCGACAAATCCAGTCCCATCTTTTACAGTTATTGAAGATGATCCATCGCTATTCTTTACTACTGATTGTAATATCAGATTTTGTTGATTATCGACAGATGCCGTTCCAGTAAATCCACTTAGATTAGTTGCTTTTCCAACTACTAATAATGATAAATCAGGACCATCTACAGATGAATCCAATCTAAGTTTCGTAGATGATAAAGCAGTTGCAGTTATTTCATCACTTGTAGTATTAGTAAAAGTTGTTTGAGTCATAGATATATTAGGTCCACTAGATTCATTTATGGCAATAGAACCAGAAGAATTTTTTACTATAACTTGTGTCCATCCTGTAGATGGTGTATCGCTTTTAGTTGATTTTACAGTAAAAGAGCCATTATTAGAAGCATTAGTAAAACCAGAAACTACTAATGCTAAACCTTTTTTGAATTGTGTAAGATCAGCACCTCCCGGAGGTGAAGAATATGTTATTTCAAGATTACCAGAACCAGAAGGTTTAGCAGATATATTTTTACTTGTAACATTTATAGTTTCATCAGAATTTAGATTTCTGAATATCAATTTTCCATCAGCACTGATTTTCAATATCCGTCTAATTGGGCCTTCCAAAAAACCGATTGCAACATCAATAAAAAACTTATTAGTAGTTTGTCCTGATGCCCCACCTATCAAACCTTTACCTTGTTTTGTACTTTGTGTTCTAACATCAGACATCCATATAATAGTGCCTGATGTTCTAATAAAGTTTCCAACGCCAAACTTTATTGATGATCCTTCTGATGTTGATTGTAAATTGAAATCACCTACTCTTGGACCTTGAATATTAGGAGATTGCGAACCAAACAATGTAGGAAATAATATCTGTGAATCAAATATA
>Ga0114931_10002726_pt1 | contig 22429 bp, 15 predicted proteins | sample 2SBtaG_FD_89579 | JGI IMG/M metagenome (GOLD analysis project Ga0114931, IMG submission 89579) | Deep subsurface microbial communities from Kolumbo volcano to uncover new lineages of life (NeLLi) - 2SBTROV14_V59a metaG | ecosystem: Environmental > Aquatic > Marine > Volcanic | place: Kolumbo... | reverse complement strand
GAGAGGGCCCGGGCGTCTGGTGTGCCTTGACATGTGCTAGCCATGCTTGTATGCTATGAGCATGTCGAGGATGATCCAGATCCGCAACGTTCCGGACGACCTGCACGCGCGGCTCAAGGCGAGGGCGGCCCTGGCGGGCCAGTCGCTCTCGGACTACCTGCTCGGCGAACTGCGTCGCACGCTGGAGCGGCCGACGCGGCGGGAGATGCGCCAGCGCCTGGGCGATCGCCGGCCCGTTCGCCCCCGCGTGCCGCCGGTCAGGGCCGTCCGCGCCGAGCGCGACCGGCGATGATCGTCGTGGACGCCTCCGTGATCCTCGACGTGCTCCTGCGCACAGCGGCCGGTCAGGCGATCGGCGATCGACTGCTGGCCGAGGGCCAGTTGCTGTGTGCGCCGCACCTGCTGGATGTCGAAGTGGTCCAGGTTCTGCGGCGCTACGCCGCTGCGGGACAACTGGACAGCGCGCGCGGGCGGGAGGCGATCCAGGACCTGACCGACCTGCCGATCGAGCGATACCCCCATGACCTGCTGCTGCCGCGGATATGGGAGCTTCGCGCCAACCTGACTGCCTACGACGCGGCGTACGTGGCGCTGGCGGAAGTGCTCGACGCGATCCTGGTCACACGCGACAAGCGGCTGGCCAATGCACCCGGGCACCGGGCGAGCATCGAACTCGTCTGACGATCGCTACTGATCGTGCCCGGTGAACTCGGGCAGTTGGTGTCCGGCGTCGCGGAGTGTTCGTTCCCGGCTGGCCAGTTCCGAATCGTGGTCGACCATCATGGCCGCCAGTTCTTCGACCGTGGTGGTCGGTTCCCAGCCGAGTTGTCGCCGAGCCTTTGACGGATCGCCCAGGAGCAGTTCGACCTCGGCCGGTCGGAGGTAGCGGGCGTCGAACTCGACGTGGTCGTTGAAGTCCAGGCCCGCGTGGGAGAAGGCCAGCTCGGCGAACTCGCGCACGGAGATGGTCTTTCCCGTGGCCACGACGTAGTCGTCCGGCTCGTCCTGCTGGAGCATCATCCACATCATGCGGACGTAGTCGCCGGCGTAGCCCCAGTCGCGCTTGGCGTCGAGGTTTCCGAGGTAGACCTTGTCTTGGAGGCCCATCTTGATGCGCCCGACGGCGCGGGTGATCTTGCGTGTGACGAAGGTTTCGCCGCGGCGAGGGGATTCGTGGTTGAAGAGGATCCCGCAGGAGGCGTGGAGGTTGTAGGACTCGCGGTAGTTGACGGTGGCGAAGTGGGCCATGACCTTGGCGCAGGAGTATGGGCTGCGCGGGTGGAAGGGGGTGGTTTCCTTCTGGGGCGTCTCGACGACCTGCCCGAACATCTCGCTGGATGATGCCTGGTAGTAGCGGATCTGCTGCCCGGACTCGCTCTGGAAGTCACGGACGGCCTCGAGGAGGCGCAGCGCGCCCATCGCGACGGTGTCGGCGGTGTAGATGGGCATGTCGAAGGAGACGCGGACGTGGCTCTGGGCGCCGAGGTTGTAGACCTCATCGGGGCGGGCCTGGCGCATGATCGTGCCCAGGCAGTTGGCGTCGCAGAGGTCGCCGTAGTGGAGGTGGAGGTGGGCGCCGGCCTGGTGCGGATCCTGGTAGATGTGGTCGATCCGCTCGGTGTTGAAGGAAGAGGATCGGCGGATGATGCCGTGGACCTCGTAGCCCTTGGACAGGAGCAGTTCGGCCAGGTATGAGCCGTCCTGCCCGGTGATCCCCGTGATGAGTGCTCGCTTCTGGGTGCTCATGGCTTGGATCCTTGTCTGGTCTGCTCCGGCGGGGTGGATTGGGTATCAGGGATCGCGGGGGGCTGGTGACGGCCGGTGGGATCGATCATCGCCGGTCCGGGCGGTCCCTCGCGGGCTTGGGGACTGGCGGCGAGTTTGCCGACGGTGACGGTTGCCAGCAGGGCGGCCAGGACGAACGGGCCGATGGTCTCGGTCATGCGGATGAAGGCTCGTTCCTCGGGCGTCGTGCCGGATTCTTCGTCGTGGACGCGCCAGCCCCCGACGTCGCAGGCCATGAACGCCAGGAGCATGAGGATGAGCGGCTCGTGGTATCGCTGCCAGAGTTGCGGGCTGGCGATCTGTGCGGCGACGAAGGCGGTCATCGCAGAGAGGACGATCCAGCGGGAACGGAAGGGCAGGGCGTAGGCCCAGGCGCTGAGCATGACCGCGCCGAACATGGACAGGAGGACGATCAGGACCGACGTCCGCCCGGCGATCACGGGGAACATCTCCGTGGCGCGCCAGATGCCGCTGAACCGTCCGGCCTCGAAGTCGGGGTTGGTCGCGGGAACGACGGCCAGGAGGAACCCGACCGCGGCGGCCAGGGCTGCGACGCCGAGCGTTCGCCCCGGTCGCCGGGCGAGCACGCCGAAGATCGGCACGAACAGGTACGGGAGGAAGAAGACGCTGCCGGCGCCGAGCAGCGAGAGGAAGAAGGCGGGAGTGGCCCAGCTGAGCCTGCCCGAATACCAGTACTCGAAGGTCGGTGGGATGAGGCGTCCGCCCCAGAGGTCCCGGAAGTACAGCAACAGGCCCAGCGCGGGCAGGGCCACGAGCAGCGCGGGGACAAGGCGGGCCAGGCGGGCCGGCACGTCGCGCAGGAGCCCCGGGATGGTCTGCTCGTGCTGCCCGGCGCTGCCGAGCCAGGCGGCGGTCCAGATCGGGGCGGCGGCCCAGAGGTGGATCTGCCGGATGAGCACGAGCCACAACAGGATCAGCCCGCCGCCGACGATCGTCCACGCGTCGAATCGCGGGCGCAGGGCCAGGAGGATGATGCCCAGGACGCCCCACCACCCCGCGTTGTCCGGCAGGAGGTAGATCCCCGAGTCAAAGACGTACATCGAGCAGGCCAGCGGGAGCGAGCAGGCCAGGGCCTGGATTGGTCGGAACCGCACGGAGCAGGCCCAGGCCATGGTTCCCAGGAGCCCGACGGTGAACAGGGCGCTGACGAGGCGGAGGTAGACCCGGGAGCGGGAGATCTGGGCGGCGGTCGCCAGGACGACGTGGTACCCGGGGGTGGTTGCGGACAGGTAGTCGGAGAAGTCGATGCGTGGCCACTGGTCGGCGAAACTTGCGCGAGGTTGGCCCGTGGTCGGATCGGTCCATCCTCGGGCGATGGTCGGCTCGTGGTACCGGATCTGGTCCGATGCTCCCCGCCCGCGCATGACGCCGGTGAGGATCAGGGGCAGGGCGGCGGCGAGGAAGAGCAGGACGACGGCCGCGACGGGCCAGAGGCGGCGTTCCCGCAGGGGCGCTCGGGCGGTCGCGAGTTGGCGGTCGTCGTCGCGAGGCATGATCGGGGAGAGTCTATTCCTGGCTCGGGGTCACGGGACCCGATAATCGCCGGGCGCAATCGATTCCCGGGCGCCCACTGCGCCCCGGGCGCCCGATGCTCCTATCGGGCAGACAGGATTGGGCGTGGAGTTGAGCCCGGGTCTGGGCGGGTCGATAGTTGATCGCCCGAAGGGAGGACCATGTGGCCGGTGCGTTGAGATCGATCCTTGGCTTGATGCACCGCCCGGTGTACGAGGCCCGCCTGCGCGAACTGGTGCGGCGCATCGTGCCGCACCTGCGCCCGGGCGATCGCGTGCTGGACGTGGGGTGCGGCTCCGGGGCCCTGGGGCGGGCGCTGCTGGACGCGGCGGGCTCGCCGGAGGGGCTGGTGGTTGAGGGGCTGGAGCGGTCGCCGCGCGGGGGCGAATCGATCACGGTCCATGCGTATCCAGACGGGGGCGGGGGGGGCGGGGGGGGCGCGGGGCGATGGATCCCGTTCGACGACGCGGCGTACGACGTGGTGATCGTGGCCGACGTGCTCCACCACGAGGCGGCGCCTGATCGTCTCCTGAGCCAGTGCGCCCGGGTGGCAGGGCGTCTGCTGATTATCAAGGACCACCAGTTGTGCGGGCCGATGGCCCGGTGGCGTGTCTCGTTCATGGACTGGGCTGCCAACGCGCCCTACGGCGTGGCGTGCCTGTACCGGTACAACACGCCCGAGCAGTGGCGCCGGGCCCGGGGCTCGCTGGGGATGGAACTGATCGAGGAACTGGGCTCGATGAACCTGTACCCTCCCGTGGTGAACCTGGTATTCGGGCGTCGCCTCCAGTATTTCGCGGTGCTGTGGCGGGCCGACACATCGTGACCCGGCCATGGGCCGGGCAGAGCGGGGTTTCTGCTTGAGTGACCAGACGGACATGGCTGGGGGAGATGCGGTTCGGGCGGGAGGCGTCGGTCTGCCGCGGGCGTTGGATTTCGTGCGCCTGGCCCGCCCGCACCAGTGGGCCAAGAGCGTGTTCGTGCTCGTCGGACCGTTGTACGGGCTGACGGACCTGGTCGAGGCGGCGGGGCAGGAGGGTCGGTCGATCAGGGGCGAGATCGTCGGGGTCGTGGTCTCGGCGTTGCTGGCCGCGGGCGTGTTCGCGCTTGTCTCCAGCGCCTGCTATGTGGTCAATGACATCGTGGACGCCGAGCGGGATCGCCTCCACCCGCGCAAGCGGAGCCGTCCGATCGCCAGCGGAGCGATCGGCGTCGGTCAGGCCCGGGCATTCGCCGGGGCGCTGGCGCTGGGCGCGATCGTGCTGGTGCTGCTCCTGCCGGGGCGTCGGGTGGCGGTGGCGGCGTGGGCGGCGACATACGCCGGCAACGTGATGCTCTATTCGTTCGTGCTCAAGCGGATCGTGATCGCGGACGTGATGGGGCTGTCGCTGGGGTTTGTGATCCGGGTGATCGGGGGGTGTACAGCGGTTGGAATCGGGCCCAGCGGGTGGCTGCTCAACAGCACGTTCTTCATCGCGATGTTCCTGGCGTTCGGGAAACGTCTGGGCGAGCGGCGGACGATGGGGTCGGCGGCGGCCGGGGCGCGGGGGGTCCAGTCGGCATACACGGACGAGCTGCTGCGCATGGCGGTGGTGGTAACGGCGGTGGCGGCGCTGGTGACGTACTCGGCGTACACGCAGGACCACGCCGGGGCGTACACCTGGGGGTTCAATCTGCTCTGGCTGACGATGCTCCCGGCAACCTACGCACTGCTCAGATGTATCGTGCTGCTGGAACGGGGCGCGTACGACGACCCGACGGAGTTGGCTGCGCGCGATGTTCCGTTCCAGATCGCGATGGCGGCGTTCGCGCTGGTGACGTTGGCGCTGCTTGTGGCGTTCCGGCTCTAGGGCCCGAATCGAGAACGGGATGGGACAGGATCATCCCCGGGCCGTATATTGTTCGTACACGGCTTGCGATGGCGCAGGGGCCGACAGACGAGACGGCGGTTCAGGCTTGGCCGACGATGCGCAGGTCGGCACGGACGGGACCGGAACTGACAGACCGAAACTGGCGAAGGAGATACGACATGCGAGCGAGTGCCAGGAAGAAATGGGCCGTGCCGGGCCTGATCGTCGGCGGGCTGGTGGTCAGCGGGTGGGCCGTGCAGGCGCCGCTGGTCGCTCAGGACGCGGGACAGGACGGCCCGGGCGAGCCGACAACGATCCCCGACATCGGGGCGATCATGGCGCAGTTTGCCGGCGCCCAGCAGAAGCAGGGCAAGAAGAAGGACGAGTTCCGCCCGTACAAGGAGGTGATCGAGGGCTACGAGAAGGTCGTTTCGACGACGGACGGGCGGAGCCTGTACACGCTCTGGACGCGGAAGAAGGACGGGCAGATGCTCGCGGAGCTGCCACGGGGCTTCGCCAACCAGAAGTTGTTCTGGGCGTACACGATTGCGAGCGGGATCACGACCTCGGGCGTGCAGTTCGGGGACCAGTACGTCTACTGGAAGCGGTACGACAAGCGCCTGGCGCTGATCCATCCGAGCCTCGACGTGCGGACCAGCGGCGACAGCGAGTCCAAGGCCGGCGTGAAGCGCGTCCACACGGACAGTGTGTTGCTGGACGTGCCGATCCTGACGATGAGCCCGGGCGGCGGGCCGGTGATCGACCTGGACGCGTTGCTGATCGGGCAGGGATCCAAGTTCTTCGGCGGCATTCTGCGTGGCGCCAAGACGAATCTTCTGACGATCGCCAAGGCCAAGGCGTTCCCCGAGAACATCGAGGTCGCGTACCAGTTGCCCCTTGCCGGGGGGAATCTTGGGACGCTGGCGTACTCGATCCGGGTGATTCCCAAGAGCACGGGGTACAAGCCGCGTGAGGCGGACCCGCGGATCGGGTTCTTCACAACCAGTTACATGGACGCGGGCAAGACGGGCGAGTACGACGAGGCGGTGCGATACATCAACCGGTGGAAGCTGCAGAAGCGTGATCCCCGGCTGAAGATGAGTCCTCCCAAGGAGCCGATCGTCTTCTACCTGGAGCACACGATCCCGGTGCGCTATCGGCGCTGGGTCCGCGATGGCATCCTCGAGTGGAACAAGGCGTTCGAGAAGGTCGGGATCGTCAACGCGATCGAGGTCTATCAGCAGGACGCCCAGTCCGGCGCGCACATGGACAAGGATCCCGAGGACGCGCGGTACAACTTCCTGCTCTGGACCAACGCGGGCATGGGCTTTGCGATCGGCCCGAGCAGGGTCGATCCCAACACGGGGCAGATCCTCGACGCCGACATCGTGATGGACGAGGGGTTCATCAACAGTTGGGCCCGCCAGTACCGCGAGTTGCTTCCCGAGATCGCCATGGAGGGTTTCGCGCCCGAGACGCTCGAGTGGCTCGAGCGGCATCCGAACTGGGATCCGCGGGCCCGTCTGGCGGCCCCCGCCGATCGAGAGCAGGTCATCGCGAAGATCCAGCACGCGAGGCGGGATCGCATCGCCCGGCACATGGGGATCCATCCCGAGGCCGAGGCCGACGTGGCGCTCCTGGGCGACAACGAATACGACGGGCTGGGCGGACGGATCAGCCAGGTCAACGGGCGGTGCTCGGCCGGGCGGATGATGGGCTACGAGATCGCGTTGTTCCGCCTGATGGGCGACGTGATCCGCGACGACATCGTCAATCGCCAGGCCGACGATGATGGCGACGACGACATCGACGTCGACGACATCCCGCTCCCGGACAACCTGCCCGAGGAGATGAAGGCGATGATCCGGGCCAAGTTGGCCGAACTCAAGGCCAGCGGAAAGCTCAAGGACATGGCCGAGATGATGGGCAAGATGAATCCGGCCCAGCATGACGAGGGCGACGAGGACGACCAGGGAGAGGGCAAGCCCAAGAAGGACGACAAGGAAGAGCTGCTCGACGGGCTCCCCGAATCGTTCGTGGGCCCGCTGATCAAGGACGTGGTGATGCACGAGGTTGGGCACACCCTGGGCCTGCGTCACAACTTCAAGGCGTCCACCGCCTACACGCTTGCCCAGATCAACGACGAGGCGTGGAAGGGCAAGGCCCAGACCGGATCGGTCATGGACTACAACCCGCTGAACATCAACTACGAGAACGGCCCGGAGCAGGGCGACTACACGATGACGACGATCGGCCCATACGACTACTGGGCGATCCAGTACGGGTACACGTTCGACAAGGATCTGTCGAAGATCACGGCCCGCGTGGCCGAGCCCGAACTGGCCTACGCGACCGACGAGGACACGTGGGGCCCGGACCCGCGGGCCCGCCGGTTTGATTTCGGCGCCGATCCGCTCAACCACGCCGAGACGATGATCCGGCTGGTCGATCACCTGCGTTCGCGACTGATCGATCGCGTGGTCAAGAAGGGCGACACGTTCCAGAAGATCTGGGACGGGTACAACCTGCTGCTGGGCAGACAGGCCGGCGCGGTGAGCGTGGCGGCCAACTGGGTCGGCGGGACCTACATCCACCGCGATCGGGTGGGCGACCCCAGCGGGCGCGACCCGGTGGCCAACATCCCCGCGGACAAGCAGCGCCGGGCGCTGAAGTTCGTGATCGACAACACTTTCTACGACAAGGCATTCGGGCTCACGCCCGAACTGCTCTCCAAGATGACGCTGGACAAGTGGTGGGACGCGGCCAGTTTCCGGTCGATCTTCGACGACCCCGAGTATCCGATACACGACCGGATCATGGGGATTCAGGCGTCGGCCCTGACGCAACTGATGAACCCGACGACCCTGCGCCGGGTCTACGACAACGAGTTCCGGGCGGCCGACTCCGAGGACGCCCTGACCCTTCCCGAGATCATCAACACGATCACCGACTCGGCCTTTTCCGAGCTGGACAAGGGCCCCAACGGGAACTACACCGCCCGCAAGCCCATGATTTCCAGCCTCCGGCGCGATCTCCAGCGGGAGGTCATGGAGCGGCTGATCGACCTGACCCTTCCCACGGCGCAGATGGGGGCGGCCTCCAAGCCGATCGCCAATCTGTCCACCTTCAAGTTGCGGCAGATCAAGGACAAGATCGACCGCGTTCTGGCCAGCGGCAACGCTGACAACCTCGATCCGTACTCGATGGCCCACCTGTCCGAGTCGAGCGTGCGGATCGGCAAGGCCCTGGACGCGATCTACATCTACAATACCGACGACATCGCTCCGAACCTCTCCCTGCCGCTGAGCGTCTTCCTCGGCAAGACGGACAACTGAGGCGGGACGGGACACCTTCGCTTTCCCACGCGGGCCGCCCGGAAACGGGCGGCCCGCTTTCGTGCGCGCACCGATGTGCTATCGTGCCCGCATGAGCGGCAGCGTCCTGCCCCGGCTCCGCGTGATCCACCACCTGGCCCGAACGGGCGGGACGGTGATCAGCAAGTGCATCGCATCGCTCCCGGGCGTGGTCCTGCTCAGCGAGGTCCACCCGGTGGGGATGGGCTTCAAGCAGCTTCGCCTCTACAACCCGCTGGTCCAGGCGGGGGCGTGGTTCGGGCTCATCAGCCGCCGGGAGTTCGACAAGGCCGAGGCGGAGGGGATGGGGTTCGCCGAGGCGATCGCGCTGATCGAAGGGCGTGCATCGGCCCGGGGCAAGGTGCTGGTCATCCGCGACTGGACGCACCTGGACTACACGGGGCTGCCCTTCGTCCGTCGTCCCCCCATGCGGATGCTCCTGCCCGAGGCGCTGGCGGACCGCTTCGACCTGACGCGGATCGCCACGGTCCGGCACCCGATCGATCAGTGGCTGAGCCTGACGAAACTTCCCGGGTACGACCGGATCCGCCCCGCGATGTTCATGCCCGGGTACAGGCGCTTCGCCGAGCACGCCGCCGAGATGGGCTTCATCCGCTACGAGGACTTCACACGCCAGCCCGACGCCCAGATGCGGCTGCTGTGCGGGCGGCTGGATCTGGCGTTTGATACGTCGTATGCGAGCCGCTGGGCCGACTACCGAACGATCACGGGTGACAACACCGGCCGGTCGAGCGGTTCCAGGCGGATCGAGCCGCTCCCCCGCCGCCAGACGGATCCCGCGCTGCTCGAGGAGTTCCGCAACCTGCCCGATTATGGGCTGGCGATCCGCCTGCTCGGGTACGCCGAGGATTGATCCCGCGAGGCTCTACGAGGCGTATCCGAGGCGTTCGAGGGCTTGGCCGAAGGCCGAGTCGAACAGATCGTCCAGTTCCGGGTTGATGTGGCTCAGCCGCTGTCCAGAGCGGCCCTTGTTCATGAAGGTGACGCCTTCGTCCATGGCGTGTCTGGAGCCCGGGAACAGGCGATGTTCGGCGTCCTGCGCCTTCTCGCGAGTTTCCAACTTCTTCATGTTCTCGAAGGAGGCGGCCTCGACGGCCCGATCGACGCGACGTGGATCGATCGGGATTCGCAGGAAGCGGAGCACCTCCTGGAAACGGGCGTGCGGATCCTGCTTAAGTTGCTCGTACCGCACCAGCACGCGAGGAAACCTGGGAGTGGCAAGCCAGCTGCGAACATGCTGGGGCCAGGTTCCAAAGCCGCGTTCCACCCACACGGGCTCCCCCCGGTACCGGATGAATCGGCGGGCGTACTGCTCGGGTGTTGTCTGCTCGCCGACGAGTTGGACGTAGTTCAGGTGGCTCAGCAGCACGTCCCTGGGGTCGCGCAGAACGTAGACGAAGGCCGCGGTCTTGGACAGGTGCGGCATCCCGTCGCTCATCTTGAAATGGGTCTTGATGATGATGTTTCCGGGGGCGGACAGGTCGAGGTCGGGATCCTTGTGGATCGCGGGGATCTTGCTTTCCACATCCGCGCTGCACGTGATCGGCCCATACAGGTAGGCGTACAGGAGGAACCGGAGCCAGGTGTTGCCGGACTTGGGATAGGAGGCGAGCCAGACGATCTTCACGGTTGTCGTCCCCGCAGTGTTGGCGTCCAGGCGATCAAGACGGGCTCCCGGTGTGCTGATCGCACCAGGTGCGCCACATGGACCTGTAGGCCTGTTCGAGTTCGCGGACGAATCCGGGGCCGTCGCACAGGGGCGACGTGCGCATCGTCTCCCGGAGCCCGCCGCGGATCCGTGCGAGGCGCTCGGGGTCGCGTGCCAGATCGCCGGCGATCCTGGCGTACTCGTCGGGCGTGGAAGCGATCAGGTCGTCCAGGCCAACCTGCGTGAGGAGGCTGACACCGACCCGCCCGGCGTGGACGACGCCCCGGAGCGTCACGACGGGCACGCCCATCCACATGGCCTCGCAGGTCGTGGTCGTCCCGTGGTAGGGATGGGTGTCCAGGGCGATGTCCACCCGGTTGTAGAGGCTCAGGTGCTCTGCGGTGGACTCGACCCGCCCCATCAGTTCGAGGCTGTCGCCGGTGAGTCCGGCGCTGGCGAAGCGCTGGCGGTACCGCTCGGCGAGGCTCTTGTCCGAGAGCGCGGTGTTCTTGATCAGGAGGCGTGAGCCGGGCACGTCGTGGACGATCCGGGACCAGAGTTGGATCGTTTCCTCGTGGATTTTCTGGAGGTTGTTGAACGAACCGAACGTGACGCGGCCGCCGGCCAGGCAGGGGGGCGGAACGGGCTCGGGGGCGTAGCCGCCGGGCGTGTAGCAGAGGAAACACCGCGGGAGGCGCACGAGCGTTTCGACGGCCTGATCGGGTTCGTCGTCCGGATCGGTCAGATTGTCCACGATGCGGTAGTCCACGGCCGCAAGCCCGGTGGAGTGGACATAGCCGCAGTAGGTCGCCTGGACGGGGGCCGGGCGGGCGTGCATGACGCCGAGGCGATTTCCGCTGGAATGACCGGAAAGATCGACGAGGATGTCGATCCGGTCGGCCAGGATCTGTTCGATGAGCCCCTCGTCGTCGAGGCGTTGATAGTCCCGCCAGAGGTCGGCCATCTCGCGGAAGCGTTCCGTGATCGCGTCGGGGTAGTGTGTGGTGGAGTAGCAGCAGACCTCGAAGGCCTCCCGATCGTGCAGGCGGATGGGGGCGTCCATGAAGTAGGCGACCGAGTGGAGGCGAAAGTCCCCCGAGACGTATCCCACGCGGAGGCGGCGATCCGGGTCGGGGGCGTTGGGAAAGTCCCGAGTCGGCGTGGGGGAGAGCCTCTGGAGGATCTGCCCGTACTGGCGGTGCGCGTCCAGGGCCTGCTCCGGGGTGACGTTCGTCGCGTAACTCAGGACGCAGACGTACTGGTGATGGAGCCCGGGGTGGTCCCGATGGGCGCGTGTGGCTTTTTCGAGGACCTGGGCGGCCTCGTTGGCGCGTCCGCTGTTGAGCATGACCAGTCCGAGGTTGCCAACTGCCTCGGGCTTGTTGGGGCCGACCGCCATCGCGCGCCGGAACGACGCCTCGGCCCCGTCGTAGTCCGAGAGTTTCATCAGGACCAGCCCGAGGCTGTTGTGGGCCAGGTACGACGTTGGGTCGATGTCCAGCGCGCGGCGTTGGGCCTGGGCCGCCTCGTCCAATCGGTCCAGGAGCTGGAGCATGTTGCCGCGGGCCTGGTGGGAGACTGCGCTGGTGGGGTTGGTGGCGATGGCCCGGTCGAAGTAGTACAGCGCCTGCTCGGCATTCCCCTTGTGGAACTGGATCGCCCCCATCAGGTGGTTGGCACGCGCATGGGACGGCGTGCGTTTGAGAATGCGCCGAAGCAGGGCCTGGGCCTGATCCATCCGCCCCGCCTGGTGGTGGGTGAGCGCCTGGCGCAACGCCGGCTCGATCCCATCCTGTCTGGGGGGGGTCAGCGCCATCGCGCACCTCGCGAGCCCGGGTTGCGCCAAACCATCAGGATCCGCTCTCGCACCAGGACCGCCACATGGAATCGAACACGTCCCCCAGGCGTTTGGCAAACCCCGGCCCGTCGCACAGGGGAGAGTCCAGCAGCCTGTCGCGAAAGCCCACGCGAAGATCGCCGCGGCGATCGGCATTCGAGGCCAAGTCGACGGCTGCCCTCACGTAATCCTCGGGCGACGCGGCGGCAAGATCGGGCAGGCCCACGGCGCTGAGCAGGCTCAGCCCGACACGGCCGGCGTGGCGATCCCCGACGAGGCTGACGACCGGCACGCCCATCCACATTGCCTCGCAGGTGGTCGTGGTCCCGTTGTAGGGCAGCGTGTCCAGGGCCACGTCCACGCGGGCGTAGGTGTCCATGTGCTCGAAGACGGTCGGCGCCTTGCCCAGGATCTGGACCCGGTCGCGGTCGACGCCCAGGGCCTCGAACCGATCCAGGCAGCGCAGCCGCAACTGCTCGAAGGTGAACATGTGGTTCTTGAGCAGCAGGCGGGAGTCGGGAACCCGTTCGAGGATCTGCGCCCACAGTTCCAGCGTCGGGTCCGAGAGTTTCGTGAGCATGTTGAACGAGCCGAACGTGACGTGCCCGGCCGACTCGGCCGGCGGCGGGGCGGGCTCGGGCATCCCCTCCGGCGGGCGGTAGCACAGGAAGCAGCCCTCAAGGCGTGTGAGGCTCTCGACGGCCAGGGCGTCGGCCGCGCCCGGGGGATCTGTCAGCGCGTCGACGATCCGGTATCCGACGGCATCGAGCCCCGTCGTGCAGGGGTAGCCGCACCACGTCGCCTGGACCGGGGCCGACCCTCGCGCCAGGGCGCCGAGGTTGTTGCCCATCGTCAGGCCCGCCAGATCGACGAGGATGTCGATCCGATCGGACCGGATCAGGTCGGCGATCGTTGCGTCGTCCTGCCCGGTGATCTCGCGCCAGAGGTCGGCGCCTTCTTCGAGTCGGGCCGAGGTGGCGTCCTTGACGCGGCCGCCGACGTACCTGGCGTAGCAGCAGACCTCGAATCGATCCCGATCGAGGCTCTCGACGACGGGCTCGAAGAAGTACGAGACACTGTGCTCGTAGAAATCGGGCGAGATGAACCCGATGCGCAACCTGCGATCCGGGTCGCGGTCGTTCTGGAACTCGGCCGTGCGCGGGCCGACCCCGGCACTGAGCAGCTGCCCGAATCGCTTGTGCTCGGCCAGCGACTGCTCGGCAGAGATGCTCGGGCAGTAGTTCGTGCACATCGCCAGCTGGCTCTGGATGCTCGGGTCGTCCGGGTCCGCTTCGAGGGCGGCCCGGAGCAGCGCGGCGGCTTCGGTCGCCCGTCCGATCAGCAGCAGCATCCGGCCGTGCTCCATGGAGAGCCGGGGACTGGAGGCGTGCTCGGCGACGGCGTCCCGGTAGGCCCGGTCGGCCTCGTCGAACTGCCCCGCGTTCATGAGCGTGTTGCCCAGGAGCAGGTGCGCCTCGACGCGGGACGAATCCAGGCGGGCGACGTGGCGGTAGGACTCGGCGGCCTCGGCGAATCGCCCGGCGCCGCGGTGCAGATCCCCCAGCGACTTGTGGAACATGGGATTCTTCGGGTCCAACTCCACCGCTCGACCCAGGAAGTACGTCCCCCGCTCCGACTCGCCCGAATCGAGCAGCAGGGATCCGAGCAGGTGGTTGACCTCCGCGTTGGCGGGCTGGCGCTGGAGGACCTGCTCGACGAGGGGGATGCCCAGCTGCGGATTGCCCGCACGCTTGTGCTGGAGCGCCGTCTTGAGTACCTGGATCATCTGGGACATCGCAATCCGATCCTGTCTCTATCCACCGCGCCCGGCCGCGAGGCGCGGCGAGCACCAGTTGCGCCACATCTCCCGGTAGGCGCCCTCGATCCTCCGGGCGTGCCCGGTTCCATCGCATAAGGGTGATTGGGCCATGCGCGAGCGGAGCCCGGATCGCAGGCCCGCCAGACGGTCTTCGTCGCTGCCCAGGTCGGCGGCGATCCTGACGAAGTCTTCCTCGTTCCGGGCGACCAGTTCATCGAGCCCGACGGCGTGCAGGAGCGAGGCGCCCACTCGGCTGGCATGGGCGACGCCGCGGCGCGTCACGACGGGAACGCCCATCCACATCGCCTCGCAGCTCGTCGTGGTCCCGTTGTAGGGCCAGGTATCCAGCGCCACGTCGATGCGCCGGTACAGGTCCAGGTGCTCGGCGACGCTGGGCGTCATCGCCAGCAACTCGACGCGATCCTCGCCCAGCCCGCGCTTGGCGAATCGTTCGCGGCAGCGCTCCCGGGTGACGGCGTTGGCGAACCCACGGCTCTTGAGGATGAGCCGCGACAGGGGAACCTGGAGCAGCGCGTTGGCCCACATGCGGCAGGTCGTCGGCGTGATTTTCATCGCGATGTTGAACGACCCGAACGTGACCTCGCCGCGCTCGGCGCAGGGTGGCGTCCCCGCCTCGGGCGCGTCGGGTGGCGGCGTGTAGCAGAGGAAGCAATCGGGCACGCGGACGAGGCGCTCGCCGCCCATGTTCGGGCGATCACGCGGGTCCGTGACTTCGTCCACGATCCGGTAGTCCATCGTCGGGATTCCCGAGATGTTGGGATACCCGATGAACCCGACCAGCACGGGTGCGGGCTTGAGATGCAGTGCCATGAGGCGGCACCCGCTGGTCAGACCCGACAGATCCACGAGCAGGTCGATCCCGTCATCGCGGATCATCTGAGCCAGCGCCGGGTCCGAGACGACGTCCACGTGCCGCCAGTGGTCGGCCAGGGCCCGGAGGCGGTCGGTCGTCTCGTCGGGCTTGTGTCCGCCGATGAAGGAGGCGTAGCAATAGATCTCGAACCGCTCCCGATCGTGGCAGCGCAGGAGCGACTCGACGAAGAACGCCACGGAGTGCGTGCGGAAGTCCGGGGAGAGGTAGCCGACCTTCAGAGGGCGCTCGGGGTCCGGATCGTTGGCCACCTCCATGGGCTCGATGGAGAACATCGCCTTGGCCATCTGGCCGAGGCGGACGTGCTCGAGCACGACGGCGTTGGGATCGACGTTGTCGGCGTAGTTGAGCGTCATACACAGCGAGGCGCGGATGTCGGGGCTGCCGGGCCAGGCCCGGACGCCGTTGCGCAGGAGTTCAGCAGCGGCCCCGGCACGGCCCGTCACGAGCATCGCCTTGGCCAGCCCACAGATGACCATCGGATCAGGATTCTGACCGGGACGTGCTGTGAGGGCTTGCTCGTAGATCCGTTCGGCCTCGGGGTAGTTGTCGCGGCCGATCTGGAGGTTGGCAAGGCCGACCGCGGCCAGCCCGTACCCGGGGCTGACCTCCAGCGCCCGACGAAAGGCCCGCTCGGCCCCGTCCAGATCACCCGCGCCGATGCAGGCGTCGCCAAGGGCCTTGTGGTACAGCGGATTGTCCGGCTCGATCCCGGCTGCGCGGTTCAGGTGGACCAAGCCCTCGTCGGCCCGGCCAGTCTCAACGAGCATGCCCCCAAGGGCATGGAGCAGGCGGGGGCTGTCCGGATCGTCTTTCAGTGCCTCCTGGAGGACGCCCAGCGCCTCGTCCATCCGCCCCTGCCCCCGCTGGGCCATCGCCGTCTTGAACGCCTGATCCGTCTCCGACACGACCGAATCACCCCTTGTGCCGCGTCAGATCGGCGGCCCGGCCAGAGTCTAGCAGTCTCGATTCCACGAACTCCCTTGCCCGTCGATCGGCCTCGAGAACGTCCCCGAGGCTGTGGATCGGGCCGACGCCCACGGCACTCAAGGCCTCGGCGGTCAGTTCCGTGATCCGACCGAACGGGATCGACCCGCCAGCGAGGAAGGCCTCGACGGCCGCCTCGTTGGCGGCGTTGAAGACCGCCCCCGCTGTCCCCCCCGCCTCGATCACCTCGTAGGCCAGGTTCAGTGCGGGGAACCGGTCCGGGTCCGGTGGTTCGAACTCCAGGCTCGACAGGGCCGCCCAGTCGAGGCGACGCGATCGCCCCGGCGGGCGGTGTGGGAAACTCAGGGCGTACTGGATGGGCCCTCGCATGTCCGGCGGCGAGACCTGGGCCAGGACTGATCCGTCCCTGAACTCGACGAACGAGTGGACGATGGATTGGGGGTGGATGATGGACTGGATCTGAGTCGCCCCCAGCCCGTAGAGCCAGTGCGCCTCGAGGATCTCCAGCGCCTTATTGGTCAGCGAGGCCGAGTCGATCGTCACCTTCGCGCCCATGGTCCAGGTGGGATGGTCCAGGGCCTGGGCGGGCGTGGCGTTGTAGATCTGCTCGCGGGTCAGTCTCCGGAACGGCCCGCCCGAGGCGGTCAGCACGATCCGCTCGACGCTGCGCGAGACCCTGCACGGTGGCGCCAGCGGCTCGGGGGCCGGATCGGACCGGACCGGGGCCGACAGCGGCGCGGCGCAACCCTGGAGGCACTGCCAGATGGCTGAATGCTCGCTATCGACGGGCAGCAGGCGGGCCCCGCTCCGCCCGGCCGCGGCCACGACGATGGCCCCCGCCGCAAAGAGCGTTTCCTTGTTGGCCAGCGCCACATCGCGCCCCAGTTCAACCGCGGCGAGCGTCGCGCCCAGCCCCGCAACTCCGACGATCGCCGCGATCACCAGGTCCGCCTCCACCTCGCGGACCAGGTGCTCGGCTGACTCCGGGCCCACGCGCAGGTTCAAGCCCGGCACCGGGGCAGCTACTGGATCGCTCAGGGCGGCGTGCCCGACGCCGAATCGGCGCGCCTGCTCGACGAGGGCGGCCCCATTGGACCCGGCGGCCAGTCCCACCACGTCGAGGCGTGTCGGCCACTGTCCGCGGTCGTGGAGGGCGTTGAGGTGCTCGATCACCTCCAGGCTCTGCGTGCCGATCGAACCGGTCGAGCCCAGAATGATCACGCGGCGGCGCGATGCCGGCGAGGACGACGGCCGACCGGCTGAAGCGGAAGGCGCCATCGATCAGCCCTCGCCGCCTGCGGTCTGGTCGCGCTGAGCGGGGCTCAGACGCCGCCGGCTGGCGTACAGGGCACGGGGAGCGGCAACGACAGCGCGGGGGGGCTCGGCATCGGGCTTGCGTGTCGAGGGCGACGGGCTCGATCCGGACGTGCCGGCGGGCTCGGAAACGCCCCCGGACCGATCACCGCTTTCTGATGAACTCGCGGCCGACGACGAACTGCGCCCGCGCCGGCGCCGCCGCTTCTTCGGTGCCGGTGCAGGAGAGCCATCGGCCGACGCCTCGGCGTCCCGGACTGGGGCGGCGGGCTCGGCCTCGGGATGCGAAGGCGGCGCCGGAGGCTCCTGAGCGGGCTGGGCGTTATCCGCCTCGGGCGATCCCGAGCCACGCCGGCGTCTGCGGCGTCTCTTCTTCTTGATGGGCCCAGATGGAGCCTCATCGGCGGCCGTCTCCTGCGCACTGTCATTCGCCGTGTCCTGGGCTCGGGCGTCATCGGCAGACCCATCTCCGGGCGGATCAGGTGCCGACTCGGGCGCGGGGTCGGCCCCGGCTTCTGCGGGCTGGGATTCTGGCGCTGAAGCGCCGGCGCCCCGACCGCGCCGACGCCGCCGGCGACGCTTTTTCGTGCCCGCCTCGGGCTCGGACGATTCCTGGGAGGGCTGATCCGTCGGGGGCGCCTGGACGGGCTTGGGCGTCGTCGTATCGCGGGGCTCTGGCGTCGCCTCATCGCGAACCTCGGGCGAATCCTGGCCCTGCGCATCGCCGGCAGCGCTCTTGCCCCGGCGACGGCGCCGACGACGCTTCTTCGGCGCCGGCTGGTCCTGATCCGCCTCGGGCCCGGCGTGTTCATCGGGTTCGGGCTCGTCCTGGGCCCAGTTGGTCTGACCCGTGGGGCTCCACGGCTCGATCCTGGCGTCGGCCTTGCTCATGCGAAGCGAATCGACGTCGATGTCTGCCCCCGCCTCGTCGTAGGCGTACAGGGAGACCCGATCGATGGGCATGGTCTCGCTGACACGCACGTCCACGTGCTTGCCGCTGTTGGCTTCGAGACGCCCGAGGCCTTGCCTGCGGTTGGAGAGCAGTTCGCCGGCAACCCGGGGGCCCACCACCATCTCAACGCGATGGATCTTGTCGTGGTCGAGCAGGACGGCCAGGTCCCGCAGCGCGTCGGCGGCGATCGAGCCGGCACGCCGCACCAGACCCCGCCCGCGGCACGTCGGGCACTCCGTGAAGTGCAGCGACTCCTTGCTCGCGCGCATCCGCTGACGCGTCATCTCCATGATCCCGAACTGGCTGATCGGCAGGATCGAGGAGCGGGCCCGATCGAGCTTGAGGCGTTCCCGGAAGCGGGCCTCGATCTGGCGACGGTGCGAGGAATCCCGCATGTCGATCAGGTCCAGCACCACCAGCCCGCCCAGGTCCCGGAGGCGCAGCTGACGGCAGATCTCGTCGGCGGCCTCGAGGTTGGTCCGGAAGGCGGTCGTCTCAGCATCGCGGGTGCCCCGCATTCGGCCGGAGTTCACATCAAAGGCCACCAGGGCCTCGGTCTCGTCGATCACCAGTCTGCCCCCCGAGGGCAGGGGGACGTCGCGGTCGTGGATGGTGGCGATCTGCTGCTCGACGCCAAAGGCATGGAAGAGGGGCTTGGTGCCCATGTAGCGCATGAGTTTGGGCCCGGACCGCGGGGCGACGAGTTTGAGGAAGTCGCCGGCCCGCTCCAGGGCGCGCGGATCGTCGATGACGACCTCGTCGATCTGCGTGGTCAGCAGATCGCGCAGGACGCGGATGAGCAGGTCGGACTCGGAATAGAGCAGGGCCGGCTTCTTGCCGTGGCTGCGACGCCGTTCCATGTCCTTCCACAGGCGCTTGAGGTAGGCCAGGTCGCGGGTCAGCTCGCCCTTGGTTCGGTCCATGCCCGCGGTGCGGAGGATGAACCCGAACCCCTCGGGCAGATCCAGTTGGTCGAGGATCGTGCGCATCTGCTTGCGCAGGTCGTCGTCCTCGACGCGGCGCGAGACGCCGATCCGGTCCATCTGGGGCATCATGACCAGGTAGCGCCCGGGGATGGACAGGTAGCTGGTCAGCGTCGGGCCCTTGGTGCCCACGCCGTCCTTGATGACCTGGACGATGACCTCCTGTCCCCGCTTGAGGCACTGCTGGAGGGGTGGGCGCTCGCGACGGGGGATTTTCTGCCCGATCGACTCGGTGGTCTGATCGGTCTGTCCCGGGAAGTAGCGCGGGTGGAGGTCGGAGACGTGGAGGAATCCCGCCTGCTCGACGCCGAAATCGATGAACGCGGCCTGGATGCCCGCCTCGACGTTGGCGACCTTTCCGACGTAGATGTTCCCGACGCGGTCGGCCGAGCCGAATCGCTCAGCGTGGAGTTCCTGGAGTTTCCCGTCGTGAACGATCGCCACGCGGCACTCTTCGCCCGTGACGTGGTTGATCAGGATTCTGCACTTTGACATTGTTTGCCTTTGCGCAGGGGCACGGCGGACCGGGGCGAGCGTGGGTCGTGCCCACGCCGATGGCCCGCGGTCTGTTGAACCGTGCCGGCGCGCGTTGCGTGCGGTCACCCAGTGATCCCACCCACCACCGCACCGGGCGCGCCGCCCGGGCACAACGCAAGGTTGGGCCGGGGCGCTGCCGGGCGGACGGGTTTGAGATCACGCTGGGTTGGCTCCGCACAGGTGTTCGTCTGTCCGAGGGATCCGATCCATCCAAGCACCGGGTCAGGCCCGGCGACGCTCGGTGGGTTCGGGGTTCTCGACGGTCCGGCCGCCGATCGCCTCGGGAATGAGTACTCGTGCCCGGTCCCGCAAGTACGCCGAGACCTGGACGTCTGAATCGAACGAGGCCGCCTTGCGGGCGATCCGTTCGCACTGCTTGATCGTCACGCTCCTGATCAGCCTCTTGATCCGCGGAATGGACGAGGCCGCCACCGAGAGCCTACGCAAACCCAGCCCGATCAGCAACATGGCGTGCTCGACCTCTCCGGCCGCCTCACCGCAGCACGAAACCGGGACGTCGTGTCTCCGTGAGGCCCGAACCACGTCCTTGATCAGCTTGGTCACCGCGGGGTGAGCGGGATTGAACAGGTGCGCGACCCGCTCATTGGTTCGGTCCACGGCCAGCGTGTACTGAACCAGATCGTTGGTCCCGATGGAGAAAAAGTCCACCTCGCGAGCGAAGGTCTCGGCCATGAGGGCCGCCGAGGGAACCTCCACCATCATCCCGATGGGGATCGAGCGGTCGTACTCAACGCGATCCTCGGCCAGATCCTCCATGACGTCGCGGACGATCATCTTGGCATGGCGGAACTCGCTGGGCGAGGTGATCAGCGGGAACATCATCCGCACCGGGCCCAGGGCCGAGGCCCGCAGGATCGCACGGATCTGCCGCTTGAACATCGGGAGCGATGTCAGGCAGTAGCGGATGCTGCGGCACCCGAGGAAGGGGTTTCTCTCGGGGACGTCTGCCTGTTCCTGGGTGTACTTGTCGGCCCCGAGATCCACCGTTCGGATGGTCAGATCGCGCCCGCCCAGTCGCTCGATGCAGGTCCGGTAGGCGTTGAAATGATCCTCTTCGCTGGGCTCGGTCTGGCTCGTCAGGTAGAGGAACTCGGTCCGGTAGAGCCCCACGCCCTGTCCCCCGGCCTCGATGATATCCGACGCCTCCTCGGGGAACTCGATGTTGCCCAGAAGTTGGATTTCGACCCCGTCGCGGGTCACGCTGGGCAGGCTCGAGAGCTCGGCGAGGGACAACTGCCGCACGCGGGCCTGCTCGATGTAGGCCTCGTACTCGTCGGTCTTCTCCGGCGTCGGATCCAGAACGACCAGCCCCCGATCCCCGTCGATGATGACGGGCATCCCGTCGGCGGCGGCAAGCGTTGCCTCACCCACGCCGACCACCGCGGGGATGCGCAGGGCACGGGCCATGATCGCGGTGTGGCTCGTCTTTCCGCCGAGGTCCGTCGCGAACCCGATCACCTTGGTCCGATCGAACCGCGCGGTCTGCGAGGGGGTCAGATCGCCCGCGATGATCACCGCCTGATGATCGAGCCCGCTCAGGCGGCTGGCGTGTTCGCCGATCAATGCCCGGAGGATGCGGTTGGACAGGTCGTGGATGTCGTTGACCTTGGTCGTGAAGACCGAGTCGGTCATGGACCGGAACTGCTGAGCCAACTCGGCAAAGACCGAGTAGACCGCGTACTCGGCCGCAACGTGCTCATCCCGGATGCGCGATCGGATCGGCTCGATGAGCGCCTCGTCCGAGAGCATCCCCTGGTGGAACCGGAAGATCTTGGCCGCCTCCGCGCCCATCTCCCGCTGGGCCCGTTCATACACCCGGGACAAACCTTCGCGAGATTGGTTGAGGGCGGCTTCGAGCCGCTCCAGTTCCGCCCCAACCGCCTCGGGCGGTGTGGTCCGCCGGGCGATCCGGCGACGCTGATCGTCCATGACGAACACGCGTCCGATAACGACGCCTGGAGAGACCGGGATGCCTTCGAGGGTGATCATCGTTGTGCCGACCGGGCATCCGCGGGTCAGCCGCCCAAGGGCCGATCCACCCACACGCAGGGCGGATCGACCCGGCAGCCGAACCGGGAGACACTCAACGAGCATAGGGGAGAGCGCCCGGGAACATGTCGTACCCCCCGGGGGACTTTCCGGCCGTCCCGGTCAGCCGGCCATGCTCGCCCCGCCATCGGGCCTCCGGGCCCGTGCGGGCGGGTTCGGAGGCGTCGCGGGGATCCCGGGGGCGCCCATCGGCACGATCATGGCGGTCGGGGCTTGACAACCGGGCCCGGGTCTGCTGTGATTGGGAGCGGGAGTGCCGGGGCGGGTGCACTTGGATGAGAGAGTTGGACGCGATCGCGTCGGCCCGACCCGTTGCTCCGTGAGCACACTGCTCGCATGACGACGCTGACCGGTATCCTTGAGTGGCCGCAGCGCGCCGATGGTCATGTCCGACGCCTCGTCGATTCGACCCTCGTCGCCAGCGACGGCGATCCAGTGGTTCCCGCTGAGTTCGGGACGAGGTTCAACCTGCGCCATGCCTTGGAGGTTACGGTCCAGGTCGGGCAGCGGCGTTCCCGTCGCCGGCGCGGTCGGCACACACCCAACGGCCGCCCACGCCAGGTCGTCGAGTCGTTCGTCTCGATCGAAGGGCTGGACCCCGACCGCTTCAGCCGGTGCGCACCGTTCCAGGATCTGACCGCGATCGACCCCCAGCCGAGGCTGACGCTCGAGTATCCGGGCTGTCCGCCATCGTGCCGACTGATCGACCTGTTCTGTCCGATCGGGCGGGGGCAGCGCGGGCTCATCGTCTCGCCGCCCAAGGCGGGCAAGACCACGCTCCTCAAGGACATCTCCCAGTCGATCCTCCGCAACCACCCGGACGTGTCGCTCTACGTTCTGCTCGTCGACGAGCGGCCCGAGGAGGTTACCGACATCCGGCGATCGCT
>Ga0114931_10002725_pt1 | contig 22431 bp, 15 predicted proteins | sample 2SBtaG_FD_89579 | JGI IMG/M metagenome (GOLD analysis project Ga0114931, IMG submission 89579) | Deep subsurface microbial communities from Kolumbo volcano to uncover new lineages of life (NeLLi) - 2SBTROV14_V59a metaG | ecosystem: Environmental > Aquatic > Marine > Volcanic | place: Kolumbo... | reverse complement strand
GGAGCTGTCGAGCCCGAGGAGAGCCCGGCGGATGCTGCCGTGCGGGAGGTGTGGGAAGAGACGGGTCTCTACGTACGCCTGGACGGCATTGTCGGGCTCTACGGCGGCCGGGAGTGCACGGTCCGCTACGAGAACGGGGACCGGACATCCTACCTGATCGTCGCCTTCGAAGGCCGGGCTCTTTCGGGCGCGCTGAGGCCTGCGGACGGAGAGCTGCTCGAGCTCCGCTACTTCGCGCTGGAGGAGCTGCCCGAAGAGGATCTGGCAGACTGGGTGCCGGAGCTCTTCGCGGATCTTCGCCGACGCAATTCGAGGCCGGGCTTTCGCGCGCCCAGCTGGACCCCGCCCGATTGAGGGCTCGCTTCAGCTGGACTGCAGGAAGGCGACGACACTGCGGACCACGTGTTCGAGCTGTTCGGGAGACAGCTCCGGGTAGACCGGGAGGGCGAGGGTTTCCGCTGCCGCTGCCTCCGTCTCCCGCAGGTCGCCTCGCGCGCCTCCGAGTGCCGAGAAGCAGGCCTGCTCGTGGAGACCCAGGGGGTAGTAGATCTCCGTCTGAATCCCCTGATCGAGGAGTGCATCGCGCAGGCCGTTCCGCGCTGCGGCGGGGACGCGGATGACATACTGATTGTAGACATGCCGGGCCCCCCGTTGCGCGGGCCGTGGCACGGCGAGGCGGAGGCGACCGGTACCCTCGGGCTCGCCGGAGAGCCGTGCGCCCGCCCCGCGGAAGGCCTCGTCGTAGCGGGCGGCGTTCGCCTGGCGGCCCGCGGTCCACGTGCCCAGATGGGGCAGCTTCACACGGAGCACGGCCGCCTGCAGCTCGTCGAGACGGGAATTGAGGCCGACCATCGAGTGGTGGTACTTGGGTCCGGCTCCGTGCACTCGGAGCGCGCGGATGCGGGCGGCCAGCTCCGGATCCCGGGTGGTGATGATCCCGCCGTCTCCGTAGCCGCCGAGATTCTTGGAGGGGAAGAAGGAGAAGCAACCGACGGCGCCTCGCGAGCCGCAGCGCTGGCCCTGGGCATCCTCGGCGCCAATGGCCTGGGCGGCATCCTCCACAATGCAGACGTCCAGCTCCTCTGCGAGGGAGAGGAGGCTCTCCAGATCACAGGCCTGGCCGAAGAGATCCACGGGGATCAGTGCCTTCAGCCGCGTGCATCCCGCAGCCGCCTTGCGCGCAGACTCCAGATCCAGGTTGTAGGTGGCGGGATCGATGTCTACAAAGACGGGGCGCGCGCCGAGCCGTGCCACGCTGCCCGCGGTGGAGAAGAATGTATAGGCAGGGCACAACACCTCGTCCTCGGCCTGCACTCCAAGGGCGATCAGGGCCAGGAGGAGGGCGTCCGAGCCCGAGGCGCAGCCGATGGCAAACGGCACGCCACAGTATTCGGCGATCTCGTGTTCCAGGGCTTCGACTTCTGGTCCGAGAATGAAACGCTGGCTCTCTAGAACCCGCCGGATGGCCTCTTCGACTTCGTCGCGAATGACCGCGTACTGGCCCTTCAGATCGAGGAGCGGCACTTCGAGGCGCGTACGACGGCTCATCCCTGACCTCCCAGGGCCCGATGACAGCGTGGCGTCCGGCGCACCCCGCGGGCACTGTAACCAGGCGTAGTTTCAGGGTCAATCAGCCTTCGAGGGTGGCCTGCACCTGCGCCTGGATGCTCGCCCGAAAACGCTCGGCCGAGAATGCCTCGGCGTGCTGTCGGATGCAGGAGGCGTCGAAGGCCGCCTCCTGCTCCTCGAACTGCACGATGGCGTCCCGTAGTGCCTGGGGCTTCTGCTCTGCGAACCAAAGGCCCGTGGCGGGGGGGGGCGAGCCGACGCCCTCGGCCAGGGGGATCACCGTGTCCCGCGCCCCGCCTCGGCCGAGCGCGATCACGGGGCGACCCGCGGCTTGGGCCTCCACCGCCGCGATGCCAAAGTCCTCTTCCTGCGGATGGATCAGGGCGCGGCAGCGCCCATAGAGGGCGTGGAGCTCGCCATCCGGGACGCGGCCCAGAAACTCCGCTTCGGCCGGGGCACCGGCCTGAAGGGCTGCACGGCCCGGGCCGTCTCCAACCACCACCAGCCGCCGGCCGCTGCCCCGGAACGCCGCAAGGGCGATGTCCTCGCGCTTGTAGGGAACGAAGCCCCCCACCAGCAGGTAGAAGTCGTCGGGTGCCTTGCCGTCGGGCTGGATGCTCTTGACGTCCACCGGCGGGGGCACCACGGCCGCCTCCCTGCCGTAGTGGCGCTGGATCCGCAGGGCCACGGCGCGGGAGTTCGCGACGAAGCGGGTCACCTGGTCCGGACCGCTGGTGCGCACGTCGAAGCGCTGCAGCGCATGGATGATCGACGAGGCCAGCGCCCGGCGCAGGCCGCGGCCGAGGTAGGCGTCGGCCTGGTCCCAGACGTAGCGCATCGGCGTGTGGCAGTAGCAGAGGTGAGGCGTGCGCGGCTCCAAGCGGATCCCCTTTGCCACGGCGTGGCTGCTGGAGATCACGAGGTCGTAGCCCGAGAGGTAGAAGTGGCGGATGGCCCAGGGGAAGAGGGGCAGTGCCAAGCGGTAGTGACGCGCCGCACCCGGGAGCCGGCCCAGGGGGCTCTGGCGGATGGGCAACGCCTCGATCTCTGGGGAGGCGCTCCCCGGAGCATGGACCAGAGTGTAGAGGTCTGCTTGAGGATAGAGGCAGGCCAGCTCGTGCAGGCACTTCTCACCCCCACGAAAGCCAGTCAGCCAGTCGTGTACCAACGCGACGCGCACCGTCCGCAGCTTAGCGGGCGACGCGGTGGCTGCGGCGCGCTAGTTGCGTACGAGCTTCGGCCGGCCGGGCCTGCCGAGGGGCGCGAGCGCTGCCGGTGCAGGCGCCGTGGAGCCACCACCGGAACTCGTCAGGCTCCCCCCGCTGGCCGCAGTGCGCACCTGCTGGTTGGAGAAGACACTCTCCTGGCCACTCGCGTTGTAGGCCGTGACCGCCACATACACGGTATCCGGGTCGGGCACCGTGAGGGTGAAGGTGTAGTTCCCCGAGGCGTCCGGGCTGGGCTTGCCGACGTCCGTGCTCTGGCTGTACTGGCCCGAGGCATTGCCCCAGTACACGCGGAATCCAGCCACCGATGAGGTCTTCGCCTCGCTCCAGCGCAGGGCCTCGGAGCGCGCCAGCGCCGGGCTCGCCAGGAGCAGGAGTGCAGCTATGAGCAGCGAGCCGGCAAGGGCAGGGTGGAAACGCGGAATCCAGCCTTGGATCCAGATGGGGCTTTGCATCGAGGCTTTTCTCCCGGCGTAGAGTGGGAACGCCGGGAGTATCGGTCCCAGCTTCCCTTCGCGGCGTGAGCCGAGTCACACCTGCGTACGGGCTCTTCGCTAGGCGGGCTCCAGGGCGACGTCCAGGGCTTCTTCAATGTTGTCAATGAGGACCAGTTCGAGCTTTTCCCGGACCTCGTCCGGGACTTCGACCAGGTCCTTGGCATTGCGGCGCGGTAGGATCACGGTGTGCACACCCGCGCGGGAAGCGGCCAGTACCTTGTCCTTGATGCCGCCCACGGGGAGCACCTTGCCGCGCAGGGAGATTTCTCCCGTCATGGCCACATCGCCGCGCGCGCGCCGGCCCGTGAGCACGGAGACGATGGCGGTGGCCAGGGTGACCCCCGCCGATGGGCCGTCCTTGGGGATGGCGCCGGCGGGGACATGGAGGTGGATCTCGCCGGATTCCAAGGTCTTGGCGCCGGGCGCGACGTCCGTGGCATTGGCGCGCACCCAGGAGAGCGCTGCTTCGGCCGATTCTTTCATCACGTCGCCGAGCTGGCCCGTCAGCCGCAGGCGTACCCCTTTGCCTCCTGGAATAGCGGCCGCTTCGATGAAGAGGATGTCGCCGCCGTGGGCGGTGGCTGCCAGCCCGACCACCACGCCCGCCAAGGTGGTGCGCTCCGCAGTCTCAGACAGGTGCGGCGGCGGGCCCAGGGCCTCACCGACGAAGTCGGCATCGACGCGCAGCGGCGCGACCTGCTCGCCCCCTGCGATGCGGGCGGCGGCCTTGCGCATGAGGGTGGCGAAGTAGCGATCGAGGTTCCGCACGCCGGCTTCCCGGGTGTACTCGTGAACCACCCGGTCCACCGCATCATCGTCCATCTCGACCCGCGACTCGTCGAGCCCATGCGCTTCGCGCTGCTTGGGAAGCAGGTGCTTGCGCGCGATCACCAGCTTGTCGCCATCGGTGTATCCGGGCAGCTCGATGACCTCCATGCGGTCGAGCAGCGCCGGGGGAACGGTCGACAGGGTATTTGCGGTGGCGATGAAGAGCACTCGCGACAGGTCAAAGGCCACCTCCAGGTAGTGATCCGAGAAGGTGTAATTCTGCTCGGGATCCAGCACCTCGAGAAGCGCAGAGGAAGGATCCCCGCGGAAGTCCGCGCCGAGCTTGTCGATCTCGTCCAGCACGAAGACCGGGTTGCGCGAGCCTGCCCGCCGCAGGCTCTGGATGATGCGGCCCGGCATTGCGCCCACGTAGGTGCGCCGATGGCCGCGAATCTCGGCCTCGTCCCGCACTCCGCCGAGGGAAGCGCGTGCGAACTTCCGCCCCATGGCTCGGGCGATGGAGCGTCCGAGGGAGGTCTTGCCCACACCGGGGGGGCCGACGAAGCACAGGATCGGCGCCTTGGCGTCCGGTGCGAGCTTGCGCACGGCGAGGTACTCGAGAATGCGGTCCTTCACCTTGTCGAGGTCGTGGTGGTCCTCGTCCAGCACCTGCCGGGCGTCTGCGAGGTCCAGGTGGTCCTCGCTCTCCTGTGCCCACGGGAGATCCGCCAGCCACTCGAGGTAGGTGCGGATCAGGTGCCGGTCGGGGGCGTGCTGCGGCAAGGCCCGGAAGCGGCGCAGCTCGCGGTCCGCATGGCTGCGGGCCTCCTCGGGCAGCTCGGTCGCCTCGATGCGTTCGGCCAGCTCGTCGGCCTCGCGCTCGCCGGCATCCGCCTCCCCCAGCTCGTCTTGGATGTCTCGCATGCGGCGCCGAAGCAGGCGTTCGCGCCGCTTCGGGTCCATCTCGTCTTCGCCCTCGTCGCGCAGGGCCTGCTGCGTCTCGGCGATCGTCACCTCCCGCTCCAGCTGCTCTGCGACGCGCCAGAGACGGGCCACCGGGTCGGCCTCGGCGAGGAGCGCTACCCGGTCCTCCGTGGAAAGCGGAACATTGGACGAGACCAGGTCGGCCAGCAGACCCCCGTTCGGAAGCTCGCTGACGAGGGTCTTCCATTCGTCGGGGTAGTCCTCGCGCAGGTCGATCACGCGGTGGGCCAGCTCCACGACGCGGTCCCGCGCGGCATCCAGCCCCACGCTGGGCTCCAACGGCTCGAGCAGCGGCTCGACGCCGACCCGCAGGGCACCAGTGCCGTCATCGGGCAGTGCCTGCATGTGCGTGCGCACGACGCCCATCACGAGCGCCTGGCGGGCCTGCTGCCGGGCGTCCACGACACGCACGATGCGGGCGATGCACGCGACGGGATGGAGCTCCGCAAGCCCCGGCTCCTGGGTCTCGGGATCTCGCTGGGTGGCGATCACGAGCAGGCCGCCGTCACCGGCTTCGTCTAGGGCGGCGAGGGAGCGCGGGCGGCCCACGGTGAGCGGCATGTTCATGCCCGGGAAAACCACGGCGTCCCGTACCGGGAGCACGGGGAGCTCGCTGGGGACCTCTACGGTCTCCTCTCCGATGGTCACGACTTCGGAGGGCTGCTTGGGCAAACACGTCTCCTCGAGCGCGCGGGTGGGCGCTGCCGATGGTGCCCCGGAAGCTATGAACCGCCAGCCGGGCGTCAAGCGTGGGCCCTGGGGCCAGGTCCGAGCGGGCTTCCGCAGCACCAGCAACGGGTATGGGAACGGCCCGCGGGCCGCAATGGCGCCAGGCCTGGGGCCCGGGTAGTCTCCGCCCCTTGCCGGCGGTGCCCGGGTGGCGGAATTGGTAGACGCGCTAGATTCAGGATCTAGTGAGGGAAACCTCGTGCTGGTTCGACTCCAGTCCCGGGCACCAACGAGATCACCAGCAAGCGCCACCGACCCAGCCCCAAGCCCGGATCCGGCAAGCCCCGGATCGACCGGGGGCGACTCCTGGCGGTGCTTCAGGGCTTTTCGGGCGGTGCCTCGCTTCGCGAGCTGCTCCGTGCCCTCGGCGCCTCGCGCCGTCAAGCTGGGGAGCTGCGCGGCTTCCTGCGTGGCCTGGATGCTGCCGGCGTGTTGGTTCGCGAGGCGGGCCGCTATCGGCTGACTGGGCCCAGGCCGGGAGAGGCGCCGCACCCGTCGAGCCGTGATTCCGCGCGTCGCAAGCCCCGCGCCCTGCGGCCGAAAGCCGGGGAGATCCTTGGAGTCGTTGCGTCCCGGCGCCAACGGTTGGAGGTGCGCGTCTATCCGGATCGCGCCGGGGAGCGGCTGGCTGCGGCCCGTGGCTTCGAGGAAGGCGACGTGGTGAGAGTGGAACCGCCGAGGGGCCGGCACGCGGCCCGGCTGCGGGGGCCCATCGGCCGAGCCGGCGACCCCGAGGTGGATTTCGAGGCGATCTGCTCTGCCTTCGATCTGCCCGAGAGGTTCCCCGAGGCATGCCTGGCCCAGGTCGATGCACTGCCTCCGGGGCTCCCCTGGGCCGAGCGCCGCCGCCGCGTTGATCTGCGCAGCCTGCCTCTCGTGACCATCGACCCGGAAAGTGCTCGGGACCACGACGATGCGGTCTTTGTCCAACAGGAAGGGCGGGGCTGGCGCCTCTTCGTGGCCATCGCCGATGTGGCCAGCCGAGTTCCGGAAGGCTCGCCTGTGGATCGCGAGGCGCGGCGGCGGGGGAACAGCGTCTACTTCCCGGACCGCGCGATTGGGATGTTGCCGCCGCGGCTGACCGCGGACCTCTGCTCCCTGCGCCCGGAAGTGGATCGCGCCGCGTGGGTCGTGGAGCTCTCGGTGAGCGACGCGGGCTCGGTGCTGCGGCGGAGTGTCTACCCGGCGATGATTCGCAGCCACGCGCGCTTGAACTACCGACAGGCTGCCGACGCCATGGCCGGGCATCGGCCGGCCGGCGACCGCAGCGTCCAGGCCGGGCTGCTGGACCTGGCCGCCCTGGCGGGCGCCCTGCACGGGGCGCGGCTGGCCCGCGGTGCGCTGGAGCTCGATCTGGGCGAAGCCCGCGTTCTGCTCGGCGCGGATGGCCGTCCTCGGGATGTCCTGCGGACGGAACGGACGCCGGCTCACCGCGCCGTAGAGGAGGCCATGCTGGTCGCCAACGAAGTCGTGGCAGGGCTGATGCAAGCCGCCGGCCGGCCTACCCTCCTGCGGGTTCACGAGGGCCCGGACCCGGGCGATCTGGCGGAGCTGGCCACGCTGCTTCGCGCAGCCGGGGTGCACCGCGGCGTGCTGAAGCGGCAGGAGCTGCCCCGCGTGCTGCTGCGCCTCGCCGGCCACCCCGCGGAGGGCCCACTCCAGGCGCGCATCGTGCGCGCACTCAAGCAGGCCCGTTACGCGCCCCAGCCGATCGGCCACTTCGCCCTGGGCAGCGAGGCCTACCTGCACTTCACCTCTCCGATCCGCCGCTATGCCGACCTGGTGGTGCATCGTGGCCTCCACCGGCTGCTGCGGGGCGAGCGGCCGCCGCGGCGAAACCTGGAGCACCTGGCCCAGCATCTCTCGGAGCGCGAACGCCACACGGCCTCGGCGGAGCGCCGCATGCACGATCTCAAGGTGGCGGCGTTGCTCGCGGACCGGGTCGGGAAGACCTTCCGGGGGCAGGTGACAGCGATCTTCTCCGCAGGCATGGCCGTGCGACTGGAGGAGCCCTTCGTAGAGGGTGTCGTGCCGGTGTGGCGCCTGGCCTCCCCGCTGCGGATGGACGAGCGCCAGCAGACGCTCCAGACGGCGGGACGCGTCCTGCACCTGGGTGACACGGTCCGCGTGCGCCTGGTGGAGGTGGATCGCTCCCGCGCCCGACTCACGCTGGCCCTGGCTCAGTCGCCCAGGCTTTCGAGCTCGGCCGCCAGGCGCTCCCAGGCGCGGTAGTCGGCCTCGATCGCTGCGCGCAGGGCACTGCGATCGGCATCCAGGGCGCGGCTCTGCTCCGGGTCCTGGTAGATCTTCGGGTCGCCGAGCTGCCAGCCCAGGGCTTCGACGCGGCTCTCGCGCTCCAGGATTTCCGCCTCCAGGCGTTCGATTTTTCGCTGCGTCCGCTCCCGTGCCCTGCGGCGCTCTCGGCGGGTTGCCCGCTCCGCCTTGGATTGGCTTTCGGGCTGGGCCACGGGCGGAGCCGGCCGCTGGGGCGGCTTGCGAGGAGCCTCCGCAGGCTCGGGACGGAGGCCCTCGGCTTCCTTCGAGAGCTTTCTCTGGTAATCGTCGTAATTCCCCAGGAAATCACGAAGAATCCCGTCTTTGACTTCGATCACGCGCGTGGCCAGGGCATTGATGAAGGCGCGGTCGTGGGAGATGAAGAGCAGGGTGCCGTCGTATTGGCGCAGGGCCTCTTCCAGCACCTCGCAAGCCTCCACATCCAGGTGGTTGGTGGGCTCGTCGAGGATCAGCGCGTTGGCCGGCCGCAGCAGCATTTTTGCCAGGGCCAGGCGGGCCTTCTCGCCCCCCGAGAGTACGGAGACCTTCTTGCTCACGTCGTCGCCCGAGAACAAGAACGCGCCGAGGTGGCCTCGCAGGCGCGGCACGTCCTCGCTGTGAGCCGCTGTCCCGAGCTCTTCCAGCACGCTGCGGCCGGCCTCCAGGGCTTCCAGCTGGTGCTGGGCATAGAAGGATGTCTCCACCTGGTGGCCGAGCTTGCGCTCGCCCCGGTCGAAGGGCAGCACGCCGGCCAGGATGCGCAACAAGGTGCTCTTGCCGGCTCCATTCGGATCGGCGAGGGCCACCCGCTCGCCGCGCCGGACCTCGAGGTCGATCCCGCGGTAGACCACCGTGTCGTCGTAGGCCTTGTGGATACCGGAAAGCGCGATCGGGACCGCCCCTGCCCGCGGCGAGGGCGGGATCCGAAGCCGGATGCGGCGCCGCCGCATTGCGGGCACTTCGATGCGCTCGATCTTTTCGAGGGCCTTTACCCGACTCTGGACCTGCCGGGCTTTGGTGGACTTCGCGCGAAAGCGCGCAACGAAGCGCTCGGTCCGCGCGATCTCGCGGTCCTGGGCCTGCTTGCGCGCCAGCAGCTCCTCCTGATGGCGCTCGCGCTCGGCCAGGTAGCGCTCGAAGCCGCCTTCGTAGAGGCGGAAGCGCCCCCCCTCCAGCTCGGCGACGCGCTTCACATGGCGCCGCAAGAAAGTCCGGTCGTGGGAGATCACGACCACGCCGCCGCGGAAGGCGGCCAGGGTCTCCTCGAACCACTGGATCGACGGCAGGTCCAGGTGGTTGGTGGGCTCGTCCAGCAGCAGTACGTCCGGCTCGGCCAGCAGCAGCTTCGCCAGCTCCACGCGCATCAGCCAGCCGCCGCTGAAGGTGCAGAGCGGTCGGTTCCGGCGCTCTTCGTCGAAGCCCAGGCCGGCGAGGATGCGCTCGATGCGCGCCTCCCGCTCGAAGCCTCCCAGGTGCTGGAAGCGCGCCTGAGCCACGTCGTAGCGCTCGGCGAGGGCATCGGGGAGGTCGCCTTCTTCGTGGTGGGCCCGCTCCATGTCCCGTTCGAGGGCGCGCAGCTCGGCCTCCAAGGCGGCCAGCTCCGAGAGGGCGCTGGCCACCTCCTCGCGCACGCTGTGTGTCCGGGCGGGGTCGATCTCCTGACGCAACATGCCGATGCGCACGCCGCGGGCCACGGCTCGCGTTCCGGCCTCTGCGGCCTCGTCGCCCGCCGCGATGCGCAGCAGGGTGGTCTTGCCGGCGCCATTCGGCCCGACCAGGCCAATGCGGTCGCCGGCTCCCACCTGGAAGCTCACTTCGTGGAACAGCATCCGCCCGCCAAAGCTCTTCGCCATCCCCTGGATTCGCAGCAGCATGGCGCGGGAACGTACCGGCTTTTGGCTCGAGGGCCCTCCGGGTCTCTGGCGGCCCCAGCGAGGGAGGGGTCAACCTGCGCCCACCCACATCCGATAAGCGGGTGTGGACACGGATCAGCTGCTCGAGTTCGGCGTGCAGGGCATCCACCTGCTCTTCGACCGTGAGACCATCGCGGAGGCCTTCGGCCAGGACGCCGACCGTCTACGCGAGGCGATCTCCGGCCGCAGCGAAGAGGTGCATTTTGCCATCCAGGCGCTGCTGAGCCTGCCCAGTGTGGAAGAGGGGCGGCGCTTCATGACGGAGCTCTCCCCGACGATTCGGTCCGTCGTCGTGCTGCTCTACTTCGAGCTCCTCGATGGGCGCCTCCGCCACGCCGAGCCGCTTCTCCACTGAGCGGGGAGCGGGACGCCGTGGAGCTACCGGACCCCTGTGGGGACTCGTCCGTTCAGGTTCCCCCTGGGGTCAAGCTTCTCCACGGCGTCCCCGCTCTCGCTCGAGGAGGTCGGGGAGGGAGAGCGGGAGGGGAATACGGACGCGCTGGCCGCGCCGGGTGCGGAAGAGCAGGTGGCCGTGCTGGCAGGCGTGGTCGAAGAGGTCGCGGAGCAAGGAGACGTCCTGTCGGCAGTAACGCTCGATCTCGTCCACCCGTCCCTCCTTCCACCACTGGAGCGACTGAAGGCCGTCTGCGCTCTTGGCCGCGCCGAGGGTCTCCTCCCCCAGGTGGCCGAGAGACACGCGAAAGCCCAGCCTCTGGTGGATCGCTGCCAGCAGGTCGAAGGTGGGCAGCGCCCCGAAGTTCCGGTCGCTGTAGCCCCGCAGCACCTTGTAATCGAAGCCCAGGGAATTGAAGCCCACGACGAGATCAGCCGTGGCGAGCTTGTCGATGAGCGCAGCGACCTCCGCTTCGCGGTAGGTCGTGAAGCCTTGTTCCAGGCTGTCCCACACGACTCCCAGGGCTACGCGCATCAGGTGGGCGTTGTGCCAGCCGCCCACCTCTTTGGCGCTGCGCTGGGTCTCGAGGTCGAAGATCACCAGCCGGGGGGGTGGCGCCTCGTGGGGCGCGGGGTGTTTCTCGGGCGTCGCATGCGGCAGTGGAAGCACGGCTTCTGGGGGTAGCTCCGGAAGGGGCAGGCGCCCCAGCAGTAGATCGAGCGCCTGGACCGCGCCGGCCTTGTCCATGGGGCGGTTGCCGTTGCCGCAGCGTGGAGAATGCACGCACGCAGGGCAGCCCGCTTCGCACGGGCAATCCCGCACCATCTCGAGGGTGGCTTCCAGGAGCGCTTCGATGCGGTCGAAGACGCAGTTGACCAGGCCGGCGCCGCCCTCGAAGCCGTCGTAGAAGAAGATCGCCGCACGCCCGAGCTGGGGATGCCGGGTTGTGGAGATGCCGGCCACATCGAAGCGGTCGCAGAGGGCGATGAGTGGCAGCAGGGCCAGGGCCGCGTGCTCCACGGCGTGGATGCTGCCCATCACGTGGCGGGCTTCCCGCTCCAGCGCGGCCAGCAGCTCATCGGGCATCTCCAGCCAGAGCGCCGTGGTTTCGAAGGACGTGGGGGGCAGGTCGAGGGGCTCGGTGGAGAGCAGCTCCTGGCCCCGCACCCGCCGCCGCTCGTAGCCGGTGATGCGCGTCGTCACTTTTACCCGACCCTGAGCGAGGCGGAAGCCCCCGGCGGGCCGCGTGCGCAGGCGCTCCAGGATCTCGGTCTGCTTCTCCTGGAGCGCACGCGTGAAGTAGGGCACCTGCACCGGCTCGGCATGCACCTCCCGCTCATCCAGGTCGAGACGCGTCACGCGGTACTGCCGTCCGTGGTGCAGGTAGATGGCGCCCTCATGGCATTCGCTCCAGACGTTCGCGCTGCCAATGGTGCCAATCACGCGGCCCTCGGTGTGGATGCTGTAGCTGGCGCCACTGGCCCGCAGGTTCACACCCCGGTGGGGCCGGAGCCGGGCTGCGAACCATTCGCGGCCGGACTCGCTGCGCAGCAGCTCGCCCCGCGCTTCCAGGCGGGGCAGGGCGGTGCGGGTTCCTTCGAGGTCGAGCCAGGCCTCGCCGGCGCGCAGGGGAAGCTCGGCGGCGCCGCAGGGGAGGTGCGCCTCGGCGATGGCGGGGTTGGTCGGGTCGACCACGGCGTGCTCGTAGGCGCGGTCGAAGAACGCGCGTGGATGCGTCACCAGGTACTGGTCGAGGGCATCGGGCAGGGCCACCAGCGCCACCAGCGCTTCTCGGGTGCGGCCCACGCGGCCGGCGCGTTGCCAAGTGCTGACCTGGCTTCCTGGATAGCCGACCAGGATGCACACATCGAGGCCGCCCACGTCGATGCCCAGCTCCAGGGCGGAGGTGGAGATCACGCCCAGCAGGTCTCCTGTGAAGAGCCTTCGTTCGATCTCCCGGCGCTCCTCCGGCAGGAAGCCCGCGCGGTAGGAGCTCACCCGCGCGGCGAGCTTCGGCTCGGCCTGGCTCACCCAGGTGTACATCAGCTCGGTGACGCGGCGCGCCTTGGTGAAGGCGATGGTGCGCAACCCCAGGCGCACCGAGAGCCGGAACAGGTGGGCGGCCGTGGTGTAGGGCGAGGCACTGGGGTTCATGAGCAGCACGTGGCGGCGAGGGCGGGCCGCGCTGCCCGCGGTGACTACCTCGAAGTCGCGTCCGGTCAGGTTGCGGGCCAGCTCGCCGGGGTTGGCCACGGTGGCGGAGGCGCACACGAAGCGTGGCCGCGCTCCGTGATGGTGGGCGACCCGGTCGAGGCGCCGCAGCACCTGGGCGACGTGGGAGCCAAAGATGCCGCGGTAGGTATGCAGCTCGTCCACCACCACCAGGCGAAGGCCACGAAACAGGCGGTCCCAGCTCGCATGGTTCGGCAGGATTCCCAGGTGCAACATGTCCGGGGTGGTAATGAGAACTCCGGGCGGGTTCTCGCGAAGCTTCTTGCGGCGGGCCTGAGGCGTGTCGCCGTCGTAGATCGCGACGCTGGGCACCTTCTCCCCCAGGCGCAAGCCCAGCGCTGTGATGTCGGCTGCCAGCTTCTTGTACTGGTCCTGTTCGAGGGCCTTGAGAGGAAAGAGGAAGAGCGCGTGGGCAGCGGGGTCGGCCAGCAACGCCTCGAGGGTCGGCAGGCCGTAGACCAGGCTCTTGCCACTGGCCGTCGGCGTCGCCAGGACCACGTCGCGCCCCGTACGCAGGGCCTCGATGGCGCGAGCCTGGTGGCAGTAGAGTGCGGAGATGTTGCGGGCGGCCAGGACCCCCTCGAGGGGGAGGGACAGGGCCAGGCCCGGGGCGTGAGATGCGGGGCAGGCGGAGAGCACCTCGTGGTGGCGCAGGCTGGAGGCGAGTTCGGAGTCGGCCTGGATCGCCTCGAGCAGCCTCGCGATGGCTGTGCTCTCCTGCGTGGATGCGGACACGGAGTCGATCTTCTCCGGTGGCGGGCGGGGAGGTCCGCGCCGGGCCTGCGAGGCATGGCATGGAAAGTGACGAGTGGGGGGCAGGGGCTCGCCGATGCTACCGGCATGGCTCCCCACTGGCGAGGGGCCCGCTATGCTCGCCTGCTGTGCGTCTCTCTCAGCAAGCTCAGTATGCGATCTGCGGGATGTTCGACCTGGCCTACAATGGCCAGGCAGGGCCCGTGCAGGTGCGCGTCATCGGGGAGCGCCAGCGGATTCCGGGCCGTTACCTGGAGCAGATCTTCCAGCGCTTGCGACGCGCGTCCCTGGTGCGCGGCAAGCGCGGCCCGGGCGGCGGCTACGTGCTGTCTCGCACGCCCGAGGAGATTTCCCTGTGCGACATCATCGAGGCGGTGGAGGGAGGGATCGCGGAGCGCTTTGCCGGTGGGCCGCCCCCCCGGGAGCGCCCGCCACAGGAGCGACCGAATTTCTTGTGGCCGCAGCTCTCGGCGCGTCTCTCGCAGACCCTCTCCGAGATGAGCCTGGCGGACCTTTGCCGGCAGGCGGCTGCTCGGGCGGTCCGCCGAGCGGATGCCGAGAGCCGCATGTATCACATCTAGCCCCTGGGCTCCCGAACCTGGGCCCCAGGGGGTATGCGGCAGCTGCGGGCTTTGCCTAGACTGCGGCCCGCGGAAGTGGACAGCAGCGCGTGAGCGGACGCATCGAGGTCGACGGGTCACTCACCCCGGTGAAGATGGCCGCCCGCCTGTTCAATGAGCTGCGCGAGCACGCCCGGGAGACCCACCCGGAAGAGTGCTGCGGGCTGATGGTGGGAGCGGCTCCCGGGGACTTCGCCAGTGTCCACCGTTGTCGCAATGACATGACCCGGCTGCACCGTGGCGATCCGGCCCGCTATCCGCGCGATGGCCGGCGGGCCTTCCACATGAATGAGATCGACTATATGAGCGTGCTGCAGGAGGCGGAGAAGCGAGGAGAGACAGTGACCGCCGTCTACCACTCCCACGCCGATGCCGCCGCCTACTTCTCGGAGTTGGACCAGGCCTACGCGCTCCAGCCGCTGTTCCCTTTTCCCCGTGTGGCCCACATCGTCGTCTCGGTGCTGGATGGTCTCGTGAAGGAGGCGGCGGTGTTCCATCGCCGTGGGGACAGCCTGGCCTTCGAGGGTCGGCCGCTGCTTCCGGAGGCCCCGTGAGGCGTCCCGCTTTGCGTTGGGTGACCGTCTTCTGCCTGGGGCCTCTTCTCTTCGGCTGTGCCAGCGCGCAGCTCGCGTCGCTGCCGGACGAGCCCATCGCGGTGTTGTATCGGACCCGCGACGAGAGCAAGCGCCTCCAGGATTTTCGCGACAGCCACGCGCCGAAGCCGAAACGACCGGGCGCGATTCCCAGGGCCCGATTGAAGGAACTCAGCGACTACCTGGGCGTGACCCACATCCGGGAGAAGTTGCCGTCCGACATCGCGGGGCAGCTGGCGTTTCTCGACCCGAGAAGCGAAGAGGTCGAAGTTCAGCCCTTTGCGAAGCGCGGGGACGTTCCGCTTGCATGGTCCCAGGATCATCGCCGGCTGCTATTCCTCAGCGATCGCAGTGGCACGAAGAGCGTGATGGAGTGGGACCGGGACGGCCAGGCTTTGGCGTTGCGGACGCCGGACGGAGGCACCTACCGGGGTGCCAGCTATGGCCCGGGGAGGAGCCTTGCCCTGGCGCGAGCCACAGCGTTTCGCGGGCGCAGGAAGGCGGGCAGCCAGATCGTGGTCCTGGAGCCCGGCAAGCCGCTGCGCGCCCTTACGCTGGGACCCCAGGATAGCCGTCCCACCTGGTCTCCCATGGGGGGCCCGGTGCTCTTCAATACGCGAGGGCCAGACGGCGGGCTGGCGATCGGGACAGTCGATCCCCTTGGCAAGGCGCTTCCCCGAATTCTCACGCGGGGTCGCGACCCGCAGTACAGCCGAGATGGCGCCTGGGTCTATTTTACGGCGCGCGTGCGCCGCAAGTGGCGGGTCTGGCGGATGCGCCCGGATGGAAGCGGCCGCGAGCTCCTCGGTCACGGTCGCCTGGACGAGAACCTTCCCAAGGTGTCCCCGGATGGACGCGACTACCTCTACATGGTGACCCCGGAAGAGCCGAAGAACGCGCCTCCGAGCCTGCGCGTCCGGGCGCTCGACGGAAGCATGGATCGGCCGCTGGTGGTGGATGGAACGGTACTGGCGCCGGTCTGGTGAAAGTGCGGAGCGCATCCACGGGCGCCGTACCGGCAACTGACACAAGGAGAAGAGATGTCGAAGCGAACTCCCCAGGGCGACCTCGTGCCCGTGCACGGCGGCCTCGATGCCCTCGTCGACCGCACGATTCCGCTCTCGCAGCGCAAGGGCTTCCTCGCCAGCGCGCAGCGATTGCCGTCGGTCCGCGTGAGCCGGGCGGATCTCTCCACCATCTACCGCATCGGGGACGGCGCGCTCTCGCCGCTAGGGTCCCATGGGGGAAGAGGTCTGGCACCGGGCCCTCGACGAGCGCGTGGTGCTCTCTCGGGGGGCTCGTTTCGCCTGGACCATCCCGATCTCGCTGCCGATCAGTGACGAAGAAGCCGCCGCCGTCTCCGCAGGGGGTCCGGTTGCGATCCGCACGGAGGAGGGTGAGGTCGTCGCCATTCTGGATGCGGCGGAGGTCTTTGCCTTCGACAAGGCGAAGTATGTGCAGAAGGTCTACGGCACGGAACGCACCGACCATCCCGGGGGTCGCATGGTGGAGTCCGACCCGCGCGAGAAGCTCATGGGGGGCCGCCTGCGGGTCCTGCCGCAGCCACAGAACGCCGAATACGGCGAGTCCATGCTCTCGCCGCGCATGACCCGCGCGTTGATCCGCGACCGCAAGTGGGAGCGGGCGCTTGCCTTCCAGACGCGCAATCCCCTGCATCGCGCTCACGAATACGCCCTGGTGGCGGGGGCCGAACGGCTTACCGCCGAAGGCGACTTTACTGGCGTCGTGCTGAACCCGCTGGTAGGTGAGCTCAAGGGGGACGATGTCCCCGCGAGCACGCGCATGCGCTGCTACCGAGAGCTCCGCGATCGCCAACTGCTCGGCGAGGGCGACCAGGACCCGGCAGTATGGGAGCGGGCAGGGTATAGCCTGGCAGAGGTCTTCCAGCTGATCGGCCTGGATATCAAGATGTTCTACGGCGGCCCGAGCGAAGCGGTGATGCACGCCATCTACCGTCAGAACTATGGTTTCAGCGATCTGGTGATCGGACGCAAGCACGCCGACGCACCCTTCGAGGATGGTGAGGCCATCTGGGGGGACTTCGACGCGCAGGCGGTCTTCGACACGGTGGAGGGGCTGCATATCCAGCCGTGCAAGATCGGGTTTGCGGCCTTTTACGAATCCCTCGGTCGCGTGGATCTGATGGAGCGGCATCCCGACGAGAAGCCCTACAGCATCAGCGGGAGCAAGGTGCGCAAGCAGCTCCGCGCAGGGGAGCACCCGGATCCGCGCATCCTGCGACCGGAGATCGCAGACATCCTGATCGAGGCCTACCGGAGCTAGTCTCTGGGCCACCATGCAGATCGGGGTACCCAAGGAGACGAAAGATCAGGAGTTCCGGGTTGGGATGACGCCGGATGGCGCCCGCCTGCTGACGGCCGCTGGGCATGAGGTCCTGGTGGAGCGGAGCGCCGGCCAGGGCAGTGGCTTCCCGGACCGGGCCTATGCGGAGGGGGGTGCTCGGCTGGTCGACGCCCAGGAGGCCTGGTCCGCCCCGCTGGTGGTGAAGGTGAAGGAGCCAAACCCGGCGGAGGCCTCGCTGCTGCGCGAAGGGCAAGTGCTCTTCACCTACCTCCATCTGGCCGCAAGCCGGGGCCTCACCGAGCGCCTGCTGGACGCCGGCGTCCTTGCCATTGCCTACGAGACGATCCGCAGCGGAGACGGCGCGTTTCCCGTCCTCGCGCCCATGAGCGAGGTCGCGGGTCGGCTGGCCGCGCAGATCGGCGTCACGCTGCTCCAGAAGAACCGTGGAGGAAAGGGACTGCTCATCGGCGGGGTTCCCGGCGTCATGCGTGGACGCGTGTGCGTGATCGGAGCGGGCATCGTCGGGATCAACGCCGTGCGCGTGGCCCACGCCCTGGGCGCCGAGGTGGACGTCCTGGACCTGGACCTGGGCCGGCTATCGTACCTCTACGACATCTTCCACGGCGAGCTCAACACCCTCTACTCGAACGCCACCAATATCGAACGCTCGGTCCTGGCGGCCGACCTGGTGATCGGAGCGGTCTACCTGCATGGCCGCCGCACGCCCACGCTGGTGACGGAGGCCATGGTCGCCGGCATGGAAGCGGGCTCGGTCGTGCTGGACGTGGCAGTCGATCAGGGGGGCTGCATCGAGACGACCCATCCCACGACCCACTCCGACCCCACCTACATCGTTCACGATGTGATCCACTACGGCGTGGCGAACATTCCCGGCGCAGTGCCGCGCACCTCTACCTTTGCCCTGACCAACACGACACTGCCCTACGTGCAACGACTCGCGGGTCTGGGCGTGTCCGAGGCACTGCGCCGCGATGCGAGCCTGCGTGAGGGCGCGAATCTGTGGCGTGGCGAGGTGGTCTGCCAAGGAGTGGGCGAATCCCTGGGCCTTGCCTGGAAGCGCCTCGAGGAGCTGCTCTAGACCATGCGGATGCGGGGCTGTCGCGCGCGGGCGATGAGGGTCTCGCGGTCCCGCCCTTCCGCCGGGTGGACGCCGTAGCCGAAGGCCAGGGCAACACGTACCGGATGGTTCAGACGCTCGTCCTTGGCAATTTCGTCGGCGACGGCTCGGGCCAGGGCGGTTACCCTCTCCTCCGGTGCCTCGCCCGGCTCCGGGAGGAGCGCGGCGAACTCGGCGTCGTCACTGCGCGCGAGGACGTCGAAGTCGCGCAGGTGGGCGCGCAGGGCTTCGGCGGTGCGTAGTACGAGATGCTCCGCGCGCGCAGGGTCCGTGGCCTGACGAATCTCCTCCAGGTTCTCGAGACGACAGGTGACAATGGCGAGCGCCCTCTGGTGGCTGCGTACCCGCGCCAGCTCCTGATCGACGCGGCGATTCAGGTAGTCGAGATTCGGGAGCCCGGTTTCCTCGTCGAAGCTGCGTTGCTCGCGGGAGCGTGCATGGATCGCGGCGTTCTCGAGGGCGCGTTCGACGTAGCCGATGTAGCGGTTGAAGATCTGGAGGTCATCGTCGTTGAAGGCACCCGCGAAGAACTGGTCCGGAGCAACCTTGTCGTAGAGCGTCAGGGTGGCCACCACGCGGCCCTCGCGACGCAACGGTGCGGCCAGTGCCGAGCGCAGCCCGCTGCCGAGCTTGGCATAGGTCGGCTCCCCTTCGATATGGCGCACCAGGCGGGCCTGACGTCCCTTGATGGTGTCGACGCACACCTGTTTGTCCAGGCGGAAGAGCCGCTCCTGGGTGCGGCCGTCGGCGGAGCCGTAGTAGGAACGGATCACGAAGCGTCGGCTCTCCGGGTCCTGGAGGCGCAGGACGGCATGGTCCGCCTCTAGGATCAGGGCTGCGGAGGAGGTGGCGAGGCGGGTCACCTCGGCGGTGTCTCGCGTGGAGACGAGGCGGATGCCGGCCTCGTTGATGGCACTCACCTTGGTGGCTCGGGCTGTCATGCGAGCTTCGCGCTTGGCCTGGGCAATTTCGTCGGCCGCCGCCGCCGCAATCTCCTGCAGGGTCTCGCGCAGGGCGCGGGGATCGGACGCGTCCGGCTCCCCTCCCTGGATCGAGAGCACGCCAACCAGCTCGGCACCCGCCAGCAGGGGCAGGGCCGCGTAGGCCAGCGCGCCCGCTGTCTCGAGGAAGGACGGCTCGCGGGTCTCGGCGACGCGGCCGTCTACACCTCGACCGACGCTGATGCGGTACTCCCCGCCCAGGCCGACGCCGGCGAGGGAAGTGGCCACCATGCGCAGTTCTCCCTCGTCTTTGTCGAAGAGGTAGACAGTGGCTATGCCGTTACCCACGCGCTCTGCCACGCTTGCGCACAGCGCCTCCAGGCGGGCGTCCAGCGGGTCGGCGCCGGCCAACGCCTCCCGTACGGCACGAACGGCGTCGTAGCGGGAGGCGCGGTGACGCAGGGCTTCGTGCTCCTGGGAACGGGCAATGATCTCGGCGTCGAGGCGGCCAAGCTGCTCGGCGAAGGCCAGGTCCTCGTCGCTGAAGGCGTCGGACTTCTCTCGGGTGTGCAGGTTCAAGACTCCCAGCACCCGGCCTTCGTGGACCAGCGGCACGCAGAGCGCCGACTCCACGTCCATGCGTTCGCGGAGCACGCGAAACTCCTCGCGGTCCGCGCGTCCGCGCAGGCGCAAGGGCCGGGCTTCGGCAGCCACCTTGCCGGCGATTCCCTCGCCGAGGGGGACCCGGATCTTGGGCCACAGCTCGGGCTCGACCCCGATTGCGACCCGGATTGCGAGCTCTCGCAGACCCGTATCCAGCAGCATCAGCGATCCGCCGTCGGCTCCGGTCACCCCCATGGCGATCTCGAGCATGCGCGAGAAGAGCTCGTCTGCGTCGATGGTGAGGTTCACCGACTCCACCACCTCGTGCAGAGCCTGTAGAAGCTCCGCTTTACGGTCGGAGGAGGAGACGCCGTATCCCCACATCAGGCGCGCCGTCAGCGGCGAGACCACCTGGATGCCACGCTGGAGGACGTGGGGAAAGGTAGAGGCCAGGTCCGGGAGGGAGCCGGAATCCACCACCGCGTGCAGCGGACCCCGGAGCATCCCGCTGTCATGACTGAACTCGGCCTTCACGTTCATGGCGGCGGCGCGTTCGCGTGCCCGGTCGGGAAGCGGATCGAAGACGCCGGCAATCTCGATGCCCGGGTTGCCCTCCAGGATCGGAATCAGCGCCAGGGTCTCCTCCGACGCCCCATAGATGGCAATGGACTTTCGCATCCGAAGTGAGGGTCCTCTATGGCGGCACGCGCCGTGCTGTCAATCGGTTTCGAGGTCGATCTGGACCGTCAGCCGTACGCTGCGCTTGCGTCCCAGCTTGTCCTGGAGCTCCACCGGGACCTGAATCGCCCGGGGGCCAGCCTTCTGCGCCTCGCCAACGGAGGCGATCTCCAGGACGGCGCCGGGAGCCGGCCCGTCCACTATGGTAGGTGCCGGTTCGGCCCCCCGGGTGACGTTCTGGAAATCTCCCTCGAAGAGAGACTGGGCCTGGGCGGCAGTGTGGGCGGCTTCTCCCGCGGGGTCCGGTGCGGCGAGGTCCGCCGGATCAATCCCCGCTGGGGGAAGGTTCCCGGACGCAGGGACTTCCAGGGGCATGGGGTCCAGGTCGGCGATCGCCGCGCGGTCCAGGATCTGGGTGGTGCCCGGAGGCGGTGCGGGCGCTGCCGGCCGTTCCGGGGTCTGGGGCTGATTCGCCTGCTCCCGCAGGTGCCGGATCACGCGCTTGGAGATCGTGGTGAGGGTCTGGAGCACGGCGGTACCGTCCCGGGCCACCGACTCGAAGGCGGCGACGCCACGCATCGAAAGCTTGCGGTGCAGCTCCTCGAGGGCGAAGGGGTCGGAGAGGTCGCGCTTGTTGTACTGGATGACCAGCGGAACGTCCTCGAGCTGGCGGCCATAGGCGGCGAGGGCACCGCGCAGCTCTTCGAAGCTGGCAAGGTTCTCGTCGAGCCGCTCCCGCGCCGTATCGACGACGAAGACGATGCCATCCACGCGGTCCAGCATCTGCTTGCGGGAGGGCGCGTGCTCGGGCCCCTCCGGCGTGGTGTAGACCTGGATGCGCGTGCGCACGCCGCCCACGGCACCGAGCTCGATGGGCATGGCGGCATAGGTCACCGTCGGATCCAGGCGGGTCGGGATCTCGCACAGGTCGCCCCGATGATCCGGTCGCAGCTTGGAGTGGATGAGCTGCAGGTTGGTGCGCTTGCCCGCTCCCGGAACGCCCCAATAGACGATGCGGGCGTTTACTTCCGCGCCTTGCTCCGGCATCAGATCTTCCCCTTCTTCTGCAGGAGGCGCCGCGCGTGGGTGGAAATCGGCGTGGCGACGTCCTTGCTCTTCATGATCGTCTTCAGGTCTTTGTCCTGCAGGAAGTTCAGGAACTTCATCGCGGATGGAATGGGTACCTTGGGGTTCGTCGAGAGTGCCAGCTTGACGCCATAGCCCCGCGTCCGCTCGCGGTTGGCGGCGATGATGCGCAGCACCTCATCCGATACGTTGCGTGCCTTCGCATAGCCCTCGACTTCGTTCTCGGTGATCTTGGGGCTGCGAATTGCGGCCGCGGCGACGATCTTGTTGCGGTCGCGGATCAACAGCCCGCGGGCCTCCTTGTTGCCGAGGCGTGCCAGCTTGACCTTCTGCATCACGTTCATGCCCTGCACCAGGGCGTAGAGGTTGCCCTCGGCGTCGGCCCCAAGCTCCTCGTCGGATTCCTGGACGAGGGCGCTGGCAAACTCGCTGGCGTCATCGCCCAGCAGGGCGCGCAGGGTGGCCGCCGCGGTCTCGTCCGTAATCTCCGAGCTGCCGACGTCCGCGTCCGGGTCCGCCTCTTCGGCATCGGGCCGCTCGAGACCCATGAAGCTGAGGACCCGCTCGATGGTCGCACGCCCGGTGAGCGGGTTGTCACCCAGGGCATCCACGATCTCGGGATGGCGCAGCATACGCTGCTGGTTGCCCGCGACGATCTCTACGACGCGGCGATGGGGCAGGCCGGCGAGAAACGCAAAGGTGCGGTCATCGGTGGCGGGGTTGAGTGCAAGCTGCACGGCGTGCTTCTCGTCGCCCTGGAAAGCGTGGGCCAGCCAGGCGAGCACGGCCGGGTGGGTATCGCCGCCGAGGACGGTGCTGCAGACATCGTCGGGGAGCGTTTCGAGGCTCGCCCGAGCCCGCGTCTTCACTTGCTCGTCCGGGTCGTGGAGGAGCGCGAAGAGCACCGTGGCGAGCTCCACCGGAGGCAAGGGGAGGGCGCCGCCCGCCGCCATGCGTCGCGCTTCGACAGGTGCATCCCGACGGACGTAGCGCTCCGCCTCCGCAGACAGGTGGAGCTGGATGGCCGGCTGGGCTTCGCTCACGGTGGCTGCGGTCCTCCTGCGCACGAATCGCTCACGGTGGCTGCGGTCCTCCTGCGCACGAATCG
>Ga0114931_10002724_pt1 | contig 22447 bp, 34 predicted proteins | sample 2SBtaG_FD_89579 | JGI IMG/M metagenome (GOLD analysis project Ga0114931, IMG submission 89579) | Deep subsurface microbial communities from Kolumbo volcano to uncover new lineages of life (NeLLi) - 2SBTROV14_V59a metaG | ecosystem: Environmental > Aquatic > Marine > Volcanic | place: Kolumbo... | reverse complement strand
ATGTTGAGATGAATGTAGAGCTGGTTGTGCCGATTGCGATGGAAGAGAAGCTGCGTTTTGCGATCCGCGAAGGCGGCCGCACCGTCGGCGCCGGCGTCGTCGCAGGCATTATCGAATAGGGAAGAGGAAAGAGACGGATCAAATTTTGATCCGTCTTTCATTTTATGGTGCTGGTTGGATCAGGTTATGCAAAATCAGAATATCAGAATTAGGTTGAAGGCTTTCGATCACCGCGTGCTGGACACGTCGACGCTCGAAATCGTCAACACGGCCAAACGAACCGGCGCGCAAGTTAGAGGACCGATTCCCCTGCCGACGCGGATTGAAAAATTCACGGTGCTGCGGTCTCCGCATATCGATAAAAAAAGCCGCGAGCAGTTTGAAATTCGCACGCATAAACGTCTGCTCGATATCGTTGATCCAACGCCGCAAACGGTTGATGCGCTTATGAAGCTCGATCTGGCATCCGGCGTTGATGTTGAAATCAAGCTCTAAGGAAAGAGACTTATGCGTTCAGGTGTGATCGTTCAGAAAAAAGGCATGACGCGGGTTTTTACGGGCGAAGGCGCGCATGTGCCTGTTACGGTGCTTGATCTTGCCGGCTGTCAGGTGGTGGCGCAGCGTCGGCAGGAAAAAGACGGCTATACGGCTTTGCAATTGGGTGCCGGCGCAGCCAAGGTCAGACGCACGTCAAAAGCCATGCGGGGCCATTTTGCCAAATCTAAAGTCGAGCCCAAGCGCAAGCTGGCGGAGTTTCGGGTCACGCAGGACAATCTCATTGATGTGGGCGCAGAAATGACAGCGAATCATTTTGTGCCCGGCCAAAAGGTTGATGCCAGCGGCATCAGCATCGGCAAGGGCTTTGCCGGGGCGATGAAACGGCATAATTTCGGCGGTCTGCGCGCCACGCACGGCGTGTCCATTTCGCACCGTAGCCACGGCTCCACCGGACAGTGCCAAGATCCGGGCAAGGTTTTTAAAGGCAAGAAGATGGCCGGCCATATGGGGGCGGTGCAGGTCACCACGCAAAACCTTGAAGTGGTGAAGGTGGATGTGGAGCGCGGCGTCATTTTGGTCAAGGGCGCGGTGCCCGGCTCGAAAGACGGCTGGGTGTTGCTGCGCGATGCGGTCAAACGCGCGCTGCCTGAAGAGGCGCCAAAACCTGGGGGGTTCCGTTTTTCAAATGAAGCTGAAAGTGCGGCAGCGAAGGATGAATCAGCCGCCGCGCCGGACAGCGAAACCGAACAAAAGGATGACGTGACATGAAGACGGACGTCATTACATTAGATGCAAAAAAAGCGGGAACGGTAGATCTTGCCGAGGGTGTGTTTGGCCTGACACCGCGCCCTGATCTCTTGCACCGCATGGTTACCTACCAGATGGCCAGGCGTCAGCAGGGCACGCATCAGATCAAAACGAGGGGCCAGATTATCGGCACGACGCAAAAGTTTGTCCGCCAGAAAGGCTCGGGCGGTGCGCGTCACGGCAACCGCAAGGTGGCTCAGTTCCGCGGCGGCGCCAAAGCGTTTGGGCCGGTGCAGCGTTCCCATGATATTAAACTGCCCAAGAAGGTGCGCGCTCTGGCGCTGCGCCAGGCGCTGTCGGCAAAAAAAGCGTCCGGAGATCTGGTTATTCTTGATGAAGCCAAGTTGAAAGAAAGCAAGACCGGGCCTTTGGCTAAAGCGCTGCAAAAACATGGCTGGGCGTCGGCGCTGATCATCGACGGTAAAGAGCTTGATGAAAACTTTGAACGGGCCAGCCTTAATCTGAATGCGGTCGATCTGCTGCCCAGCCAGGGGGCAAATGTATACGATATTTTGCGCCGTCAAACCTTGGTGCTGACCAAAGCGGCGGTTGAGCAATTGGAGGCGCGGCTGGCATGAAGAACTTGTCTCATTACGACGTGATTCTGCGGCCGGTGATTACGGAGAAATCCACCATGGCCTCCGAGTATAATCAAGTGGTGTTCGAGGTTCCCCTGAAGGCGGCCAAACCACAAATCAAAGCAGCGGTGGAAAGTCTTTTTGATGTCAAGGTGAAAGCCGTCAACACGGTGCGCCTTCCGGGTAAGACAAAACGTTTTCGCGGCATTAAGGGCACGCAACGCAGTCGGAAAAAGGCCGTTATCACACTTGAGGAAGGCCATTCCATCGACGTGACGACAGGGCTCTAAATGAAAAACACCACGTATAATTGGCGGACAGATCAATGGCGCTAAAAAAGTATAAACCAACTTCTCCCGCGCAACGCGGCCTGGTTCTGGTGGACCGGTCCGGCTTGTGGTCCGGCGCGCCGGTAAAATCCTTGACGGAAGGCAAAACCTCCAAAGGGGGGCGCAACAATTATGGCCGTGTGACAGCCCGGCGCAGAGGGGGCGGGGCGAAGCGCGCTTACCGTAAAGTTGACTTTAAACGTCGCAAATACGGTATCCCGGCGACGGTTGAACGTTTTGAATATGATCCCAACCGCTCGGCGTTTATCGCCCTGATTAAGTATGACGATGGCGAGTTGTCATACATCGTGGCGCCTCAGCGTCTTTCGGTTGGTGATCAGGTGATCTCAGGCGAGAAGGTTGACGTTAAGCCGGGCAATGCCATGCCGATGTCCAATATTCCCATCGGCACGATCATTCACAATGTTGAGATGAAGCCTGGTAAAGGGGCACAGATCGCCCGCGCGGCCGGCACGTATGCGCAATTGGTGGGCCGCGATGCCGGCTATGCGTTGATCCGTCTGTCGTCGGGCGAACAGCGTATGGTGCGCGCCGAGTGCATGGCGTCGATCGGTGCGGTATCCAATCCGGATAACTCAAACGTTAAATTGGGCAAGGCGGGGCGCCGCCGCCTGCTGGGTAAACGTCCTTCTGTGCGCGGTGTGGCGATGAATCCCATTGATCATCCGCATGGCGGTGGTGAAGGGCGGACCTCAGGCGGGCGTCACCCGGTGACCCCATGGGGCAAGCCGACCAAGGGAAAGCGCACACGCAGCAATAAAGCGACCGACAAATTCATCGTGCGCAGCCGCCATTTGCGCAAGAAAAGACGCTAAAGGAGAAGCACGCAGTGACTCGTTCAGTATGGAAGGGTCCGTTCGTAGACGGATATCTTTTGAAAAAGGCAGACAAAGCGCGCGAATCCGGCCGCAAGGATATTATCCGGATTTGGTCGCGCCGTTCGACGATATTACCGCAATTCGTTGGGCTGACATTCGGCGTCTATAATGGCCGTAAATTCATTCCCGTTCTGGTGACCGAAGATATGATCGGCCACAAATTCGGAGAGTTTTCTACGACGCGGACCTATCACGGCCACCAAGCCGACAAGAAGGCGAAAAGGGTCTAAACGCTATGGGTAAACCTGCAACAAAACGCCGTCTGGCAGATAACGAAGCCGTGGCCGTGGGCCGCATGATCCGCATCAGTCCGCAGAAGCTGGGGCTTGTGGCTCGTTCCATTCAGGGGCTTAAGGTAGAAGCAGCCCTGGCGGAGCTGACATTTTCGCGTAAACGCATCGCCGCCAATGTAAAAAAGATTTTGCAATCAGCCATCGCCAATGCTGAAAACAACCACAATCTTGATATTGATTCCCTGATTGTTGCTGAAGCCTATGTTGGAAAGAACCTCGTGATGAAACGCTTTCGGCCTCGCGCGCGCGGGCGGACAGGAAGCATTCTAAAACCCTTCAGCCAACTGACCATAGTGGTTCGTGAGAAAGAGGAGGCCGCTTAATGGGTCAGAAAGTCAATCCGATCAGCATGCGTCTCGGGATTAACCGGACCTGGGATTCCAGATGGTATGCCAACCGCCGAGAATACGGTCGCTTGCTGCATGAAGATATTAGAATGCGCGAGGCACTGAACAAGCAACTCAAACAGGCGGGCGTCTCACGCATTGTAATTGAGCGGCCGCATAAGAAGTGCCGTGTGACCATCTATACGGCGCGCCCCGGCGTGGTTATCGGAAAAAAAGGCGCTGATATTGAAAAGCTGCGCCAGGGTCTGGCTAAAAGCACGGACAGCGAAGTGCACCTGAATATTGTTGAAGTGCGCAAGCCGGAAATTGACGCCACGCTGGTGGCTGAATCCATAGCGCAGCAATTAGAGCGTCGGGTCGCATTTCGCCGGGCCATGAAGCGTTCACTGCAATCCGCCTTGCGCCTGGGAGCCGAAGGCGTGCGGATTAATGTTGGCGGCCGCTTGGGCGGCGCGGAGATTGCCCGTATGGAATGGTATCGCGAGGGCCGCGTACCGCTTCACACGTTGCGCGCTGATATTGATTACGGCACGGCGGAAGCCCATACGGCGTATGGGATCTGCGGTGTGAAGGTTTGGATCTTCAAAGGCGAGATCATGGAACACGATCCCATGGCGCAGGACAAGCGGATGCAGAAATTACAAGAAGGCGGCGGGGGAAGATCCGGGCGTCCTGCCGCTTAAATAACACTAACAAGATCGTATGCACCGAGAGTTATAAGATATGTTACAACCAAAACGCACAAAGTTCCGTAAAGCCCATAAGGGGCGCATCCATGGTAACGCCAAGGGGGGCACGGAATTGAATTTTGGAACGTTCGGGCTCAAGGCTCAGGAGCCGGCTCGTATGACCGCGCGACAGATCGAAGCGGCACGCCGGGCGATCACTCGCCATATGAAACGCGCAGGCAGGGTTTGGATTCGGGTTTTCCCGGATGTGCCCGTCAGTAAAAAACCAACGGAAGTGCGTATGGGTAAAGGCAAGGGCTCACCTGAATATTGGATGTGCCGGATTAAGCCGGGCAGGATCATGTTCGAAATTGATGGCGTTGCACCGGAAGTAGCGCGCCAGGCGTTGGAGTTGGGCGCCGCCAAATTACCGTTAAAATGCCGCACCGTTGTGCGTATCGGCGAGAATGTTTAGAGACGAGCAGGTAAGGAGGCCCCTGAAATGAAAATTAGTGATGTCAGAGACCTCTCGAAGGATCAGTTGACGGATGAATTGTACAAGCTCAAAAAAGAGCAGTTTAACCTCCGGTTCCAGGCGGCCTCGGGGCAATTGGAAAACACCACAAGGATGCGCGATTTGCGCCGTGACGTGGCCAGAATTTTGACTGTTTTGAAAGAGCAGGAACGAGCAGAATTAAAGGCGGCGGGCTGAACCGCGGTTCGTCATTTTAGGAGAGTACAAATGCCAAAACGCGTTATGCAGGGCGTTGTCGTAAGTGATAAGGGCGAGAAGACGGTCATCGTCAGGATTGACCGCAGCTATGCACACCCTTTGCTCAAGAAAACAGTGCGAAAATCAAAGCGCTACAGCGCCCATGATCCAGAAAATAAATTCAAGGTCGGTGACAATGTGAAAATCGAGGAATGCCGACCTATTTCGAAAACAAAAAAGTGGCACGTCATTGCTGGCTGAAGAGAAAGCCGGCAATGAAAACGGGATTTGAATCGGAGTAGAATGTCATGATCCAAATGCAAACGAATATGGACGTGGCCGATAACTCAGGCGCCAAAAAAGTCCAGTGCATTAAGGTTCTGGGTGGGTCGAAGCGCAAATATGCTTCGGTTGGAGATATCGTCGTGGTGAGTGTTAAGGAGGCAATTCCGCGCGGTCGTGTCAAAAAAGGCGACGTTGTGAAGGCGGTGATTGTGAGAACGGCGAAGGATATTCATCGTGCTGATGGAAGCTGCATTCGCTTTGATAAAAATGCAGCGGTCCTGGTTAATGCGCAGATGGAGCCGATTGGTACGCGGATTTTTGGCCCTGTGACGAGGGAGTTACGCACTAAGAACCACATGAAAATTGTTTCTCTGGCGCCGGAGGTTCTGTGAATGGCTCCCAAATTGAAAATTAAAAAAGGCGATCGCGTTATCGTGGTGACCGGGCGAGACAAAGGCAAAATCGGCGACGTGATTAAGGTCATGCCGAGTGAGAATCGCGTTCTGGTTCAGGATGTGAACATGATGAAGCGGCATCAGCGCCAGACTCAAACCGAAGAAGGCGGCATCGTTTCAAAAGAAGCACCGATTGAAATATCCAATATCGCACATATCGATCCTAAAGATAACAAGCCGACGCGCATTGGCTATAAAACATTGAAGGACGGCCGCAAGGTTCGTTATGCAAAAAAATCAGGTGAGGTCATAGATGTCTGAGCAGGCCTATATCCCGCATTCTAAAAAACGTTATCTAGAACTCGTGCGTCCTGCTATGCAGGAGAAGTTCGGCTACGTAAACTCCATGCAGATTCCCAAACTTGATAAAATCGTGCTCAATATGGGCGTGGGTGAAGCTGCCAAGGAATCGAAAATCATCAAATCTGCTTATGAGGCATTGCAAAAAATCGCCGGTCAAAAACCTGTTGTCGCTAAGGCGCGCATTTCAGTGGCGAGTTTTAAGTTGCGCGAAGGCATGCCCATTGGTGTTAAAGCAACACTACGCCGGGACAGAATGTATGACTTTGTCGATAGGCTGGTGACGATCGCTCTGCCTCGCGTGCGCGACTTTCGCGGCCTCAATGCAAAAAGTTTCGATGGCAACGGGAATTTCGCCATGGGTTTGAAAGAACACATCGTTTTTCCTGAGATTGATTACGATACCATCGATCATATGTGGGGGATGGATATTGTTGTATGCACCACAGCCAAGACCGATGATGAAGCCAAAGCTTTGCTGAGTGAATTTGATTTTCCTTTCAGTTCTTAACGATCTGCCGGGAACGCGGAATATGGATACCAGATAAGGAGATCCTGAATGGCTAAAAAGAGTGCCATTGAAAGAAACAATCGGGTGGAGCGCATGGCGAAGAAGTTTGCCAGCAAGCGCACGCGATTGAAGGCCATTGCGGCGGATAAATCTCTGCCTGGCGAAGAACGCTTTGCAGCGCGGCTGAAATTGGCGGCCCTGCCACGGAATTCGAATCCGACACGCATTCGCAACCGCTGCGAAGTCACGGGCAGGCCGCGTGGATATTACAGAAAACTCAGGATGTCCCGCATTGCTTTGCGCGATTATGCGAGCATTGGCCAGGTTCCTGGCATGGTTAAATCGAGTTGGTAGGAGACAGCGTCTATGTCAATCAACGATCCTTTGGGTGATATGTTGACGCGCATCCGTAATGCTCAGATGCGCAAGAAATCAAAAGTCGTGACACCAGCGTCAAAGCTTCGTGGCTGGGTCCTGGATGTGCTGCGCGAAGAAGGTTTCATTCGAGGCTATGCCGAGGTTGAGCAGATGGGTATCAAGCGTGAGTTTGAAATCGAGCTGAAATATTATGATGGTGAACCGGTTATCTCGGATATTCGACGGGTCTCCAAACCGGGGCGACGGGTTTACAGTGGCGCCGATGAACTGCCACGGGTGCGAAACGGGCTTGGCATTTCGATCATCTCGACGCCAAGAGGTATCATGTCCGATTCGACGGCGCGTGAGGCCAATGTCGGCGGTGAAGTTTTGTGTCAGGTCTACTAAGGACGGCTGAGGATAAGGTTGGCTTAAAATGTCACGTATAGGAAAAAAACAAGTGGCCATCCCTGACGGTGTTACCGCAACGCTGGCGGAGGGCGTGGTGGCTGTAAAAGGTCCCAAGGGCGAGCTGTCGCTGGCTTTGGTGGATGATGTGTCGGTGGAAATCGCTGACGCAAGCATTGCAGTGAAGCCGCGCGCCGATTCCAAGCAGGCGCGCTCCATGTGGGGTATGCAGCGCTCACTGATCAGCAATCTTGTTGAAGGTGTTTCCAAGGGATTTTCAAAAGACCTGGAACTCAAAGGTACAGGCTACCGCGCGCAGATGCAGGGCAAGGATCTGAAGCTCTCTCTGGGCTTTAGCCATGAAATTATTTATACACCGCCTGAAGGCGTGTCCATTGCGTGTCCCTCGCAAACGCAGATCACCATCAGCGGTATTGACAAGCAAAAGGTCGGGCAGTCGGCAGCCGTGATCAGGTCGTATCGGCCCCCCGAACCCTACAAAGGCAAGGGCGTACGCTATAAGGACGAGTATATCTTCATGAAGGAAGGCAAGAAGAAATAATCAGATGGCGCAGTCTCAGGAACAGTTAAAACGCCGGCGCAATCGTGTGCGCCGCAGAATTAGAAAATCCGCGCATGGTAAGCCGCGCTTTAGCGTGTTTCGCTCAGGCCGGAACATTTATGCCCAGATCATTGATGATGTGAACGGCGTGACTTTGGCCCAGGCGTCTACGGCGGACAAAGAGTTGAAGCCTAATGTCAAATCAGGCAGCACGACTGAAGCGGCCGCGCAGGTCGGAAAACTTGTGGCGGAGCGGGCATCAAAAGCCGGTATTGAGAACGTTGTGTTTGATCGTGGCAGTTATCTTTTTCATGGCCGCATCAAGTCTTTGGCTGAAGCGGCGCGTGAGGCAGGGCTCAAATTTTAGGCCTCCTTCTGTAAGGAGAGCCTTTGGATGATGAAGGGAAGTTAAATAGTGGCACGTGCGGACAGACGCGAAGAACGCGATAGCGAATTTGTCGACAGGCTGGTTCATATCAACCGTGTTGCGAAGGTGGTGAAGGGTGGACGGCGTTTCGGCTTTGCCGCTTTGGTTGTTGTCGGTGACCAAAAGGGACGCGTGGGCATGGGACACGGCAAAGCCCGCGAAGTCCCGGAAGCCATCCGCAAGGCGACGGAATCGGCCAAACGGGAATTGCTGCGCGTGCCCTTAAGGGAAGGGCGCACACTGCATCACGATATCAATGGACGCTGGGGCGCGGGCAAGGTGGTCCTGCGTGCGGCGCCTGCGGGCACCGGGATTATCGCCGGTGGTCCCATGCGGGCTGTTTTCGAAGCATTGGGCGTGCACGATGTGGTCGCCAAGTCAATTGGTTCTTCCAATCCCTATAACATGGTGCGGGCGACCATGGATGGCCTGTCCAGAATGGTGAGTCCGCGGCAGGTGGCATCCAAGCGCGGCAAGAAAATCAGTGAAATTATCTCCCGCCGTTCTGGCGATGCAGCCGCGGCGGTCGCGAGCGACGTCACCTGATCAAACTGGATCATCTTAGAAAAGGAGCAGGCCGATGGCGGCCAAGCAAAAAAAAACGCTCAAAGTCAAACAGACAGGTAGTCCTATTCGGCGCCGCGCTGATCAACGCGCGACCTTGATTGGCTTGGGTCTCAACAAAATGAATAAAGTGCGCGAGCTGGAAGACACGCCGTCCGTGCGGGGCATGATCCATAAAGTTCAGCATCTCGTGGAAATCGTCGAAGAAGGCGTCTAAGGCGTCTCGCAGCAGTCAAGGTTAAAAAGTCCCATGAAACTTAATCAATTGACAGATAATCCCGGCGCACGGCATGCGCGCAAGCGTGTGGGACGGGGCATCGCCAGCGGCACCGGAAAAACCGCCGCGCGCGGCATGAAGGGGCAAAAATCACGCTCCGGCGTCGCCATCAAAGGTTATGAAGGCGGTCAGATGCCGATTCACATGCGCATGCCCAAGCGCGGGTTTAATGTTCCCAATCCCAAACATTTCTCTGTCGTTAATCTGGGACGTCTGCAAACGGCGCTGGATGCAGGGAAACTGGATGCGAAAGCCGCCATCACGACAGATGGTCTGGTAAAAGCGGGCCTTGTGCGCCGTAAGCTGGATGGTGTGCGCATACTCAACAACGGTGAGATAAAGACAAAAGTCACTTTGGAAGTGGAAGGCGCGTCAAAAACAGCAATCGCAGCGGTGGAAAAGGCCGGTGGCAAGATCGTGTTGCCGGTGCGAAAAGAGGCGGTCAGAAAATCAAAAAAAGATTCTTAAGAACGGAAACACTGGACTTTAACCGATTGGAGTGACGCATGGCGTCGGCGGCTGAACAGCTTGCAGCAAATCTGAATCTCTCTGCTTTTTCCAAGGCGACGGAGCTGAAAAAACGCTTGTGGTTTACGCTGGGCGCTTTGGTGGTCTATCGCGTGGGAACGTATATTCCTCTGCCCGGCATTGATCTGGCCCAATATGCCCGCGCCTTTGACAATGTGCAGGGCGGCATCATTGGCATGTTCAATATGTTTTCCGGCGGCGCCGTGAAGCGCATGGCCATTTTTGCTCTCAATATCATGCCCTATATTTCCGCTTCCATCATCATGCAGTTGATGACGGCGGTCTCGCCCCATCTGGAGCAGCTCAAAAAAGAAGGCGAGTCGGGGCGCAAACAGATGAATCAATATACGCGCTACGGCACCGTCGCGCTTGCTGCCCTTCAAGCTTATGGCATTGCCATGGGTCTTGAGAAAGCCAATGTGGTGATTGACCCCGGATGGTTTTTTCGCGCCACCACGGTCATTACGTTAACGTGTGGCACGATTTTTCTGATGTGGCTGGGTGAACAAATTACAGCGCGTGGCGTGGGCAACGGCATATCCTTGATCATTTTTGCCGGGATCGTGGCGATATTACCGGGTTCATTGGCTGGTCTGTTTGAATCAGGACGAACAGGCGCGCTGTCTCCTGCGATTATTGTCGGATTTCTCATTGGCGCGGTCGCGATCATCACCGGCATTGTGTTTATAGAGCGCTCGCAGAGGCGGCTTCTCGTGCAATATCCCAAACGACAAGTCGGTAATAAAATGTTTGGCGGGGAGCAGTCTCATCTGCCGCTCAAGCTGAACACGGCGGGTGTCATTCCCCCGATATTTGCCTCATCCCTTCTCCTGCTGCCGGCCACCCTGGTGGGTTTTGCGGGCGCTCAGTCTACTTCCATGGACTGGGTTACCGCCGTTACGGTGGCTTTGGGGCCGGGTCAGCCGCTTTATATGGCGTTTTATGCTGCCGGGATTATATTCTTTTGCTTCTTCTATACCGCCATCGTGTTCAATCCATCGGATACGGCCGACAATCTGAAAAAGCAGGGCGGTTTTATTCCGGGCATACGTCCCGGCAAGCGCACCGCCGATTATATTGATTATGTTCTCACCAGGCTGACCGTGGTGGGCGCTCTCTATCTCACGATCGTCTGTCTAATCCCGGCCTATGTCCGTGCGCGGTCGCAAGTGCCCATCGCCTTTGGCGGCACGTCACTGCTTATCGTGGTCAGTGTCACCATGGACACGGTGGGGCAGATTCAAAGCCATTTGCTGGCGCATCAATATGAGGGGCTGATCAAAAAGTCGAAGTTGCGGGGGCGGCGTAAATGAACCTGATTCTCTTTGGTCCTCCCGGCGCGGGCAAGGGCACACAGGCTGATCGGTTGGTGGAAGCGCGTGGCTGGGCGAAATTATCCACCGGCGACATGCTGCGCGCGGCTGTGGCGGCGGGGACTGAAATTGGCCGTCAGGCCAAGGCGATTATGGAACGGGGTGATCTCGTTTCTGATGAGATCGTTGTGGGCATCATCGCGGAGCGGATCGATCAACCCGATTGCGCGAAGGGCTTCATTCTTGACGGATTCCCGCGCAATGTGGCGCAGGCCGAAGCTCTTGATGCGATGCTGGCGGGCAAAAGCCTGTCTCTCGATGTGGTCATTGAAATTCAAGTTGATGAAGCCATCCTGATTGATCGGATTAACACCCGCGCCTCTGAATCTGCACAGGTGCGGGCAGACGATACTGTGGAGACCCTGACAAAGCGGCTTCACGTCTATAAGGAACAAACGGCTCCATTGCTGCCGTATTACGAGAAACAGGGCAAGCTCAGAACCGTCGACGGAATGGCCACCATCAGTGAGGTGGCGGCTCAGATTGATGCGGTTTTGGAGAGTTGCATGAAGTGAAGAGGAATGAGGGTCCAAAAGGTTGACTGGGCCGGTTGAAATCATATAATCCGCGGCTTCTCTGGGAATATGATCCAGATAGGCACGGGCGCGGTTCTTTTTAGCAAAGAAGCGGCCATTTTGTGCGTGCTGCGCGCGGAAGTTACAGTGTGGCGAAGTAGAAGAATAGAGCAGGAGCAAACCCCGTGGCCCGAATTGCTGGCGTCAACATACCAACCAACAAGCGCGTGCCGATCGCGCTGACTTATATTTTTGGCATTGGCCGCAAGAAATCTGAGGAAATCTGCGACAAGGTCAATATTCCGTTGGACCGGCGCGTCAATGAACTTTCCGATACGGAAGTCATCCACATTCGCGAAGTCATTGACCGGGATTATATTGTGGAAGGGGATTTGCGCCGCCAGGTCGCCATGAATATCAAACGCCTGATGGATCTGGGCCCTTATCGGGGTCTGAGGCACCGCCGGGGCCTGCCGGTCAGAGGGCAGCGCACGCATACCAATGCCCGCACCCGCAAAGGCCCCGCCAAAGCGATTGCGGGCAAAAAGAAATAAGCCCACTTCAATCAGGGAACGGGCGCTACTGATTCTGCCCGGCCCGGGCACTCTTAAGTGGATCAGACAAACGAGATGAACAGGTTATTATAAGTATGGCTCGGGACACCAAAAAAGTTCGCCGCAAGGAACGCAAAAATATCTCATCGGGCATCGCCCATGTGAGTGCGACCTTCAATAATACGATGATCACCATTGCGGACGCGCAAGGCAACGCCATTGCCTGGTCATCTGCTGGCGCGATGGGCTTCAAAGGGTCGCGTAAATCAACGCCTTATGCAGCTCAAATGGCGGCTGAGGATGCCGGAAAAAAAGCTATGGAGCATGGCATGAAGACCCTGGAGGTTGAGGTCTGCGGCCCTGGGTCAGGCAGGGAATCAGCCCTGCGCGCGTTGCAGGCAGTAGGCTTCAACATCACGACCATTCGCGATGTGACGCCCATTCCCCACAATGGCTGCCGGCCGCCAAAACGCCGCCGGGTCTAAAGGGGCGGGCAAGAGAACCGCTTATCAGTTATGAGTTGAGGCGGATATAAGATATTGGGAAGTGTATAGAAGTATTTGCATCTGTTGAAGCAAAACAGGTCATTACCATTACCACCACCGCATGACGGGATGAGGTTTACAAGTGATCCAGAAAAATTGGCAAGAATTGATTAGACCCACTAAGCTTGACATTGAGGCAGGCGTGGAAGGGGCGCGTTTCGCAAAAGTCGTGGCACAACCCCTGGAACGCGGCTTTGGCCTGACGCTGGGCAACGCCTTGCGCCGTGTTCTGCTGTCTTCGCTGCAAGGGGCAGCCATCACGGCGGTTCAGATTGATGGCGTGCTGCATGAATTTTCATCCATCGCCGGTGTGCGCGAAGATGTCACCGATATCATCCTGAATATCAAACAGATCGCCCTCAAGATGCATGCGGAAGGTCCCAAGCGTCTGAGTCTTGTCGTCAAGGGGCCAGGCGAGGTGACGGCTGGTGACATTGAAGAGGTCGCGGATGTTGAAGTCCTGAATCCAGGCCATGTCTTGTGCACATTGGATGAGGGGGTGGAGTTCCGGATTGAGTTTACTGTCAATACGGGTAAAGGCTATGTGGCGGCGGATCGCAACCGTCCCGAAGATGCACCGATTGGCCTCATACCGGTTGATTCGCTTTACAGCCCCGTGAAACGCGTGTCGTACAAGGTGGAGAACACCCGCGAAGGTCAAATCCTTGATTATGACAAGCTGACCATGGAAATTGAAACCAATGGCGCCATCTCACCGGAAAACGCCGTGGCTTATGCCGCCCGCATTTTGCAGGATCAGTTGCAGACGTTCGTCAATTTTAAAGAGCCGGCAGCAAAGGTCGAAGAAGAGGCGCAACCGACGCTGGAATTCAATCCCGGTCTGCTCAAGAAAGTTGACGAGTTGGAGCTGTCCGTGCGTTCTGCTAATTGCCTGAAAAACGATAATATCGTTTATATTGGCGATCTCATTCAAAAGTCTGAATCCGAAATGCTCCGTACACCCAATTTTGGCCGTAAATCCCTGAATGAGATCAAAGAAGTGCTGGCGCAAATGGGATTGCATCTGGGTATGGATGCCCCTAACTGGCCGCCGGAGAACATTGAAGATCTGGCAAAAAAGTTTGAAGACCACTATTAGAATTTTGTGTTTTTCGCAGTGTTATTTTAAGGAGATACGTGATGCGCCATGGCATCGCAGGCCGTAAACTGAACAGGACGTCGAGCCATCGCAAGGCGATGCTCATTAATATGGCGGCGGCTCTGATCAAGCATGAACAAATCACCACAACTTTGCCCAAAGCAAAGGAATTGCGCCCTTATGTCGAAAAACTGGTGACCCTTGGTAAACGTGGCACATTGCATGCCCGTCGTCAGGCCCTCACCAAAACAGGCGATGCGGCGATGGTGGAAAAACTTTTTGCGACTCTGGCGCCGCGTTATGAAAGCAGACAGGGGGGTTATATCCGGATCATGAAAGCCGGGTTCCGTTACGGCGATTCGGCGCCGGTGGCGGTGATTGAGTTTGTGGACCGTGATGAGAGCGCCAAAGGACTGGATTCAGGGCCGCTGCAGTCGGAGGATGCTTCACTTCAAGGTGCAGATTCCTGAGCCGTCAAAGAGATGCAATTCTCAAGCTAAAAAATAACGGCAAAGGGGCAGTCGCAAAGCTGCCCTTTTTTGTTTTATGCGGAGGAATGCTCCATAAATTCTGCAAGGAACATAAAGGAAAGATATCAATGAGCATAAAAATGTTTCGGTTGATGGCAGCTTGTATCTCGGTGACGGCGTTTGCGGTTCTCATGCCTTTTTACGTTGGCGCCCAACCCCGTGTTGTGCCGGAGAGCATGAAGGAGGTGCAGCTTTCGTTCTCGCCGATTGTCAAGCGCGTGGCCCCTGCCGTCGTCAATGTTTATAGCAAACGCATTATCCAGTCACGTCCAACATTACGGGATGATCCATTTTTTGAATACTTTTTCGGCCGTAATCGTATGCAGCCACCGCGTCAGCGCATCCAAAATTCTTTGGGCTCCGGCGTAATCGTCAGAAGCGATGGTCTCATTGTCACGAATAATCATGTCATCGAAGGGGGCGATCAGTATACGGTTGTTTTGACGGATCGGCGGGAATATGACGCCGAGCTTGTGTTGGCAGATGAACGCACGGATTTAGCTGTCCTGCGAATTGATACGAAAGGCGAGGAATTGCCCAGTTTGAAATTTGCCGATTCAGATCAAGCCGAGGTGGGTGATATCGTCCTTGCGATCGGCGATCCTTTTGGCGTCGGGCAAACAGTCACCAGCGGTATTATCTCTGCTGTCGCGCGCACCCGAGTGGGGATCAGTGATTTTCAGTTTTTTATTCAAACCGATGCGGCCATCAATCCGGGTAATTCGGGCGGTGCGCTTGTGAATATGACAGGAAATCTGGTGGGCATCAATTCGGCGATCTACTCGCGTAGCGGTGGCTCCAATGGCATCGGTTTTGCCATTCCTTCCAATATGGTGCGTTCGGTCGTTAAATCGGCGATTACGGGCGGCGCGATTGTGCGTCCCTGGCTTGGGATCAAGGGCCAGGTCGTGACAGCGGATCTGGCTGATTCTCTGGGATTGGATCGACCCATTGGCGTGTTGGTGAATTCCCTTTACCCGAGTTCACCGGCAAAGAAAGCGGGGCTACGGGAAGGCGATGTAATTCTCGCGGTAGATGAATTTGATGTATTTGACCCGGCAGGTCTGAATTACCGCGTGGCCACCAAGGCGGTGGGTGATGAGGTTCTGCTGACCTATAAACGCTCAAAATTAACACACAAAGTGCGCGTCAAACTCATTGCTCCACCTGAAGATCCCCCGCGTGATCTGAGCGAACTGGATGGCAATCATCCTTTGTCCGGTGTCACACTGGCCAATCTTTCGCCTGCATTTGCCGAGGAAATGGGTTTTGATTGGGAAAAGGAGGGCGTTGTCATAGTTGGGACCAAACGGGGGAGCGCGGCCAGTCGGCTGGGCCTTAAGCCTGGAGATATACTCCTTGGAGTGAATGACAGGGACATCGCCACGGTGGCTCAGGCAAAAAAAGCGTTAAATCAAAAACGCTCCCGCTGGGCCATCACCATTAAACGCGGAGATCGCACTTTAAGTGTGACAGTGCGGGGATAAGACTTTGAGCACTCTGTTTGAAGCGGCCGGTCTGCATGAAGACGCGCCCCATCCGTTGGCGGACAGGTTGCGGCCCGGCAAGCTTGAAGATGTGGTGGGGCAGGATCACCTGACGGCTTTAGATGCCCCATTAGGCAGGATGATGGCGGCTGGCCGTCTCTCTTCTGTTATACTGTGGGGCCCGCCGGGTACGGGCAAGACCACCATCGCCCGTCTGCTGGCTGGCGTTTCCGGGCTGGAGTTTGAACAGATTTCCGCAGTCTTTTCCGGCGTTGCGGATTTGCGTAAAGTTTTTAAAGCAGCCGAAGCGCGCCGCCTTTCCGGTCAGGGCACGTTGCTTTTTGTGGATGAGATCCATCGTTTCAACAAAGCGCAGCAGGATGGATTTTTACCGTATATGGAAGATGGGACCATCATTCTGGTGGGGGCGACCACGGAGAATCCTTCATTTGAACTGAATGCAGCCTTGTTGTCGCGCGCTCAGGTGCTTGTACTTCACCGGTTAAAAGATGCGGCGCTGGAAATTTTGCTTGAACGTGCGGAAGAAGCACAAGGAAAACACCTTCCCCTGACCAGGGAAGCACGCGAATCCTTGCGCGCCATGGCTGATGGAGATGGGCGCTTTTGCCTCAATCTGGCCGAGGAGCTTTTTGCCTTAAAGCTAAAACAAGACCTTGATACGGCAGGATTGGTTTCCGCTGTTCAGCGCCGGGCGCCAGTTTACGACAAGGGCCGCGAAGAGCATTACAATTTAATCAGTGCCCTGCATAAGTCAATCCGTGGATCCGATGTCGATGCAGCGCTCTACTGGATGGCGCGGATGTTGGCGGGGGGAGAAGATCCTTTGTTCATTGCGCGGCGTCTTGTTCGCGCCGCAGTTGAGGACATCGGCATGGCGGATCCTCAGGCTGTGACGCAGGCTTTGGCGGCAAAGCAGGTCTATGACTTTCTCGGAAGTCCGGAAGGGGAACTGGCGCTGGCTCAAGCGGTGATTTATCTCGCTACGGCGCCTAAATCCAACGCGGCCTATAAGGCGTTGGCGCAGGCCAGTGCGGCTGCCAAACAGCATGGATCGCTGATGCCACCCAGGCATATTCTGAACGCCCCCACCAGAATGATGAAGGATATGGGGTATGGTGCCGGCTATCAGTATGATCATGCTGCAGATGACGGCTTTTCCGGTCAGAATTACTTTCCTGAAAGCATGGAAAGAAAACAATTTTATCAGCCGAAGAATACAGGTTTTGAAAAAGACATCCAGCAGAGGCTCGACTATTGGCGGCGCCTGCGTGAGAGCAAGAAGGGTGAGGGCGCATGAAAATGTTGTTAATCATTGCCCTGGGGGGCGGTCTGGGGGCGGCGAGTCGTTATCTCGTTGCGGGTCAGGCACTGCGCCTGCTTGGCACGAACTTTCCTTGGGGCACACTCAGCGTAAATATCATCGGCTCATTTGTGATGGGTGTGGTGGTTGAGCTTTTAGCATTGCGCATTTCAGTTACACCGGAAGTGCGCGCATTTCTCATCATCGGCCTGCTTGGAGGGTTCACGACTTTTTCGGCATTTTCTCTTGATATCAGTGTTTTAACAGAACGCGATCAGTTGGGTCTGGCGGCGCTTTATGCAATGGCTTCCGTTTGTCTTTCTGTCGGCGGCCTTTTTGTCGGCTTGGCATTGATACGCCATCTGCCTTCATGATGGGTGTTACGACAGAACAAGTCGGAGAAAAGGATAATGACATCCGCCTGGATCGTTGGTTTCGGCGCCATTATCCCGATGTGCCGTTCGGCCAACTGGCAAAAATGATTCGTAAAGGGCAGGTGCGGGTTGATGGGCACCGGGCAAAAACAAGTACGCGCCTCTCCTCTGGACAGACAATCCGTATACCACCGGATATAAACAAACCCGGTCCACAGGCGTCATCGCCTGTTTCTTTTGAGGATGGGGAATTTATGCGCAGTCTCGTGATTTATCGCGACAGGGATATAATTGCGCTTAACAAGCCCCATGGTCTGGCCGTTCAGGGAGGTACAAAAACCACCCGCCATGTGGATGCCATGCTGGATTCACTGCGTTTTGATCAGCAAGAACGTCCGCGCCTTGTCCACCGCCTTGATCGCGATACGTCGGGGGTGTTGCTGCTTGGACGTACGGCGGAAGCGGCGGCGTTTCTTGCAAGGGCCTTTCAGCGCAAGGAGGTGGACAAAACCTATTGGGGTTTGACTGTGGGAGTCCCCCGTCCGGCGCGCGGTATCATCGATCAATCTCTGGCCAAGAGGCGGTCGGGGGAACAGGAAGCAGGGCGTGAGCGGATGGTTCCAGTGACGCCCGGCGAGAAGGGTGCTCAGCGCGCTGTCACAGTGTACGCGGTGATGGCTCAGGCAGCGCAAAAGGTGGCCTGGCTGGGATTAAAACCCCTAACGGGACGCACCCATCAGATACGGGCACATTTGCTGGCCATCGGACATCCTCTTGTGGGGGATGGTAAATATGGTGGTGCGCGGGCAGCACAGTTTATGGGGACGTCGAAAGAGAGCCGGCTGCATCTGCATGCGCGGGAATTGAACCTTTCTCTGCGGTCGGGCAAACGGCTTAAAGTCACCGCGCCTCTCCCCCAACATATGGCGGAAACATGGGCGTTTTTCGAATTCGATGCAGAAGAGGGGAGCGATCCTTTCGAGGAATTCTAAGCTTTTTGGGCCATCTTTCGCTGTGCGCCGGGACGCGATAGTCTAGGCCTTGAGAGGGGCAGACGATGGTGAAGGTGAAACCGGGTGGCGCCGATCGGCCCAAAGGATCGAAAGCGACGCCGACTCCCCAGGAATTGCGCGCACAAATCCTTGCCCGGCATGAATTGCTGGGAACGCAAAGAGTTGTTTCAACGGCGCGCTGGCGTGGGTTCTGGACGGTCCTCAAAGAAACAATCTGGAGCGTATCGCTTGCTATTCTCGCGGCAGGCGTCATTTTTTCGTATTTGACGGACGTTGATTTCAGTCACTTTGCCCCTGAAATAGAACAGACGATTGGACGCCATATGCATCTGACGGTCCATTTGAACGGTCCGGTGAATCTTGCAGCGCCGATCACCCGGCCTTCGATTGTCTTTGAAAATATATCCATCGGGGCTGCGCCCGATGATCTTGAGAACGCCGGGAAGATTTTGGCCGATATCCCAAAACTGACCCTTGCCTTTAATCCGGGCAAAACTTTTTCCGCTGATGGCAGGGTGACTATAGATGAGGTCACGATAGAGGGCGCTACGATATATCTTGGGGCGGATGGCGGTGATGCTTTTATGCTCGGCCCGTTTATCAAGGCTGTAAGAGCATTGCTTCAAGCCGTACCGTCTTACTTTGGCGACTGTGTTTTGCGTGAAATCATCATGCGCGACAGTGTGTTTGTCAGGCGAACACCCGCAGGAAATCAGGTCTGGTCTGTGCCCGTCACTGAACTGAGATTGACAACGCGCGCCGCAACAACATTTGCCCCGGCGCCACTAGACATCTCTTGGATGGGGAAATCAGGTGATCAGCCGGTTATTCTCTCCGGTGCGTTGACGAATTATTCGGCCTGGCTTCAGGGAGAACATGAATCAGGATTGAGGTTGACGGGCACGGTGAAAGGTATCGACATCCATGCGTCAGGCACGGTTTCGGGCATGATACAGCCGCAAATAAATATTGACGTTGAGTTCGTCAATGAATCAGACGATGCAGACGATCTGCATATATATGGCCATCTGCAAGGGCGCCTCATGGATTCTTTAACAGGCGCGTGGACAGGCTTGTCTGAGGAATACCCTTTAAATGGCCAATTCAGTCTCAGATTCGGGAACTCTCCTTTTGTGGCCCTTGATTCGTCAAGTGGAGTCCTGGATGCTGCGGCACTCTCAGAATTCGCACGCACATTTTCTTTTCTTATCTCTCCTGATCATGAGACACTCTGGCAACAGTTATCCGCTATGGAGGTCCGCGTTCATCTTCAGACAGAACAAATGCGCGTTCTCTCTCAGGTATTGGGGCCAACCGTGCTCAATGTTTCAGTGTCCCCTGGTGCTTTGACAGCCGATATTTGGCAAAAAACGCCAGGAGGTGAGATCAATGCCACCCTGTCGGTCATCGGTCAAGAAGCCCCGGTTTTGAATCTCTCTCTTTCAGCAGAGAATATCAATCTGGCACGCCTTACGCCTTTATGGGATGAGGGACAGGACGGTGCACCCTGGTTCGAGGCGCCACTTCTGGCATCGACTGATCTGGTCAGTCATGGTGAAGAATGGAATGAGATTTTGAAGAATTTGTCAGGCGAGGGGATTTTTATTTTAGGAGAGGGAAAGCTCAACAAACCGCTTGCCCGCCTGATACCGTCAAACGATCAGGGGGAGGGTGCTTTCAACTGCCTCATAACAGGAATTGACATCGATGGAGGCATCGTGAGCAGCAAAATGCTCTGGGCAGAGACAGACAGCAGTGTGATCACGGGCTCGGGCCGCATCGACATACCGGCGGCCACACTGGAGTTTCTTTTGCGTCCCCGGCCAAAAGATCCGCGGGCACTGGCTGGCGCTGTTGATCTCGTTGTCAGGGGACCTCTGTTATCTCCTATTGTGGAGGTCAGAGAGAAGGGACTTGCACGGGGGCTTTCCGGTGGTCTGGGCCATTACGCCGTGGGGGGATTGGATCAACCCGCAATGCGTTTGCTCAAGAAGCAGGCGTCTCAGGACAATGCCTGCCTTGAGGCTTGGACGGAAGTGATGGGCAATGGAAAAATTTTATAAAGAAGTTGACGTGCGCTCTGATGGCGCAGGCTTTGTGGTCTGTCTTGATGGTAAGCCCTTGAAAACGCCGGCTGGTGTGGATGTTCACTTAAGCGCGCTGAAATTGGCCGATGCTCTCGCAGCGGAATGGCGGGGACAGGCCGCGCGCTTTGATGCCAATGCTTTGGCGCTGACGCGTATCATCAATACGGGGCTGGATCATGTTGGGCCGAATAGGGACAAAATAACCGGTGAACTGATCCGGTTCGGGCAGTCTGATGCGATATGTTATCGGGCGTCGGGCCCGGATGCTCTGGTGGACCGCCAGGCGCGCCAGTGGCAACCATTGCTCGATTGGTCGCGGGATGTTCTGCAAGCGCCACTTGAAGTGACGACCGGAATACAGTTCGTGAGCCAACCCACTGCATCCCTGACGGCGCTGCGCCGTCATATCGCCTTGCATGACGATATCGCCCTGGCTGCCCTGCATGAGGCGGTGAGTCTCTGTGGCTCCCTGGTCATCGGATTGGCACTGTCGCACCAGCGTTTGGATTGGCCGGCGGCATGGGCCGCCGCGCGGGTGGATGAAGTCTGGCAGATGGAGAACTGGGGCAGTGACGATGCGGCTGTGCGCCAAGCGGAAGCGCGCAAAGCTGCGCTCAGACTTGCCGCTCTGGTTCTTGAGGCTTGCCGTCCTTAAGAAAACTGCCTTCTGAAGGTGCGCTATGCCATTCCAGATTTCTGTAATCGAAACCACTTTCAAGAGTGGGCTTGATGATGGCGAAATAAGGAGAGACATCGAAATCGCGCGGTGTGAATAGGCTATGATGGCGAATGTGCAAAATTTCACGTTCAAGACGCCGGGCGTCCGGGCCTTTACGTCTGACGATTTCTATATCGGGTAGGATAGGATAGCGCACTGACTGAAACGCCTGGGCAATAAGAGTTGAGCAGATGGCGCGTGTCGGGTCGCCGCTCCCCAGAGCCAGCATCCGCCGCCGCCAGCGCACGGGCACAGGCGGATGGGGAATGAGAAAACGCATCAGATCGACGACGTTGCGCACGTCATAGTTCTTCCCCAGGCTTTTCACCATAAAACCAACCAAGCGCTGACGATCTTCGTCTGTCAGGCCCACCGGCCGGCAGATGCGCGTGTTGAACGAAGCATAACTGGACAGCGGCGTTGTGATGACGCCTTTTTTTGCATGGGCCTCGATAAATAAATTAATCGGTTCAGTTTCCCGCTCCGGCTCCAGGTCTTTGGCGGCCTCCTCGCCAATGTAAAAGGCCGCATGAGACCATGTGGATTGGGTGAGATATTTGATGATATCGCTGATCCGTTTGTTGCCCTCAACCAGGAGAATATCACCAGGTTGAAGACAGCGGCGCAGGGTCTCGGCATCGGTAATCGAAAAGGTCTGATAACGATCGGAGGACTTCTCCAGAAAAGCGATGATCCGTTCAGAGATAGCTTTTGTCAGCCAGGTAAACATTCGGGCGGGCTCTATGCGATATGGTGATTCTGCATTCATTATGCCGCGCTGGAGGTTGTCAGCGCCAGCGAACGATTGGTCGGGCATTTGGAAGGTTGACGCGAGATACGTCAAGCTTCACCAGAAAGACTTCGTGAATCGGTTGTTGCATGCCGGATGGCTTGCCCCCTGTGCTGAGAACGATGGGGCTCTGTCCAGCGGTCAAGAGAAAAACAGCTAACAATATGTAATATATTGAGAAATTGTGGTGGGCACGGCTGGGATTGAACCAGCGACCCCCGCCGTGTGAAGACGGT